>Ga0310335_100199_pt1 | contig 17554 bp, 18 predicted proteins | sample LakMicMISRFREDD7_FD_195549 | JGI IMG/M metagenome (GOLD analysis project Ga0310335, IMG submission 195549) | Enriched freshwater cyanobacterial communities from Lake Michigan, Michigan, United States - MI23.SRF.RED.D7 (v2) (version 2) | ecosystem: Environmental > Aquatic > Freshwater > Lake... | reverse complement strand
CCCTTGAGTCGCCTGCCCACCACCACCGCCCAGCTGCGGGTGCTGCACCAGAGCTTCAGCAGCAAGCTGCTGGAAGGGGAGGTGGCCGCCGGGGGCTTCCGCTGGACCTTCCGCTGGGCCTTCGACCGCGGCGAGCTGACGGTGGAGCCCTCCCTCGGCCGGGCCCTCATTCAGGACGCCCTGCTGCGCTTCCTGCTCAAGGCCGATTACCAGCTCGAGCCTGGCGGTGACTACGTCTTTACCGTGCGCGCCAAGTTTTAGGCGGCCCGCTCTGGCGCTGCTTGGGTAGGCGACTTCAATCCTGGTCCCTGGGCGAGTCGCTGGGGGTCTGGGTGAGCCGGCGGGGCAGGCTGCGGCCCAGGTGCCGTTCCAGCAGCAGTTGGGCGACCACGTCATCCCAGTCCCGGGGGGGCTGGCGCAGGCCCTGGGGCAGCAGGCGCCGCCAGCCCTGGGCCGGTTCCAGCTGCCAGTAGCGCTGCCGCGCCGCCAGGGTGGTGCCCGCTTCCGGCACCAGAATCAGGGGCGCGATCGGGGCCAGCCACGGGCGCCAGGGGCCACTGCCCGTGCCGTTGCCGAGCAGCACGGCCACCAGGGGGGAGTGCTGCTCCTGCCACTGGCGCAGCTGGGCCAGGGCCCGCTGGGGCGGCAGCACGGCGGCAAACAGGATCGCGCTGGCCTGGTTGTCGCTGATGACTAGGCCGCATTTGCTGCGGCCCGGATCGATGGCGGCGAAGGGTCCAGCGCCTTGGCTTGAGGCTTGGTCTCCATCGGACTTGCTTGCTTGATCCATTGGTTTGGCCAGGTCCTTTTCCGGGCCAATGGCCCTCATTTCTTTTCCTTTACTGGCCTGGGCCGCAGCTTGCCGATCGCCTTGGGGCGCGCTCAAGGCTGGTTGCGGCCGCCCGCAGGGCCGGCCTGGCCATTGCCGGGAGCTAGTAGCAAGCGCAACTCGATCTTTAGCGGATCGGCGATGTCAATGTCCTGAAGTGCCACGGACTCCAGTCGAACCGTCTGGCCGGCTGGCAGCTCACTGAGCTGCTTAACGAGCCGGAAAAGGGCTTCAAGATCTGGCTCCACACCGTTAGCCAGACTGCCTTGGCGCTGTGCCCAAGCGGACGTAGCAGTCAGGAGCACGTTGAGCCGGGTGCGCACCTGGTCAACATTGCGCTCTTCGGCTTCCAGCACGGTAGTGGCCATCTGTTCTCCCTTGCGTACCAACTGGCGGTTGGGACGGACGTCGGCGTAGACCCCGACCCACCGCTCTCCGCGTAGAACGTTGCCGTTGGAAAGAATTCTCACTACCCAGGTACCGGGCTTGGTGATCATGTCTTCCACTTTGTTGAAGTCTTCGCGGCGCACAGCCAGAATCGGGAAGTCCACGTTTTGGCCAGGCAACACTCGCTGCAAGGCGATCTTGTTGGCCTTTTGTAGTAGATCGGCAATAACTTCCTTGCTCTGGGAGGGCTTCTGCAATGTCACCTTCGCCATCACCAATGACTGGCCATCGCCGATCACCAAATCGCCGCGGCGCAGCGCTAGTTGTAGGTCATTGAGTTCCTTCCCCGCCGCAACGATCCGCCCCTTCACCTGGGCCAGTTCCTGCTGGTTGCGCTGGATGTCGGCGTCCTTGGCGCGGATGTCGCGGTTGAGCTGGTCCCGTTGCTGTTCGAGGGCCAGGCGCTGCTGCATCAGCGGACCGAGGGCGGCCCTTAGGGAGCGGGCCTGGCGTTCGGCTTCGGCCAGGAGTTGGCGCGCCTGTTTGCGACCCTTCTCCGCCTGCAGCAGGTCGCTGTGGCTGCGCTTGAGGTCCGCCTGGCTGCGGCTCAAGCTCGTGCGGCTGTCGCGCAGGCGATGCTCGATGCGATCGAGCTCGAACAGGCCCACCCGCAGCTGCTGGCTCACCAGCAACATCAGCCCCAGGGATAGGGCGCTGATCAGGCTGCCAGTCATCACCGTGATCAACACGGCCGTTTTGCGGGGCCGCAGGTTGAACAGGCTCAGCCGCGACTTGCCGACCAGGCTGCCGAGCCGGTCGCCCAGGGTGGAGAGCACACCACCGAGCACCAGCAACGCCAGGATCAGGAGCCAGCCAGTCACGGAAGGGGGCGGTGAGAGCCAGTATCAACCGCCGGGGGCGGGGCGGCGCTGAATCGGGTCACGCCTAGCTGAAATCTGGCGATGACGGCCATGGATCAGCCGAGGGATTTGCAGACAGGTCAGCCCTGGGATCAGCTGAACCGTTTGGCCAGGGCCAGCGGGTCAAACACGGTGATTTTCTTGCGGTCGATCTGGACCAGGCCGGCGTTGCGCAGGTCGCCGAGCAGGCGGGTGATCGTCACCCGGGTGGAGCCGATCGCCTCGGCGATCGCCTGGTGGGAGAGGCGCAGGTCGATGGTGATGCCTTCACCGCCGGGCACGCCGAAGTCGCGGCAGAGCACCAGCAGGAAGCTCACCAGCCGGGAGGACATATCCCGGTGGGTGAGGGTTTCGATCATGGTTTCGGTTTGGAGGATGCGGGAGGACAGGCCCTGCAGCATCAGCAGCCCCACGGCGGCGTCCTGTTCGATTGCCCGTTTGACCGAGGCCGCCGGGGCCGTGACCATCTCCACCCGGGTGAAGGCCACGGCGTGATAAAAGCGGTCCGAGCGCTGGCCGGTGAGCAGGGAAAGCACCCCGAACAGGCTGTTTTCGCGGAGCAGGGCCACGGTGATTTCTTCGCCGGATTCGTACACCCGTGACAGGCGCACGGCGCCGCGCCGCAGCAGGTAAACCTTCTCGGCGGGATCGCCCGGAAAGAAGATCGTTTTGCCCCGTTCCACCGTTTCGGTGGTGCTGCCGACTAGGCCGCGCATCACCTCCAGCAGGTTGGTACTGGTCGGTGGCGAGGCCCCCGCTGCGGCCTGCAGGGGCAGGCCCCCGGACGCTGGGCCGGAATAGCGGCTGAAGCCGGCGTTGGCGCCAACCATTCCTACGGTTCGAGTTGGGGCGACCCTAAGGATCGCCCAGGGCTCGCCTTGTAGCTGTTGACACCGATGGCCCGGTGGCGCCGCCGTTGCGCTGCGCTGCCACCAGGGCGGTGGCTTGCCGGGCCAGCGTTTGACTGGCTTGGTGCGGCAGTGGTGCAAATGTTCGCACTACCGGTAGCGGTTGTGGCTTGTTTCGCGGCCCACCACCGCTACATTCGGTTGCGACCCCCGGCGCGCCGGGCTCAGGGATTGACCAGGGACCAGCCATGCCGCCCTCTGCACCAATCGGCCGCGTCTCGCCAGCCAGCTCGGTGCCAAGCGGGTTGATGTCCGGCCCTTTGATCACCAATCAATTGATCACCAATCAGTTGATCACCAATCAATTGATCGCTGAACCGTTGATCACGACTTGGTTGATGGCTGATCCGTTGGTCCCGAATCAGATCGCCACCAACCAAATGGGCACCAACCAGTTGCTCACCAGGTCCTGGCTCGACACCCCCTCGATCGCCCGCCGACCGGTGCCCAACCGCCCAGTCCCCAATCCGTTGCAAGCAAGCCAGTTCATGGACGCCCCCCCCACGCCAGATCGATCGCCCCAACCAGCTTTCGGGCCGGGGCGGCTCCAGGCCGTTGGGCGGGCGGCGGGGTCGCGGCGGGCCGCTGGCCGGCGGGTCGGCCAGGGCCGGCGGGGGCAGCCATGACGGCCAGCCTCATCCAGCACCAACCGCGGCGGGAACCAGGCCGTTCCCTTGGCCCGGCGGGGCGCCCCCAGGCGCCTGCCCGGTCCAGCGCCAGCCGCAGCCTGCGACTAGTGGCCCAACAGGAGGGCCTCATCCAGATCCACACGGCCCCCTTCCGGGGCAGCTTCAGTGGCGTGTTCAGCCAGGCCTTGCGCAGTGCCGGCCTGGGCAGCCGGGTGCTGATCACCCAGTTCCTCAAGGGTGGGGTCGACCAGGGGCTCGAGGCCAGCCTCTGGCTCTGCGGCCGCCTGCAGTGGCTACGTCCCGCCGTGGCCGGTTGTCTGTCGGAGCCCTGCGCCACGGCTGACCCCTGTGCCACGGCTGAGCCCTACGCCACGGTGAACCCAGCAGACTCGCTGGCCCCTGGGGCTGGTCCCAGCGGCCTGGTTGCGTCCCCGTTGCCCTTCGTCAGCGACCCCGACCGGGAGGCGGTGGAAGCGGTCTGGGCCTATAGCCGTGACCAGCTGCTGGCCGGCCAGATCGACCAGCTGGTGCTCGATGAACTGGGCCTGGCCGTGGACCTGGGCTACCTCTGCGCAGCCGAGGTGACGGCCACCCTGGAGCGCCGCCCCAGCCATGTGGATGTGATCCTCACCGGCCCGGCCATGCCAGCGGCCCTGATGGCGATGGCCGATCAGGTGACCCAATTGCGCCGCGGCTTCTAGCCTGCCTCCACCCGCCCCTGCGGCAGTCCCATGCTCAAGAACGACCGCTGGATCAATGCCCAGGCTGCCGAGGGGATGCTCGAACCCTTCCAGCCCAAGCTGGTACGCCACCTCGACCCCGACCAGGGCACCTCACCGGTGCTCAGTTTTGGTTGCAGTTCCTACGGCTACGACCTGCGTCTGTCGGCCAAAGAGTTTCTGATCTTTCGCCATGTGCCGGGCACGGTGATGAATCCGAAGCGCTTCAACCCCGCCAACCTGGAGCCGGCGCCCCTCCAGGAGGACGGCGATGGCGCCTATTTCATCCTGCCCGCCCATTCCTATGGCCTGGGGGTGGCCCTGGAGCGCATGCGGGTGCCGGCCAACATCACGGTGATCTGCCTGGGCAAGAGCACCTATGCCCGCCTGGGCATCATCGTCAACACCACGCCGGCCGAGGCCAGCTGGGAAGGCCATCTGACCCTGGAATTCAGCAATTCCTCCGGAGCCGATTGCCGCATCTATGCCAATGAAGGCATCTGTCAGCTGCTCTTTTTTGAGGGTGATCCCTGCGAAACCACCTACAGCGACCGCAAGGGCAAGTATCAAGATCAGGTCGAACGGGTCACCTTGGCGCGGGTCTGACGACCACCTGCTGGCGATGGCAGCGCCTTCAGGGAAAGCCTGAAAAACCCAGAGGTTGGGCTGGTCAGCCCATCGGAGTTGGGGTTCTGCTGTGCAAGGGCCGTGGCGCCTTCAGGGGGGCGGAGCCTGCTTAGCTCCAGCGCCGCGGCCACCAGGCCCAGAGCACCAGTTCCGCCACTGCCCACAACAACACCAGCCCCACCAGCCAGCCCGGCAGCAGCACCAGGGGCCACCAGGGGCGCAGCAGCAGCACCAGGCCTGCCGCGCCTAGGGCCGTCAGGGCCCGGCGGCGTTGGCGCCAGCCCGGCAGGCTGGTGAGGGACGGTGGCAGCGTCGGGCGCCGCAGCTGGGGCAGAGCCATGGCGATGGAGAGGAGGGTTGGCGACAAGCCTCCCCACAATGGCAACAACCCTGTTCCGGCAACAGCCATGCTCCGGCCCTTGTTGCCCCAGCGCCCGTCGCCCCAGACCCCGTCAGCCCAAGGTCTGAGCCTGCTGCTGGGCACCTGCTTGGGCACGGCCCTGGCCCTGCTGGCGGGCCGAGCCTTGGTGCTCCAGCTCACGCCCACGCTGACGCCGGACACGCCCGCGGCCAGCCTGAGGGCTTGGCGGCTGCTCAGCCCCGATCCGGTCCTGCGCCGCGAGGCCAGCCTGCTGCTCGCCAGCCGCGAGCCCAGCGGCAGCGCCCGGCAGCGCCAGGGGCTCCGGGGCCAGGGCTGGGGTCGCGACCCGATCGCCGCTCTGGCCCTGAAAGGGGCTGCTCAGGCGGCCGAGGCCGCCGGCCAGGCCGACCAGGCCCTCGATCTCTGGCAAAGCCTTTGGCAGCGTTTTCCCCAGAGTCCGGCAAGTGCAGATGCGCTCTACAGCCTGGGCCGCCAGCAACCCCGCTGGCGCCAGCTCCTGCTCCAGCGCTTTCCTGCCCATCCAGCCGCCCTGGCGGCGGCCCTGGAGCTGGGCGGCACCCCCGCCAGTCGCCTGCGGGCCAGCTTGCATTTGGCCCGCTGGGGCCCCCGCTGGCCCGGGGCCGAGCCCCTGCTGGTGCAAGCCTGCCGCGGCCGCGTTGGGGCCCTGCAGCCCCCGCAACGGCGCCAGCTAGCCCTGGGTCTGGCCCAGTTGGGCCGAGGTCAGACCGCCCTGGACTGCCTCAAGGGCCTTCAGGGCGATCCGGCGCTGGAGTTGGCCCTGGGCCAGGCCCTACTCAAAGGCGATGCCAGCCAGCAGGGGCTGGCTGATCGCCGGCTGCTGGCCCTGGCCCAGCGCTGGCCCACCAGGGCCGCCGCCCGGGAGGCCAGCGCCCTGCTCAGCCAGCGGGAGGGAGCCGATACCGATGCCCTGCTGGCCAGGTTGCCGGCTCCCCTGCAGGACAGCGCCCCGGTGCAGGCCCGCCTGGCCGTTGATGGCCTGCGTCCCTGGGCGGGGGTGCTGAAGCGATGGCCCCGGGATCCGGCCAGCTGGGAGCTGCAGTGGCAGCTGGCCCGCCAGGCCCTGCTCGAACAGCGTTGGGCCGGGGCCGCCTTGATCCTCCAGGCCCTTGCCCCTGATCAATTGGCCCCGCCCCTGGCCGCCCGCCAGCTCTTTTGGTTGGGCTATTGCCAATGGCGCCTGGGCAATGGGGCCCTAGCCCGGCGCCTCTGGCGCCAGGTGCTGGCCCTGGCGCCCGGCGGCTACTACCGCTGGCGGGCCGGCCTGCACCTGGGCGAGGGCGGGCCTGAGCTGCTGCGCGTCCCGGGGGCGCCGGCCGGCCCCCTGGCCCGGCCCCCTTGGCAGCCCCTCGCCAGTGGGGATGCGGGCCTGGACCGGCTCTGGCGCCTGAACCAGCCCTTGGAGGCGTGGGAAAGCTGGCGCTTTTGGCGGGGGGGGCAGCCGGCCCAAGTCGCCCGGGACCTGCAGCTGGAGGGTCGGCTGCGCAGTGCCGTCGGCGACGACTGGATCGGCCTGGGCCAACTGGAGCAGGCCAGCCTCCGGCTTGCGTGGGGCAGCTGCCGGCAGCAGCTGGACCTGGAACGGCAGCTGCATCCCCTCCGCTACGGCGAGCTGTTCCGCCAGGCTGCGGCTGGCGCGGGCCTCGATCCGGCCCTGCTTCAGGCCGTGGCCCGGCAGGAATCCCGCTTTACGGCTGGGGTTGAGTCGCCGGTGGGGGCGGTGGGGCTGATGCAGCTGATGCCCAGCACCGCCCGCGAGCTGGCGGGCCGGCCCCTGGAGGGGGCCAGCCTGAAGGATCCGGCCCTCAACAGCCGCCTAGGGGCCCGCTACCTGCGCCAACTCCTGGAGCAATGGCAGGGCAATCCCGTGCTGGCCGTGGCCAGCTACAACGCCGGGCCTGGGGCCGTGGGCCACTGGCTCAAGACCGGCCTGGGCAGCGACAGCCCCAAGCCAGCCGGCGTCACGATCAGTTTGGAACGGGATCCCGAGCTGTGGATCGAGGCGATTCCCTACCCGGAAACCCGGCTGTATACCAAGAAGGTGCTCGGCAACCTCTGGAGTTACCAGCGCCTAAACCAGGCAGCAGCTTCCGGCTGTTAGCTGGAGCCCTGCGGGCGGTTCAACCGGGCCGCCCTAACGGCTGCTCAGGAATGGAACGGGGCTAGGCCGGACCGATGCAACTGATGGCCGAGCCAGACCCCGCCCAGCACTAGGGCGCTGAGGCCCGTTGCCACCCCGAAAGGGTTCATCGGCAGGCGCAGGCGGATCAGATCTAGCCGGGCCAGTAACACGGAGGCGCCCAGCAGCAACACATCGGTGAGCACATTGAGATGCATGAGATACACCCCGCCGGTGATCGCCAGAAACAGGGTCGTGATCAAGGTGAGCACCTTGCTTCTGGCCATAAAAAAAGACAGCTCCCGCAACACCAGGTCTGGCACCGTGCAGATCACCACCACCGCGATGGCCTGGAGGCACTCCAGGGGCATGATCAAGTCCCGGAGCACGGTGACGTGCTGGCCGTTGCCCGGCAGCCAGGGCAGCACCACGGCTTGGGGAGCCAGGTTGGTCCAGTTCAAGCCCAAATAGGCGCTTACCAGCAGCAGCACCAGCAGCATCGGCGCCCGGAACGGCAACAGCAATAGGCGCAGGATTGGCATTCAGGGTCCCTTCAGCTCCAGGGCAATGGCCCCCAGGGGACAGCTGGGGATGCACTGCTCGCAGACGAGGCAGCGTTGCGCATCGAAGTGCAGCTGCCAAGTGGGAGCCTGGCTGGCCAGGGCGCCACTGGGGCAGAGGCTGGAACAAATGCCACAGTCCACGCACAAACCTTGGTTGATCGTGATCTGGCCGGGCGTGCGGTTGAGGCCCAGGCCCTGGGCCTCGAGCCACTGTTCGGCAGCGGCCAGATCATCAATGTCGCCGGAGAGCTCCACCACCATGGTGCCGCTCTGGTTGGGGGCGATCTGGGCGCGCAGGATTTTGGCGGCCACATCGAAATCCACGGCCAACCGATAGGTGATCGGCTCGTGAACGGCTTCTCGGGGAAAATGGAGGGTGATCCGGCGTTTCAAGGGTTCACCGTCGCCCGCTCGGACGGTAGCAAGGGTGCCGGCTGAGGCGCCGTTCCGGCTGGTGGCTCCGGATCAAGCTGCTGGCGGAGCCCTGTCAGCCAAAGTCCCAGCCCCCGGCCTGATCCCCTAGCCCGATCCGCCAGTCCTAGGGGTCAGTCCAGGGCGCAAGCCCAATCTGCTAGTGCCATCGCCACCAATGACCAGAGGACGCTGGCAAAGTGAAGACCACGCCAACGCCCCCTTTAGGGCCTCCATCCGTGTCCGAGCCTTCGCCAGCCCCAGCGCAAGCCCCAGCGGTTCAGGGGGCTCCCCTGCCCCTGGCTGGGCGGCGCGAACGGATGCTGCTAGCGGCCGTGGCCGCTGCCCTGGCCCTGTTGCTGTTTTTGGTGCGGGGCGGGCTCCATCCGGCTGCCCCCCTGGAGAAACTGGCCCGCCAGTCCCTCGACCTGCCCGTGGCCCTGGGGGATGGGCGCCCCACCCTGGTGGAGTTCTACGCCGACTGGTGTGAGGCCTGCCGGACCATGGCGCCGGCGATGGCCTCGGTGGAACAGCAGCACCACGGCGCCCTCGATGTGGTGCTGCTCAACGTGGATAACCCCCGCTGGCAGCCGGAGATCGACCGCTATGCCGTGAACGGCATCCCCCAGTTGGAACTGTTCAATGCCGCGGGCGATCCCGTGGGGCGCTCCCTGGGGGCCCGGAGCCGGCTGGAATTGGAGGCCCTCACCGGTGCCCTGATTGCCGAAACCCCCCTGCCCCGATTGGCGGGGGTCGGTAGCGTCAGCAGCCTGACGGCTGGGGCCGCTGCCGGCTCCCAAGCCCCTGCCGCCCTGGCCGGTCCCCGCAGCCACGGCTGAGCCTGGTTGGCCCCGATTTTCCTTGTTCCTTGTGCCATGAAGCGCTTCCGGGTTGAGCTGATCGCCGCCACCCCCAACCCCCAGCAGTGCATCTTTGCGGCGATGCACCAGGACTATTTCGAGGGCTTCGTGGCCTCAGATCGCGAGCAATGGCCCGAGGAGGCCAAGGCCGGTGAGATCTGTGTCAAACGCCTGCTGGCCGGCGAACGCGGCCACTACGGCCCCCTGGAGCACCCCCAGATCACCCTCAATGTGGGCTGGTTTCCCCACTCGGTGATGCAGCAGGCCCGCACCCACCGGGTTGGGGTGAGTTTCGATGTGCAGTCGATGCGCTATACGGGCGAGCGCATCTCCCGGGCCGCCAATGGGGAACTGGAGCTCGAAGAGGTGTTTTACCTGCGGCCGGTGGGGAGTTATAGCGATCGCCAGGGCAAAAAATACGATTACACCCCCGAGGAGCGGGCCAAGGATCTGGCCCTGTGCCGCACGGCGGCGGAGCGCTATCGCGAGATGTTGGCGGCCGGTTTTGCCGAGGAGCACGCCCGCGGCATCCTGCCTTTCGACTACCGCCAGCACTTTGTGGTGAGCTTCAGTCTGCGGGCCTTCCTGCATTTCATGGACCTGCGCGCCAAGCTCGATGCCCAGCAGGAGATCCGCGAACTCTGTGATTTGATGTGGCCCCATTTTCAAACCTGGGCACCTGAGATTGCCGCTTGGTATGAGAAAACCCGCCTGCACAAAGCCCGGCTGGCGCCCTAAATAGGCCACTGCGTGGAGGCCCCCTTGCCAGGGGCGCCCGGTGCCAACCCTTAGCCTTGGCGCCAATGGTTTCTGGAGATCTCCCCATGGCGGAGCTGGCCCGCTTCCCCCTGGGTGAACCCATCGAGGCTGGTCAGGCCCGCTTCGGCACCGATGGCATCCGCGGCCGGGTTGGCCCGGTGATCACCCCGGCCCTGGCCTTGCAACTGGGCTACTGGTGCGGCCAGGTGTTGCCGGCCGCGGGGCCGATCGTGATCGGGGCCGATTCACGCAGCAGCGGGCCGATGCTTGTGGCGGCCCTTACCGCCGGCCTGGCCGCCGCCGGTCGCGAGGTGTGGGACCTGGGCCTCTGCCCCACTCCGGCGGTGCCCGGCACGATCCGCGCCCAGGGCTGCGCCGGTGGCCTGATGGTGTCGGCCAGCCACAACCCGCCCCAGGACAACGGCATCAAGGTGTTTGGCGCCAGCGGCGCCAAACTCAAGGAGGACCAGCAGCAGGCGATCGAAGCGGGTCTCCACGGCGAAGGCCGCGAGCGCAGCCCCTTCAGTGGCGTGGGCCGGGTGCGTCAACGCCCCGACCTGCTGGCCGCCTATCGGGACAGCCTGATCGCCAGTGTGGGCGGCGCCCGCCTGGATGGCTGCAAGGTGGTGCTCGATCTCTGCTGGGGTTCGGCCACGGCCTGCGGCGAGAGCGTGTTTCGGGCCCTCGGCGCCGATCTCACCGTGCTCCATGGCGAACCGGATGGGGAGCGGATCAACCTGGGCTGCGGTAGCACCCACCTGGAGGCCCTGCGCCAGGCGGTGCTAGCCGAGGGGGCCAGCATGGGCTTTGCCTTCGATGGCGATGCCGACCGCATGCTCGCCGTGGATGGGCGCGGCCGGGTGGTGGATGGCGACCAGATCCTCTACCTCTGGGGCCAGGCCCTGATGGCCCAGGACCAGCTGCCCGATCACCGCATCGTCGCCACGGTGATGTCCAACCTGGGCTTTGAGAAGGCCTGGCAGGCCAAGGGCGGCCTGTTTGAGCGCACGGCCGTGGGCGACCAGTACGTGCACCAGGCGATGGAGGAGCTGGGCGCCGGCCTGGGCGGCGAACAATCGGGCCATATCTTGTCGGCCCGCCACGGCATGAGTGGCGATGGCCTACTGACGGCCCTGCAGGTGGCCGTGCTGATCCAGGCCCAGGGGGGCTCCCTGGCCCAGTGGCTCGATGGCAGCTTCCAGCCCTATCCCCAGAAACTGGTGAATGTGACCGTGCCCGATCGCCAGCGCCGCACCCAATGGCAGCAGTGCGATCCCCTGCGCCATGCCGTGGCCGAGGCCGAGGCGGCGATGGCGGGCCATGGCCGGGTGCTGGTGCGCGCCAGCGGCACCGAGCCCCTGCTGCGGGTGATGGTGGAGGCGGCCTCCCAGGCCGAGGTGGACCATTGGGCCGCCCATCTGGCCGGCTTGGCGGACAGCCAGTTGAACGGGGCTTGGGGCGGCTGACTCCTGCGGGGCTCCGGGGCTGACCTGATACCTCCTGGCTCCGGCAGAAGGTTCACCCGGACTCCTGAGCCGGGTGGCTTCTAAGCCAGGGGCTCCAGGGCCGCAGATCCTGCGGCAAGACTGTGGGCCAGCTCCAGGGCCCCCCAGCAGGCGTCCCCCCGGGGCTCCACCACCGTTGCACCGGGCAGCTCGCGGGCCAGGCCGGCCCCAAAGCCCAGTCGCAGCTGATCGAGGTGGCCAAGGGCGCCGCCCACGCCACACACCCGCGGATTGGCCAGCTCCAGGGCCCGGGCTACCCCCACCACCAGACCCGCCAGGGCTGTGGCGGAGGCCCTGATCACGGCCCGGGCGTGGGGATCGCCAGCCGCTGCTAGGTGATCCAGCACCGGCGCCAGGCGGGCAAAGCCGGCGGGCCCGAACTCCGGCGCCACCACCAGGGCTTTCACCTCCTGGGCGGTTTCGGCGCCGAGGGCTTGCCAAAGCTGGCGGCGCAGCTCGGTTTCGGCTATGCGGCCATCGGCCATCTGCACGGCCAGGGCCAGGCCATCGCGGCCCACATCCATGGCCGAACCCGCCCCGTCGAGTAGCCAGCCCCAGCCGCCGCAGCGGTGTTCGCGGCCCTGGCCGTCCTGGCCCAGGGCGATGCAGCCGGTGCCGCTAATCACCAGGATGCCGGCGTCAGGTCCGCAGGCGCCCCGCAGGGCCGTGCGTTCATCGCCGGTGACGAGCAGACGTTCGGGCGGTAGGGCCAGGGCTTCTGCGGCTAGGGCCAGCCCCTGGCGTTGCACGGGGCTGCCCGCCTCGATGCCGCTGGCGCCGATCGCGGCGGCGGCCAAGGGCAGGTGCCGCCAGGCGCTGGGTAGCTGCAGGCGGGCCGCCACCAGGCTGGTGGCCAGGGCCGCTTGGAACCGCTCCGGGCCACCGGCTGCAGCCAGGTGGCTGACGCCGGGGCCTTCGCCCTCGGCGAGCACCTGAAATGGCCCCTCGGGGACGGACTCGTTCAGGCCCGCGGCTCCAGGCGCCTCGGCCCAGGCCAGCAGGCAACGAGTGTGGGTCTGGCCGGCATCAAAGCCCGCCAGCAGGTGACTGTGCCCTTCGGGGCCCTCGGCTGGGCTTGGCACGGCCCTAGGGGGCCTCGCTGGTTTTGGCGCCCTCGGCTCCGGCGTCGCTCGCTGGCACCTTGCCGCTCACCGCCAGGGTGGCCAGGCAGAACCAGCCGGTGAGTTGCACCTCCGGGCGGAAGAAGATCGTGTCGGTGGCGCCTTGGACGCAGAGGCCCACGATGGCGGCTACTGCCCCCAGGGCCGGCAGGGCGAAGCTGCTTTCGCCCTTGAGCTGGGCCCAGCCGCTGCGCAGGCTGGCCAGTAGCAGGCCGAGACCCGCCAGCAGCCCAGGCACCCCGCCCTCCACCAGCAATTCCAAGGGCACCGAGTAGGCGCTTAGGGCATTGAAGCGGGGCTGTTGATAGAGCGGATAGATCAGGTTGAAGGCCGTGTTGCCGGGGCCAATGCCCAGCCAGGGCCGGTCCTGGATCATCGAGAGCGCCGCCATCCAGACGTTGATGCGGAAGTTGTTGGAGCTGTCCTCGCGGCCGGCCACCAGGCTCATGGCCCGGATGCGTAGGGGTTCGATCTGGGTCACGGCCACCACCAGCACCGCGGCGGCCCCGGCCACCAGGAGTAAGGGGAAGAGGCGGCGCCAGAGCACCGGCCAATGGCGGGTCTGGCGCAACACCAGCAGCAGGCCGATCGATCCCAGGCCAGCCACCAGGCCCAGCCAGCCGCCGCGGCTGTAGCTGAGCACCAGGGCGGCGCTGCCGAGCACCAGGGCGGTGAGGGCATAGAGCCGCTCGGCCCAGCCGTGCCAGCGCAGAAACGCCACAACGGCCAGGGGCAGGATCGGCAGCAGGTAGCCGGCCAGCAGGTTCGGGTTTTCCAGGGGGCCGTAGACCCGGATCGTGCCGTCGGCCACGGAGTTGGGATCGGCCCAGCGGGCCAGTTCGCTGGTGTCGCCGTAGAGCTGGCGGATCGCGATCACGGCGCTGGCCAGTTCGCCGGCTAGCAGGGCCGCGACGATGCGGTCCCACCAGCGCGGCGCCTCGGCCAGCAGCTGGCGCATCAGGGCGTAGACCCCGAGATAGCTGAGCAGTTTGAACAGGCCATGCAGGGCCGCCTTGGGCACGGGGGAAAAGCCCGTGGCCACCAGGGCCACGGCCAGGACCACCAGGATCCAGGTGCTGATCGGGCCGATGCGGCCGCTGCTGGGGCGCGTCAGGGCGATCACCAGCCAGAGCAGGCCACAGGACAGGATCAGCAGGCTCAGGCCGCCTCGGGTGACCAGGGGCAGGCCCGCCATCAGGGCGCAGAGCACCAGGCCCGCCACGCTGCTCAACCGGCTGGCCAGCGGTCCATCGCTGCCGCGCGCCAGCAGGCCCTGCCAACGCAGCAGCCAGGGGGTGGGGGCAGGAGCGGGGGTCATGGGCTGCCGGGCGTTGCGGCCGGCTCGGGTGCCGGGGTCGTGGCCGGATTATCGGTGCCCCCGGCCCCAGGCCAGCCCCCAGCTTCCAGGGCCTGGGGGCTGGGAACGGGCGCTTCGTTGCGCAGGTAAAGCACCCGGTAGACCGGCAGTCCCTGGCGCAGCACCAGGCTTTCCCGTTCGGTGGCCACCGGCAGGGGGTTGTCCTGCCGCCAGGGGCGGGCGTCGGCTTCGGGCCTGGCAAAGCAGCCGCTGGCCTCGACCACGGCCACCATCGGCTCGATCACGGCCAGCACATCGCTTTGTAAAAACAGCTCGCCTCCGGGCGCCAGGGCTCCGGCCAGGCTGCAGAGCAGGGCCGGTTGCAGCACCCGCCGTTTGTGGTGTTTGAGCTTGAACCAGGGGTCGGGGAACTGGATCGTGGCCCGCTCCAGCCGGCCTGCCGGCAGCGCGGCCAGCCAGGTTTCCAGGCTGATGTTGGCGTTACAGAAGAGGTAGTGGAGGTTGGTCAGCCCCAGCCGCTGACGATCGGCTTCGGCCGCATCCACCAGCGGCCGGCGGATCTCCACGCCCAGGTGGTTTGAGCCCGGTTGCTGCTGGGCTAGGGCCAGCAGGAAGCGGCCGCGGGCGCAGCCGATGTCGAGCTGGATCGGCTGCGCTGGGTTGGCGAATAGCTCCGCGGGCGGGGGCAAAGGGCGCTCCAGCTGGAAAAAGCGGCTGAGTGGATTGACGTGCTGACGAACCATGCCGGCTCAGGCGGGCGGATCGGAGGAGGCCCCAGCATTGCTGGCGTTTGGAGCTGTATTTGGCACCAGAAAGCCCCAGCTGGCCGTGTAGCCATGCAGTTGGGTCGCGCCGGCCACCGGACCGATTTCGCCGTTGCAGAAGGCGCCGCTGATCGGCACCGCCGGAAACAGCTCGTGGCAAATGCCCACATCGCCGTCGGGGCCGCCATAGAGACCCTTGCCCCGGCCCAGGCAGGCAAACAGCAGGGCCGCCAGGGGCTCGGGCCCGGCCTGGCTCTGACGTTCCAGCAGCTGCTGCAGCTCCTGGCGGGAGGCGGCGGCATCGCGCAACTGGAATTGCACCTGCTGGCCCAGCCGCAGCCGCTCGGCCACGGCGATGGCGCCGTTGCGGGGATCGACCCCCAGCAGGTTGCGCACCAGGAAGGCGGAGGGGTCGGAGCCGCTGGGCTGGAAGGTGTTGCGGCCGACGCCAAGGAAGAGGGAATGGCGCACCAGCTCCCGTTCGGCCGGGCTAAGGGTTTCGAGGATGGTCTGCAGGCAGGCCACGGGCGTGGCTTTTTTGCTGCCGTCCGCCAGTTCCAAGATCACGTTGCGCTCGGAGCGCTCCACGGCAAACACCGGGCCGATCGGCCGGCAGCCCTGGGCGACCACCGGATCGAGCCGCCAGCTGCCACCGATCAGGCAACCCACGGCCCCCTCCACCACCTGGTCATCGAAGAGCAGGGAGCCGCCGCTGGCGCTATGGGGCCCGGCAATGCCACCCACCTTGTCCACCGCGGGATAGGCGTAGTCCAGGCCGCTGATCAGGTCGTTGATGCTGGGGCTGCCCGGGTCGATGAACAGCAGCATCGATTCCGCCAGGGCCGGGTCGGCCCCGACCCAGTCCAGCCAGGGCTGGGCCGAGCCATCGAGATCGGGCAGTTGCTTGGTGTCGAGCACGAAGGGCTGCAGCTCGGCGCCGGGTAGGCGCAGCAGGGTCACGGCCAGGGCCGCCTGCTGTTCCAGTTCGTGGGGGCTGCCATCGGCGCCGGTGCCGACCACGCCGCCACCGACGCAGCCGATCCAATGGCGCGCCTGCAGGCCCTGGCGCAACAGCGGCAACAGCCGCGGCAGGTCGCTGGCATAGGCGGTGGAGCAGAACACCAGGGCCAGATCCGCCTCGCTGCCGCCGCCACCGCCAGCCCAGCTGCCCGCTCCGGCGCCGGAGCGGAGCTCGCGGCTCACTTCGGCGGCAGCCCCCTCGAGGGACACATTGTGGGAAAGGGCCGTGCGGCAACTGGCCGTCGGGGCGGCCCGCCGCAGCCACTGGTCTGGCCGCCAGGTGCCACCAGCCAGGGAGACGCTTGGTTTGGATCGGGAGGCTTCGGGCTGGCCCAAGGGGGGCCCGCCAGGCCCAGAACCGTCAGACAACATTCCGCCCGGCGGTCGCCCGCCCGGCAGGACCTTGCCAAGGAGGAGTCTTCCGGGCAGCCAGGGGAAGGGGGAGGGGCCAGCCATGGCCGGACCCTACTGCTGCCAAGGGATGCTCAGGGCCACGGATAATGGCGGAACCCCGACCCCCGTCCGTGCAGGATTTGCTCTATCGCAGCCTGGTGTGGCTGGACTATCGCCTGGCGGCGATGTTAAGCTTTGGCTTGCCCCTGGTGTTGTTGATCTGGGCCGCGCTCCGGCGCGATGGTGCAATGGTGCGGTTGCTCACCATTTACTGGAAGGTGGCGAGCCTGCTGGTGATCACAGCCCTGCTGTTCACCGATGGGCGCCCCCTGGGCTTTCTGCTGGCGGGAGCGGCCCAGCTGCTGGTGGTGGCGTCGTTGTGGTTCTGGGTTGATCTCAATGAGGAGCTGGCCGACCAGCCCCCCTGGCGGCCCCTGGCCTTCACCCTGAGGGCCTGGCGATGGGGAACCACCGCCTTGGGTCTGCTGGGGGCCGGCCTCAGTGCTACGGCCTTCGGCTGCTTTTCGGGGTCCGTCACCCGGCCCTTTTGTGCGGTCTGGCTGGAGGCGCCCCGGGGCCTCAACCTGCATGTCGACCGGCTCTTCTCGTTCCTGTTTGGCGGCGCCTGGACCAATGCCATCGCGGCCTTTGTGGGCTATCTAGCCCTGGTGGGCTTTGTGGTGGGCTTCCTGCAGTGGCTACTGGTGCGCCTGCCCAAGCAGGGTCGGGTGGCGGGCGGCTTCTGAACCCCATGGCTGCTATGGCCGTGGCCGCCCTGCTTGCGGCCCTTGAAGCGATCAGCCGCGACCGGCCCGATCGGGTGCTGCGTCTCACGGGCGAGCTGCCCAGCCCTGAGGGGTCTGGCCTAGGGCCCGAGCGGCTAGTCGAGCCCTTTGAACTGCTGATCTTCCGGGGTTTCTCCAGCAGCCTCAGCCACCCCACCGGCTTTGATCCCGACCAGCCGGCCCTGCCGGCCACGGCAAAGATTGGGGCCGCCGAATTGCTGCTCGGCCCCCTCAAACCCAGCCAGGAGCATCGGCTGGCTGGCCCGGTGGCGGTGGAGCACTTCCTCGATCCCGTCGCCTGGCTGTGAGGTCGGGTTGGGCAGCATGGGGGGGCGCACCCCGCCGATGCCATCCCTTGGCTTCAGCCCTCCAGGGTGCTGCGGCAACGGCCGCAGATTTGGCCGGCCGCCGTGGCGCCGAGCTGGTGCTCGGCCACATCGCTTTCGTAGTGCCAGCAGCGCTCACATTTGCTGCCCTCGGCCCGGGCAATGCGCACGGTCACGCCGTTGTCGCTGGC
>Ga0310335_100196_pt1 | contig 17809 bp, 21 predicted proteins | sample LakMicMISRFREDD7_FD_195549 | JGI IMG/M metagenome (GOLD analysis project Ga0310335, IMG submission 195549) | Enriched freshwater cyanobacterial communities from Lake Michigan, Michigan, United States - MI23.SRF.RED.D7 (v2) (version 2) | ecosystem: Environmental > Aquatic > Freshwater > Lake... | reverse complement strand
CCCAGCACCCGGCCATTGCTGGTGAAGCCCGCCAGCAAAAAGGGCAGCAGCGTAAACACTATTCTTTCCCCCAGCCGGTCGTTTAGCTGGGTTAGGAAGGCGCAGAAGACGGTGGAGGGGCGGGGTAATGACAAGGGGGGCGCTCAGGGCTTGGGCAAGTTGGGGCAGGGGTTGGGGCCGAACATGCCGCTTAGTTTCTGGCTGCCCATCGCATAGATCTGCTGGGCCTGGGCCGGGTTGCCCTGGGCGCCCTGCAGCTTGCTCGCAAACTCCTGGCAGGCCTGAGCCTGCTGGGGATTGGCGGGCTTGGCGGTGACTGGTGCGGTGACTGGTGCAGGTGCCGGGGTAGCTGGAGCAGCTGCGGTGGGTGCAGGGATGTCGCCACAGGGGTTTTCGCCGAAGGTTTCAACCAGCTTCAGCACTCCCTGCTGGTACACCAGTTGGGCCTGCTGGGGATTGGCGGATGCGGTCTGGAGTTTGACGGCGAATTCCTGGCAGGCCTTGCGTTCCTGGGCGCGGCGCAGCAGCGGGCCGGCCTGGGCGTTGGGTGGCGCCAGGGGTGCGAGGCCGGCGGCCAGGAGCAGCAGGACCGGGATGGTGCGGCGAGCGGTCATCACGAGGGGGAATCGACCCTCACGTTATGGGGGAAGGTGAGGACTTTTGGCGTCGGGCAATCCATGCTTGGGCCTGGCGCTCGGTTTGAGGACGAGGAGATGTCTGCACCCCAGTTGAGCCACCTCAATGCCGCCGGCGAGGTGCACATGGTGGAGGTGGGCGATCGGCCTGCCACTGCCCGTGAGGCGCAGGCCGAGGGCTTTATCAGCATGGAACCGGTCACTCTGGCCCTGGTGCTGGAGGGCCGGGCCCCCAAGGGCGATGTGCTGGCGGTGGCGCGGGTGGCGGCGATCCAGGCTGCCAAACGCACCTGGGAACTGATTCCGCTCTGCCACCCGATCGCACTCAGCGGCGTGAGCGTGGAGCTGGAGCCCGCCGCCGATGGCTTCGGCCTGCGGCTGCTCGCCACCGCCCGCACCATCGGTCCCACCGGGGTGGAGATGGAGGCGCTCACGGCCGTGCAGGTGGGCTTGCTCACCCTCTACGACATGCTCAAGGCCGTGGATCCAGCGATGACGATCGGTCCGGTTCGCCTGCTGCGCAAAAGTGGCGGCCGCAGCGGGGATTGGCAACGGCATGACTGAACCCTTCGGCCCGGAGGGCCTGCCGTTGGAGCTGGCCCGAGAGCGGATTCTGGAGCAGCTGCAGCCCCTGGGGCTGGTGGAACAGCTGCCGTTGGCGGCCTGTCTGGGCCGCATCACCGCTGAACCGGTGCTGGCGGCGGCAGCCGTGCCGGGTTTCCGGGCTTCGATCATGGATGGCTACGCCATCGCCGGATCCGAGCAGCCGCTGGTGGGTGCCCGCTGGCGCCTGCGGGGCACTTCGGCCGCCGGTGCCCCCTATGGCGCGGCCGTGGCAGCGGCTGAGGCGGTGCGGATCCTCACCGGTGCCGTGGTGCCCGCGGGCAGTGGTTGGGTGCTGCCCCAGGAGTTGGTGCAACCGCGCGAGCTGCCCCAAGGTCCCGGCCTGGAGCTGGTGCGCCCGGCCGGTCCTAACCCCTGGATCCGCGGGCCAGAGGAGGAGGCCGGGGCCGGGCAGGAGTTGGTAGCGGCGGGCTGCCGGCTGGGTGCTGCCGAGCTGGGGAGGCTGGCCAGTTGCGGGGTGACCCAGTTGATGGTGACCCAGCGGCCGCGGCTGGGTTTGCTGATCAGTGGTGATGAGTTGTTGCCGCCAGGGAGGCAGCGGGCCCCGGGCCAGATCTGGGAGAGCAATTCGGTCCTGCTTGCCGCTTTGCTGGAGCAGCTGGGTTATGGGGTGACGCAGCAGCGGGTGGTGGCCGATCAGCCCGAGCCCCTGCGCCAGGCCCTGCGGGAGCTCGCCGGCTGCTGCGACGTGGTGGTGAGTACTGGTGGCGTCTCCGCTGGCGACAGCGACTGGATTCGCCAATTGGTGGGGGAGTTGGGGGAGGTGAGCTTCTGGAAGCTGTTCCTCAAGCCGGGGCGGCCCTTTGCCTGGGGAGAGGTGGCCGGGGTGCCATTTTTTGGTTTGCCGGGTAATCCGGTGGCGGCGGCGATCACGGCCCTGCAGTTGCTCTGGCCGGCGCTGCAGCGGTTAGAGGGCGGCGCGATCCAGGTGCTCCCCCGTCTGCGGGTGCGGCTGGAGCAGGGGCTGCGGCGCGGGGCGGGGCGGCCGGAACTGGCACGCGCCCGGTTGGTGGTGGCGGCTGATGGGGGCTTGCTGGCCCGGGTGGAGGGTTCCCAGGCCTCCTCCCGCATCGGCTCGCTGCAGGGGGCCGATCTGCTGCTGGAGATCCCGGCGGAGCTGGGCAATCTTGAGGCGGGATCGCAGCTCTGGGCCCAGCTGCTGCGGTTGCCGATCTTCTGAGCCGCGCGCCGGCCGCGGCCCCAACTGCTCAGCTGGCAGGCAGCACGGAGTAGTGATCCACCACCAGCCCCTTGCGTTGTTCCGGGCGACCTTCCATGCCCCCTGGAAGATCGATCTGGGGCAGGAGGGTGGCTTCAGCCCAGCTGTCGTATTCAGCCTGCCCTTCCCAAAGGGACACGATCATCAGACCCCCTTCCACCTCCGCCACCGTGCGCAGCAGTTGGGCCTGAGGTTGCTCCTTGCCCTCCAGTTGGGCCAGTTCCACTTGGAATTGCTCCAGAGTCGCCCCGGGCCAAAAATTCGCCACCATGTGCATGGCTAGCTCTCCAAGTTTTTGTGCCCATGAATGTGGCACAGACAGCTGGGGTCTGCTGAGTCGCGTACTTCTTCCTGGGCCCGAGCTTCATAGGGGCGTATTGCCCGTGATCCAGCTGCCCACCCCCTGGCTCCACTCCCGTTTCCAGAAGGGGGCTTCGTGCTTGAGGGCCTCCAGCAGCTCCTGGCAGCAGCGCTGGGCCGGGCCGCGGCGATCGGCCGCTACAGCCACCAGCACGATTGCGTCTCCCGGCAACACCAGACCGATCCGATGTATCACCAGCACTGCAGTCGCTCCGTGCTGGCCTGCGGCGGCGGCCGCCAGGGAGGCGATGCAGGCCTCGGTCATGCCGGGGTAGTGCTCCAGCTCCAGAGCTGTGAGGGGCGCGTCGTTGGCGCCGCTGGGGCGCACTCGGCCCACGAAATGACTCTCGGCCGCTGGCCGTATTCCCAGCCGTGCAGCCAGCAATTGATGCCACTCGGCCAGGGCCGACAGCGGCTCGAACTGCTCGGCTTCCAGCTGGATTGCCAACATCGCTTTAACCACCACTGATTGGCGGCAGGAAGGCCAGCTCATCGCCAGCGGCCAGGCTTGAGTCCCAGGTGGCGAACTGCTGATTGATTGCTACCCGCACGCCGGCGGGGGGATTGGTGGGCTGCAGGTTTAGCTGCCGCCAGAGCTGCTCAGGTGTTGGGCCAGCAGTGTTATTTCCCCCAGCGGCTGGGGCTAGCTCGACCAGTTGCTCGCTCCAGCCCATCGCTTCTCGCAAGCCGGCGAAGAGGCGCACCTGCACTTGCGATTCCGGATCGGTGGAGACGGCCATGGCTTGCGGCAGCAGGGTTCGGGCTAAATGATCGCTAGGGAGCTCCTAGCTGCGCCACTCAGAATGCTCCAAACGCCTGAGCCCTGCCCGTGAGCCTCGCCATCGCCCTGCTCACGGTGTCGGACACGCGCACCTTGGCTGAGGACTGCAGTGGTGATGCCCTGCAGCAGCGCCTGGAGGCGGCCGGTCACCGGCTGGTGCAGCGCCTGCTGGTGCCAGACGATCGCTACCAGATCCGCTCCGAAGTGAGCCGCTGGATTGCCGATCCGGCCGTGCAGGTGGTGATCAGCAGTGGCGGCACCGGGCTCACCGGCCGGGATGGCACCCCGGAGGCGGTGGCACCCCTGCTCGATAAGACGATCGATGGTTTTGGTGAGTTGTTTCGGGTGCTCTCCTTTGAAACGATTGGCACCAGCAGCCTGCAGAGCCGCTGCCTGGCGGGGGTGGCTAATGGCACCGTGATTTTTGTGCTGCCGGGTTCCCTCGATGCGGTGCAGACAGCCTGGGACCGGCTGATTGCTGCCCAGCTCAATGCAGATACCCGCCCTTGCAATCTGGTGCAGCTGCTGCCGCGGTTGCGGGAGGTATGAGCCTTGTCCTTAGATGTCAGACAAGACGGGTGTTTTTACTCACCTCTGAACTCAATATGGCTCCTTAGCCTGAATACAGATAGTTGAGGAAAGTGAGATGACTACCTTCCAAGCCCAATCCACCGTTGCTCTGCACGATCTCAAAGAGCTGGTGCGGCGCGATCCTGCGTTTACTGCCGCTTTGCTAGCCACCCGGTCTACCCAGGAGGCCGCTGAGTTGGCAGCCGCCAACCACATCTCCGTCACTCCGGAGGCGCTATGGCGCAATCGGGGCACCTTCATGGCTGGAGGTATGCCCACTTGGCGAGGCTGAAGCTGTTTAGTTATCTATTCAGCCTCCTAGGTAGGCCATTTCGGCGTGTTTGCTGTTGGCAGATTTTGTAGTGTTGCGCTCTTCGCTATAGCGGTCGCTTCGTTGATTCCAGAGGGCGGCTATGGCCAGCTTGAGTTCTGCGGCGCTTGACTCCTCCTTCAGCCATGGCTTGAGATCCAAGCCGCTGCCCGGGGCGGCAAAAAGGCAGGAGTACGCCACGCCATCTGCGGTAACCCGCAGCCGGTTGCAGTCCCCGCAGAAAGGAGCACTCACCGATGCCACTACGGCCAGGCTGCCTCGCCCATCCTGGTAGCGCCAGCGGCTAGCGGTGGCGTGGGCGGTGCGGCCCAGCGGCTCAAGCGGCCAGCTGCTGCCGATTTGTTCCAGCATCTCGGCGGCGCTCAGCACCGCCTCGGACTGCCAGCCGTTGCGGCTGCCCACGTCCATGAACTCGATCAGCCGTAGCTCCAGCCCCCGCTCCCGTGCCAGAGCCGCCAGGGGCAGCACCTGGTCATCGTTGGCGCCGCGATGAATCACAGCGTTGAGCTTGAGGGCGCCGCGGGCGGGATCAAACCCGGCGGCGCGGGCGTGCTCGATCGCCGCCAGCACCGCCGCCAAGGCCCGCTCGCCGGCGGCGGTATCGGCAAGGCCAGTCATGCGAGCAACCGACCCAGCCGTGGTGCCATCGAGGCTGAGGGTGATCCGGTCGAGGCCTGCGGCGCGTAGGAGCTGGGCTCGCTCAGCGGTTAGCAGTAGGCCATTGCTGGTGAGAGCGATCTCGCGCAAGCCGGGACGTTCCGGGTGTGTGGCGCGCAGGGGCTGCACAGCGGCGATCAGCTCCTCCAAGCCCCCGTGCAGCAGCGGCTCTCCGCCGGTGAGCCGCAGGCTGCGGGCTCCCAGGTTCACCGCCGCCCCGATCACCCCTAGCCGTTGCTCCAGCGTCAGCAGGCCCGGTGGCTCCTTGCCATCCGGCAGACAGTATGGGCAGGCCAGGTTGCAGCGGGCCGTGAGCGACAGCCGCAGCACCCCAAGTGGCCGGCCCAGTCGGTCGTTTGGGCGGACGTGGCTGGCTACGGTTTTTGGATGGTTAGTGGCGCTGGCCATGGCCGCAACGCTATAGCTCCAGCCCAGCCCCAGTTACCACTACGGGGCTTCGGGCGCTGCATGCTGCGCCGGCAGGGCTGCGATTTATAAAGAGCGACCTTGCCATACCCCTAGGCTCAGAAAACACCGGCAGTAGCAGCCATGGCGCCTGAGCAATCTGGTTCGCCAGCCGCTTCCCAGTCAAAGGCATCGCCTGAGCTACCGGCCCCAGAAGACGCCGATAGCGGTGGCGGCTGGCCCCTGATCGATGGCTGGGCCCGCGCCACCCTCTCACCCACGGGGTTGCGGCTTTGGCAGACCCTCAACCATAAAAGCGCCTGCCTGAGTTGCGCCTGGGGCACGGGCGGCCAGAGCGGCGGCTTTCGCGATGAACTGGGTGAGCGGCTGCAGCGCTGCCTGAAGAGTGTGGAGGCGATCGGAGCTGAACTGCAGTCCGCGGTGCCAGCGGAGGTGTTTGCAGGCCGCAGCCTGGCCGAGCTGCAGCAGCTCAGTTCCGCCGAATGCGACCAGCTGGGCCGGCTCGATCGACCCCTGATCCAGCGAGCCGGCAGCGACCACTACCAGCCGATCAGCTGGGAAGAAGTGCAAGACATCAGCGCTGCGGCCTTCGCTAGGCCGTCGCCGGAGCGGGTTGCTTCCTACAGCTCTGGGCGCTCCTCCAATGAGGCCGCCTACCTGCTGCAACTGCTGCTGCGGGCCCTCGGCTCCAACAACCTGGCCGACTGCTCTGACCTCTGCCACGCCCCCTCCAGCATCGGGCTCAGCCGGGTGTTTGGCAGTGGCACCTCGATGGTGAGCCTCGAGAGCCTCCAGCAAGCCGATGGTGTGGTGTTGGTGGGCTCCAATGCGCCGGCCAACCACCCGCGGCTGATGAACGAGCTGATCCGTCTGCGGGAGCGCGGCGGCACGGTGATCGTGATCAATCCGGTGCTGGAGGCGGGGCTGCTCAAGTTCGGCTCGCCCGCCTTCCCGATTCGCTCCATGCTCGGCGGCGGCAGCGAGATCGCCTCCCTGTTCCTGCAGCCGATTCCCGGCTCCGACACCGCCGTGTTTCTTGGGCTGCAGAAGGCCCTGCTGGACAGCGGGGCCATCGACTGGGAGTTTGTGAAGGCCCATGCCGATGGTTGGCAGGCCCTGATCGAGCAGATCGAGACCACCAGCTGGGAGGCGATCACGGGCTGTTGCGGCCTTAGCCGCGAGGAGCTCGAGCACACCGCTGCCCGGCTGGCTGCGTGTAAGGCGGTGGTGTTCGCCTGGGCGATGGGCATCACCCACCACGCCAACGGCACCGCCAACGTGCAGGCGATCGCCAACACGGCCGTGCTTACGGGCAACGTGGCCCGGCCGGGGGCGGGCACGATGCCGATCCGAGGCCACTCCAACGTGCAGGGGTTCGGCTCGATGGGGGTTACGGTGAATTTGCGCGAGCCGATGCGGCTGGCGCTCGAGCAGTTGCTCGGCCGGCCCCTTAGCCCCACCCGGGGCTACGACACCCGCGCCCTGATCGAGGCGGCCGCTGCCGGCGCCGTCGATTCCCTGCTGTGTCTGGGCGGCAACCTGTACGGCGCCAACCCCGACAGCCGCCAGGCCCAGGCCGCCCTCGGCCGCATAGACACGATCATCTATCTGGCCACCAAGCCCAACACCGGCCACTTCCACGGCCTGGCGGCGCGCCAGACCCTGCTGCTGCCGGTGTTCAACCGCTTCGAGACGCCCCACCGCACCACGGTGGAATCTGGCAACAACTGGGTGCGGCTCAATGAGCCCGGCAGCACCCATCTGGGCAGCGGCCAGCTGATCAGCGAGGTGGAGTTCTTGGCCGAGCTGGCCCACCGCCTGCACGGCACCGAGCCGATCGACTGGCGGCGGCTGCAGGATCCCGTGTATGTGCGCGAGCTGATCGCCCGCACCGTGCCCGGTTACGCCGCGATCGCCGAGATCGACTCCAGTAAGAAGGAATTCGAGGTGGCCGGCCGGGTGTTCCAGGAGCCCTGTTTCGCCACCGCCACTGGCCGGGCCCAGCTGGCGGTCACGCCGCTGCCCGAGCTCGGATTGCCGAATGCGAATCATTTTGGCGGGCTGGCCGCCGGCGAGCAGGGACTGGTGCTGAACCTAATCACCGCCCGCAGTTACGGCCAGCACAACACGGTTGTCTACAAGCAGGGCGACAGCTATCGGGGCATGCCGCACCGCCAGACGATCCTGGTCAACCCGGAGGATCTGGCTGCCTGTGGGCTGCGGGCCAACCAGCGGGTGACCGTGCAGGGCGAAGCGGGCCAGCTGGATGGGATCGAGCTGATCCCCGGCTCGGTGCGGCCTGGTGCAGCGCTGATGTTCTACCCGGAGGCCAATGTGTTGATGCGGGCGGTGAGCGATCCCGAGAGCGGCACGCCGGCCTTCAAGCGGGTGCCTGTGCTGGTGCGGGCCTGATCGGGATCCATGCAGGGTTGGTGGCTGCTGGCTCTGGGCGCTGTGGCCTTCCTCTATGGCGCAGTGGGCCATGCGGGCGCCTCCGGCTACATCGCCGTCCTGGCTCTGGCAGGTCTGCCGGCGGAGCAGATCAAGCCGCTTGCCCTGATCCTGAACACGGTGGTGGCGGCCCAGGGCCGCTGGCAGTTCGTGCGAGCCGGCCACCTGCGCTGGCGGCTGTTCTGGCCGGTGTTGCTGGCCGGCCTGCCGATGGCCTTTCTGGGGGGCTGGCTCGATCTGCCCACGCTCTGGTTTCAGCGGTTGGTCGCACTGGTGCTGCTGGCCTCGGCCTCACCGGTACCGGCGGCGGCGTGTTTCTCACGCCCCTGCTGTTGTGTTGCAGCTGGGCCTCCACCCGCCAGGCGGCAGCGGTGTCGTCGCTGTTCATCTTCGGCAACTCTCTCAGCGGCCTGGCCGGCCTGATGCTGGCCCGCCAGCCATCTGGGGCCCTGCTGCCGTCCCTGCCGTCCCAGCTGGGCTGGATGGTGCTGCTGGTGCTGCTGGCCGCCTTGAAGCTCCTGGGTTTCGGGGGCTGATGTTGGCGGTAGCGTTTCAGCATGGTCGCCTCCGCTGCCGAGCGTTTCACGCCGCCCCCCATCCCCTGGCGCCATTCCCTGGCGCTGGAGCTGGGTCCGGGGTTGCATCCCCAGAGGTCTGGGGAAGCCTTGGTGCGTCTTTGCGCCGAACCCGATGTGCAGGCGGTGATCGCCTTTGGTTCGCGGGCCAGGGGTGAGGCGCGCCCAGACTCAGATCTGGATCTTGCAGTGATCGTGGGCCAGCCCCAGCTCACGCCGGCCGAGAAGCTGGCCTGCTGGAAGCGCTTCAACCGAGCGCTGGGTCGGCAGGGAGTACCTGTCGACCTAGTGGTGGCGGGCAGCGCTGATGCCGAGCGCCTGAGCGGCTCCCGTTGGCATGTGTTCGGCGATGTGGCTCGTGAGGGCCGGGTGTTGTATGTCGCCCGCTGAAGACGCGCTGCTGCTCCTGGCGATTGTGCGCCGCCATCTGCGCAGCCTGGGGCTGACCCTTGACCCTGCCTATCCAGAAGAAGACTGGGGTTTCACCGCCCAGCAAGCGGTGGAAAAACTACTCAAGGCCTGGATAGTGCTGGCCGACCGGCGGCCGCCCCGGGTCCATGACCTCGAAGATCTGGTCGCTCTGGCTGGTCAGCAGCTTGACCCCCTTCTGCTTGAGCTGCAGGTGTTTGCGGTGGAGGCCCGCTCCGAGGAGGGGCCCTTCCCGCTCCCCGCACCGAGGCAGGAGCTGTTGGCACTGGTCGAGGCGGAGCTGGAGCGTTGTGAGCGGATTGTGGCGGAGCAGGGCGAATCGGCTGCCTGACTTGGCTTAGGCCATCTGACTTGGCTCGGGCCGGTTCACGTTGCGGATAGCCCGGGGATCCAGCGGCACAGCCTGGCAGGGCAGCGTCGCTAGCCAGCTCTGCAGGCGCCGTTCGCCCCGCTGTACCGCCGCGGCCAGGTGGGCGCGGATCGGTGGGCTGCTCGGATACAGGCCCAGCAATGGTTGCAGCCGCTCACCGTCGTGGGCCAGATGGAGCCTGGTCGGGCTCCCTGTTGCTGCGTCCGCCAGCAGGGTTTGCAGGGCGGCCAGGCTGAGATGCGGCATGTCCACTGGGCAGAGCAGTAGCTGCTCGTTTGGGTGTTGCTGCATCAGCCGGTGCAGGGCCAGCAGCGGCCCCTCCCAGGGTGGTGGTTCGGCCAGGGCCGTCATCGGCGAGCCCGGGGCCAGCTCGAGGGCCAGTTCTTCCGCCAGCTCTAGGTGCGCCCCATGCCGGCTCAGCAGGCTGATCGGCATCTCCAGCTGGGCCAGCAGGCGCAAGCTGCGCTCCAGCCAGGTGCCGCCTTCCGGGTGGGGCAGCAGCGCCTTGTCGCCGCCCATGCGCCGGCTTTCGCCACCGCTGAGCAGGCAGGCGCGTAGGGGCAGGCTCACACCAGTAGCCCGAACTCCGCCAGGGCCCGCGGCAGGTTGCGGTGCTCGTGGCCGGGGTGGCTGAGCTTCACTAGGGCGAAGCGCTGCAGTTCGTCCAGCTCCGCCCAGCTGCCGCTGCGCAGCTCCAGGCCGAGCTGGGCGCAGGAGGAGGCGAGCACCGCGGGCAGTTGCTCGGCCTGCTGCCAGGGCTCCCCGCAGGGGCGCGGCAGCTCCTTGGCTTGGCCGGCGCTGAGGCCGATGGTGCGTGCCAGAAGGTGCTGGTGCAACGCCTCGATGGCGGCGGCATTGTCGGGCCAGGCCAGCAGGTCGCTGCGCTCGCCGTCGCCCAGCTCGCTCCAGTGCTGCAGCTTCAGCTTTACGCCGGCCAGATCGAGCTTGCGCCGCACGGCCATCGGAATGCAGCGCAGGTCGGCGGTGAAGTCGGCCTCGAAGTGGAAGCAGGTGCTTGCTAGGAGAGAGCCCAGGGGAGCTGCGGTAACAACTGGCACCATCATCGGGTGCCCTGGCTTGATCCAATGACCCCATGGTCAGTGATTCCGCCAGTCCGGCTGCCAGTCCAGCTGCCCTAGCCCAGTGCCCCTACTGCGGCGTGGGCTGCGGTCTGGAGCTGAAGGACCCGGCCGAACCCGGCGGCCTCTGGACCGCCCGCGGCGACCGCCACCATCCCTCGTCCTTGGGCCAGGTGTGCATCAAGGGCGCCACTGTGGGCGAAACCCTGCACCCCAACCGCCTCACCACGCCCCTGTGGCGTGCGCGCATCGACCAGCCCCTTGAGCCGATCAGCTGGGAGCGGGCCTTCACCATCCTGGTGGAGCGCATCCAGGCCACCTTGGCCACCAAGGGGCCCCAAGCGTTGGCGATCTATGGCTCGGGCCAGTTCCTCTGTGAGGACTACTACGCAGCCAACAAGTTGCTCAAGGGCGCCCTGGGCAGCAACAACTTTGACGCCAACTCGCGCCTCTGCATGAGTTCGGCGGTGGCCGGCTATGCCCGCAGCCTCGGCTCCGATGGCCCGCCCTGCTGCTACGACGACCTCGATCTGGCCGATCTGGTGCTGCTGATCGGCACCAACACGGCCGAGTGCCATCCGGTGCTGTTCCAGCGGCTGCTCAAGCGCCGGCGCAAGGGGAATGGGCTGCGCCTGGTGGTGGTGGATCCACGGGCCACCGCTACCAGCGATGCCGCCGACCTGCACCTGGCGATCGCCCCCGGCAGCGACCTGGCCCTGCTCTGTGGCCTGGGTCACCTGCTGCTTGAGCATGGCGGTGTGGATCAGGCCTGCGTGGCAGCCCACACCGAGGGTTTCGCCGAGCTGGAGATCCTTTGGCGGGCCTGGCAGCCGGCGCGGGCGGCGGCGGTGTGCGGCATCGCCGAGGCCGACCTGCGCCAGATGGCTGAGTGGTGGTGCCAAGCCACCGGCGCGCTCAGCCTTTGGTCGATGGGGGTGAACCAGAGCCGCGAGGGCAGCGCCACCGTGGCCGGGATTTGCAACCTGCACCTGGTGAGCGGCCAGATCGGTCGCCCCGGCGCCGGACCTTTCTCGCTTACCGGCCAGCCCAACGCCATGGGGGGCCGCGAGGTGGGCGGCTTGGCCCAGCTGTTGCCCGGTTACCGCGCCGTAGGTGATCCAGCGCACCGGGCCGAGGTGGAGAGCCACTGGGGTTTTGCTGCTGGCTCGATTTCGCCAGAGCCCGGTTTGGCGGTGTGGCAGCAGATCGAGGCGATGGAGCGCGGCGAGCTCGACCTCTTGTGGGTGGCGGGAACCAACCCGCTGGTAAGCCTGCCCAGCCTCGATCGGGTGAGGGCGGCGGTGGCGAACTGCCCGCTGGTGGTGTTGAGCGAGGCCTATGCCGGCACGGAAACCGAGGCGCTGGCCCACCTGGTGCTGCCGGCGGCCCAGTGGAGTGAGAAGGCTGGCGTAATGGTGAACTCCGAGCGCCGAGTCACCCTCTGCTCTGCCTTCCGCCAGCCCCCCGGCGAAGCCCGGGCCGACTGGGCGATCTTTGCGGAGTTGGGCCGGCGCCTTGGTTTTGTCGATCAGTTCAGCTACGCCTCCGCTGCGGAGGTGTATGCCGAATTCGTAGCACTCACGGCCGGCCGGCTCTGCGATAGCAGCGGTCTCAGCCACAGGCTCTTGGCCGAGCACGGCCCCCAGCAGTGGCCCTTCCCCGCCGGCACCGCCCCCGGCGGCGGCGCAGCGCGCCTCTATGTGGATCTGGCCTTCCCTACCCCTTCCGGCAAGGCACGCCTCTGGGCTGATCCGCCCCTGGGCTTGGCCGAACCCCCCTGTGACTCCTATCCACTGGTGCTCACGGTGGGGCGGGTGCTGGGCCATTGGCACACCATGACCCGCACGGCCCATGTGGCGCGGGCGCTCAAGGCCCACCCCGAGCCGCTGCTGGAGGTGCATCCAAGCGATGCGGCTCACGCCGGCTTGGTGGATGGGGCCCGGGCCCAGGTGTGGTCGCGCCGCGGTGCGGTGTCGGTGAAGGTGCAAATAACCGATCGCATTCGGCCCGGCACCGTGTTTTTGCCGATGCATTGGGGCGCCTCCCAAGGCGAGCTGGCTTGCGAGGCCAATCGACTGATGCATGAACTGGGCTGCCCGATTTCGATGCAACCGGAGCTCAAGGCAGCGGCGGTGGCGCTGACGCCGGCCTGACCTAATCCACGTCGTGGGCGAAGCGGCGATAGAGAAAATCGAGGGCGTGGTTGCGCAGTTGGCCGTAGCGGGGGTCGACCTGGATCGCTTCGTAGCGGCGCGGCCGCTCGAAGGGCACCTCAAGGATTTCGCCGATGCCGGCGGCAGGGCCGTTGGTCATCATCACGACCCGGTCGGCCAGAAATAGGGCCTCGTCGATGTCGTGGGTGATCATCAACACAGTGGGTTTCTGCTCGCGCCAGATCGCCAGCAGCTCTTCTTGGAGCTCCTCCTTGGTGATGGCATCGAGGGCGCCGAAGGGTTCATCCAGCACCAGCACCGCTGGTGACACGGCCAAGGCGCGGGCGATAGCCACCCGTTGCTTCATGCCTCCAGAGATTTGGCCGGGGCGCTGATCGGCTGCGTTGCTGAGGTGGACCATCTCCAAGTGATGCTCCACCACCTGGCGGCTTGACGCCGGGTCCAGTTCGGGCCGTGCTGCCTTGACCGCGAGTTCCACGTTCTGGCGCACGGTCTTCCAGGGCAGCAGGGAATAGTTTTGAAATACCACCATTCGATCGGGGCCTGGAGATTCAATGGCGGCCCCTTGCATCGTGACGCTTCCGCTTGTGGGATGTAGGAAGCCCGACACCATATTGAGCAGGGTTGATTTGCCGCAGCCTGAATGGCCAATCACGCAAACGAATTCACCGCGGCTCACGGTTAGGTTGATGTTGCGTAGAGCCTCAAACTCACCTGAGCGGCTCTTAAAGACTTGCCCTACTCCTTCAAAATGGAGAAAGGGCTGGTCCTGTCCCGAAGAGAGTGGGCTGATGGGTGGTGGCAGTTGGCTAGTTTCTGGCATAGGTCTAGCTCAGGCAGTGGGAATCAATACGGGTTGTCTGGTGGACGCGGCTGGGAGCTCTGCATGTCCCATAGGTGGAGCCGATCCCTGAAGTTGGGTTTTCAGGTAGGGGATCGGCTCGTCCGCGTTGAAGGGGATGCCATCAGCCAGCGCAAAGGTGGAACGCGGAGCAGGCAAGGCTTGGAAGCCTGCTGCGACCAGGGCTTGATCACAAATATCTTGGCGGTAGGTCAGCGCGAGCAATTCTTGTCTGTTGGTTGGGAATGGGCACCAACCCCAACGGCTGAACTGGGTGAGTAACCAGGTGCCTTCAGAACGATTAGGAATGTGGGCCCGATCGGCATGGAACTGGTTGAATCGCAGGAGTTCAGGGCTCGAATCCCCCAGGCCGGTTTTGAACTGCCGTGTCAGGGCAATGCCGGAACGGGTTCCGAGCCACTGGGGTTGGCTTAGAACGCGTGTCATTTCATCGCGATGATTGCTGTTGTCGCAGCGTGCAGCTGCCTGCATGAGGCCACTGCAGATGGCAACTAGGGCATCGGGATGGGCAGCGGCCCACGCTTCTGATGTGGTGAGCACTTTTTCAGGATGCCCACTCCAGATGTCGAGGTCGGTGGCTAGGACATAGCCATGCCGATCTTCAACGGCTTCAGCAACCCGATAGCGGCCTGCACAAAACGCATCGATGGCCCCGGTTCGCAAAGCCCAAACCATGGCCATCGGTGACAGCATCGTGAACACAATGTGCTCTTCAACATTGAGCCCGCCAGCCGTTAACCAGTGACGTAGTAATAGCTCGGCGATGCCGTGATGTTGAGGGATGCCAATGGTGAAGGGCTTGTCCCTGTCTTGAATCCACTCCACCAAGCTTGCGCGATCCCCAATGCCCTGATCCATGAGATGGCGGGCAAGGCAGAGGGCGTTGCCATTACGGCTGACGGTCATCGGTGTGATGGCCGCCCAGGGAGTTCGCTTTTGACCGGGCCGGTTACCCAGTCCCAGGTTCAATTGCAAAGGGGTGGTGGCTGAGGTGATCGCCATGTCCAAGCCACCTTCTACCAAGCGATCCTCGAGTCGACGCCAGTCGGCGAAGGATTCGGGGATGAGTTGCACCACAGAGGAATCAAACAACTTGCTGTCGATCGCCATCGCCAGGGGAGCGATATCGAGTCCTGGTAAGTAACCCAACCGCACAACTGTGGCTATGCGGCTTGGAGCGGCGGGTGTGGCTGCGGTCACTGCTGTGCGCCGTTCCCGCATCCGCCGTTGTTGCTGCAAAAAACCAATCAGTTCAATCCGTAACTGGTAATAATCGGGATGTTCCATTACCTCGAGCCGTTGCCGGGGCCGAGGTAGGTGTACGTTGAGAATTTGTCCAATTTCTGCTTCCGGTCCATTGGTGAGCATGACCACCCGATCGGAGAGAAGTAGCGCCTCGTCGACGTCGTGGGTCACCATCACGGTGGTGACACCCGCCTCCTGGCAGATCTGCATCAACTGCTGTTGCAGGTTCCCGCGGGTTAGGGCATCCAGTGCTCCGAAGGGTTCATCGAGCAACAGCAGGCGTGGCTGGATGGCCAGTGCTCTGGCAATGGCGACCCGTTGCTTCATACCCCCAGACAATTCGCGGGGATACTTTTCGGCAGCGGTACTGAGGCCAACCGTCTTCAATTGCTTGTCAACTAGTTCTCTGCGTTCTTCCCTGGAGAGATGACGCAGTACGTTCGTTACAGCTAGCTCAATATTTTGTCGAACGGTTTGCCATGGCAGCAGAGAATAGTTCTGAAACACCACCATCCTGTCGGGCCCAGGGGAGGTGACTTGACGGCCATCCATCAAGATCCCACCCTTTGTCGCTAAAGTGAGACCTGCTAGTAGATTGAGCAAGGTTGATTTGCCGCAACCAGAATGGCCGATAAGCGATACGAATTCCCCTTCCTTAATCTCAAGACTAATGTCTTTAAGCGCTACGTACTGACCTCCGTCTTGTAGGGCAAATGTTTGGGTAACATTGTCAATGGTGACCAGTGAAGTCATCTCAGCGTCCACCACCACTAATGCGATCACCCACCATGCCCACCAGGCGATCAAGGATCAGGCCAACAACACCCACATAGAAGATGGCCAGGATGATTTGACTTGTGCTGCTATCCCCACCGGCATTGTAGGCATCCCAGATGAAGAAGCCAATCCCGCCATCGGCCTTCAGCATCTCCGCAGCCACGATGGCAAGCCAAGCCAGACCCACAGAGATGCGCAGGCCAGTAAAAACGTAGGGGGCCGTAGCTGGCAGCAGGATGTCGCGCAGATAACTGCGCTTGCGCAACCTAAGAACCCGAGCCACATTGGTGTAGTCCTGGGGAATTTCGCGGATTCCCACAGCCGTGTTGATGATAATTGGCCAAATTGCTGTGATAAAGATCACGAAGATGGCTGCCGCATCAGCCTGCTGGAGTAGGAGAAGGGAGATCGGTAGCCAGGCCAGGGGCGGCACGGTGCGCAGGACCTGAATCAGGGGATCAAAGCCCCGCCGTAGAAATTCATTCAGGCCGATCGCAAGTCCAGCGGCGATGCCAACAATTGCCGCCATGCTATAGCCAATGACGACCCGTTGAAGGGAGATCAGAATCTGTAGGCCCAATCCCTTTGCCGTGCCGCCATCGTCATAGAAGGGTTGGCTGATGTAGGGGGTCCAGGTTTGGGTTATCACTTGGATCGGCCCGGGGAAGCCATCCGGATTTGGAAGGCACATGAGCTGCCAGAGGGCCAAGGTAAGGCCGATGCAAACCACCGGGGCTTTCAGCTGACGAGCCAAGGGCGAATGCAGCCAAGAGATTCTTGGTCGCCGTGGCTTGCGGCTTTTCGCGAGGGCGGGGGTCATTAAAGGAGCGTGGTTTTAAAGGAAGTCAGAAAGGAGACCCGGCAGGGCCTCCTTGGGATCAGGATCGGCGACCTGTCGGCTTACTTCATCGCCTTGATCTTTTGGCTGTTGAGGTAGGCCTTGGGATTATTGGGATCAAACTTGATCCCATCAAAGAAGGTTTCTACGCCCCTCGAATCGCTAGTGGGAACATCGGTGTAGCCGTTGGCCTTAGCTGCTGCACGCCAGAGGTCAGCTCGGTTTACTTTGTCGACGAGCGCCTTTATATTGGTGCTTGAGGGCAAATAACCCCAGCGGATATCTTCTGTGATGAACCAGGCGTCATGGCTCTTATAGGGGAAAGAGGCATTGCTGGCCCAGAACTTCATCTTGTAGCGGCTGTTTTTCACCACCTTGCCTGTGCCGTAGTCAATGGTGCCCTGGAGACGGGGGAGCAGATCATCAACGCTGGCCTTGACGTATTTGTCTTGGGCAAGCATTTTGGCCAACTCACTAGTGTTGGCTGGGTTGTCGGCCCATTTCTGGGCCTGCTGCACGGCCATCAATAGCCTGAGAGCAGCGTTGGGGTTTTTCTTCACCCAATCTGCCCGCATGGCAAAGGCTTTTTCAGGGTGGTCGCGCCAGAGCTCACCGGTGATGAGAGCCGTGTATCCCAGTTTCTTGTTTACAAGGCGCTCGTTCCATGGCTCACCCACGCAGAAGGTATCCATGGTTCCCGATTGCATGTTTGCAACCATTTGGGGCGGGGGAATCACCACAAGGTTGGCGTCTTTATTGGGGTTGACTCCATTGGCGGCCAGCCAATAGCGCATCCACAGATCATGGGTGCCACCCGGGAAAGTAACAGCAGCTTTGAACTTGTCTCCAGTGGCATTCTTCTTGGCCACGGTTTTGACTAAGACAGGGGCCTTAACGGTGAGCTTATCGCTCAAGAATTCTTTGGATACGGAGATGGCTTGCCCATTCAAATTAAGCCTGGCCAAGAGGTTCATTGGCACCGGCTTTTTGCTTTTGCTGATTGCCCCAGTGGTCAGCAGGTAGGCCATCGGGCTGAGCAGGTGTGCCCCATCAATCCCTCCTCCGGAGCTACCAAGCTCGAGGTTGTCGCGGGTGACCGCCCAGGAGGTTTGTTTTTTGAGCTCCACCCCGGTCATGCCTTGCTTGGCGAAGAAGCCCTTCTCTTTGGCAACAATCAGCGGAGCGGCATCGGTGAGGGCAATAAAGCCCAGGGTTGCCGAGGTGGTTTCCGGCTTGCCCGGTGCAGCGGGGGCGGCGTTGGTGATTAGCAGGCTGGCAAGTCCACCCACCTGGAATACAAGCACCGCTGTTGTGGTGGCTGTGCGAAGCAGAAATTGGCGGCGTGATGCGTTTGTCATTGGTTAAAACTCCGGTTCGGGGCACGAAATAGCCGCCAATCCCTATTG
>Ga0310335_100193_pt1 | contig 17860 bp, 19 predicted proteins | sample LakMicMISRFREDD7_FD_195549 | JGI IMG/M metagenome (GOLD analysis project Ga0310335, IMG submission 195549) | Enriched freshwater cyanobacterial communities from Lake Michigan, Michigan, United States - MI23.SRF.RED.D7 (v2) (version 2) | ecosystem: Environmental > Aquatic > Freshwater > Lake... | reverse complement strand
GTCGATGCCCTGTTACGCCGCATCGCGGCCGTGCTCCACGCCGATGGGGAAGAACTGATTGCCGACAACCTGCTGTTGCAGTGCCGGCGGCTCAGTGAGGCGAGCCGCTCCCTGCTGACCAGGCAGCGCCGCAGCGACTGCGAGGTAATCGTTGATCGCTACATGTGGATAGGAGCCGGGGTGCTTGCCGTCACACCCCTACCTGGCCTGGACCTGCTCGGTGCCGCAGCTGTAAACGCCCAGATGGTGGTGGAGATAGCCCGTATTTATGGCATCAGCATGAGTCGCCAGAGTGCCCAAGATCTGGCCCTTTCCGTTGGACGCACCATGGCTGGCCTAGGGCTGGTGAAGGGGGGCGTCAGCTTGCTTAGTGCGGCCCTAAGCCTGAACGTACCTGCTCTGGTCGTGAGCCGTGCCATTCAGGCGGTCAGCGCTGCCTGGCTCACCCGGGTTGCGGGGCTGAGCTTCATCACCTACTTCGAGCGAGACCAGGACTGGGGCGACGGCGGTGTGCAGGAGGTTGTGCAGCAGCAATACGACCTCAGCCGACGCGACGGGGCCATGAGTCGCTTCCTTAAGGCCGCCTTCAGCCGGGTGGTGCAACCGCTGCAGGCAAAGCAGCGGAGTTTGCCGCCAAGGCCTGGGTCCGACTGACTGGCAGCTCGCCCATGGCCTCCGGTGGTGGTGGCTGCAGTGGCCCCCGGCTATCAAGCACCACGATCATCGCTAAATAAAGAACGCCGATTAACACCGAAATAGCGCCAGTCACGATCGCGACCCAGCGGCCGCGGCCTGAGGTCGTCACAGCAGGGGGTTCACTAGGGGGTTCACTCACAAGGGGGAGGGGTATCAGGATTGTTCATCGAGGCTGGCATGCACAACCCTGGCGAGGTTCTCGAGGTGGGCTGGCTTGGTGTGGGGGTTACCAAGCACGGCCTTGAGATGGTGGCGCCCGGCGTAGTGAGGGCGCGAAAGCATCAGCTGCTCCTGGAGCAGGCGCTGACGAGTGCGATCGCTCCAGGCCTGGCTGCCGGCGGCATCAAGTTGCTTGGGGGTGAAGGCCAACAGATGGAAGGAGCCACCGACCAGCTGCAGCCGCTCGTTGGGTGTCAGAAGGGCCTGAAGCTGGCGGCGACGCTGAATAGCCCCATCGAGCACCGCTCTGATGCCCACTAGGCCGAGCTGCCGCAAACCGAGCCAAAGCTTGAGAATCTCGGCGGGGCGGGTGCCCTGCAGGCCACTTTCACCGCCGTGGCTGCCGCCCCAGCTCGGCTCCATGTAGGGCAGTCCGGTATGAAACGCCTCCACCAGTTCCTGGGGGCGGGCCAGCAACAGCAAGGAGGACGTTTTGGTGATTCCCAGCAGTTTCTGGGGATTGATCGTGATCGAATCGGCTTGCTCCAGGCCAGCAACCCGATGGCGGTGGGCAGGCACCAGGCCGAACACGGCCCCGATAGCGCCATCCACATGCAGCCACAGGCCCCGCCGCTGGCAAATCCCAGCTATCGCACTGAGGGGGTCGACTGCCCCCCGAACAGTGGTGCCAGCGGTGGCAACTACCGCGATTACTGGCAGCCCAGCCCGCTCGAGTTGATCAAGCTCCACCTCCAAAGCGGTCGGATCTAGTCGGCCCTGGCTATCTACTGGCACCGGCCGCAGGGCCTCAGGCGGTAAGCCCATCACCGCCAGTGCTTTAGCGAGGGAGACATGGGCATCAATGCTTGCCACCACCACTGCCCGGCCGTCTATGGCCAGACCCCGCTGGCGTCTCGCCGCCACCAGAGCCATCAAGTTGGAAAGGGTGCCGCCGCTGGCGGCCACACCGCCACTACCCGCAGGCAGGCCCAGCTGCTCAGCCAGCCAGGCCGTGAGGCTGCGCTCTAGGCGGCTCAAGCTGGGGGACAATTCCTCAGCCAACATGTTGTTGTTGAGGCCGGCGCAGATCAAATCTGCAGCTACCGAGGCCGGCAGGGGCGGTGGGTCGAGATGGGCAAGGGCACCGGGGTGGTTGGGATTGAAGGCCCCATCCATCACCAGCTGCAGATCGGCCAGCAGCATCTCCGGAGCCAAACCGTGATCTTCCGGCTCCACCGGTGGCAAAACGCTCAAGCCTGGCAGTGGCGAGCGTTCGGCAGCGCTACCAAGCCACACACAGAGCTGCCGTGAAGCCTGCTCTAAAAAATCCTGCAGCCTGGGGTCTAGCTGCTCCGGACTGGCGAAGGGCAGGGGCTGGCTGGCCCGCGGGGCAGGGGGGGCGCTAGCCAACGAAAACCGATCGGATCAAGCCATTCTCACTTGTGGAGGTGGGCTACAAGTGGGTTTGTGCTGCGGGCAGCAAGCAGTGGATCCTTCCCAACTCATGGGCCCACCAGGTCCCCAGCTGCAGCGCCAGTGGATGCAACTGCTGCTGCGCCACGCAGAACGGGCCGGAAACCAGGGCGAAATTCCCGTGGCCGCTGTGGTGCTCGATGAAGGGGGACGCTGCATCGGCTGGGGCAGCAATCGGCGCGAGCAACACAGCGATCCCCTTGGACACGCCGAACTGGTGGCCCTTGGCCAGGCGGCCCGCTTGCGCGGCGACTGGCGATTTAATCGCTGCTCCTTGCTGGTGAGCCTGGAACCTTGTCCCATGTGTGCCGGTGCCTTGGTCCAAGCCCGCATGGGAACGGTCATTTTTGGCGCTAGGGATCCGAAGAGGGGCGCCCTCGGCAGTTGCCTTGACTTAGCCAGCAATGCCAGTGCCCATCACCACATGACCGTGATCGGAGGGGTTTTGGGCGAAGAGGCCAGCGGTCTGCTGGCGAGCTGGTTTAGGCGGCGACGGCAGCAGGGGCAACTGCGGGCCTGAAGGCCGGCAGCTCGGTTTCAAACAGGTTGAGCAGTAGGTCGACGTTTTCAGGCTGGCTGTTGTAACCCATCAAGCCGATCCGCCAAACCTTGCCCGCCAGCGCTCCCAAGCCTCCACCAACCTCAATGCCATGTTTAGTGAGCAGGTGCTGGGAGAAGGCTTTGCCGTCAACTCCTGCGGGGATGCGCACCGTGGTCAGGGTGGGTAGGCGCAGTGCTGCCGGGGCATGCAGCTCGAGTCCGAGGGCTTCGAGACCAGCCCATAGGAGCTCGGAATTGCTGCGGTGACGGGCCCAGGCTGCCTCCAGCCCCTCCTCGGCCAGCAGGCGCAGGGCTTCGCGCATGCCGAAATTCATATTGACTGGCGCCGTGTGGTGGTACACCCGATCGCTGCCCCAGTACTGATTCAGCAGGGTGACGTCCAGGTACCAGTTGGGGACCTTGCCGGCCCGGGCCATCATTTTTGCTTCGGCTCGCGGGCCCATGGTGAAGGGACCCAGTCCAGGAGGACAGCTGAGGCCTTTCTGGCTGCAGCTGTAGGCCAGATCTACCTTCCATTCATCGAGGTAGAGGGGCACCGCACCAAGGGAAGTGACGGTATCAAGCAAGAGCAGGCAGTCGTGCTGACGGCAGAGATCGCCTATGCCCTCCATGGGCTGGCAGATCCCGGTCGATGTTTCGGCGTGGACGATGGCCAGGATTTTGGGCCGATGGGTGGCTACGGCGTTCTCGAGTTCAGCAAGGCTGAAGGCTTCCCCCCAGGGCTTCTCGATCGTCACAACGTTGGCCCGGTAGCGACCGGCCATGTCGGCCAGACGTAGGCCGAAATAGCCCTTGACGGCCACCAAAACGGTGTCTCCAGGCTCAATCGTGTTGGCCAGGCTGGCTTCCATGGCCGCACTGCCGGTGCCGCTCATTGGAATGGTGAGGCGGTTGTCGGTCTGCCAGGCGTAGCGGAGCAGCTCCTGCACCTCACTCATCAGCTCGACGTAGAGGGGGTCGAGGTGGCCAATCGGCATTCGGGCCAGGGCCTGAAGCACGGTGGGATGGGCATTGGAGGGGCCAGGACCGAGCAGCAGACGATCTGGCGTGGCTATTGGGGCCAGCGTGCGGCGATGGGCTGAATTAACTGGTGGCAGCACGGGCAGGGGAACCAAGACCAGGATGGAGCGGGTAAATCGAGCCTAAGCAGCAATTCCGGGGCCTAGCGGGCCCGCAGATTGGTGGCACCAAGACCACGGCAGAGATGGTCAAAGGGGGCCCGAACCACTACCGCGGAGGCCACACCGGCGTCGAGCAGCATCTCGCAGACCACATCAGCCATCAAAGCAATGCTGCGCACGGTGGGGCCGGTCGGCACGCCAAGACTCTTGTAGGTGTCGTCGAGACCATTCAGCACCCGCTCGTTGAGGATCGATGCGTCGTCGGCGATCAGGGCATAGCTGACGTAACGCAGGAAGTAATCCATGTCCCGCAGGCAAGCCGAAAGGCGCCTTGTGGTGTAAGCGTTGCCACCGGGCAGGATCAGCTCGGGATCAGCAAGCCAGAGACGCTGGGCCGCCTCGCGCACGATGGTGGCAGCCTCTCGGTTGATCAGCTCCACCGCAGCCAGGCGCACGCTGGATTCGGAGTAATAAGTGCTGATGCGGTCGATCGCATTGCGGTCTAAGTAGCGGCCGAGCTGGTCATAACGGCCAATTAGACCAGTGATGGCATCGCGCATGGCGGAATCAAATCGACGCACCTGCATCGAAAACTAGCACTCACATTCCGCCAAATCCCAGGCCAGGGGTGGGTTCTGGGGAAGTTGACAGAAACGGTTACGCAATCCTCGCCTTCAGTTTGGTTACAGGCGATACCAATTAGCTTCTGGCCGATCCGTACGGTCCGGCGACGCCGCATCCGGTCGGCACCCATTCTTCTTGTTCGTAATGGCCCAAACAGCCCAGGACGTACTCCGTCAGATCCATGAGGACGGAATCGAGCTGATCGACCTCAAGTTTGTCGACTTGCATGGCAAGTGGCAGCACCTGACGGTCTGCCGCGACCTGATCGACGAGGCCTCCTTCAGCGATGGCGTTGCCTTTGACGGCTCCTCGATTCGGGGCTGGAAGGCGATCAACGAATCGGACATGGCGATGGTGCCGGACCCCAACACCGCCTGGATCGATCCCTTTTACAGCCACAAAACCCTGAGCCTGATCTGCTCGATCCAGGAGCCCCGCAGTGGCAAGCCCTATGGCCGTTGCCCCCGGGCCTTGGCCCAGAAAGCCCTCAACTATCTCGGTTCCACCGGCATCGCCGATACCGCCTACTTCGGGCCGGAACCTGAATTCTTTGTCTTCGACGACGTCCGCTACAGCTCAGGCAGTGGCAGCAGCTTCTACAGCGTCGATTCAGTTGAAGCTCCTTGGAATAGCTCGCGCCTCGAGGAGGGCGGCAACCTTGCCTACAAGATTCAGTTGAAGGAGGGCTACTTCCCGGTCGCCCCCAACGACACCCTTCAAGACATGCGCACGGAGATGTTGCTCACCATGGGCAGCCTGGGCGTGCCGATCGAGAAGCAGCACCACGAGGTGGCAACAGCCCAGCATGAGCTGGGTATCAAGTTTGCCGAGCTGATCAGCGCAGCCGACAACGTGATGATCTACAAATACGTAGTGCGCAACGTTGCCCGCAAGTACGGCAAGACGGCCACCTTCATGCCCAAACCCGTGTTCGCCGATAACGGCAGTGGCATGCACGTGCACCAAAGCCTCTGGAGAGGTGGCAATCCCCTGTTTTTCGGCGAAGGCACCTACGCCAACCTTTCCCAGACTGCCCGTTGGTACATCGGAGGGCTGCTGAAGCACGCCCCCAGTTTCCTTGCCTTCACCAATCCCACCACCAACAGCTACAAGCGATTGGTGCCAGGCTTCGAGGCTCCGGTGAACCTGGTTTATTCCCAGGGCAATCGTTCCGCCGCGGTTCGCATTCCGCTCACGGGGCCGAGCCCCAAGGCCAAGCGCCTGGAATTCCGCTCCGGCGATGCCCTGTCCAACCCCTACCTCGGCTTCGCGGCAATGTTGATGGCAGGCATCGATGGCATCAAGAACCAAATCGACCCGGGCGATGGCACCGATGTTGATCTGTTCGAGCTCTCGCCTGAGGAATTGGCCCGCATCTCCACTGTGCCGGCCTCACTGAATGGTGCCCTTGAGGCCCTCGATGCAGACAAGGATTACCTGCTAGCTGGTGGCGTCTTCACCGAAGACTTCATCAACAACTGGATAACCCTTAAATACGAGGAAGTGCAGCAGCTACGCCAGCGGCCCCACCCCCACGAGTTCGTGATGTACTACGACGCCTGATTAGGCACCGGCGGGCAATAGCGCAGGTGGGCGATAGCGCTTGCCTGCATTTTCTTTTCGCAGGCCTGGCGCCTAGCCCAGGCCTGGAGCTGATGCAGGGCGTCCCCGGCGGGGTTGGGATCGTGATGCTTGGTTATCTGGGCCAGTTCGGCTCCATGGAGGCGGTTGTCGCGGGCGTGCAACAGGCTCCAGGTTTGAAATTCAGGATCGGCATGCTGGCTCTGCAGGCTGGCAATGGTCATGGCGTGCTCCCCTCTCTCTGGATCCAGTCTGCAGCTGTTTTGGTAGCGGTTGCTACTAAACAGCCAGAGCTTCACAGCTCTTGAGCAATCGCGGTGTCAGTTGAAATTCGCTGAAATAGACCCAAGCCATTGCCTAGCCATGCCCGATCAGCTCACCAAGTTGGCCTACCAAACCATGCAGCAGGGCAGGGCGCTGCTTGGGGTCACCCATAAGGAGGTGAGCACCAGGCTTATGGGGTTGCTTGCTCCAGATGGCACCCCCAAAACCGTGCCAATACCGCCTGAGTTGCTGGCCAGCCTCAGGCAGGCCATGGATTCATTACACGAGCGCGACTGGCAGGAAGCAGAACAGGGCCTTTACCCCCCATCCCTGCTGTTCGATGCCCCCTGGCTTGATTGGGCGAGTCGGTATCCAATGGTGTGGCTAGATATGCCCAGCACCTGGTCCCGCCGCCGGGAGCGCAATGTGCGCGATTTACCTAGCAGTGTTGATCTAGATAATTACCCCGACTATTACCTTCAAAATTTTCATCACCAGACTGACGGCTACCTAAGCGACCACTCCGCGGCGCTCTACGACCTGCAGGTGGAAATTCTGTTTAATGGCACTGCCGACCCAATGCGGCGGCGGATGCTTGCACCCTTGCTGAGGGGTATCAAAGCCTTCGCGGATCGGCCAGCCGGCCAGGTGCGCGTGCTCGACCTTGCCACCGGCACCGGTCGCACCCTGCGTCAGATCAGGGCGGCTTTACCCAAAGCCCAGCTGGTGGGATTGGATCTTTCCAGTGCCTACCTGCGCCAGGCCAATAAATGGCTTAGTCAGCTGCCCGGTGAACTTCCCCAGCTAACCCAAGGCAACGCTGAGGCACTGCCCTTTGCCGACGCAAGCTTTCAAGCCGTCACCTGCGTTTTTCTGTTCCACGAGTTGCCAGGGGAGGCACGTCAGAACGTGATTAATCAGGCCTACCGGGTTTTGGAGCCTGGAGGGGTTGTGGTCATTGCCGACTCCGTACAACTGGCTGATTCACCCCAATTCAGTGCCGTAATGGAGAACTTCCGGCGGGTTTTCCATGAGCCCTATTACCGCGATTACATCTCAGATGACATCGGAGCTCGTCTTGCCCAGCCTGGCTTTGAGGGCATTACGGCCCAAAGCCATTTCATGACTCGGGTCTGGACGGCCCGCAAACCTCGCTAACGCTTCAGAATCCAGGCCAGGAGCAGACCGGCGGTGGCCCAGCGCAGCCCACGCCAAAACAGCACCTCCTGCCGGTAAGGGGGGGCTAGCTGCTCGGGCAGGGGATCAAGCAATCTCTGGGTTAGCTCAAGGCGCTGGCGTTGCCGCCGCTGATTGACCCCGGAGCTTTTAGCTGTCAAAGATGCCTGGGTGAGCAACCCATCCAGCAGGTGCAGTAGGCGAATTGGTTGGCGCACCGAGTGGTGGCCCAATGGTCGCGTCGGCATGGCCTGCTCCCAACGAGGCGTTACAGGCTTCAGGATGGAACCTCGAGCCTGTAGCCGTCCAGTGCAAACCCCGTTGTCCAAGCAAAAACGAAGCTGGCCAGAAGGATCCTTAGAGCTGGCTGTCGCTTTGCAGCGACATCTGGCCATAGGCGACCGGGATTGGCACGCCTTCAAGTCCCAACGCCCCCGGCGCGGCGCTGAGCAGCTTGCCGCAGCCCTGGTGCTGCTGCTTAGGGGCGATGATCCCGGGGCACCTCAAAGCTCAGACGCCCGCCGCCAGGCCATCGAGTTGGTTGAGCATGGGCTCGGCTGGCTCAAGGCTGAGTTGAGCGATCCTGGTTGCCCCAGCCACCGACCGGCACCAGCAACGAAGCTCGCTGCCGACTGACTGCCAGTTGCAACCGGTTGCCACGGTTACTCCAGCGCACGTCGTCGAAGCAGTGATGAATCAAAAACAACCCGCGACCACCTGCAGCATCTAGCTGCTCAGGCAGGCTGGTGCTGCGAGCCGCTGCGGGCACCCCGGCTCCCTCGTCCTGCACCTGCCACACCAGCCAGTTGGGGGTTTCAATGCGGCGCACTCTCAAGCATTTGGCTGGGTCGCACCCGTTGCCATGGCGGACCGCATTGACCAGTGCTTCTTGCAGGCCAAGCTGCACCTGCCCCTGAAGCTGCAGGCAGCGAATGGGCTCAATCAAAAGTTCCAACAGCGGTGCTAGCTGCAGCGTTGAAGGCGTGATGAAGTCCGACCAGCGCAGGGCCATCGGGCTGAGGTACGCAGGTGCCGTTTTGAACATACGCCGCTGCCTGCACCCTTGCTCAGGGCCTGATCCGCTGTTGCACAGCTGGGTGGTTGAGCAGGGCATCCATCAGCCGCACACCGCGCAGTTGATTTACAAGGGGCATGTGGCCCTCAGGGGCCTCAATGGACCACTGAAAGGAGCCGGGATAGCGCGTCCAGCGGCCTGCATCCTTCCAGGCCAACTTGGGCCAGAGCAGCTCCCAGCGGCCATTACAACTGCGTAGCAACTTGCCCTGCACCGAGAAGCCAAAACGGCCACGTGAATAACAGACCCAGAGCCGATCGAGGCTGTCTAGGTCGGCGGAGGCTATCGGCGGCACCTCGCTGTAGTACACATACCCGCGGCGGATGGCTTCTGGGCCGGCGAGCTCCCGCAGCAAGCTGCTTGTGATTCGATCGGCTTCCTCAAACTGCTGAGCCATCAGAGCCCTTTGCAGGGGCGCGTAGTCCAGGCCACGGGCCGACACGGTGGCAAGCCAGCCGTCGGGGTAGCGGGCCAGAAACTCTTCGCGCAGCTGATCCTGTTCATCGAGCAGGAGCTGAATTAAAAAACCAGCTGCCCAGTCATCTCCGGTGGCATCAACACCGGCCAGATGGTCTGGGATTAGGGGGCGCAAAGCTTGGCTCTGCTGCTGCAGGGTGGCCTGCAGGGCACGCCTTTGACGGGGATTGCCGGCTTGAAAGCGCTCAAGCAGGGCCCCAGGGCTGGTGCCGGTAGTGGCGGTGACCGGAGGTCCGGAAAGCATGGAAATGGAAGCCGAGCCTGAAGCAGTGCCAGCGTGGCCCACTATGTCAGCTGAGATCTTCAACAGTGATGCCGGGCCCCTGCCCTCCCCAAGATGTAAACGCATTCCTGGCGGCTAAGGGGCCGATCGTGGACGTGCGTAGCCCTGGGGAGTTTGAACAGGGACATGTGCCCGGAGCGGCCAACCTGCCTCTGTTTAGCAACGACGAGCGAGCTCAAGTTGGCACTGTCTACAAGCAACAGGGACGGCAGCTTGCCGTGCAACTGGGCCTGGAACTGGTTGGCCTGAAGTTGCCATCCCTTGCCCAGGGCCTATTGGAGCTTGCAGAAGCAGACAAGCCCTTGCGCCTGCACTGCTGGCGAGGTGGGATGCGCTCAGGCAGCATGGCTTGGCTGGCTAGCACCCTCGAGCTACCCGTTTTGCTGTTGGAGGGCGGCTACAAGGCCTACCGCCGCTGGGTGTTGGACTGTTTTGAGTCCGCCTGGCCCCTACTTGTGCTCGGTGGTCGCACCGGCACGGGCAAAACCGACCTGTTGCATGCCCTTCGGCAAAGAGGGCAGGCGGTCGTTGATCTCGAGGGACTAGCCAATCACCGAGGCAGCAGTTTCGGCGGCTTGGGCCAACCCCCTCAACCGAGCACGGAGCACTACGAGAACCTTCTGGCTGCAAGCCTTACGGCCAGCGCTGGCCAAGCACCGATCTGGCTTGAGGCCGAAAGCGCCCAAGTCGGTCGCTGCCGTATACCCGCGGGCTTGTGGCGCCAAATGGGTGAGGCGCCGGCTGTTGAGATCCAACGTCCTATGGCGGAGCGGGTTGAGCAACTGGTTGCGGTATACGGCAATCAAGGGGAGGAGTCCTTGCGCCTCGCCACCGAACGCATCGCCCGGCGGCTTGGTCCCCAGCGCACGGCAACAGCTCTGGAGGCGATCGCCTCTCAAGACTGGGCGACTGCCTGCCGGCAGATGCTCGACTACTACGACCGCTGCTACGACAACGAGCTCAGCAGGCGAGCTAAACCCCTGTTGGAAAGCTTCGATTTGGGCGGACTAGACCCCGATGCAGCTGCAGCTGAATTGCTGCAACCAGCTCCCTGGTGGGAGCAGGTCTGTGGGGAGTCAGTTAAGGCGGGCTCCTAGGATTGATTTTTGTCCCCGCTTGCCATGGGCGCCGCCATTCAGTTCTTCCGTGGGGTGGATGAGCCGGTCGTGCCCGACATCCGCCTCACCCGCTCGCGGGACGGCCGTACCGGCCAGGCCCTTTTCGTGTTCGACGAGCCCGATGCCCTTGCTCCCGAAAGCATGGGCGACATTACCGGCATGTTTCTGGTGGATGAGGAAGGCGAGCTGGTGACCCGTGAAGTGAAGGCCCGCTTCGTCAATGGCAAGGCCAGCGCCTTGGAGTGCACCTTCACCTGGAAGAGCACGGAGGATTTCGATCGCTTCATGCGCTTCGCCCAGCGCTACGCCGACAGCCACGACCTGGGCTTCTCGGGTAATAAAGATGATGATCAGCCCGAGCAGGACGAGGCCTGAGCCCTTGAAATTCGGCCAGTGGTTAGGCCTGTTGGGAGTGGTGGCATCCCTGGTGCTGCTTTGGAGCTTGCGTCAGAGCCTGATTTACCTGTTTGCCGCCTTGGTGTTGGCTATGGCCCTTTGCACCCTGGTGGGATCGATCCGGTCCCGGCTCGGGTGCTCCAGGCCGCTGGCTCTCCTGCTCAGCTTGGGCACGGTACTTCTGGTGTTGGCCGTGGCTGCCACCGTGGTGATTCCCCCTTTTGTTGACCAATTCAGCCAGTTGCTCGCCAAGTTGCCGGCAGCAGCCGAAACCCTGCTTGATCTCTTGAGGAATGGTCTATCGCAGGTTTCTCAAATGATTTATGGCAGCGGGGATGGTGACCTCTCCTGGCTGCGAGATGGGCTGGTTGGTAGCGACGCTGGCGGTACGCCAGGCCTCTCCCCCCGCCTGAGCAGCAGCTTGGGCAGCGGCGCCCTGCGCCTGCTTGGGCTTGCAGGTGGAGTTGGCACCGGCCTGCTTCAGATCCTGTTTGTAGTTGCCGTTGCTTTGATGGTGGCTGTGCAGCCAACTGCCTACCTAGAGGTGGTTGTGCTGCTAGTGCCTTCGTTTTACCGACGCCGCTTCCGTCAGGTTTTGGTGCAATGCGGTGATGCCCTAAGTGCCTGGATGGTGGGGGTGTTAATCAGCTCACTGTGCGTCGGCATCTTGGCGGCTATCGGCTTGAGTTTGCTCGGGGTGAAGTTGGTGGCAGCAAACGCCCTGCTTGCAGGCCTGCTGAACATCATTCCCAACATTGGACCAACCCTAAGCACGGTCTTTCCGATGTCCGTGGCCCTACTAGATGCTCCCTGGAAAGCAGCAGCGGTGCTAGCGCTTTATGTCGCTGTTCAAAACCTGGAGAGCTATCTAATTACACCTTCGGTGATGCATCACCAGCTCAAGCTGCTGCCTGGCTTCACCCTCACGGCCCAGCTCCTGTTCACGGTTGTGTTCGGACCGCTGGGGCTGCTGCTGGCCTTGCCGTTAGCCGTTTGCCTGCAGGTGATGGTGCGCGAACTGCTGATTCACGACATCCTGGACCCATGGAAACGTCTGCGCCTGTCAGGCTGACGCAATGAACGGCCGCACAGTGCTTGGAGCACTAGCCCTGGTTGTTATCGGGCTGCTCACCTGGGAATTGCGCTGGGTGCTGCTTGTGCTGTTCGGTGCCGTGGTGCTGGCTGTCGCCCTTGACGTACCGATCACCCTGCTGCGACGCCTCCTGCCTCTGAATCGCCCAGCCGCCCTAATTGTGGTGCTGGCTTCACTGGTGTTGCTCGGCGGGGTGCTGGGCCAGCTGTTGCTACCTGAGCTGCTGGAGCAGATCAAACAATTGACCACCCTTTTGCCTGTCTTGGCTTTGCGGCTGAGCAGCCTGGCCCGCCAGGTGGATTGGCTGCCTGATCTGGAGCAGCAGTTGATGGCGCTTGGTACATGGGAGCGGCTCCAGCCCCTAGGCGGCCAGCTGCTTGGCCTGGCCGGCGGCGCCGCAAACACCACTATCCAGATGCTGTTGATGGCCTTACTGGCGATTCTGCTGGCCCTGGATCCTCGCAGTCATCAAAAGGTGATTGTTTCCCTTACTCCCAGCTTCTGGCGCCCCCAGATGCAAAAACTGCTGGGTGAATCCCGCCAGGCTCTGGGTGGCTGGCTGGCTGGCATGACCCTGTCTGCCGTGAGCGTGTTTCTGCTCACCTGGGCCGGGCTAGCCCTGTTGGGCGTCCCGCTGGCCCTATTGAGCTCCCTGGTTTGCGGCCTGCTTACCTTCGTGCCCACGATTGGCCCCACCGCTGCCACCTTGTTGCCCCTGGCGGTGGCGTTGCTGGTATCACCAGCAAAAATGCTGCAGGTGTTAGTGCTGCGGCTCATTTTGCAAAACACTGAGGCCTTTTTGCTTACGCCTGTTTTGCTACGGCGTACCGTCAATTTGCTGCCCACCGTCGCACTCACTGCCCAGCTATGCCTGGGAGCTCTGCTTGGGCTGCCAGGAGTGCTACTTGCCTTGCCCTTAGTAGTTGTGCTGCAAGTTCTCTTTGAAGAAGTATTGGTAAAGGAAGTAATGGATCAATGGAATTGATCAGTTAGGTCTATTGCGGTAGTGATGCAATAGTGATGGCAATAACAACAGCACTGCAGTAGCCAGGAGATGATTGCGTATCGCTGCCGCTAAGGAAGACAAGGTGAAGTGGTCTGCCAGTAGCTGCAGCTCGACTCGCAGATCTAGAAGAGCAAGCAGAGCGAGCAAGATAGGCACAATGGAGCCTCTCAGGCTGCTGCGGCGGCCCGTCCTCGCAACATGAGCAGGGGTCTGATTAGCGACGGGACAATACCGGTAACAGGGTGGGGGCAATGGCGATGCTCGACCAGCTACCGACAACGATTCCAAAACTCATCGCCACGGCGAACCACACGAGGGTGCTGCCGCCAAAAAAGATCAGCGCTAGGAGGGGAAGGAGCGCAGTAAAACTGATGTAAATTGATCTCGTCAAAGTGGCGGATACGGCTTCATCTGCCTGATCAGCTAGAGAAAGATCCTTGAGTTGCAAACGCTTTTCTCGAATGCGGTCGAAAATAACAACAGTGTCGTTCACGGAGTAGCCAGCAATAGTGAGCAACGCCACGGCAAATAGGCTATTCACTTCAAGTCCGATCAGGAGGCCCAACCAGGCGAACAAACCACAGGTGAGCAACACATCGTGAGCGAGACAGATTAAAGCGAGCATGGCATTGATCCGGTCGTAACGAAAACTGATATAGACAGCGATTCCCACAATGCTCATCAACAGCGAGAGCAGACTGGCCCTTAGTAGCTGACTACCCAGGGTCGGGCCGATGGTGTCAATCGACAAACTCCCCGTGAGCTGCTCACCAAGAAGAGGTTCAAGCGTCCCTATCACCTGATCCACTTGCTCAGGGCTGAGGCTAGGCAAGCGCATCACTACCGAGCGTCCTTCATCCAGCAACTGAATGGAGCTCCCCATCAGATTCGGAGCAGGGCTTGCGTCATCTGAAGCCAGGCGAATCGTCTGAACCCGGTCCTCCAAGGCGGAAACAGTGAGGTCTCCGCAGGCGTTGCCGCAGTTGCGATCCAGTTGAATCTGGGTGCCTCCGGTGAAATCTAGGCCTGGGCGCAAGGGGGCTGCGATCTCTGGGTTCTGCCACGAGAGAATCAAGCCAATCAGACTCACAACAACCGCCAGCCCTGAAATCAGCCATAACTGGCGGCGATGGCGGTTAACCCGAACGCTCAGCAAAGGTTTGAGAAGATACATCAGCTCAGGAAACGGCAGAGGGCAACTCAGCACGTGGCAGGAAATAGGTGGTGCGGCGCAGCGCCGGGTAGCTCATCAACAGGCGTAGCAGCGCGCGTGTACATGTGAGAGCACTAAAGAGGCTTAACACAACACCAATGCCAAGGGTCACCGCAAAACCCTTGACCAGCCCGGTGCCGAGCGCAAACAGCGCGACACAACTGATCAAGGTGGTGAGCTGGCCATCAAGTATCGAGGAGAACGCCAGGGAAAAACCCGTGTCGATCGAGCGAATAAGGGTGTTGCCCTCCCGCAGCTCCTCCTTGATGCGCTCAAAGATCAAAACGTTGGCATCAACCGCCATTCCCAGCGAGAGGATAAAACCTGCGATACCTGGCAGGCTGAGAGTGACAGGAATCAAGCTGTAGATGGCCAGGTTGAAGAGGGCATAGAGGCTCAGGGAGACCACCGACACCAAGCCCGCAAGCCGGTAAGTCACCACCATGAACAAGGCCACCAGGGCCAGGCCGGAGAGGGCAGCGATCAGGCTGGATCGCACATTCTCGGCCCCGAGAGATGGGCCAACGGTGCGCACCTCAATCACCTTCACGGGCAGGGGCAGGGATCCACCCCGCAGCTGAACCTCAAGCTCACGAGACTCCTCTGAGCTGAAATTACCGGTGATGCTGGCGGATCCGCCAGCGATGCCAGCTACCTTGAATTCTGGGCCAACGCTGGCCTCGCTGATGGAGCGGCCGTCTAGAACGATGCCCAGCAGGCGGCCCGTGCCAGCGATCGATTTGGTCAACGCAGCAAACTTCTCACCACCCTCTCGGTTGAAGGAGAGGGTCACATCCCAGCCAGTACCTGTTTGTTGTTGCTGGCGGCCTGCTGTAGTGAGATCTTTACCAGTGAGGTTTGTGGGTTCAAAGAGCGCAACGATCTTGCCATTTACATTGCTCAGGAGTAAATCGAGTTGGTCGCTTTCGCTGCTGCCGCGGGGCACAGAGATCCCGAGCTTCTGGAGGGCCTCCGCCAACTCCTCGGCTTTGAGTTGAACCTCGGGAGGAGGGGCTTGACCATCGGCCAGCGCGGCCGCGCGACCCTTGGTCTGGTTGAGCACGGACTGAGCCTGGCGCTTCAGTTGCAGCAGACCCTGCATCTCCCGCTCGGTGCCGGGCTGCTGAGCCCGGAATTCCAGCAAGGCTGTGGTGCCAAGCACCTTCGCGGCCCGGCTTGGATCTTGTTCGCCAGGAAGCTGGAGAACCAGTTGATCATTTCCCACGGTTTGGAGTGTTGACTCGGCGACACCCAAGCCATTAATCCGGCGCTCTAATACCTCCTTCACCGCCTCCAGTTGTTCTTTCTGAACTGTCTTGACAGCACCGGCCGGAAGCACCTGCAGGGTGAGCTGGCTGCCGCCACGAAGATCCAGACCCAGCTGCAAAGGAAAGTTGAAGAGCAAGGCCCCGGCCGCAATTGCCAAGGCAAGAATCAGGGCAAACCACCCCTGTTGACGAGCCATACCTAGATCTTTCCTGCGACGAGCTGCTGGGCCGCATCAACAATCTGATGGGGCTGAATGATGGTCAGGTTTTCCAGGGCACCGTTGTAGGGAGTGGGGATGTCCTGAGAAGACAACCGAATCGGCCGGGCATCAAGCTCATCAAAACAATATTCCGTAATTAAGGCGAGCAATTCAGCCCCGATGCCGCCTGTCTTCATACATTCCTCCACCACAATCACCTTGTGGGTTTTGCGGATCGAGGCGGATATGGTCTCCATATCAAAGGGCTTAAGGCTGATTAGATCGATCAGCTCCACGCTCACCCCAGCCTGCTCCAACTGCTCGACAGCCTTGAGACAGTGATGACGCATGCGTGAGTAGGTGAGAATCGTGACATCCGATCCAGCCTTCACAACCTCGGCCTGGTCAAGGGCACAGATGTAATCACCTTCTGGAATATCTTCCGAAAGGTTGTACAGCAGAACGTGCTCGAAAAAGAGCACTGGGTTGTTGTCGCGGATTGCTGCCTTCATCAGGCCTTTGGCATTGGTGGGAGTGCTCACCGCCACAATTTTGATGCCGGGTACGGCATGGAAATAGGCCTCAAGTCGCTGGCTGTGCTCAGCGCCCAGCTGGCGACCAACCCCGCCAGGCCCCCGCACGACAGTGGGAATGGTGTAATTACCGCCGCTGGTGTAACGCAGCATCCCCATGTTGTTGGAGATTTGGTTGAAGGCAAGCAGCAGGAAGCCCATATTCATGCCTTCGACGATTGGGCGCAGCCCCGTCATCGCCGCACCAACCGCCATACCAGCAAAGGAGTTTTCGGCGATCGGGGTGTCCAGCACCCGCAGCTCACCATATTTCTCGTAGAGATCCTTGGTGACCTTGTAAGAGCCGCCGTATTGGCCGACGTCCTCACCCATCACGCAGACGTAAGGATCTCTGGCCATCTCCTCGTCGATGGCTTCCCGAAGGGCATTGAACAGCAGCGTCTCTGCCACGTCTGGGCTTGCACCATTTAGCTGCCAACCTATCTCAGCCGCCGGCGGCGAAGGTTGAGAGCAGCAACACCGAAAGCAGCATGCCGGGGAGCAGCAGCGTTACCAGCAAACCCAGATCGTGCGGAGTCATGGAGAGAAGTTAGGGCTTTTCGGCCGCCTCGGCAGGGGCCGATCCGGAACCGGACACCAAGCTGCGCACGAACACCAACGCCAGACCAATGCCAATGAAGGCAAAGCTGAAGGTGGCAAGAAACGACATGCCAACAATCAGCGTTTTGAGGGCCGTGGCGATGCTCTGGGCAATTGCCGAGCCGTAGCTGGGTGGATGCAGTGCGTAGTACGCCACCAATTTCTGGCTCAGACCCAAGGCAAGCCAGGCCAGCAAACCAGCCGTGAGCGAGCCAGAGAGGAAACTCAGCGGCCCTTTACGGGGCACTTGATCACTGGGCTTGATGGGGGATTCGGGTTTTGTCACGGAAGCAGGCTGACACCTCGATCGCTGAAGCCACAACACCAAGACTCAAAGCCGTACAGCTCAAATCGTTCGGCTAGGTCTGCATGGGCGGTGCGAGCTTGGTCCAGGTTGGAGAACAGGGCGAAAAGACTTGGGCCAGAACCACTCATGGCAACTGCCAAGTGTTGCTCGCTCTGGCGCAGCAATGCCAGGCCCTGGCGCACCGTTTCCACCTCTGGTTCCACCACGGCCTGTAGGTCGTTGCGCAGTGGTGGCCAGCTCCCATTCCCCGCGATGGCCCCTAGCAAGGGCGCCTGGCGTAGGGCCTGACGGCGCTGCTCAAAGTCGGCTTCAGCCTCGAGATAGAAATCGCCGCGTAGATCCTTGCAGCGTCCGTAGGCCCAGGGAGTGCTGACACTCACCCCCGGGTGCTTGAGCAGCAGTAGCGCCGGAGGCTCGGTTGAATTGAAGGCCAAGGCTTCCAACAGCTCACCGCGGCCAAAGCAGAGCTGGGTGCCGCCATCAAGGCAGAACGGCATGTCCGAACCAAGCTCAGCCGCCATGCTGTGCAGCTCCTGACTCTTAAAGCCCAGTCCCCAAAGCTCGTTGAGACCAATCAGCGCCGCCGCTCCATTACTG
>Ga0310335_100191_pt1 | contig 17869 bp, 21 predicted proteins | sample LakMicMISRFREDD7_FD_195549 | JGI IMG/M metagenome (GOLD analysis project Ga0310335, IMG submission 195549) | Enriched freshwater cyanobacterial communities from Lake Michigan, Michigan, United States - MI23.SRF.RED.D7 (v2) (version 2) | ecosystem: Environmental > Aquatic > Freshwater > Lake... | reverse complement strand
GTTGGGCACCGCCAGCTCCGCCACCTTCACCACGCCGCTCCGTTTCTGCAGGGCCGGGGTGAGCCCATAGCCGTTGATCAGCACCAGGCGGACCTGGCGCAGTTGCTGGCTCTGGTGCGGGCTGAGTTGCAGCTGGTGCGGGTCGTCGTTCGGGCCCAGCAGGCAGCTCACGGCCAGGTCGCTGGATGCCAGCCGGCGGGTGATGTCGCACAGGGCGCCGTCGGCGGCAATCACGTCCACCGCCACAGGCCGTTGGCAGCCCGCCCCCAGCAGGGTCAGGCCGGCCAGCAGCAGCCCGGGGCCCAGGTTCGGCAACAACCAGCCCACGGCGGGTGCCCATCGGGTTTCTGAATGATCATGATTCTCAGCCTGGGTGCCGTTCCTAGGCTGGGGACCCATGGTTGGCGTGCGGTGCTGCGGGTTGATGGCTTGAGCGTGCGCCGCGGCGACGGCCTGGTCCTCGAACAGGTGAGTTTTGCACTGCAGCCCGGCACGCTCACCGCCCTGGTGGGCCCCAATGGCGCTGGCAAGAGCACCCTGCTGCAGGCCCTGGAGGGCCAGCTGCTGCCTGAGGCCGGATCGATCCAGTGGGAGGGGCAGTCGCTCACGCCCGCCCTGGCGCGGCAGCAGCTGGCCTTGATGCCCCAGCGCGGCGAGATCGCCTGGAGCTTTCCGATCACGGTGCGGGAGCTGGTGGCCCTGGGGCGGTTGGCGGCGCAGCGCCCCGGCTGTTGCGATGTGGAGGCCGCCCTGCAGCGGGTGGGCCTGGCGAGCCTGGCGCAGCGGAGGCTTGATCAGCTGTCCGGCGGCCAGCAGCAGCGGGCTCTGCTGGCCCGCACCCTGGTGCAACCGGCGCGCATGCTGCTGCTGGATGAGCCCTGCGCGGCCATCGATCCACCCACCCGCACGGAGCTGCTGCGGGTGATGGGGTCCCTGCGGGATGTGGGCCTCACTCTGCTGGTGAGCAGCCACGACTGGGGCCCCGACCTCGAGTCCTACGACCGCGTGCTGGTGCTCGATCGGCGGCTGCTGGCGGACGGCACGCCCCAGCAGGTGCGCCAGGCCCTGGGGGACCTACGGGTGGGCAATCACCGTTGCGGTTGAGCCGGCTGGCGCTGCTGGCAGCTGCGGCACAGCCCGAAAAACTCCAGGGTGTGAAACAGCATCTGGAACCCCTCGGCGTGGTCGCCGTGCAGCTGCACCTCGTGCATGGGGCAGTGCTCCAACACCAGGGTGGTGCCGCAGTCCACACAGGTGAGGTGGTGCTCATCGCGCTCCACCGGGGCGAACAGTGCTTCGCCGCTGGGCAGGTGCCGGCAGCGGATCAGGCCGCGCTGCTGCAGCTGCCGCAGGTGGCGATACACCGTGGCCAGACCCATGGGCTGCGGGCCCTGCCGCAGCTGGGCGTAGAGGTCTTGGCCGGAGAGTTCCCGATCCGCCAGGCGCAGCTGGTCCAGCAACAGCTGCTGGCGATCGCTGGAGGCGGCAACCTGGGGAGGCATGGCCGGGTCAACGGGGCAAGGCCCTGATCCTATGGAGAGTCTGTGGTGGTTGCTGCCGTTGGCCCTTGCCCTGGTGGTGGGGGCCCTCTGTCCGATGGCGGGCACCCTGCTGCTGGTGCAGCGGCGGCTGTTTTTGGCGAATCTGGTGTCGCATGCGGTGCTGCCGGGGCTGGCCCTGGCCTTGGCCCTGCGGCTGGATCCTGGGCTGGGTGGGGTGATCAGCGGTGTGGCTGGTGCCCTGCTGGCGGAGCGCTTCAGCCGGGGTGAACGCCCTGGTCAGCAGGGGGACGATGCCGTCCTCAACACCGTGCTGGCTGGCTTTCTGGGGTTGGGGGTGCTGTTGATTCCCCTGCTGGGCATCCGCGTCAACCTGGAGGCGGTGCTGTTCGGGGATCTGCTGGCGGCGGCGCCGCTGGATCTGCTGCGCAGCCTGCTGGCCCTGGCGGCCCTGTTGTTGCTGTTGCGGCTGCGCTACCGCCATTACGTGTATCTGGGGGTGGACCCCTTGGGGGCCGCCAGCGCCGGCCTGCCGGTGCGGCGCCTGCGCCTGCTGCTGACCCTGGTGACGGCCTTCACCGTGGTGAGCGCCATGGTGGCGGTGGGCGTGGTGCTGGTGATCGGTTTGATGGGGGCGCCCGCCCTGCTGGGGCTGCCGGGGGCCTCCAGCCTGCGCCAGGCCATGGCCCGGGCGGCCATGGCCGGGGTGTTGCTCAGTGGCGGCGGTTTTCTGCTGGCGCTGCAGCCGGCGGTGAACCTGCCCCCGGGCCCGTTGATTGGGGTGCTCTGCATGGCGTTGTTGCCACTGGCGGCCTGGCGGCAGCGGCGGGCGGCCCTAGCCGGCGGCTAGCCACAGGGCCTGGCGCACCGCTTTCGGGATCGGCCGCAGCTGCAGTGAACCGGCCTCGATCAGCACCGGCTGCGCGTCCTTGGAGCCCTGGGCCCGCAGGGTCAGCAGCAACTGCTGGCCGGTGGGGTCGTACAGGAGGGGGCTACCGGGCTCCGCCTCCCAGCCGCTCAGGCTTCGGCGGCGCAGCACCGCCCCGCTGCGGCTGAGTTCCAGCAGTTGCGTGCTGGATTTGGACCGCCAGTCGCTCAGTAGCAGCCAGCTGCGCTCCCCGGCGCGGTCGCAGGCGGTGCCCAGCACGGCGTCCTCCCCCAGCCACAACTGCCTGGGGGGCTGGCCCGGTTCCACCAGCTCCAGGGAGCGCCGGTAGTCGGGCCAGTGCCGCACGAGCAGGGCCCTGCCACTCAGGGGGCAGAAGCTGCTGAGGTCGCGGCTGCCCGGCAGGAGCTGCCGCCGCGGGGGGCGGCCCGGCAGGTTGCGCAGGCTGAGCCCCTCGAGTTCAGGCACCACCAGGCCACCCCCTTCCGGCAGCAACTGCATCGGGCCGGACGCCTCCAGCGCTAGCCGTTGTTCTCCGCCGCTCCTGGGCCAGAGGCTGGTGCTGGCGCGGCCCAGGGCGCGGCTGCTCCATTGCGCCAGCAGATCGCCGCGGCGGTTGCTGCTCAGGTGGGCAAACAGCAGCGGCTCGGGCAGCAGCGGCCGCAGCTGGCCGGGTTGGGGATCCGCGCGCGAGGCCCCGTTTGAGGCCAGGGGGCGCAGGGCCCCCTGCTGCAGGGGCAGCAGCCAGAGGCGCTCCCCACTCACCAGGGCCACCCCGGATCCATCCCCCAGGGGGCGCAGGGTGCTGATCCGGCTCAGCACCGGCGTGAGCGGTAGCCAGCGCCCATCGCGCCGTTGCACTTGCAGCTGCTCGCCATGGCCCACTGGCGCCACCACCAGCAACCAGGGCCGGGGATCCCACCGCCATCGCTGCGGGCGCAGGGGGAGGCCGCGGCGATCCAGACCGCGAATCAACAGCTCAATCGGGCCCTGGATGGGCTGGGTTCCCGTCAGCAGCAACCGCAGTGGGTTCCCCTCCCCCAGCCATTGATGGCTCCGGGGGGGATTCAGCCGGCTGCTGGCCGCCAGGCTGGGCCGCGCCATCGGGCGGCTGAACAGCAGATCCAGGGCGGCCGGGCCCGAGCTGGTGGCACTGGATCTCAACTCCAGCAACCGCGGTGGCCGGCGCAGCAGGAGTTGCTGTTGCAGCAGGGCCAGGCCCAGGCCGCCCCCCAGCAGCAACGCCAGACGACGGTTCATGGTTCCAGGGGGCGTGCGGGCCGCGGGATCGGCCGCAACCGCTCCACCAACACCACGCTGCGGGGTGCGCCATGGCTGCGCTCCACCCCCATGCGCCCCTCCAGGGCCAGCCACTGATCCGGGCGTGGCTGGTAGCCCTGGGGCCAGCGCACCGGCAGACCGATCGGTGTGGCATCTGCGAGGCAGCAGCGCACCAGCAGACGCCCCAGCTGGGGGCGGTCTCCGGCTTGCGGCAGCACGAATCCGCTGATGCGCACGGGGTCACCGGCATAGAGCTGCGGATCGGGTTGGCTGCGCAGCAGGCGCACCCAGTCGGTGAGGCTGCGCTGACCCGGGGGAAGCTGGAAGTCGAGCTCCAACGCGGCCCCCAGGTCGCTGCTGCGGTTGGAGGCCAGGTCGCTGAAGGAGGGGTTGGGGGGAATCAGCAACACGGCCGCGGCTACGGCCGCCGCCACCAGCCAGCTGCGTTTGGTGGCGGGGCCTTGTCCGCCCTGGCGCAACTGCTGCAGCCCCAGGGCCAGCAGCAGCACGCCGCTGAAGCCCACCAGAGGATGGAACACCCCCCGCAGCAGCAGCTCCAGCCGGCCGCTCAGGCTGCTCCCCAGCAGCACCGCCCCCCACAGGGCCAGGGCCAGACCCCGCATCACAGCAGCGCCAGGTTGACCCATTGCCCGAGCAGCAACACCACCACACTGGCGGCTGCGGCGGTGAGGGCAATCGCCCGCGGCCGCAGCACCACGCCGAACAGTCCCAGCAGTTTGAGGTCGACCACCGGCCCCAGCACCAGAAAGGCCAGCAGGGCCCCTGGGGTGATCTGGGCGGCGAAGCCCAGGGCCAGGAAGGCATCCACGCTGGAACACACCGACACCACCACTGCCAGCAGCATCAGGCTCAGCACCGAGAGGGTTGGTGTGGAGCCCACCGCCAGCAACCAGCCCCTTGGCAGCAGGGTCTGCACCACGGCGGCGATGGCGCAGCCCAGCACCAGCAGGCTGGCTAGATCAAGAAATTCACGGCTGCTGTGGTCGAGCACGCTGCGCCAGCTCGGGCGCGGCGGCGCTGGGGTGGCTCGGGCCGCGGTGGGCTCGGCCCCCACCAGCCCGGAACGCCGCTCCAGCAGCCCCACCACCGCCAGGGGTTGGCCCAGGCGACGCTCCTCCAGCAGTGCAGGCTCCAGCAGCTCTCCCTCGGGCAGTTGCCGCAGCACTGTGGTCAGGGCGAGGGCCAGCGCCAGGGCGGCCAGGGGGCGCGCCGCCAGCAGCCAGGGTTGATGCGGGAAGGCGGCCCAGGTGCTGGCCAGCACGATCGGGTTCAGCACGGGGGCGGCAAACAGAAACCCCAGGGCGGTGCCCAGGGGCGCGCCATCCGCCAGAAGCCGCCGGGCCACCGGCACATTGCCGCACTCACAGGCCGGCAGGGCGAAGCCCAGGCCCGCCCCCACCAGGGGCCCCAGCAGGGGGTGTTGGGGCAGCCGCTGCAACCAGCGTCCACCGGGGCTCACCCAGCGGGCCAGCCCGGCGATCAACACCCCGATCAGCAAAAACGGCAGCGCCTCCAGCAGCAGGCCCTGAAAGATGGCCCAGGCGGTGGCCAGCCGGTTCAAGCGCTTGGGGCGAATCAGCCCATCATCGCTGGGCCTTAAGCGGTTGGGGCTTGATGGCGTCTGGGGTGCCACCGATGTTGCGGATGCTGGGCAGCAGCGGCAACGGCTTGACGTCGTCCTGCACCAGCGATCCCAGCAGTTCCGGTCGGTTGGATTCGAAATGCAGGTGGGGCCCGCTGCTCCAGATGCCGGTGTTGCCGCAGCTGCCGATCACATCGCCGCGTCGAAACGGGCCGGGCGCGCGGGCGTTGTCCAGATGGCTGTAGCTGGTGCGCAGGCCATCGGAGCCATGCAGCACGAAGGTGATGCCATGGGTGAGGCTGCGCTCCTGGCGGCCCTGGCCATCGTGGGCGGCCCGCACCGGGGTGCCTTGGATGCAGGCGATGTCAATGGCGGGATGGCCTGGCCGCACACCCTGGGTGATCACCCCTGGCATCGGATGCAGCAGCTGCAGGGCCGGGATCAGGATGGCGACGGGCAAGACACCTTCCGCGACGGAAATCGGAAGCGAATCTTAAATTACGACGCGTGGGACGCGTCTGTCGTCTATGCGACCAAGCGGAGTGTCCCCGTCTCGGCCCCATGCGACTGCTGCTCAACCTGCTCTGGTTTGTGCTGGGGGGTCTGGTGATGGGGCTCGGTTGGGCCCTGGCGGGGATCCTCTGTGGGATCACCGTGGTGGGGCTGCCCTGGGCCCGGTCCTGCTTTGTGCTGGCGCGATTTTCCCTATGGCCGTTTGGTCAGGAGGCTGTCAGCCGCCGTGAGCTCACGGGCCGAGCCGACCTGGGCACCGGACCGCTGGGGCTGGTGGGCAATGGGCTGTGGTTTCTGCTAGCGGGCTGGTGGTTGGCCATGGGCCACCTCGGCTCCGCCCTGGCCTGTTTCATCACGATCATCGGCATCCCCTTCGGCATCCAGCACATCAAGCTGGCCCTGATCGCCCTGGCGCCCGTCGGCATGACGGTGGTGCCCAAGCCCTGAGCCCCCATGACGCCATCGCTCACCCTCGCCCAGGCCTCCCGCTTTTGGTGGCAGCTCGGCTGGGTGAGCTTCGGGGGGCCTGCCGGCCAGATCGCGCTGCTGCATCGGGAGCTGGTGGAGCGCCGCCGCTGGCTCTCGGAACGCCGTTACCTGCATGCCCTCAACTACTGCATGCTGTTGCCTGGTCCGGAGGCCATGCAACTGGCCACCTACCTGGGTTGGTTGCTGCATGGGGTGCCGGGGGGGCTGATCGCCGGCGGGCTGTTTGTGCTGCCCTCGGTGCTGGTGCTCACCGCCCTGTCCACCGCCTATGCGCTCTGGGGACAGGTGCCCGTGCTGGCGGCGGTGTTCGCGGTGCTCAAGCCCGCCGTGCTGGCGATTGTGGTGGTGGCGGCCTGGCGTCTGGGCCGTCGCGTGCTGCGCACCCCCCTGCAGGTGCTGCTGGCCATCAAGGCCTTTCTGGGGTTGGCATGGCTGGGGCTTCCCTATCCCGTCGTGGTCGCTCTGGCGGCCCTGGTGGGGTGGGCCGCGGGCCGTTGGCGTCCTGGCTTGATGGCCTTGCCCATGGCCCATGGCTCGGGTGGTGCCGCATCCACTGCTGATGCGGCTGACCAGCCGGCGCTCCACGGTGATGCCACCCCCACGCCCGATCACGCGCGGTTCAGTCCCCGTCGCTTGGCGCTCACCCTGCTGATCTGGGCTCTGGCCCTGCTGCTGCCCCTGGCGGTGCTGGTGGTCTGGGGCGGTTGGGATGGCCCCCTGGCACTGATGGCCCGCTTCTTTACCCGTGTGGCCCTGCTCAGTTTTGGTGGGGCCTATGCGGTGCTGCCCTACGTGGCCCAGGGGGCTGTGGAGCAGTTCGGTTGGCTGAGCGCCGGCCAGATGCTCGACGGCCTGGCCCTCGGGGAAACCACGCCGGGCCCGCTGATCATGGTGGTGGCCTTCGTGGGCTTCATGGGCGGCTGGCACAGCACCCTGTTGGGCGGGCCCGGCAACTGGTGGGCCGCCGTGGCCGCCACCCTGGTGACGGTCTGGTTCACCTTTCTGCCGTCCTTTGGCTTCATCCTGGCGGGAGGGCCGCTGGTGGAGCGCAGCCGCGACGACCTGCGCATCGGCGCCCCGCTGGCGGGCATCACCGCTGCCCTGGTGGGGGTGATCGCCAGCCTGGCGGTGTTCTTTGCCAAGCCGGTGCTGTTCGTTTCGGGCCCCGCTCCGCTGTTGCCCTGGCTCGTGCTGGCGCTCTCCCTGCTGGCCTTGCTGCGCTGGCGCTGGGGGGTGTTGCAGCTCATTGGCGCCGCAGTGGTGCTGGGGGTGACGCGGCAGTTGCTGATGAGCGGTTTTGCTGCCGTGGGTTGATTAGGGCTTCGGTGCCGATTGGATCGACTGTTTGATCTCTGCAGATAGTTTGTCGAGCTCTGTTTTGTCCGCGCCTTTGAATTCTTTGCCGCAACTATTGGAAACGCTGCCGGCAATGCCAATGGCGGCACCATTTTGAAGTTGCTGGGGGTCGAGTTTGACGGGCTTGCCGGACTGGATGATCGTGGAATCGTGTCCAAACGCGATCGCGCCACTCACCATGTTCACCGCTGCGGGGAACGCTTTGCTGAAGGGCACCCCCTGCAGCACAAGATTGCAGGTCACATTGGCGCCCATGCCTTGATAGAGAAACAGCTGTTGATCGGTGGCGGGCTCTTTCTGGGGTTGTTGTGCTTGCGCGGCGCTGCTCAATCCGAGGGCCACCGGTGCAGCAATAACCCAGCCAAACCAGCGCATCCAGCGACTCACAGCGTTTGATTCACAAGAGCGTGAACTGTATCGCGTAGCGCTTGTTGTTCTGAATACCTCAGCGCGCGTACCAACTCGGGATGGATTCGTAGCAAGCGGCGTTCTTGCTGTTCTCCCGGGCCTCCACCTTCCAGCAGCAGCTGCGGCCGCCATCACGGCTCTGCAGCAGGGCATTGGCCCACTGCCACACCAGTTGGGCGCTGGCTTCCATGCCCACGTTGTCCATCACCCGCAGGTCGAGGGCCCCCTGCGCGTGCAGCGCCTGCCACTGCTCCAGCAGCGGGTCGTCGGCATTCACCAGGAAGGTGTGGTCGAACTGCTCGGCCAGCTGGGCCTCCAGGGCCCCGAGGCTGGAGAAATCCACCACGAAGCCGTGCCCATCGAGTTCCTGGGCCTGGAACCAGCAGGTGAAGCTGCGGCTGTAGCCATGCACGAAGCGGCAGTGGCCCGGGTGGCGCCACTGGCGATGGCAGCAGGGGTAGCCGCTGAAGGTTTTGCTGCAGGTGTGGGCGGCGGTCATGCCGGATGGGCTGTTGCGGTGGAGGCCGCTGCGGGAAGATCGGAGCAGATGACGCACCGCCCTTGCAGGCATCATTTCAGGCCCCGGATCCGGCCCTGATCGGCTCCCTGCGTTTTAACGAGGCTGGCCTGATTCCTGCCGTGGCGCAGGACTGGCTCGATGGCGCCGTGCTGATGGTGGCCTGGATGAACCGCGAGGCGATCGAGCGCACCCTCGCCAGCGGAGAGGTGCACTACTGGAGCCGTTCCCGCCAGGAGCTCTGGCATAAGGGGGCCACCAGTGGCCACATCCAGCAGCTGCGCGGCCTCCGCTACGACTGCGACGCCGACGTGCTGCTGTTGACGATCGAGCAGCGCGGCGATGTGGCTTGCCACACCGGCGCCCGCAGCTGCTTCTACGACGACGGGGCCACCCCCAGCGCCGGTGGCCCCGCGGCCGTTCCGCCGCCGGCGGATGTATGCACGGAGTTGATGCGGGTGATCGAGGGCCGCCGTGATCAGCCCGAGCCCGGCAGCTACACCAACAAGCTGCTGGAGGGGGGCGACAACCGCATCCTCAAGAAGATCGGAGAGGAGAGCGCCGAATTTGTGATGGCCTGCAAGGACGGCGACGCCGTTGAGATCGCCGGCGAAGCGGCCGACATCCTGTTCCACGTGCAGGTGGCCCTGGCCCACCACGGGGTCAGCTGGCGCCAGGTGCAGCAGGTGCTGGCTCAGCGCCGCAGTGCCCCGCGCCGGGAGTAGCGCGCTGCCTTAGCCCTGGCCCTTGATCCGCACCGGGCTGCCGTGCCGCAGTCCCATGGTGCCCGACACGATCACCCGCTCCCCTGGCCGCAGCCCCTCCAGCACCGGATAGCGGTTCCCCTGCAGCGGGCCCACCTGAACGGGGCGCTGCAGGGCGATGGCGGTGCCCTTGGGCAGGCGCTCCAGCGCCTTCAGGTCGGCGCGGCCAGGGTCTTGGCGCAGCTGTTCGAGGTTTCCCACCACAAACACAAAGGCCTGGCCGAACTGGCGGGTCACCGCCTCAAACGGCACCGCCAGCTGCTGCTCGCTGCCCAGCAGCACACGGGTGCGCAACCGCTGGCCATTGCGCAGCTGGCCGGCGGTGTTGTCGATCGTGGCCTTGGCCAGCAGGGTCTGGGTGCCGGCGCTGACACCGGGGTCCACCTGGCCAATGCGGCCCTCGGCCACGGGCCGGTCGCCGTCCTCCCCCAGCAGTTGCACCGGTTGCCCCGGCCGCAGCTGCGTGAGCCGTCCGGCGGGAACATCGATCCGCGCCAGCAGCCGCTCGTTGCGGATGATGCGGCTGAAGGGGGTGCCGGCCGAGAGCACATCGCCGGGCTTGATCGTGAGATCCCCCATCACGCCGGCGATCGGGGCGCGAATGTCCTTGTAGGCCAGGTCGGCCAATTTGGCCCGCAGCGCTTCGCGGGAGCCAATGGCATTGGCCTGGTACTCCTCCGCCTGCAGGGCGCTGGCGGCCCCTTGGGCCACCAGGCCGCGGAAGCGTTGGTAGGCCAGCTCATCGCGCTTGGCCTTGGCCCGCAGGGCCTGCACATCGGCCCGCAACTGGGTTTGATCCAGCACCACCAGCAGTTGCCCGGCCTGAACGCGATCGCCCGTGCGCACCAGCACCCGCTGCACCCGGCCGCCCGCCTGGGCCGCCAGGTCAATCTCCTCGGTGGCCTCCAGGGTGCTGACGGTGTTGAGGGTCTGCTGGAAACGCTGGCTGGTGGTGGGAGCCACGGTCACCAGGGCCGGGGGCCGTCGTTTGCCCCCGTCGCCGCAGCCCGCCAGGGTGAGCAGCAGCGCCGCCAGGGCGGCCGCCCCGGAGGTGGAGCGATGGCGGCCTGTGCTCATGGCCATGCCGTTCCTGATGCCCTTGGCCCGTTGTGGTTCAGCCATGGTGTCGCTGCCTCCAGCGCGATTGGTTCTGGAGTTCCCAGCCCTTGATCACCCGATAGACGCTGGGCACCACGAACAGGCTCAGGGCGGTGGACACCAGCGTTCCTGAAAACACCACGGTGCCAAGGCTGATGCGGCTACCGGAGATGGCGCCACTGGCGATGAGCAGGGGGAGCACGCCTGCCAAGGAGGAGAACACCGTCAGCAGGATCGGCCGCAGGCGGCTCACGGCGGCTTCCCGGATCGCCAGGTCCAGCTCCAGGCCTTCCCGTAGCCGTTGGTTGGCGAACTCCACGATCAGCACGCCGTTCTTCGCCGCCAGGGCCACCAGCATGAGCAGGCCCATCTGGCCGTAAACATCCAGGGGCAGGCCCCGCAGCACCAGCCCCCCTAGGGCCCCCAGCAGGGCCAGGGGCACCGTGATCAGGATGATCAGCGGATCGAGCAGGTTTTCGTAGAGGGCCGCCAGCACCAGCCCCATCACCAGCACCGCCAGCAGGAACACCCGCAGGCTGCCGCCCCCCGCCAGCCGCTCTTCTCGGGCCAGGCCCGCCCATTCCAGGTCGGTGTCGTTGCTGCCCAGCCGCTGCTGGATCTGCTCCAGCTCCGCCATGGCCTGGCCCGTGCTCACCCCCGGGGCCGGCAGGGCCCGGATCGTGATCGCCCGCACCAGGCGGCTGTGGTTGATCGTGCTGGGGCCCGTGGCGGGCAGCACCCGCACCACCTGCCCCACGGGGATCAGCTGGCCGCTGCGGCTGCGCACCTGCAGGCTGAGCACATCCTCCGGGCCGCGGCGCCCCTGGCCGTCGAGCTGCACGATCACGCGCCGCACCTGGTCGGCTTCAAAGCTGTCGTTCACATAGCTGCTGCCGAAGCTGGCGCCGATGGTGGACACCAGGGTGTCCAGGTCGATGCCCAGGGAAGCCATCTGCAGCCGGTTGGGCTCCAGCCGCAACAGCGGTGCATCGGCGTTGAAGCGGGTGGAGACCCGCTCGAAGCGGCCGCTGGCGTTGGCGGCACGGATCAGGGCCTGGGCCCGTTGGGCGAATTGCTCCAGGCTGAGCTGGCCGTTGCTGGTGTCCAGCAGCTCCAGTTCCAGGCCGCCTTCGCTGCTGAAGCCCCGCACGCTGGGGGGCGGACTTAGCTGCACCATGGCGTCGCTGATGCGTCGGCTGAGGGCGCGGTTCAGCCGTTGGGCCACGGCGTCGAGGCTGGTGTCGCCGCTGCCCCGTTGGCCGATCGGCTTGAGCCGCAGGAACACGCTGCCCTTGTTGGGGCTGCTATCGCCGAAGGAGCGGCCGGCATAGAGGTTGGCGCTGGCCAGGCTGGGTTCCTGTTCCACCACTGCCTGTACCTGCTCCAGCACCGCCTGGGTGCGTTGCAGCGAGGAGCCCTCTGGCAGCACCACCACCCCCCGCAGCTGGCCGTTGTCCTCCTGGGGCAAGAAGGCCGTCGGCCGCAGGCTGAGGCCCACGGCCGTGAGTAGCAGCCCCAGGGCTAGGGCGATCAGAACCCGGCGTCGCTGCTGCAGGCTCCCTTCCAGCCAGCGGCTGTAAGGCTGCTCGAGCCCCTCCAGCCAGCGTCGCGGTGGGTCGATCCAGCGCAGCAGCCAGGCCGGCTCCCGTTGCTCGGCGTGCAGGAAGCGGCTGGCCGCCACCGGCGTGAAGCTGATGGCGTTGAACGTCGACACGATGATCGCCGCGCCGATGCTGATGGCGATCGGGGCGTAGAGCCGCCCCAGGCTGCCCTGAAGCCCCAGCACCGGCAGAAACACCACCACCAGCACCACGGAGGTGGCAATCACGGCGCCCCCCAGTTCCGCCATGGCCTCCCGGGCCGCCGCCAACGGTGAGGCGCCGCGCTCCAGGCGGCGGCCGATGTCCTCGCACACCACGATGGCGTCGTCCACCACCAGGCCCGAGGCCAGCACCATCCCGAACAGGCTGAGGGTATTGATCGAGCTGCCCGAGAGCTTGATCAGGGTGATGGATCCCAACAGCGACACCGGCACCGCCAGGGCGCTGATCAGGGCCAGGCGGCTGTTGCCCAGCCCCAGCAGCAGGGTCAGGAACACCAGCACCACCGCATCCCGCAGGCTGCCGGTGGCCTCAGCGATGCTTTCCCGCACCGTGTCGGCTTCGTTGACGATCAACTGCAGGTCGATCCCCGGCGGGAATCGTTGCTCCAGTTCGGCGATGGCCTGCTCCAGCCGTTCGCTCACCTCCAGGGCATTGCTGCCATCGCGCTGGTAGACCGCCAGCGCCACGGTGGGATCGCCTTTCAGGTTGGTGGCGATCGTGTCGTAGGTCTCGCTGCCCAGCTCCACCCGGCCGATGTCGCGCAGCAGCACCACGCCCCCCTCCGGACCGCGGCCCACCACCAGTTGCTCGAGTTCCTCGGGGCTGCGCAGCCGCCCCTCCATCCGCAACGGCAGGGTGGTGGCCTGGCCTGGTGGACCGGGTGCATCGCCCGTCTGCCCCAGGGCCGCCAGCACGTTCTGGGCCTCCAGGGCGCGGCTCACGTCGGCGATGGTGAGTTGGCGCTCCAGCAGCGCCGCCGGCTTGAGCCACAGGCGAAAGGCCAGCGGGCTGCCGCCGTTGAGGGTCACCAGGCCCACCCCCTCCACCCGTTGCAGGCGTTCCTTCACCACCTGGTTCACCCAGCCGCTGAGGAACTGCGGCGAGTAGCGCCCTTCGCGGGCGCTGAAGCTGAGCACCATCAGCAGGTCGTCGGAGCTGCGGCGCACCTGCACCCCGAGCCGCGCCACTTGTGCCGGCAGCTGACGCAGCACCTGGTTGGCTTCGTTCTGGGCATTGATCTGGTTCAGCTCCGGCTCACCCCCCTCGAAACTGAGGGTGATGGAGCTGCCGTTGGCGCTGCTGCTGGAGCGGATCGTCTGCAGGCGCTCGAGACCGTTCAGCTGTCTCTCGAGCAGAGCGGTCACCCCCTGCTCCACCACCTCCGGGTTGCCGCCGGGGTAAGTGCTGCGTACGGTGACCCGGCCGGGGGCAATGGGCGGCAGGTTTTCCACCTGCAGGCCCCTCAGGCTCAGGGCCCCCAGCAGCAGCAGCAACAGGCTCAGCACCAGGCTGAACACCGGCCGGCGCAGGAACAGATCCGAGATGGTGCGGCGCGGCTGGCTCATGGCTGCACCAACCCCGGCTGCCCTTGTAGCCACTGCAGCGTGGCCCGATCGCGGCGGCTCAACTCCAGCACCGGCTTGGCTCCAGGCTGCGCGGCCATGGCATCACCGGCCTGATCGCTGTGGCCCCAGAGGCCAAAGGCATGCCCCAGCTCGTGCAGGGCAGTGGCCTGGATCCCGGTTGGGCCCTGCCCAGGACTGATCAGCACCTCCACCCGCGGCTCCAGCTGCGAGGGGCCGCTCCGCCGCACCTCCATCAGTTGCAACAGCGCACGGCCATGGCTGGCCCGGTTGTGCTGGATCGGTGGCCGCCGCCGTTGCACCAGCACCTGGGCTTGGTTGGGATCGTCCACCAGGGTGATCGGCAGCTGCCGCTGCCAGGTGGCCAGCGCCGCCAACACCGCCCGGTGCCAGCGCTCCTGCCAGATGCCGGTGGGTCCGCGGTCGGTGATCGGCTCCACCCAGACGCACCAGTGCTGGCGCCGCGGCCAGCCTGCGGGGGTGGGCTTGAGGGCATGGCGGTAGTCGTCTGCCACCGCTGGCCTGAAGGCTCCCGCCGGGCTGGCCTCCACCGGGATGGTCACGACGGCTGGGCTCGGCCGTTCCGAGGGGCGCCAGGGCCGCACCTCCGTGGCGATCCCGCAGGGCTGCGTCGCGGGGGGCAGATCCACGCGGTGATGCCGTCAGGCCGCCGGTAGGCCGACGCCGCGGGCCATCAGGGTGGCCAGCAGCGGCACCAGGGCGAAGCCCACCAGCTCGATGTTGAGGATCCAGGCCAGGCGATTAGCCAGGGCCTCACTCACCTGCGGCAGTTCCCCCTTGCGCAGCGGGATGGCCCAGAGGATGTAGGTGACGGTGGGGTACAGCGACAGCCCCCCCACTCCCAGGTAGAGCCCCACCTTCCACCAAAACAGAGGGTTCTCCGTGTAGAAGTCGCTGCCCTGACCGAAGTAGAGCACCCGCAGGATGCCGCTCACCAGCAGGGCCAGGGCCGCCAGGCCATAGACCACATCGGTGATCACCATCAAGGTGGCGTCCTGTTTGCTGGGGTTGGGCTGGATCAGCCGGCGTTCCAGCACCAGGGCCCCGAAACACACCATGAAGCTGAGGTAGTGCACGTAGGCCACCCCTGCCCGGGGCAGCACGGCGGACACGTCAGCAAGCAGGGCCGCGGTTGCGGTCATGGCGGGTCGTCTGGGTGGGTTGACCGTAGCGAGTGGTCCAACCGGTCGGCGTTGCCGGGAACACCCAGCTCGAAAGTGGAAGCAAAAGCGGTGATTGTGATGGCAATCTGCAGTTGCGAATAAATGCTGAATTCAGGAAGCAAAGGTGAAAGTTGGAAGCCTTTTGGTTGCTTTCCTTTTGGAGCGAAAAAGACCCTAGGTTCGAAACAGCGGCAAAGGAACAACATGGCTAGTTCGCTGAGTGCCTTCCTCGGGGAAATCGGGCGGCATCAGCTGCTCACGCCTGAGCAGGAATTGATGCTGGGCCGCAAGGTGCAAGCCATGGTGGTGCTGCACGAGCGCTGCACCATGGCTGGTGGTGTCGGTGACGCTTGCGACTACAACGACATCGAGAAGCGCACCATGCGCGTTGGTGAGCGGGCCAAGGATCAGATGATCACCGCCAACCTGCGTCTGGTGGTCAATCTGGCCAAGCGCTACCAGGGCAAGGGCCTGGATCTGTTGGACCTGATCCAGGAGGGCACCTTGGGGCTGACCCGGGCGGTGGAGAAATACGACCCCACCCGAGGCCATCGCTTCAGTACCTATGCCTATTGGTGGATTCGCCAGGGTTTGAACCGGGCCCTGTCCACCCAGAGCCGCACCATTCGCATCCCTGTGAATGTGAATGAAAAACTCACCCGCTTGCGGGCGGCCAAGGCGCGTTTGCTGCAGCACAACGGCATCCTGCCCAATTCCAAACAGTTGGCGGTGGCGTTGGATCTGCCTTTGGAGGAAGTGGAGGAGTTGCTGGGCTGTGAATTGCGCAGTGTCACCGTCAGCCTGCAGGGGGTGGTGAAATCGAAATCAGACCCCACCGAACTGGTGGATGTGCTGCCCAGCGATGAGTTGCCTCCGATGGAGCGCTGTGAGCTGGCGGAGCGCAATGCCGCCGTCTGGAAACTGTTGGATCAGTCGAACCTCACCCCCAAGGAGCGCACGGTGGTGATGCTGCGGTTCGGCCTCGATGGCAGCAACGAATGGCGCACCCTGGCGGAGGTGGCACGCCTGCTGGGCTGTAGCCGTGAGTACTGCCGCCAAGTGGTGCAGCGTGCCCTGCGCAAATTGCGCAAGGCGGGCATTCAGAGTGGCCTGGTGGAGGTGGGCTGACGCCGCAGCTCACCCGTTTTCGAGGAGGATGGCGGCAGGTCTCTGCCCCCCTGCGGATGGTTGCTGATCCCATCGATGCTGAGGTGATTTCCAGCGCCGAGGTGGATGAGGGGGCCCTGCGGCGGCTGCTGCGTCGCGCCGGCCGCACCCTGGCCCGTCCGGCCCTGGAGTGCCTGGAGTTGCTGCTCGATCCCGCCACACCGCCGACGGTGAAGGTCACCGTGTTGGCGGCCCTCACTTACCTGTTGGTGCCGCTGGATCTCATCCCTGACTTCATCCCTGCGGCGGGCTTCAGCGACGACCTTGTGGCCCTTACCGCCCTGCTGGGGCTGTGCGGCAGCCATATCACTCCGGCGATTCGGTTGCGCGCACAGCGCAAACTGGATGCCTGGTTCCCCCCCGGGCGCTGATGGCCACCCTCACCCCCGATCAACTCGAGGACCTGCAGGGCTTCATCAAGGATTGGCTGCGGCACACCGGCCGCACCCAGGCGGACCTGCGTCGGGTCCTGCGGGCCAGCTCGATTCGCATGCCGGTGCTGCTCGAGGAATTGCTGCGGGTGGTCACCCGCGAGGGTCTGGCGGGGCTGGCCCAGCGCCTGTGCGACATCGAAGCCCTCTGGCAGGGGGAAGACGCCGGCGCCCCCAGCGAGGGGGCCCTGCCTGCTGCGCTCGACGATTCCTTTGGCCAGCTGGATTTGTTGTTGGAGGAAATCCGCCAGATCGCTCCGGAGTCGCCAAAGTAGGGGTGGTTCATTCCATCCCGACCTCCATGCGGCACCTGCGCATTTCCGCCTCGCCCGTTGGCTGGGGTGCCTCGGCGTTGCTGGCCGGCGCCGCCGTGATCGCTGCTTCGCCGTTGCCCGCGCTGGCCCAGGCGGGCAGTTACATGCTCGGCCCTGGCAGCAATGTGGGGCCCTCCACGCGGGTGGTGCCGAAAAACTGTGTGACCGCCAAGGACGGCAGCATCACCTGCGATACCCAGGTGGTGAATCCACCGGGCGATACGCCGGCGAAGCCGATCTACGACCCGTTTAAGAACTGAGTCTTCGGACGGCCCCCGTGTTCAGCGATCAACGATTCCTGAGTGCCATCACGCGCTTTGAGCGCAGCCTGGCCAAGGTTCTCTCCACCCTGCTCACCGCCGTGTTGGTGGTGGCGTGCCTGCAGTTGGTGCTGGCCCTCGGCTTCGATCTGTTTGACCTTCGGGTCAACTGGACCGGCGAAGGCCTGATCCGCCTGCTGGATGAGGTGTTGGTGCTGCTGATTGCCCTGGAGGTGCTGCAGAACCTCACCGCCTACCTGCGCGACAACGTTGTGCAGATCGAACTGGTGCTGGTCACGGCGCTGACGGCCGTCTCTCGGAAGTTGATCGTGATGCCGCCGGGTGTTCATAAGGATCCAGGCGACCTGTTCGGCCTGGGATTCGCCGCCGTGGCCCTGGCCGCCGCCTATTGGCTGGTGCGCCAGTCGCACGTCAAGCGCCGGCCGAGCAGAACAGTGCCAACCACAGGGTCCCCGGATCAGGATCCGTCGCCACGACGCGATGGCGCCGGTGGGGAGTGATCAACAGGCTGTCGCCAACACAGAGGTCGCGAACCTGGGCTTCATCGGCGAACTGCAGGCGGGCACTGCCCCGTAACACCAGCACCCATTCCAGCTCCGTTTGGTCGTACCAGAACCCCTCTGGGCTGCTGGCCAGGCAGGAGTGAATGCGCTCCAGCCGCCAACCGCTGCCGCTGGCCAGTGAATCGGTGCGTTCGTGTCCGGCGGCGGGGCAGGGGCTGCTGAGCAGGTTGAGCTGGTGGTCGCCGGGCGACGTTGGGGCCTGGGCTTGGGCTGAGGTCGCCGTCGCCGGAGCATCACCCCAGCGGCGGCCAATGTCGAACCCATGCCGGGCCGCCAGGCCCACCACTTCATGGTGCTGGCTGCACTGACGCAAGGCCTCCCGCAGCTC
>Ga0310335_100187_pt1 | contig 17969 bp, 17 predicted proteins | sample LakMicMISRFREDD7_FD_195549 | JGI IMG/M metagenome (GOLD analysis project Ga0310335, IMG submission 195549) | Enriched freshwater cyanobacterial communities from Lake Michigan, Michigan, United States - MI23.SRF.RED.D7 (v2) (version 2) | ecosystem: Environmental > Aquatic > Freshwater > Lake... | reverse complement strand
ATCGTGCGGCTGGGGGCGTGGTCGATATTCGCCATGAAGAAAGAAGCTTTTGCGCCGCGGCATCCTAAGGAGCCACCAACCGCTCCAATTTGGCCCTGAGATAGGCCAGGAAGGGTTCGGCCCTGAGGTCCTTACCGCTTACCTGCTTCACCAGCTCTTCGCCATTGACCTGGCGGCCCAAGGGGTAGACGTGCTCCACAAGCCACTGCTTGAGGCTGGCCTCATCCCCTTTGGCGACCCGCGCTTCGATGGAGCCCGCTCCGCCGAGGTCCCGTTCCATGGCCTCACCCAACTGGGCGCTGATCAGGTGGCCCAGGGCATAGGAAGGGAAATAGCCAAACAGGCCCTCACTCCAATGCACGTCCTGGAGGCAGCCTTCGCTGTCGTGGGCAGGGCGCAGATCCAGAAGCTCGGCCATGCGCCGGTTCCACTGACCCGGCAGCTCCGCCACGGGCAAATCCCCCTCCAGCAGGGCCAGCTCGAGTTCGTAACGCAGCACGATGTGCAGGCAGTAGCTGATTTCATCGGCCTCGACCCGAATCATTCCTGGTTCGAGGGGATTGAGGCAGCGCCAGAAGCCCTGGCTGTTGCGCCAGGGGCTAGAACCAGGGTTCGCCCCACCCCCTGGGTTCGCCAGGTGCCAAGCCGCGACGATCGAAGGCTCCAGGCGCTGGGCAAAGGCCTGACTCCGCCCCACCCTGCATTCCCAGAACAGACTTTGGCTCTCGTGCACCCCCATGGAGGTGGCATCCCCCAGGGGCCAAGGGAAGTAGTGGTCGCCGCTGCGCGGCAGCCCCTGCTCGTAGAGGGAATGGCCCCATTCATGGGCCGTAGCCAGCAGGGCTGAGAGGGGTTGGCCCGCCACCACCCGGGTGGTGATGCGGAAATCAGCCGGCCCCAAGGTGCAGGAAAAGGGATGGGGCGAGCGGGCTGTTTGGCAGCGATTCGGATCAAAACCCCAGCCGTTCAACAGCTCCTGGCAGAGCTTCTGCTGACTGCTCTCTGGCAGATCCCACCGGGCCAATGGCTGCCTACTGGCCGCGGATCGGGCCCGCTCGATCAGGGCCGGAAGTTCATGGCGCAAGGGAGCAAACAGGGCGTCCAGCCGCACCTTGCTGATGTCGGGCTCAAAGGGCTGGGCCAGGGTTTCCCAGCAACTTCGGGGCTCGGCCAACTGGCGAGCCTGCTCCTGGCGAAGGCCCACAAGGTCCTGAAGGGACGGGGCAAACAGACTGAAATCGCCCTTGGCCTTGGCCTCTTGCCAGCGGGCATAGCCCTGGGCCTGGGCCTGGGCGATGTGGCCCACCAGGGCGGCATCGAGGCGGTGCTGGCGATCAAAGTCCTGGCGCAGCAACTGGAGATTACGGCCCATGGGGCCTGGGGTGCCATCCCATTGCGCTTCTGCGGCGGAGAGCAAGTCGGCATAGGCCCCACTGCTCTGGCGGCCATGCAGTTGCTGGGCCAGCAAGGCCAGCTGTTCCCCCCGCCACTCCGCCCCCGCGGCGGGCATGGCGGTGTTTTGGTCGTAATAGAGGGCGCTATGGATCGATCCCAGGACCTGGGTGGTGTGCAGATAGGCCCGCAGCTTCTGAAGGGGCGCCTGACCTGGGTCGCTGGATTGAATGCTGGTCATGGCAGGTGGTCCAGCACAGGTAGGTTTTCGGTACCACTTTGGCCGAACCAACCGTGCATGCCCTGGCCCTGGTTACCACCGCACCGGTTGAGGGGCTTGCCCGGGCGATCCACCTCTCGGTGGCTCCGGTCTTTTTACTGGCGGGGATCAGCGGCTTACTGAATGTGCTGACCAACCGGCTCAACCGAATCATTGATCGGGCAAGACGGCTACAGGAAGGGGCCTCACGAAACAGCAATCGGGATTGTCTGCTTGAGCTGCAGATTCAAAAGAAACGCATCCGCCTGGTGATGAAGGCGATTGAGTTCGCCACCGTCACCATTCTGCTCGTGGCCCTGGTGGTGGCCATCGTGTTTGTGAGCGCAGTCGCGGCGATTGATCTTGCCCTGATCGTGGTGCCGTTGTTTGTGCTTGCTATGGCCTGCCTGATGGTCGCCGTGGTGCTGTTTTTACGCGAGGTGCAACTGGCAACGGGTCAGTTGCGGCGACGTTTCTAGGTTCCTCTTCAGGAATCCTCAACCTATTTCTTACTGCAATAACCCCCACCCACGTTCATCCAGCCGGAGGGACAAGCTTGACCATTGGTGGGCTGAACGGTGTAGTAGGCCAGGCCAAGGGTGCTGCACTTGCCATTGAGGGTGTCCACATAGCCGATGGGGCAAATCGTGCCAATCTTCGGCACCACCCGCTGGGCCTGGGCAGGGCTTTCGAGGAAGGCAACCGTAGCCGCGAGCAACAGGCAAGAGGACAGGGAACGCATGAGAGCTCTTCAACCCCAAAAATCACTCCCAAAATGCTAGATGGCTTCACGGTCTTAGTGGCCTTGGAGGGCCAATGGCGCCTCCACGACCAACCCGTGCTGCATCAAGCGATGGACTTGGTGCGAGGCCACCAGGGCGGGCGCTTGGTGTTGCTCGCAGCTCGGGCGGAGGGCCAGCGCCTCAGGGGGCCCCACCAACGCAAACTCGACCATGACGCCTTGCGTGCTTTGCACGCCCGCACCGAAGCCCTGGGGATCCCCCTGCTTTGTTTCCCCGAGCTCCCAACAGCGGCGGCCCTCGAAGCCTTGGCGCCCGTGCTGCAGCCGGATGCCGTTCTGTATGGCGAGCAAAGCCGGCTGTTTGCCGACTGGCCCGCCAGCAAAGCGAAATTTCCCAGGGTCTTTGGGGAGTTCCGGCGGCAAATTCAAGGCGCCCCGGAACCCCCTCTGCCTGAGCCGGAGATTTCTGTCTTAGCCAACGGACTGGAAGCTTGGTCGGCGGGTGAGTTGGAGACGTTGCGGCACCGATCGATGGGCCCGCCGGCGCCACCCCCTGGCCCGAGCCCTGAGCGGGGCCCTAATCGGGGTGATCCGCGCAGTGCCTTTCCCTTTCGCGGCGATGAAGCGAGCGCCCTCGAGCGGCTGCAGCACTACGTGTTTGACTCCGATGGTCTGAAGACCTACAAGGCCAGCCGCAACCAGTTGGTCGGCAGCGAGTTTTCCTCGAAGTTTTCACCTTTTCTCGCCAACGGCAGCATGTCGGTGCGTCGGATCTGGCACGCCCTGGAAGCCCACCAGGCCATCTTTGGACCCAGCGAAGGCTGCGAGTGGATGCGGCAGGAATTGCTCTGGCGGGAATTTTTTCTGTGGTCGGAGCGGGCCCATGGCGAGGCCTTCCACAGCGAATCCGGCATCCAGGGCCGCCTGCCCAAGGCAAACCCGAATCGGGAGCTGTTCCGGCGCTGGACCCGGGCCGAGTGCGGCCATGAACGCATTGATGCCCAAATGCGCGAACTCAATGCCACGGGCTACCTCTCCAACCGCGGTAGGCAGTGGGTGGCTTCCCACTTCGTGAACAGCCTGCAGTTGCCGTGGACCTGGGGGGCCCGCTATTTCGAGTGGATGTTGATCGATGCCGATCCAGCCCTCAATACGGGGAATTGGGCCTACCTGGCCGGGGTGGGTTCAGATCCCCGAAGCTTTGGGGGGTCCCCCAGGCGCTTTGATCTTGAAGGACAGGCCAAGCGCTATGACCCCGATGGAAGCCACATGCAGCTATGGCGCTAACCCTGATCCTGGGCAACCAGCTCTACCGCCAGTGGCTCGGGGGGCCTGATCTCCAACTTGGCCCCCAGGACACCGTGGTCATGGTGGAAGACCTCGGCGTCGCCTCTGCCTACCGCTATCACAAGTTGAGGTTGCTGCACACCTTCGTGGCCATGCGCAGCTTCCGCGATGCCCTGGTGGAGCAAGGAATCCGGGTGCGCTATTTCGAGCTGCCCGAGTCCGAGGGGCTCACCTTCTTTGAAAGGGTGGGCTTCGAGCTGAGCCTTTCACATTCCTCGGACAAAACAGCAATCACCACCCAAGAACTGCGGGTGGCAGAGATTGCCGATCCGGGCTTTCAACACAACCTCGAGGCATTTTGTCTGGCCTCTGGGGTGCAGCTGACGGTGCTGCCATCGCCAGATTTTTTGGAAAGCGCTGCCGAGAGCCGCCAGTGGTTTGAAGGCAAACGACGGCCCTTCATGAAGACCTTCTACGAGCGGCAACGCAAGCGCCTGGGGCTGCTCCTGGAAGCCGATGGCAGCCCAACCGGGGGCCAGTGGAGCTTTGATGCCGACAACCGCAAGCGGCTACCAAAGGGTTACACCGAGCCTGCTCTGCCCCTAGTCCCCCCCAGCCGCCATGACGGGGTGGTTCGTGAATTGGTGAGGCGCTATTTCCATGACAATCCGGGCGAGCTTGGAGCGCTGTTCATTCCCTACGACCACATCGGGGCGGACAGCTGGCTGGCGTGCTTTCTGCAGGAACGCTTTGCAGATTTTGGCCCCTATGAAGATGCCCTAAGTGGAACTTTTGACAGCCTGAACCACTCCCTGCTCTCGCCCCTGCTCAACATCGGCCTCCTCGATCCGGCTGCTGTGATTCAAGCCGCTGTCGATCAAGCGACAGTCAATCAAGCAGCAGTCGATCAGGCAGAAGTCGATCACGGCGACTCCCTATTCCCTACCCCAAGGTCCATTCCCCTGGCATCACTGGAAGGCTTTGTCCGCCAAGTGATCGGCTGGCGGGAGTTTGTGCGGGGCATTCATCTGTGCCACAGGGAACGGCAGGCCCAGGCAAACTTTTGGGACCATCACCGCGGCCTCGCCGCCTGCTGGCAAGATGGCACCACAGGCCTGCCGCCCCTAGATCAAGCCATCCAGCGGGCAAATCACTTGGGTTACAACCACCATATTGAGCGCTTGATGGTGATCAGCAACGTGATGTTGCTGTGTGAGATTCAGCCTCGGGAGGTTTACCAATGGTTCATGGAGCGCTATCTCGACTCCTACGACTGGGTGATGGGCCCCAATGTCTATGGAATGGGTCAGATGAGCGATGGTGGCATTTTCGCAACCAAGCCCTATATCTGCGGATCAAACTACATTCTCAAGATGGGCGACTTTCGCCGGGGCCCCTGGTGCGAGATCTGGGATGGATTGTACTGGCGGTTTATTGATCGCCATCGTCCGTTCTTTCAAACCAATCCGCGACTAGCGATGATGGTGCGCCTGCTGGATCGAATGGATACCGCCAAGCAGGAGCGGCTCTTCAACCAAGCCGAGCAGTTCATTGCTGCAACGACAACATCACCGAGGGGCAACGAGTCAGAGCTGTTCAGCAAAACCAGGTAACAACACAGATCAGCACAATAATTTGCCGCAACAGGCTTACCCCCTTTGGCCAGCAGGATCATGGGCCAAGGGGGGGCAGCAGTTACTTGAGTGAGCCTTTCAACTAGCGAAATTCGGGTCGCTTGTGCTGATCAAAGCTGCGCTGGAGGGCATCGCCAATCGTCAGGCCCACTGGCAGTTCGCCCCCAAAGGACGTGCCCAACACTCGCCGGTAGAGCTTGGTCTCCACCACCCGAATTGTGGACTCAGGCAAGGGAATGTAGTTGGCCTTGGCAACGAGAGAGGGGGAATTTCTAACCAAGAAAGTGGTGAAGTTGCGAACATCTGGACTTTGGCCCAAAGCCTGGTCGCTGACATAAACGAATAGGACTCTGGAGAGGGGCTGATATTTGCCCTGCAACACCGATTGAACGGAAGGCTGTACTGCTTTACCCTTCGGATTGACGACTGCCAAGGCCTTGAGTTGACCGGCATTGCTGCGGAACCAGCCATAGCCCAGGTAGCCAAGTGCCTGGGGATCCTTCGCCACACAGTTCACAACCACAGTGTCATCTTCGCTGGCGGTGTAATCCCGGCGTGAGTTGTCCTCATCGCCGTTGATCACCTTGTTGAAATAGTCAAAGGTGCCTGAATCAGCCCCCGGACCACACAACTTGATTGGCCGCTTGGGCCAGGCGGGATTCACCTGGTTCCAGTTGTTGATGCGCCCCTGGGCGTTGCGGTTCCAGAGCAGGGAGAGCTGCTGGGGGCTGATGGTGTTTGCCCAAGTGTTGCCAGAATGAACCACCACCGAAAGCGCATCAAAGGCCAGGGGGACTTCAATGAAACGAATCCCTTTGTCAGCACAGGCCTTCAGTTCCTTGGCATTGATCGGCCGTGACGCATTGCTGATCTCGACCCGGCCGCTACAGAGATCCCGAAACCCCGCAGAGCTACCCGTTTCCTTAAGGCTGACGCTGACGCCCTTGCCTGGGGCAGTCTGGCGAAAAGCACTGATACTGGCCTGCAGGATCGGGTACACGGTGCTGGAGCCACTGATCCGGATCGGCCGGAGAGCAGCCTGCTGCTGGGCGAGCGAGATCCCGGGGGCAAGGGGGACGACAAGCGTGGCGACCAAAGCGAGGCTGAGCCTGAAGGGGGGAAGCATGCTGGCCATATCCGACGCAACAACTCTGAGCCATCAACAGATTTTGATGGGTTAAGAAATGGTTATTGGATGCAGCTCGCCGTGGGCAGAGCCGGCATAAAAGCCATTGACTACAGGGCTTTGCCGAGGTCGAGTAAAAAACACGAAAGAAACAAAGCTAAACACAACATTGGAGCCAGCAATCAACTGAGCAAATAGCCGGGCGCGCCAACACAACCACTGCAAACCCTCCGGTCAGAAGCTTCTCTTGAAAAATCAGACCCCAATCGAGCTGTGAGTCAGCCAACGGAGGCAGAAGATAGCGGCCCGCGTCGAAAACCAAACCCAGCGAAAAAATCAATGGAACACCATCTTTTCTAAGACTGCCTAAAAGATCAAGACTACTTAGCTTGAACAAGAGCAACTGTCCTGAAAAGGATTAATCCCATCACATCATAAATAACGAATCCGTGAAGAAGAAGCAGAATTCTTGGCCGAGCGGATCTGCCTTTATCGCACTGATGGAACCAGAAAAATAGATCTCTTCATTTTTTAACCACTCCGCATAGACAGTCTGGGGGCATCTTCCCGCCATTGACTACAAGGATTCATACTGGCGCTCCAGGAGCTTTTCGAACCCTCCCCTCATGGATTCCAGCGTTCAAGTCACGGCGGTGATCACCCATCGCGTTCGCCCTGGCCGCGAATCGGGCTACGACGAGTGGCTCAAAGGAATTGCCGCAGACTCCCGCACCTTCGACGGGTACCAGGGCGCCCACATCCTGCGCCCCGAACTCGGTGTGACGTCTAATCACGTGATCGTGCTCCAGTTCGACACCTGCCAGCATCTGGAGGCCTGGATGCAATCGGAGAACCGAAAAGGCTGGGTCGAGCGCGTGCAGCCGTTGATTCGCGAGCCAGAATCCATTAAGACGCTCACGGGCCTGGAACCCTGGTTCCAGTTACCTGGCCAACCCTCCCACTCGCCCCCAAAGCGCTACAAGCAGGCCATCCTGGTCTGGATTGGCGTCGCGGCTTGTTTCCTTGTGGTTAGCCCCCTTGTGGCCTCCCTGCTGAGCTCGTGGCCAGGGATTCTCGCCATGTTGGTCAAATTGACGATCATGGTGGGGCTGCTCAACTATGTGGTGATGCCCTTCTTGACGCGTCGCTTCCAGGGTTGGTTATTCAGAGGATGAGCTGGAAACAGATGAGGTGGCTCCTGTTGGCCAGCGCAGCTGCAGCAGGGATCGTGTTGAGCGCCTATCAAGCAACATCTCAACCCTCTCGTTGCCCTGAGATCGGGACCGTTGCAGTCATTGTCGTGGGGATGCTCGTTGCCACAACGACGCTTCACACCCTGGTCACATCCATGCAGGTCGATTGGAATCAATCAGGACGGCTCAGCGCCTGGTGCTCAACCCATCGTGGCCGCCACCTCTTGGTCATTGCACTCGGAGCCCTCATGACGGCAGCAACCTTGTTGCTGGACATTGTCCTATGGGCATGGGCCTATCGCCACGTTGGCGCCATTCATGGCCTTGAAGAAAGCCTGTATTTCTCAGGCATTACGTTCACCACGGTTGGCTATGGAGACGTTTTGCTGATGAAATGCTGGCGACTATTGAGTGTTGGTGAAGCCATTAACGGGGTACTCATGGCCGGCTGGAGCACAGCCCAGTTGATCTTTATTGTGCAGCGGGCGATGACATTGCAATTTCACCCTGACGGACAAAACTCAGTTGGCGACTTTCCCTCTTAGGCCGCACGCAATCAACTGGGGTGATGGTCACCTGACAGCTTCAGCCGGATCCTTAAGTCCCGCCCTTGCTGCCGTGCCGTGAGGCAGCTGGCTGGGAGCCTCGAAGGCCACCAACAATGGAGCGTGATGGTAGGTCAATCAACCAAGGCTGCGCTGTTTCCAGCCGTTGGTGAGCTGATACACACCCGGCGCGACCCTAATCCCGAACATTTGTAGGCGATCTGCCCCTTTTGCGTCTCCTTGCCAGTAACTGTTATGGGTACGCGCGTCGCTTCGACGCGATGGGCGCATCGACGCTGGCTGAAGCCATGGCTAATCCAATGCTTGATGGGGTGCTCGACGCTGGGCCGAAGGTGGCCCCCCCTTTGGAGATTTTGAAGGAAAGCGGTCAGAGGGAGGTGTTCTGCGGCCTCACCTCGATTGTTTGGCTGCATCGGCGCATGCCCGACGCCTTCTTCCTGGTGGTGGGATCCCGCACCTGTGCCCACCTGGTGCAAAGCGCGGCGGGCGTCATGATCTTTGCGGAACCCCGCTTCGGGACAGCGATCCTGGGCGAGCGGGATTTGGCGGGTCTGGCCGATGCCAATGAGGAGCTCGATCGGCTCGTGAAGGAGTTGCTGGCCCGCCGTCCTGAAATCCGCACCCTCTTTTTGGTGGGTTCCTGCCCGAGCGAGGTGATCAAGCTGGATCTGGCCAAGGCAGCGGAGCGGCTCAACCGCCAGCTTTTGGGCCAAGTAACCGTGCTGAATTACAGCGGCAGTGGGATTGAAACCACCTTCACCCAGGGGGAAGACCAGGCCCTGGTGGCCATGACGCCCCTCATGCCCACGAGCGATGAACCCCAGCTGTTGATTGCCGGCACCTTGGCCGATGCGGTGGAAGATCGGCTGGTCGATCTGTTTCGCCGCATGGGAGTCGGCGCGGTGCGGAGCCTGCCGCCGCGGCGCTCAACCGAGCTGCCTCCTGTGGGCAAGGGCACCAAGGTGCTTCTGGCCCAGCCCTTTTTGAGTGCCACCGCCCGGGCGCTAATCGCCCGCGGCGCCGAGTTGATTCCAGCTCCCTATCCCCTCGGAGTCGAGGGCAGCCGGGACTGGATGGCCGCCGGCGCTGCCGCCTGCGGCGTGGCCCCGGCCCAGGTGGCAGCGGTACTGGATCCCCTGGTGGAGCGGGGACGCCATGCCATCGCTCCCCACCGGGAGACGTTGGCGGGCAAACGGCTTTTCCTCTTGCCCGATTCCCAACTTGAGCTCTCTTTGGCTCGCTTTTTAAGCCGGGAATGCGGCATGGAGTTGGTGGAAGTGGGCACGCCCTATCTCGATCGCCAACTGCTGGCCTCTGAATTGGATCTCCTGCCGGCAGGCACCCAAATCAGTGAGGGCCAAGACGTGGAGCGGCAATTGGATCGGGTGCGCAGGGCCAAGCCCGATCTCGTGGTTTGCGGCCTGGGCTTGGCCAACCCCCTGGAGGCCGAAGGGATCGCCACCAAGTGGTCGATTGAGCTGGTGTTCAGCCCCATCCATGGCTGCGACCAGGCCGGAGATCTGGCCGAACTCTTTGCCCGCCCCCTCCGCCGCCGCTCCCTGCTCAGCTTTACCGCCTAACCCCCCATGGAACTCACCCTTTGGACCTATGAAGGCCCGCCCCATGTGGGTGCGCTAAGGATTGCCACCTCGATGGAGGGCGTGCACTACGTGCTGCATGCCCCCCAGGGGGACACCTACGCCGATCTGCTGTTCACCATGATCGAACGGCGGGATAAACGCCCGCCGGTCACCTACACCACCTTCCAAGCCAGGGACCTGGGCGGCGACACCGCCGAGCTCGTCAAACGCTCCATCAACCAGGCCGTGGAGCGCTTCCAACCCGAAGCCCTGTTGGTGGGAGAAAGCTGCACCGCCGAACTGATCCAAGACCAACCCGGTGCCCTCGCCGCTGGCATGGCTTTGGGGGGGATCCCCGTGGTGAGCCTGGATCTGCCGGCCTACTCCAAGAAGGAAAACTGGGGGGCGGCGGAAACCCTGTATCAACTGGTGCGTGGTCTGCTCAAGGACCAGATTCCGCCCCCAGGCACCCCAGCGCCCTCAGCCCAGCGCTGGCAACAGGAGGGCCGCAGGCCCCGGGTGAATCTGCTGGGCCCAAGCCTGCTCGGCTTCCGCTGCCGCGACGACATCCGCGAGATCACGGGCCTGTTGGATCGCTGCGGCATCGACGTGGCCGTGGTGGCCCCCATGGGGGCCCGTCCTGCGGATCTGCAGCGGATCCCCACAGCCGATGCCAATGTCTGCCTCTATCCCGAAATCGCAGCTCCGGTCTGCAGTTGGCTGGAGCGCAGCTTTGGCATGGCCACCGTGCGCACCGTTCCGATCGGGATCGGTGCGACCATTGCCTTTATCGAGGAGCTCTGTGGCCTGGTGGGGCTTGAACCCCCTCACTTTGACGAGCCATCCCGGTTGCCCTGGTATTCCCGCTCGGTGGATTCCACCTACCTCACGGGCAAGCGGGTGTTCATTTTTGGTGATGCCACCCATGCCATCGCCGCCGCCAAGATTGCCAGCCAGGAATTGGGCTTTCAGGTGGTGGGTCTGGGTAGCTACAGCCGGGAGCTGGCCCGGGAGGTGCGCGCAGCGGCCAAGGAGCTGGGCTTGGAGGCCCTCATCACCGACGACTACTTGGCCGTTGAAAAGGCCATGGCTGAGGCCAGCCCGGAACTGGTGTTGGGCACCCAAATGGAACGCCACAGTGCCAAACGACTAGGGGTGCCCTGTGCCGTGATCAGCTCGCCGCTGCATGTCCAGGATGTGCCTGCCCGCTATTCACCCCAAATGGGCTGGGAAGGGGCGAATGTGATCTTTGATTCCTGGGTGCATCCCCTGATGATGGGCCTAGAGGAACACCTGATTGGCATGTTCCGCCACGATTTTGAGTTCGTGGATGGCCACCGCAGCCACCTCGGCGAAGGAGCTCCAACCCAGACCTCTGAACCCCAGGCCCAAGCCACACCGGCTCAGGCCCCACCGGCCGCTCCAACGGCAACCCTGGAAGGCCTCGTGTGGAGCGCCGATGGTGAGGCGGAACTGGCCAAGATCCCCTTCTTTGTGCGCAGCAAGGTGCGGCGCAACACGGAAACCTATGCGCGGGAACGGCAATTGCAAGTGATTGACTCGGAAACCCTTTACGAGGCAAAGGCACACCTGAGCCGCTAACGACCGCTTGCGTTTGGGCGCAAGTTTTGAACTGCTCACATAGAGAAGGGGAGATGTATCGGTTTGCATGGAGGTCCCACCGGAGTACATCCGAAGGCCTTTGATAGAACCAAGACCAACCCATGCTTCCAAGGGGCTGGCCTGTTTGATCGGTTATGACAACAACTCTGACCAGGCCTGATGGGGAGGGGAGCCTCCAGGTTCATCAAGACCCCTCCATGGCGATTGAGGAAGGTGCGTTGGTGATTGCCGTCTACGGCAAAGGTGGCATCGGCAAATCCACCACATCCTCGAATCTGTCGGCCGCCTTCTCCAAGCTGGGCAAGAGAGTCCTGCAGATCGGCTGCGATCCAAAGCACGATTCCACCTTCACTCTCACCAAAACAATGGTGCCCACGGTGATCGATATTCTCGAAACCGTGGACTTTCACACCGAAGAATTACGCCCCGAGGACTTTGTCTTTAAGGGCTTCAATGGGGTGATGTGTGTCGAATCCGGTGGTCCGCCGGCGGGTACGGGCTGTGGCGGCTATGTCACGGGCCAAACCGTGAAGTTGCTCAAGGAGCACCACCTGCTCGAAGACACCGACGTGGTGATTTTTGATGTGCTGGGTGATGTGGTGTGTGGTGGCTTTGCCGCCCCCTTGCAGCATGCCGATTACTGCCTGATCGTGACCGCCAACGATTTCGATTCCATCTTTGCGATGAATCGGATCATTGCGGCGATCCAAGCCAAGGCCAAGAACTACAAGGTTCGTCTCGGCGGTGTGGTGGCCAACCGCAGCAAGGACACCGACCAAATCGATCGCTTTAACGATCGGGTGGGCATGAAAACGATGGCCCACTTCCCCGACCTCGATGCCATCCGCCGCTCCAGGCTCAAGAAATGCACCATCTTCGAGATGGAAGCCACCCCTGAGGTAGAGGCTGTTCAGCAGGAATACCTCAACCTGGCCCAGCGCATGTTGGACAACGTGGAGCCCCTGGAAGCCGAATCCCTCAAGGATCGCGAGATCTTTGACCTCCTGGGATTTGATTAAGCGTTATCTGAACACCAGAGGCCGCAGGGCCTCAAAACCACTCGGCCACGGCGTCATCCTGGCTGTTGACCGCTGCATCCGGGGTGCTGCGGGCAAACTCCAGGGTGATGGAGCGGCGTTGCTCGCCGTCGGCGGCAACGGCCGTGATCGGATACACCTGCTGACCATCGCGGAAGGGCACCTGCAACCGGAAGGTGCCATCGGCGGCCAATGACACGATCTCCTCGCCAATCCGCAACGTTGCCGAGGGATCGGTAGCCCCATAGACAATCAACTCGGCATCGGCCACCAGCCAGAAGCTGCGTTGGCGGGCCATCAAGCCAGCACCGGAGTCGTTGCGGCCACTCGCCCAAAGGCCGACCCCAGAACTCTGGTTGCCAGCCGCGGAAGCCTGGTCTGCGTGGAGGTCATGGAAGGCCTCGGATCCCCGCCCTAATACCTGGCGACCACCGCTGGCCTGGAGATAGAGACGCTCATGCAAACCCGCCGCCAGCGCCGGGGGAGGCGTGACGGGCAGGGTCTCAGCGTTTTGGCTTGCGGGCGGGTCCAGCACAAAGGGAACGAAATGATCGGCGATCTCCCTGCTTGGTCCAGTCGCTGGCATGCGTGCAGGCGCCGAGACAGCCACCGATAGCCAGCCACCGCCAGCCATGCGGTAGCCAAGCTCCACTTGATAGTCGCGATCACTCATGGGCACGGGAACAAACCATTCCCGCGCCAGGGCATTCACCAACAATTCCTGCAGGGTGTGCAGGTGCACCGACCCGGCTGGCAACCCGGTGACATCCCACACCCGCAGCACCAGCTGCTCTGCCTTCGCAGCCAGAACGCTCTGTTGATCCTGAGCACTGATCTCCCAGTGCACAAAAGCCCACTGGGGATCCCGGGGCAGAAACACCACCTTGGTTTCCTGGTTCGGGCGAGGGGCAGCACCCATCTCGGCTTCTAAGCGCTGCAGGGGCTGGCCTTCAGGAGAGGAACCGGAACCAGCCATGGCCTCATTGCGAGCATCGTGGCGAAAGTGTGCAGCCCAGGGAACCCTTGGCGATCCCCGCCGTTAGTGATTGCCAACGCAACGCACCGGCCCTGATAGGCCTAGCGCGGCAGCCAAGCAGCCCATATCCCGGGCCCCACGGTCGAAGGCAAGGATTGAAAGCGTTTACAAGGAAGGGGACAGCCCGTGGATCGCCCACCACCCCATGCGGGCAACTGCAGCGCTCCTGAAGGTCTTTAGCAAGTCTTCCCCCCCAAAGTGCTACTTCAGCCAACAAACGGCAGGACTGACAGGCCATCGTTGAGCCAAGCAGTAGGCGACGCCATGGACCAGGAGCAGAACCAAGGGACACCCCTGACATCACTGATGCGCTGGGATCGGGATGGAGAACTGTGCTCAGAGGATCTCGAACACCTGCTAGTTCGCCTCCAAGCACAAGATGTCAGCCAGCAAACACACGACCAAACTTCAGCACGCAAGACGGCGCGCGATTGGTCCAATCAGCTGGCAACGAGGTCAAGCACGACCTGAACCACCACCAACCCCACCAGAGCGGAAAGGGCTAGCAGGGCAGGCAAACCAGAGACGACCACAGGGGAGCATCAACGAAACCCCTTTCTAAAGAGAATCTTAAGAGCGCGCCGTAGCGATACACACTTCAGAGTGGACCTTCGTATTTCTTCATCGGTGCCTTCGCAAAACGCATCACCCCACTGACAAGAATTCCGTGTCAGATGCTCACCGCGAGAAATCAGACCCTTGAGGATCAGAAGTTAATGAGATCTCCTCATAGCCTTCTGCTCCAGCTCTAGCAGCACCATGGGGTAGCAGGGTCGATTTTGAATTCTGGAGACCTCAGCCATCTGCAGCCATAGGTGCAAGTGCTGATTGCCTTCGGCCCTGGGCAAAATCAAGATGGCCTTAACCAAAGCGGAGGTGTCCGGATGGACGACACGCCACCCAATCAGCTTCTTTAGCCAGCTGTCCCTTGGCCCCTGCTGCAACAGTCTCCACCTAACCGTGGTCTAGCCGACTGACGCGACACTGCATGAATCCGTCAACGCAGTCGGCACTCCAATGCACTGCCCCATCGGTGCCCAGGAAGCCATTGATGACAGCTTCAGTTTTATCTCGAGGTAAGGAAGTGGTCGATTCAGCCGGTTCCGGTTTGGCGGAACCGGCTTTTTTATGACCATGCGACTGATGTCAGACCTGCTAAGGCTGGACCATGCAACAGCACCTGCACGCAATCGAGGTTTCGACCAACGGCCCAGGCTTCACCCGCCTGGACGGGGAACTCAACCACTGGATTCGTTCCACTGGCATGCAGCGAGGCGTGCTGCACCTGAGCTGCTTGCACACCAGCTGCAGCCTGACCATCAATGAGAACGCCGATCCCCGGGTTCTGACGGATCTGCAGGCCTGGATGGATGCGGTGGTCCCGCAGGATGGTCGTGGTCCCCTCAACGGCAACGGCCAGCGCACCCGCTATCGACACGATGACGAGGGTGACGACGACATGCCGGCCCACATCCGTACGGCCCTCACCGCCCAGACCCTGACGCTGAGTCTGGATGGCGGGCAACTGCTCCTAGGGGTTTGGCAGGGGGTTTACCTCTGGGAACACAGGGCGATGCCCCAGCGGCGGCAAATCGCCTGCCACGTCGTCGGCGAGTAGTCAGCTCAAATCTAGATTTGTGATCGCAGGACACGGGGGCGAAGCCCATGGGCCCAAGCTTCCAGGCGCTGCTGGATCGACTTGAACCGTTTGCGGTTGCAGCAGCAGGCGCGGAGTGGACTGGTCACCCCCCCCAGGAAGGAAGCTAAATCCCTAACTAACTTTCCTCCGTGACTGTTAGGCCAATCTCTTGGCCGTAGGACAGTTCCAGCGTATGGCCGTCGGGATCTCGTAAAAAGGCCCAATAGCCAATGGGATAGCCGGAGTCCTTAGGTTCTTCAACCAATAGCCCAGCCTGGCGAGCCTTATCGCACAACTTGTCCACGGCTTCGCGGCTCTTACAGTCAATACCAAGATGGGCTAGGGGAGAGAGAACTGGCCGCACGGAAGGGGTTTGAATCAGAACAATCACAAACGGTCGCGTATGGTCAGACAGCCAGACAACTTCAGCCCCTGTTTCTCTATCAATGCGCCGATGCACAACTTGCATCTCAGCGTAGGCCGCGTAGAATTCAACACTACGTCCAATATCTGAAGCAGGTAAGGCGATGTGGGTAAGCCCAATATCAAGCATGGTCATTTCCTGCGACTTGGTCATTGAGAGTTTATCCGTGGACGCGATTAAGGGGTGATTGCCTTTGTCCAGGGTTTATCAATGTTGATCTCAAGAGGAACATCCAAGCACTAGAAGTGTTCTTAATCCCACCCTTGCTTCTCTTGCAGGACGCTCCTGACCGCCGCCACCACGACGACGGCGGCTTACCAGCCCATCCCCACGACCCACCCGAACATCGACGCCCTGGAGCTGAACGGGCTTCTCCATAGAGATCATTTCTGCTCCCTAGGATTTTTGCTGTTTCAGTTGATGGCCAACCCCAATGGGAAGTCAATGGGAGAACTTCCTACAGAACCTCGGCGAGTGGCATGGCTCCTTTGCCTCCCTCGATCCCAGCGGCACGATCCTGGACAGCACACCCTCAATCCTCAGCCTGGAGCAGGGTGAAGAGCATCAGTTGGTCCATTTCAAGCTGCGCCGCTTCGGGAACGGGCTCGACAGCGCACCCACCAGGGACATCAGCCAGGAGTACCGCTCCCTGGGGAAGCAGGTGGTGTTCTTCGAATCCGGCACCTTCTGCAAGGGTTCGCTGCAATTGGCTCCGGGAACGGTTTTCGGCGCCGAGTTCGGCTTCGTGGCGGGTGATCGCCGCCACCGGTTGGTGCAGCTCCACAGCCCGGAGGGGGCTTTTGAGAGCCTGGTGTTGATCCGGGAGTTCCGAGCTGGCAGCGGCTCCAGCGAACGGCCACCCTTACAAGCCGATCACCTGCTGGGCCGGTGGAAGGGTCAGGCCGCCACGATCGGTGCCGAGTGGCCTGAGCCGGATCTTTCCCCCTGTGACCTAGGGGTCCATCGCGGTGGCGACGGGACCCTCACCCTTCGCACCGGGATCGGCGCCTTGGAAGAGACCAGCGGCGGGCAGTCTGAACGCCTGATGTTGCTACCTGACAGCGGCTATTGCCTGGTGCCCCTGCAGGTGAGTCACCGAGAAGCGTTCCGGGTGGAATCCGGCTGGTTGCCCTACCCGGGGAGGATGGAGCGGTTGATCCGTCGCTATGACACGGGCGGCGCATGGATCTCGGCTACCTGGATTAGCGCCGTCCTGGACTGAGCAGCGGGCATCGCCAAAAGCGCTTAATAATCTGTTAAGATTGTCGAGACATTTCGTTGCACCCATGGCTGACTCCACAACCAAGTTCGGATTCGTCGCCTTCGCCGAAACCTGGAATGGCCGCTTGGCCATGCTCGGCTTTGTGATCGGCCTCGGCACCGAGCTGCTCACCGGTCAGGGCATCCTCGGCCAAATCGGCCTGGGCTGATCAGCGACTCGCTTCCGCACGGCCGACCCAAAGGGCCGGCCATGCGGCTTTGGAATTGATACCCTTCCCAAAAGAGTTATATCGAGACCGCGCTCCTTTTTGTTATCGCACCCAAGGACGTATTGCCGATTGAGCACATCTCCTGGGAAGCACTTCTAGCCGCCCACCGTTTAGGCGTCAAAAGTGGTAGGGCTCTGAGGATTTTTCATGTACCCGAGGGCAGCACCGTATCCCTCGAACATCTTGTGGAATCGGGCAAGGCGGAAATCAGCGGAGATGATCCCTTTGCATCCGCTCGCGATGTCTCTCGTGAAATTGTTGGCGTTGATCTTCCAACAGTCTCCAGACCTTCTTCCCCTCGGATTTGCGACACACTGATCCCCCGCTTTGATCCAGAATTCCTCTGGCTTGGTGTCTACCAGGTAAGCGGCACAAAAAGAGAAGATGCAGAGAGTTTTGGCCATCCTGCTCAACAATTGTGCATTGAGCAGATCACCTGTCTAGACAAGCTCTCCTTGTCGGATGTCAATAACGACACCTGCTGGTTTTACCCAACCGAAGACGGTGAGTATTTGAGCTGGGAGAGTGTGCATTCCATTGCAATGGAGCCCGGCTATCTCGCCGACGACAGCATCCTTGACGATCAGCATCAATACGAGCGGGGCAACCTCAATCTTCTTTGGTCTCTTATGGCTAAAGACAAGGATTTAACCTGTGTTGGACTAACCTATATGAATCGCAGGATTGAATGGCCCATGCAAATAACAGACAAGAAAAGATCTGCCAACTGGACCTCTTTTCGGGCTGATTCCTTGGTGGAAAATTCCTATTCGGAACTTTCAAGAATAACGGTGTTCTCGGATCAAGAACTTTGACCCTAGGAAGCTTGTTCGTACAGGTACTCAAGCCGCTCACGGCTTAAGTCCACGTAAAGCACTTCATCGCCTGGAGCAGGAGCTTCTGGATGGCGATTGCGGGGAGACGATTGGGCTGATGGGTTT
>Ga0310335_100183_pt1 | contig 18173 bp, 16 predicted proteins | sample LakMicMISRFREDD7_FD_195549 | JGI IMG/M metagenome (GOLD analysis project Ga0310335, IMG submission 195549) | Enriched freshwater cyanobacterial communities from Lake Michigan, Michigan, United States - MI23.SRF.RED.D7 (v2) (version 2) | ecosystem: Environmental > Aquatic > Freshwater > Lake... | reverse complement strand
GCCGAAGGCAATCGGATCGGCAAGGAAGTGGGTGGCCTGATTCAAGGGGGTGAAGCCTCCAACGGCCCCGCCGTGCAAGGTCTCCGCGACCAGGGCAACCGCATCACGCAGCAGGTGTCGGTGCTGGAGGAGGAGGAAAAGGAGCTCCAAGCCAAGCTGCGCGACCAATTGGCCGCCCTGCCCAACCTGCCCTCGCCCGATGCCCCGGATGGCAAGAGCGAAGCCGACAACGTCGAGATCAAGACCTGGGGCTCACCCCGGCTAGCCGCTAGCGGTGAAACCCTGGAAGAGCACTGGCAAATCGCCGAGCGCCTGGGACTGTTTGAAACGGAGCGCTCGGTGCGGATCGCCCAGAGCCGCTTTGTGACCTTGATGGGCCAGGGGGCCCGGCTCGAGCGCAGCCTGATCAACTTCATGCTCGATTTGCACACCGGCAAGGGCTACCGGGAGGTGTTGCCGCCGATCCTGGTGAACTCCGCCAGCCTGACCGGCTCGGGCCAGCTGCCCAAATTTGCCGAAGAAAGCTTCCGCTGCGCCGACGACGACCTCTGGCTCACCCCCACCGCAGAAGTTCCCGTCACCTCCTTGCATCGTGATGAGGTAATCCCCGCCGATCAGCTGCCGCTCCGTTACGTGGCCTACAGCCCCTGCTTCCGCCGGGAAGCCGGGTCCTACGGCCGCGACACCCGCGGCCTGATTCGCTTGCACCAGTTCAACAAGGTGGAGCTCTATTGGTTCTGCCATCCCGACCACTCCAGGGAGGCCCATCAGCAGATCACCGCCGATGCGGAAGCGGTGCTCGAAGCCCTGGAATTGCCCTACCGCAAAATCGAGCTCTGCACCGGCGATATCGGCTTCTCGGCAGCTCGCACCTACGACCTGGAGGTGTGGTTGCCTGGGGCCGGCGCCTACCGCGAGATCTCCAGCTGCAGCACCTGCGGTGATTTCCAGGCCCGCCGCTCGGCCATTCGCCTGAAAGACGGCAAGGGCACCCAATTGGTGCACACCCTCAATGGCAGTGGCCTGGCCGTGGGTCGCACCATGGCGGCCCTGCTTGAAACCGGCCAACAGGCCGATGGCAGCATCAAACTTCCGGCAGCCCTCGTTCCCTACTTCGGGTCCGACACCATCGGACTGGCCTAAAGGCCCGGATTAGCCAAGGGGCACAGCCCCGCGGGCTTCGCCCCAGAATGGGCCGACTAAGGGCGCTGCCTGCATGGGGGTTCTGACCGCACTGGCGATCTTGGCGGGATTGGTGGTGGTGCACGAGGCCGGCCACTTCTTTGCCGCTACATGGCAGGGCATTCGGGTGAGCAGCTTTTCGATTGGCTTTGGCCCGGTGCTGTTCGAGCGCCAGCGGCGCGGCGTGCAATTTGCTTTGCGGGCCATCCCCCTGGGGGGCTTTGTGGCCTTCCCCGATGACGACGAGGACAGCCCGATTGCCAAGGACGACCCCAACCTGCTGAGCAACCGCCCCCTACCCCAGCGGGCCCTGGTGATTGCCGCCGGCGTGCTCGCCAACCTGCTGCTCGCCTGGACCGTGTTGATCGCCCAGGGCTACTTGGTGGGCATCCCTTCTGGATTCAGCACCACCCCTGGGGTGTTGGTCTCGGCCGTGCAGCCCAACCAGGCCGCAGCAGCCGCGGGCCTCAAGGCGGGTGATCGGATCCTGGCCCTGGCCGGCCAGCAACTCGCCGGCGGCCAGGACGCCGTCGCCGATCTGGTGACCACCATCAAAGGCTCCCCGGAGCGCACCCTGACCCTGCTAGCTGAGCGGGATGGCCAGCAGCTCAAGCTCAAACTCACCCCCTCCGACCTAGGGGGGGTGGGTCGCATCGGCGCCCAGCTCCAACCCAATGGCAGCGAAGCCTTCCGCCCGGCCAGGGGCCCGCTTGAGCCCGTGCGGCAAGGCAGCCACGACCTGGCCCTGCTCACCCGCCGCACCGCCGATGGCTTTGTCACCCTGGCCACCCATTTCGGCGAAACCGCCGGCCAGGTGTCGGGGCCGGTGAAAATCGTGGAGATGGGCGCATCCCTGGCCAAGCAGGGCGGCGGCAGCCTGTTTGTGTTCACCGCCCTGATCTCGATCAACCTGGCGGTGCTCAATGCCCTGCCCCTGCCCCTGCTCGATGGCGGTCAATTCGTGCTGCTGCTGCTCGAGGGGGTGCGAGGCAAGCCCCTACCGGAGCGCTTCCAAATGGCCTTTATGCAGTCTGGCTTTGTGTTTTTGGTGGGCTTGAGCGCGGTGCTGATCGTCAAAGACACCTCCCAGCTACCCGCTGTCCAGCAGCTGTTCAACCGTTGAAGGGTCCCAAGGTGCGGGCGCCCCTCATCCTTGAGCGGCTAGGCGAGCTCTATCCCGAGGCCACCTGTTCCCTGGATTGGCGCACGCCCTATGAATTGCTGGTGGCCACCATGCTGTCGGCCCAATGCACCGATGAGCGGGTCAACAAGGTGACCCCGGCCCTGTTTGCCCGCTTCCCCGATGCCGCTGCCGCCGCCGCGGTGGAGCCGGGCGATGTGGAGCCCTACGTGCAATCCACGGGCTTTTTTCGCAACAAAGCCAAGGCGATCGTGGGCAGCTCCCGCCTGCTCATGGAACACCACGGCGGCGAGGTGCCCCAAACCATGGAGGAGCTGCTGGTGCTCCCTGGGGTGGCCCGTAAAACCGCTTCGGTGGTGCTCGCCTGGTGTTTTGGCATCAACGCCGGCGTCACCGTGGACACCCACGTGAGCCGCCTCAGCCAACGGCTGAGGCTCAGCAAGAAACGCACCCCCGCCCAGATTGAACCCGATCTGATGAAGCTGGTGCCCCAGAGCGAATGGCAAAACCTCTCGATCCGACTGATCTTCCACGGCCGGGCGGTCTGCAATGCCCGTAAGCCCCAATGCGGCACCTGCCCCATTGGCGATCTCTGCCCGATGGGTGGTCAGCTCGCAAGCTAAGATCACGGATTATTAGTCCGATAGTTCCGCAGCCCGCATGGCGAAGAAGTCGATGATCGCGCGCGATGTCAAGCGCAAAAAAATGGTGACTCGCTTCGCCGGCAAGCGCGCCGCCCTCAAGGCAGCTTTCGATGCGGCCTCCGATCCCATGGAGCGTCTGGAAATTCACCGCAAGATCCAGGGCCTGCCGCGGAATAGCGCCCCGAACCGGGTGCGCAACCGTTGCTGGGCCACCGGCAAGCCCCGCGGCTACTACCGGGACTTCGGCCTCTGCCGCAACCAACTCCGCGAGCGGGCCCACAAAGGTGAGCTGCCTGGCGTTGTGAAGTCCAGCTGGTAGTCAGCTGCGATGGATTGGATCGATCAGATCCCTCTGATGCTTTCGATCGACTCGATCCCCACCTCCATCCCTCCCCCACCGGGAGCTCCAGGGCGCCGCAGGGCGCCTTTTTGATGGCCCTAAGGCGCCGCAGGGCGCTTTTTTAGTGGCCAAGACAGAAGCCAGACCCCACACCAAAACTGGAGCTTTCCAGGGAGGTCAGGGCCGGATGCGAGAATGGGAAATGAAAACAAAAGGACATAAGCCCAAGTGCAAGGACAAACTCAGTCGATCTCCTTCGATGGTCGGGAGATCCGACTGACCACAGGTCGGTTCGCTCCCCAAGCGGGGGGTTCGGTGATGGTTGAGTGCGGAGATACCGCTGTTCTGGTCACCGCCACCCGCTCCGGAGGTCGTGAAGGCATCGACTTCCTTCCCCTCATCTGCGACTACGAAGAGCGGCTGTATGCCGCCGGTCGCATCCCTGGCAGCTTTTTCCGGCGGGAAGCCCGTCCCCCCGAGCGGGCGATCCTCACCTGCCGGCTGATCGACCGCCCCATGCGGCCCCTCTTCCCCAGCTGGATGCGCGACGACATCCAAATCGTGGCCACCTGCCTGTCGCTCGATGAGCGGGTTCCACCCGATGTGCTCGCCGTGACCGGCGCCTCGATGGCCACCCTGCTGGCCAAGATCCCCTTCTACGGGCCGATGGCCGCCGTGCGGGTGGGCCTGCTGGGCGACGACTTCGTTCTCAACCCCAGCTTCCGCGAGATCGAGCGCAGTGAGCTGGATCTCGTCGTAGCCGGCACCCCTTCCGGCGTCATCATGGTGGAGGCGGGCGCCAACCAACTGCCCGAGCATGACGTGATCGAAGCCATCGACTTCGGCTACGAGGCCGTGGGCGAGCTGATCAAAGCCCAACAAAACCTGCTCAAGGAACTCGGTATTGAGCAGGTGTTCCCTGAGGCCAAGCAAGAGGATTCCACCCTGCCCAAATACCTCGAGAAGGAATGCGGCAAGGGCATTGGCGAAGTGCTGAAGCAATTCAGCCAAACCAAAACCGAGCGCGATGAAAAGCTCGATGCCATCAAGGCCGAGGTGGGCGAAAAGATCGCTGCCCTCAAAGACGGCGACGCCATCAAGGTGGCCGTGAGCAGCAACAGCAAGGTGCTGGGCAACAGCTACAAGAGCCTCACCAAGAAGCTCATGCGCGAGCAGATCATCAAAGACGGCAAGCGGGTCGATGGCCGCAACCTCGACGAGGTACGTCCGATTAGCGCCGCCGCCAGCGTGCTGCCCAAGCGCGTTCACGGTTCGGCCCTGTTCCAGCGCGGCCTTACCCAGGTGCTCTCCTGCGCCACCCTCGGCACCCCCAGCGATGCCCAGGAGATGGACGATCTCAACCCCACCACGGAGAAGACCTACCTCCACCACTACAACTTCCCCCCCTACTCCACCGGCGAAACCAAGCCGATGCGCTCCCCGGGCCGCCGGGAAATTGGCCACGGCGCCCTGGCAGAGCGGGCCCTGGTACCGGTGCTGCCCAGCAAGGAATCCTTCCCCTACGTGCTGCGCGTTGTGTCGGAATGCCTGAGCTCCAACGGCTCCACCTCCATGGGTTCGGTGTGCGGCAGCACCCTGGCCTTGATGGATGCGGGCGTGCCCCTGAAGGCCCCCGTGAGCGGCGCCGCCATGGGCCTGATCAAGGAAGGCAGTGACGTGCGGATCCTCACCGATATCCAGGGCATCGAGGATTTCCTCGGCGACATGGACTTCAAGGTGGCTGGCACCGAAAAGGGCATCACCGCCCTGCAGATGGACATGAAGATCACGGGCCTCGAGATGGCCACGATCGCTGAGGCCATTAACCAGGCCCGCCCCGCCCGTCTGCACATCCTCGAGAAGATGCTCGAGGCGATCGACAAGCCCCGCGACACCATGTCGCCCCACGCCCCACGCCTGCTCAGCTTCCGCATCGATCCGGAACTGATCGGCACGGTGATTGGTCCCGGTGGCCGCACCATCAAAGGCATCACCGAGCGCACCAACACCAAGATCGACATCGAGGACGGCGGCATCGTCACGATTGCCAGCCACGACGGTGCTGCCGCAGAAGAAGCCCAACGCATCATCGAAGGCCTCACCCGTCGCGTCAGCGAGGGTGAGGTGTTCCAGGGTTCCATCACCCGGGTGATCCCGATTGGTGCCTTTGTGGAAATCCTTCCCGGTAAGGAAGGCATGATCCACATCTCCCAGCTGTCAGAAGCCCGAGTGGAGAAGGTGGAAGACGTGGTCAACGTGGGCGACCAGGTGACCGTGCGGGTGCGCGAAATCGACAACCGCGGCCGCATCAACCTCACCCTGCGCGGCGTACCCCAGGCCGACGCTCCCGCCCCCGCCTGAACAACCGTCTGATCTACCCGATCAGGCCAGCAGTTCCACTCTCCTTAGCCGGCCCCGAGGGGCCGGCTTTTTTGTTTCGAGCGCAAAACTTAGGGGGCAAAACCCGGATCAATCACCGCCAGCGCCGCTGCCGCTTTCGCGCAAAGGGCCTGGTGGCTGGGGCCATGGCTGGCGATCAGGCAGCCCGCCTGGCGCACATCGCCGTTGTTGTAGCTGAGCGCTCGGCCATCGGCGTGGCTAAAGGCACCGCCGGCCGCCCGCAGGACCGCCTCGGGGGCGGCCATATCCCAATCCTTGGGCGCACTCTTGCCGGAGAGAGAGATGTAGAGATCGGCCTCACCGCGCAGGATCGTGGCCACCTTGCCGCCCACACTGCCAATCGCCTTGGTAGCGCCCAGGGCCAGCGCTGAGAGCAATTGCTCCAACCGCTCGTCGCGGTGGTTGCGGCTCGCCACCAGCACCAACTCAGAGAGCTCCTGGCGGCTGCTGAAGCTCACCGGGAAGCGCTCTCCAGCCCGGTTTTCCCGCCAGGCCTCCCCAGCTGATCCCGTCAGCGCCGGGAGCACGCCAAACCACAACTCCCCCAGCTCCGGCAGCAACACCACCCCCAGCACGGCCTGCTGGCGATGCACCAGGGCCAGGTGCACCGCGTACTCGCCGGTGCCCTGAAGAAAATCCTTGGTGCCATCCAGCGGATCAAGGATCCACAACCATTCGGCAGCAAGGCCTTGGCCGGCTGGCAAGTCAGCCAGCTGCTCCTTGGCCGTTTCCTCGCTGAGCAGGGTCCAATCGGCACCAGGGAAGGCGGCGCCCAAGCCATCAAGCAGCCATTGGTTCACCGCCAGATCGGCCGCTGAGACAGGGCCCTCACCACCATCGTCGACGCTGAGTGCCTTGGCAAAGCCGTAGGGGGGCTGCTCACCCCGGCCATAGGCCAGAAGGATGTCGGCAGCGCCCCAACTCAAGCGCCTTAGCTCCGCCAGGAGGGCATCACGGCCGATGCCCGAGGGCAGAGCAAGGGGAGCCGGCATCATGGGGGGGCTGGAAGCAGCATTGTGCAGGAGCCGCGTGCCGTGCAAGCCACCGAACCCGCCGCCGGCGTGCTCTATCTGGTGGGAACACCGATTGGCAATCTGGCCGACCTCTCCCCCCGGGCCCGCCAGGTGCTCAGCGGCGTGCAACGCATCGCCTGCGAAGACACCCGCCGCAGCGGCCTGCTGCTGCACAGCCTGGGGATCAAAAACCGGCTGGTGAGCTTCCATGCCCACAACCAAACGGCCCGCATCCCCGAATTACTGGCGGCCTTGGAGGCCGGCGAAGCGATTGCAGTAGTGAGCGATGCCGGTCTGCCCGGCATCTCCGATCCAGGTGAAGTCCTGGTGGCCGAAGCCCGAGAGCAGGGCCGCACGGTGATTTGCATTCCAGGTCCTAGTGCCGTCACCACCGCCTTGGTAAGCAGCGGCTTGCCCTGCGGCCGCTTTTGCTTTGAGGGGTTCCTGCCAGCCAAGGCCAGTCATCGACGCAAAAAACTTGAGGAGCTGGCGGGGGAGGAACGCACCGTGGTGCTGTTTGAGGCGCCCCACAGGCTTGTTGATCTGCTGGAAGATGTTTTGGCGGTGCTGGGTGATCGGCCCCTGCGGGTTGCCCGGGAGCTCACCAAAAAACACGAGGAGCAGGTGGGGCCCACGGTGGCGATCGCCTTGGCGCACTTCCGCCAGACCCCCCCGCTAGGGGAATGCACCCTGGTGCTCGGGGGCGCGCCCCCAAAAGCTGAACCCATCTGGAATCCCGAGGCCCTCCGCCAGGAGCTGCAGGAGTTGGTAGAAGGGGGCATGGGCAGCAAGGATGCAGCCAAGGCCTTAGCTGAGCGCAGCGGCCACAACAAGCGGGAGCTTTATGCCCTGCTCCACGCCAGCGAGACGGAGGCGACCTAACCAGGCAAACTCTCAGGGCCCGCTGGCTCGTTGATGGCCCCGATGGTTGTGGTTGTGCGCCTGCGATTGCTGCTCTCCAGCCTGGTGGGCGGGGGCATGCTGCTGCTGATCCTGTGCCTGGGGGCCCAAAACCTGGACCAGCGCACCAGCTTGAACCTCGCCACCAGCCGCACCGCACCCCTACCGACGGGATTCCTGGTGGGGCTAGCGCTGGTGGTGGGCGTGATCAGCGGCGGATGCACGGCCGCCCTGCTGATACCCCAGGGCGATCAGCTACCGGGCAGGGAATAGAGGCTGCCTTCCATCACCACCCGGGTGATGCCCTGGGCCACCAGATAGGGGGCCGTGCGCTCCAAGATGCGGGTGTCGGGCACCTTGATGACCCGCTGGGTGCGGCCGCAATGGCGCTTGGCCTGGCGGGGGTTGGCGAACACCATTAGGGCCTGGCGCCCTTCCTCGTCGGCGGGGAGCTGGCCGAGCTCGGGGAAGTCGGTCAGGGGCTTGACCTGGAGCTCAACGGTCTTATCCACCAGCATGTAAACGCTAGCTGGCAAAGCCGCATCACCCAGGGGTTGGCACGGGACCGGCTGGAAGCTGTGCCCCACCAGGGCGATGGGCACGGCTACGAATTGCTCAACGAAGTCATCGCTGTCGCCATCAGCGTCGTCGCCTTCTGCATCAACGCCATCACAGTCGTCGCCATCGCTGTCGTCAGCGAAGTCGTCGGCATCGGCAATGGCCAAGACCACCGGGGCCTCAAGGGCGAGGTCGGGCTCGGCTGCAAGTTCGCGTTGGATTTCAGCCGCGACCACCACAGGTTCCAACTCGGGCTGGGGCTCTAACTGCAACTCAGGTTGCGATTCAGGCTCCTCAGGCGCCGCGGCCTTGGGGACGGCCTCTTTGGACTGGGTGGGCTTGCTGCCACCCCTGGCCCGTTGCTGCTTGAGCTGCTCGTAGTCCGAGGGAGTCAAGGTGGCTTTCACCACGCGGGTCACCGTGTTGATGCTGCAGCCGTAGGCATCGGCCAGCTCCTGGCTAGCCGCCCCATCGCGATAACGAGCTACCAGCTCGCTTTTCTGGCTATCAGTGAGCCGGGTGGCCGCCATGGAGCACAAGCTGAGCAGCCAGCCACTCTAGGGGCCTCCTGTGGCATCACTGGCACAATGCCCAAAGCGCTGGCATCGGCGCCACATTGCTCCCTTAGCTCAGCCGGATAGAGCAGCTGCCTTCTAAGCAGCCGGTCGTTGGTTCGAATCCAACAGGGGGCGTTGCCAGGAACGAAGCTGCTTCAAGGGCAATGGGTGCAATGACCAATGGCTCCAGAACGCAGATCCAACCAGATCTGATTGGATCTGATCACAGAAACCCGGAGGCGCCCCCCGAAGCGCTTAGCCCCGCCCCTGGAACCAGTCAACTGGCGTAACTGGCGTAGGCCTTTTCTTCGCACAGCTCCGAGCCGTAGGCCTGGTTGATCTGGCGCTTGAGGGCTGCACGCCTGTCGTTCTGGAGATACACCTGGCGTGCGAGTTCCACAAATTCGGCATCAAACTGACCCTGCCGCTCCTTATCGCGAAGGGCATCTTCAATGGTCCAAAGCGATTGATTCACGCTCTTAAGATCTGAAAATCTCTCTTGCTCCACGGGAAACGCCAGGTTCCCCAAGACCTGGCGCAGCAAAGACAATTCCTGAATCCCGTGGGCCAGTCCTTCACCCTTGAGGTGAAGGACCTTGATCTCCAGAATGGTGATCTTATCGAGCAATTCCCCCAGGGATACTGGGATCAGGCAACGACAGCCAGTCATCCGCGGTGAGACTTGAAGATCTGCTCCGTGGGATGGCTCTCACCCACCAAATCACTATCCATGCCGCCGAGGGATGGGCTGAGATCAACCTGGCCATGGACCTGATGCTCCTGGCCGCCCACGAGATCACCATGGCCGTTGCCGTGGCCGTGGCCAGTAGAACCAGCAGCAGCACCAAAGACAACGGCATCGCCCGTGGAGCAACCGCCGTGGGCGCCACCAGCGTGGGAACCACCAACACCGGTCAGCTGTTCACCTTGGGAATCCTGAAAGGAACCAATGTGGAAGCGCTCAAGCTGGTCGTGGACATAGCGATTGATCTCCCGGCCAAGATCGCCATTTCGAATGGCATCGAGTTTTTCAAAAGCATTCTTTCCATCAAGAAAATCAAACAGGCTTTGGCCAATAGCATGGGTAGAACTGGACATAGAGTGTTATCCGTTGTGTAGGGATAGGAATCAATCTTTGATCCCTTTCGGTTGACCCAATCAGCATCCGATCCGCTGCACATTCGTGACAAGGCATTTGTAAATCCATTTACCGACTTCACGCTGAGGAGGCGGCGATTGCTTGTCCCCCCATCGACGGCTGGAGCTGGCCAAGCACCTGCAGCAGCAGGGGTCGTGGCTTGCCGCCGCCGCGGCCTATGCCGAGCTGGCGGCGCTGGTGCCCTCAGACCACCGATTCCTGGCCAACCAGGCCAATGCCCTGTGGTTGGCCGACCTGCCGGAAGCCGCCCATCGCTGCTACCGCCGAGCCCTAGCCCTTCAACCCGACTGCGCCATCAGCCGTCGCGGCCTGGCCAGCTGCCTGCGGGACCTCAATCAATTCGACGAAGCCCTGGAGCTCCACCGGCTCCTGGCCAAGCAAATCCCCCAGGCCTCAGCTGATGGCCAGGCCAACCTTTGGGCCCACAGCCAGGTGCTGATGGGCCTGGAGCGCTACGGCGAGGCCTTTGCCTTGATGGCCAGCCGAACTGCCGCCCCCCAATCCCTGATGGGCGACTTGGTCCTAGTGAGCGAACAGGGCTTTGGCGACAGCCTCCAATTTGTGCGCTTCCTGCCCGGCCTGGTGCGGCAGCGCCAGGCCGCAGGTCTGAAGGGAGGGGTGGAGCTGCTGGTTGAACCGGCCCTGGTGACCCTGTTCATCGAAGGGCTGGCCTGGCTTAGCGATCCCCCCCGGATTCTTCCCAAACCCCTATCCGCGAGCAAGCCAAGCCAGGCCCTTTCCCTGCTGGATCTCCCCCACGCCCTCGGCGGGGATCAGGCCCTGCCATCGGGGCTGGGAAAGGGCTACCTGCGCTCCCCCCTCTGGAGTGGGACGCCCCGCTGGCTGCCTTCAACAGGTCCTGGCCCAGCCATTGGCGTGGTGTCGGCGGCGGGCCGCAAACTCGACGATCCCTTCTGCGCCCGGGAATACCACAAGCGAACCCTGCCGAAGCGGGAGCTTTGGCGGCTCGTGGAAGGGATGAAGCAGCAGGGCGCCCTGGTTTACGACCTGCAATTCGGCTCCGACCAAACCCGCCACCAGGCCCTGGCCCTGGAGCTGCTGGATCCGGGCCTCTCCCTCGAAGGCTTTGCCACCACCGCCCGGGTGCTGGCCCAACTGGATTTGGTCATCACCGTGGATACGGCCATGGCCCACCTGGTGGGGGCCATGGGGAGGCCTGGCTGGGTGCTGTTGCCCTGGAGCGCCGACCCCCGCTGGCTCAGCGCAACGTCCACAACACCCTGGTATCCGAGCTTGCGGCTGTTTCGCCAGGGGCGCGGGGGCGACTGGAACGGCGCTGTCGATCAGCTGTTAGCAGCCTTCCGTGATGCATTCCCTCCCTACGGTCACAGGTGAGCTCCCCCGCCTTGTCCAGCCATGGCAACTTTGCTCCAGCGGTTGGGCTGGGGTCGTCCCCACCACCGGGAGCCCCCCCCCTCGGTTCACTTCAAGAACCAGAGCAGCCCAGGGATCTCCAAGGGGATCAACGGCACAACCAACCATCAAGACCCCGACGGCCCCCTGGGCCTGGAGCCCTCAGACCTGGTGATCACCCCCTGGTCGGTGGCCCGGCTCGATGCCATCGCCACGGCCGTGATTGAGCGCCCCGACCAGGCAGCGCTCGAATCCGCTCGCTCGGCCCGCACCTGCCTGAGCCGCCTGTGGCTGGCAACGCCGGTGGACGGCCTCGAGGCCCTCTTTGAAGGGGCCGTAGGCGCGGTGTATCGCAAGTTTTTAAAGGGAGTTCTGCCGGCCCTTCCCCTTGACGGAGCTGAAACCGCCTGGAAAGCATCTCTCTCCGAGTATCTGCTCGGTGGCTTTGAGCGCAGCGGCAGTCTCAACGTGCTGCTGGCCCTGCTGCCCTACATCGATCGGGAGGGGTTGCAGGTCACCGACCCCTTCCACCACCTACCCAGCTGGCTATTACCCCTCTACGCGGAACGCTGTGATCCAGCCATCGTCGACCCGTTGGAGCCAACCATGGCCCACTCCCTCCCCCGGCTCCAGCCCGGGCGGCCCATGGCCGCGATAGCCGCCAGTCCCCTGCCGATTTTGGCCCCCATCACCGGGGACGCCTGCATGGCCCTGATCGGCGATGCCGCCTTCCTCGGACGGGTGAGTGCCTTGGTCAACCTGTACGCCATTGACCCCCACGACCCCGAGGTGGGCCGCGACCTCAACCGCAGTCGCCGGCAAGTGGCCCAGGTCTGGCTCGACGTGCAGGCCGACCAACTGGAATCCCTCTACCGCACACCCTTTGGCCAACTCACCGACAATCTGATCGCCTCGGACTTCGCCAAGGACCCCCTCGGCAGCGACGACATCACCATGCGCCATCAGCTGGCCCAGGTGGCCTCCGACCTGCGCGATCCCCACGCCCTTAATGCCCTCATGGCAGCGCTGCTCTACTACCCCATCAAGCAGGTGAAGCTTCCAGCCACCAAAGACCTCCTGCCGCCCTGGCTCTCCCAGGGCCTCTCCCGACTCGGCGCCAACCTCGAGGGTGACTAGCGATGGAATGTTGATTAGCGATGAAATTCTGACCAGACCAACCAGTAGATCAAGACAGCGAGTAGGGGAGTCAGCAGCAGGGGCAAGAGCGCCATCCCCCCCAACACCGCCCCGGTTCGAAAACCGAGCAGCAGCACCAGGCAGACATCAGCTACCACCAGCACGGTCACCCAGGTCCTGGGCTCTTTGAGCAGGGCCCTGTGGCGTTGCCGCGCCCGCTGGCGCCGCTGCCGCTGTTGGTCTTTCGGCGGCAAGAATTCAGCCCAATCCCAGCGTTCCATGGTTTGAAGGAATGGTTGATCGAAATCGTTAACGGAGCCGCTCCAGGCTGCGGCGCTTGTCCTCAAAGAAGGACGTCAACACACTGATGAACGGCCGCTCCCGCAAATGGATATAGGCGGTGAGGGCATCGGAGCCAATCCGCGTCACCCAAGCCGGCACCCGGCCGTAATCGTTCGCCGGATAGGTGTCCAGGGAGATATCGGCCTTCTGCCCCGGCAGCACAAAGCCAATCACCTTGCTCGGCACCAAAACCCGGGCCTCGAGGGAGTCCTGGGGCACCACGGTCATCACTGCCGTACTGGCTGCCACCACGCTGGTGGGATTGACCCGAAGATCGAAGACCACCCCGCTGGTGGGGGCCACCAGTTGGCCAAACTGAATCTGCTGCTTCGCTTGGCGGATCTGGCCATCCAGGTCACTGACCTGGCGCAAGTTCGTCTCAATCCGCCCCCGGAAGTCGGCTTCTGGACCGGCCTTGACCTGAATCGAATTGGCCTGGAACTTGGCCAGGGCACGGCGTTCCTCCAGCAGCCGCGACAACAGTTGATTGGCCGTATCCCGCGTCTGCAATTCCTGGACGGCGCTCACCGCCCCTTTACGGGCCAGGGCCTGGTAGCGGTTGGCGATGTCGTTGGACGAGCGCCACGACTGCTCCAATCCGGCGAGCCGTTGCTTGCTTTGCAGAATCTCCTGCCTGGCGGCTTGCTGGCGACTGGTGAGGTCGGCGCTGTGGTTCTGCAATTCCAGGCTCTGGTTACGCGTGAGGCTGCTCGCCGGTCGATCGCCGAGGGCCGCGGCGAAAATCTTGTTTTCGCTCAGCAAGCGACTGCGCACCGCCTCGGCAACGGTCAGCCGGCTGCGGGCCTCGCGCAGGTCAAAACGAACCAAAAGCTGCCCCTTCGTGACAGCTTCGCCCTCCCGCACAAGGATCTCGGCGATCACCCCGGCCACCGGGGCTTCTACCAGCTTCACCTTGCTGCCGGGCTGCAACTTGCCCTGCACGGCCACGGTCTCCCCGAGGGGGGCCACCAAGCTCCACACCAACAACAGGGCCGTGCCGCCCACAAAGCTCCAGACGATCACCGTGGAAGCCCGCGGGCTCTTGCGCAGCAGCACGGGCTGGTTGAACTGCCAACTGTCGCTGGGCTGGGGCCCTGGGCTACCAGGTGGTCCAGGTTCTGGACCAAGGCGCTTGGTTTCACCATCTCCGACCAGGTCCACCGGGGGCTTGGGTGGGGCTAACTGGTCCGGTTGCTTGGGCGACGGGGAAGCCATGTCAGAGACCCTGCTCATGTTGTTGGCTCTGGTACAGGGCGTAGTACCAACCCATGCGGGCCATCAACACCTGGTGGGTTCCGGCCTCCATCACGGCCCCCCGGTCCATCAAAACGATCATGTCCGCCGGCTGAACCGTCGTCAGCCGGTGGGTAATGAAGAACACGGTGCGCCCGCGGAAGGCCTCCAAGAGGTTGAGGCACACCTGCCTTTCGGTGCGGGCATCGAGGGCACTGGTGGCCTCATCGAGGATCAGCATCCGCGGGTTCTGCAACACCGCCCGGGCCAGGGCCAGCCGCTGCCGCTGGCCGCCCGAGAGGCCTGCCCCCCTCTCGCCCACGTCGGAGTTGTAGCCCTTGGGCAAGCCCATGATGAAGTCGTGGGCACAGGCAATCCGAGCTGCCCCGATCAGTTCGGCAGCGCTGGCATCGGGCTTGACCAGCAACAGGTTGTCGCGAATGGTGCCGTCGAACAGCACGGTGTCCTGGGGCACCACACCGATCTGGCGGCGCAGGGAATACAACTCAACTTTGTTGATATCAAGCCCATCGACGAGCACCCGCCCCGCATTAGCCCTGTAAAAGCGTGGCAACAACTTCAACAGGGTGCTCTTGCCGCTACCGGAGCCACCAACCAAGCCCACAAACGATCCCGTGGGCACTTCAAGGTTGACACCATTCAGGATCGGCTCCTGATCTTCGCTATAGCTGAACACCACGTCGACAAACTGAACCCGACCCACCATCGGTGGCATCGGAATATTCTGGGATTCGGCCTGGCTTTGCTCCGTTGGCCGGTCAACCACGTCGGCCACCATCTGCAGGGAGGCCGTGGATTGCTGGAATTGCTGCCAGGTCTGCACCATCTTCACCAGGGGCCCGGTGATGTAGCCACTGAGGATGCGGAAGGCGATAAAGCCGCCGAGGGAGATTTGGTTGCGCATCACCAGGAAGATGCCAACCCCAACCACGACCAAGCTGTTGAGGTCTTGGATAAACCCGGCGAGATTGCCGAGGGCCTCCCGGGTCACCTTGAGCTTGAAGTCCTCGCCGATAAACCTGGAGTAGCGGTTCTGGAATTCCCAGCGGGTTTTGAGCTCGGCGTTTTGGGATTTAATCGTCTGAATCCCGGTGATCGATTCGTTGAGATAGGAATAGGTTTTCACCGCCTCCCCCATGCTGCGGTTGATCTGGCCGCGCACCACCGGGTTGCTGACAATCGCCAAAATCAGCATCAACGGCACCGTGGCCAAGGTGGCCAGGGTCAACGGGATGCTCAAGCTGAGCAGGACCGCCAGATAGAGGAAGCTGAACAGGAAGTCCACCGTGGTGGTGATGCTCTGGCCCACCAGGAATTCCCGCAGCCGATCCAGCTGGTGGAAGTAATGGATCACCTGGCCCACCGGGCGGCTATCGAAAAACCCTTGGGGAAGCCGCACCAACTGATCCAGGATCGTCGACTTGGTGGCCTGGTCGATGCGGTTGGCGGTATCGGTAAAGATGTAGCCGCGCAGGGTCTTCAAGACCCCCCGAACCACCGCAGCCAAGAGCAGCACCGAGGAAATGCTGACCAGGGCGTTGAGGTTGTCTTGGTGGATCACCTGGTCGATCAACTGCTGCAGCCCAAGGGGCGTCACCAGGTTGAGCAGATTGATCACCGTGGAGAGGGCCAGCACTTCCACCAGGGAGCGCCGGTGCTCCTTCAGGTAGGGGCCATACCAGGCCCAACTGAAGCGCTGCTGTTTGGCGTCATCCTTGCGCTGGAGCAGCAGCAACGGCACCTTGCCGCCCAGGGCTTGGGCTAGCTCGGCTGCGGGCACGCAGATCGGCCCCAGCTCGGGCTCCAGCAACCGCAGCCGACCATCAGGCTCCACCCCCTCGAGGATCGCGAACTGACCGTCGCGCTCCAGCACCGCCGGCACCGGGACCCGCACCAGCCGGTCCATCGGCAAGGGCGCCAACATCACCCGCAGCCCCAAGGCATCCAAAAGCTCGCCCAGGTGCACCAGGGTCAGGTGGTCCTGGCGCTGCAACATGGCGATCACCCGATCCCCCAAGGCGTCGCGGTTGATCGGCACATCGAAGTAGTTGGCCAGGGCGGTGCAGATCGCCATGGGGATCTCCTTCGGGCCACTGGCCCGGCGCAGGGAGAGCTCCCCGGGCATGGTGGGGGTCGGAGGGGGAGGCTCGGGGGACAAGGCATAGGCCCCACCCCCGTCGACGGCCCCCTGGAGCGGCCTGGCCGCCAACGCCCCAGGGGCGCGCCCAATCACCAAGGTCTCGGCCCCGGTCGGCATGGCCGGGGGAGCTTGACCACCGTGGAGCGGTAGCCCAATCCAGCGCACCCATGGACTGCCGGGCTCGGGCGCGTCCGCGCTCTGGCCCTGGTGCCAGGGCTGGCCCAGCCCGCCTCCACTACTGAAGAACCAGTCGCAATCAGCGGCCAAGTCAGGGGCGTGGCCCTTGGGCGGCAAGCTCCGCACCCGGATCTGCCGCAGCACGGTCGACCAGTCGTGCTGGGTCAGCAATGGACTGGCCTGCTCCCGGCCCACCGCTGCCAGCACGTGGTGCAACTCCGCCGCTGAGCCGTGGTTGGCATACCACTCCTGCAACGCGCCGTTCTCCTCGAGCCCATGGCTCCAAACCCCGGCCGCCAGCGCCAACACCTCCGCCTCGGTCGAAGCCCGCAGATGCTCACAGGGGTCGTGGCGGAGCAGGCTGCTCCAACCACAGCTGTCGCCCTGCTGCAGGGTTTCCACCGTGTGCAGTTCGCCATCGAGGGGGTCCACCGCCAGGGACCGCAGGCTGCCGCTCAACACGAACAACACCGCATCCGGGAGCACGTCGGGGCGCAGCACGGTCTGGCCCAGCCGGTAGGTGCGCAACTCCAAGGCCAACTCCAGGGCCGCCGCCTGGTCAAGGCTCAGGCAATCAAAGGGTCGATAGCTGCGCAGCAACTGGCCAGCAGCTCCAACCGTTGGTGGCCGCAGGGCGGAACTGCTCATGGCACCAGGGGCTCCCCAGGCACGGGAACCGGATCGGGCTCACCGCCTTGGAGGAGCACCTCCACCTGCTCGCCCAGCCAACGCTCAAACAATTCATGCAGCATCTGGGCCCGGGTTGGGGCATCCAATTGGGCCGGCAGGAGCCTCTCCAAGCGCACCACCAACCAGACATCGCCAATGGCAAAGGTGGGCCAGATCTGGCCTTCCCGTCCCACCCGCAACCGCTTGGCCAGCTCGGGGTGGGCCGCCGTCATCGCAATCGGGCCAATGAGGCCGCCGGTTTCAGTCTCGGGCCCCTCACTGAACTGCTCAGCGAGGGAACGGAAGCTGGCCCCCTCCTCCCGTACCCGCAGGTACAGCTCTTCAGCGAGCGCCCGGTCGCTCACCCGCAGCAGGGAATACACCACCCGATCCAAATCATCCTTGCGATCCAGGAAGCGGATCTCCACCTCCTCATCGAACCGCCACGCGCTCCAGCGCCGCAGCCGCTCGGCCAGGCTGGCGATGGCCAGCACATCCTCAGGGCCCCAGCCCCGGGTGGCCAACCAGGCCTGCCGCCCAGCCGGTGAGCTCCCCGCTTCGCTCTCCATCAGGGCCGAGGCCAGGGCCTCCTCCTCTTCCGGAGCCAGGGGCACCACCGCCGCCACGGCCTCCTGGACCTGGGCCCGGGCCAACTCCCGGTTCAGGCCATGGCGCAGGATCAGCCGGTTGGCCTCCTCCACCGACAGCAACGGCTTGCCGGGGGCAAGGGCAATGGCCCGCTCAGGGGCAACTCCAGAGAGGGTGGGTTGGGCCATCAGCCTTCCCCCCGCACGGGCAAGCCCACCTGGCGCAGGGCCCGGGCCATCAGGGCCAAGCCACGCTCGCGGCCATAGCGGCTGCGGCCATGGGCCAGGGCAGCCATGCTCATTCGCTGCCACAGGTCGTCGCTATCCAGCAGGGCTGAGAGCTGCTCCAGCCATTCGGCGGGGGTTTCGGCGATCAACACCTCATCGCCATGGCGGAGCTCCGTGCCCTCGGCAGCCACCGGGCTGAGCACCTGGGGGATCCCGCGAGCGAGGGCTTCAACAACCTTGCCCTTGAGGCCAGCTCCGCAGCGGAGGGGGGCGATGAACACCCGGTGCCTGTCGTAGATCGGTGCGGTATCCGCGACCCATCCCTCCACCCGCACCCCGGCGTAGTCAGCCCAGGCCTGGGCCTGCTCCAG
>Ga0310335_100182_pt1 | contig 18214 bp, 21 predicted proteins | sample LakMicMISRFREDD7_FD_195549 | JGI IMG/M metagenome (GOLD analysis project Ga0310335, IMG submission 195549) | Enriched freshwater cyanobacterial communities from Lake Michigan, Michigan, United States - MI23.SRF.RED.D7 (v2) (version 2) | ecosystem: Environmental > Aquatic > Freshwater > Lake... | reverse complement strand
ATTTTTACCATTCTGGATGCTTCCGTCTTCCCCAAAGCCACATCTCTGCATGATCATTCTAACTCATTTTATTTATCCCCTCGCTAGATCTTCTCGGTTAACCAAAATCTGTAATACAACTCGTGAGGCTCTCGAAGCTGCCTTGCACAAGTTCTGATTTAAATGATTAACTAGCTTCCATATTGGATATCTTATGCCGGGCCTTGTAGCACAAATCGATATCGTACGTCGCCACACCGTAGTCTTTCGATGGCTGTATTGATTTGTGGCATAGGCAGTATTTCAACTTTGGGCCTAATATTATGCCTAGCGCAAAAGTTTAGCATTTTTCCTGTTATTGCCGGGCTCGCAGTCAGCGAGGAAGTAAAAGTTAGATTGCCTTTGCCAAAGGGGAATAGCTTTATTGGAATTGGCTTCCAATTAAAGCCAAGCTGGTGGAGTCGCCCTTGTGGCGCTAGACTCGCAATAACTGCATCCCAGTCTAATGCATGATAGCTTGTGTTTATAATGAGATCATACTTTCCTTTCAAATTATGGAGGTTGCTTAGCAGTTCTACATCGTGAGCTCCAAGTTCCCGAATCTCTTCTTCTTTTGCTTTCGAGGTCGTAATACCTGTGACATGACATCCCCATGCACGGGTAATTTGAACTGCCAAATGGCCGAGGCCACCGATTCCAATAATTGCCACTGATGCTGTAGGTGAGATTTCGCCACTGATTAATGGCTCGAAAACCGTAGCTCCCCCACAAAACAATGGCCCGGCAATAGCAGGTTCAATTCCATCGGGAATTTTAATCAACCAGTCTTGATGAGCTTGTACTTCATTAGCAAATCCACCTGTTCTACCGATAACTGTCATTTCAAGATTGTCGCATAGAGTTTGGCGACCTGATAGGCACCACTGACAGTGGCGACAATTCCCCGAAATCCATCCAAGACCTCTCAAGCTTCCGACATGAATGGGGTCAACACCTGCTCCTACTGAGACCACTCTTCCGACAACTTCGTGCCCCGGAATCAGCGGTAAACCTGTTCTGCCTGTCAACCCGTCTATCTGTATAAGGTCACTTTGGCATAGGCCGCAATAAAGAACTTCCATCCGCATTTCATCTGGACCCAGCTCTTTAAGTACTATCTCGTGCCGCTCCAGTTTTGAGCCTGGCAGCGTATTTCCCCATGCGCTCGTTTTACGCATAATTAATTTGCCTCATAATTCTATTGCAGGCAGTTTTTTCGTTTGATGTCTCGATTTTACTCAGCACTCGATACCTGCATTTACTACTATTATAACGTAGCCTTTGGTTGGGTTTTCAGCGTTCGTTGATTAAGTATTCTGACTGCTCAGGTCCCTATTGGGTGGTCCACAGACTAACGCCATTGCCCGTCACATTGAAAGATCCGATTGAAATCGACAACGTGGTTGCTGAAACCCTAGTGGACCACCCGGATTTCATTAAAGATATCGCCCATTTAACAGCCAATGCCCTGGTCCAAGTGCATGGCTCTGATTCGGAATTCGGCGAAACCCAGATCCGCGGGATGACGGGCTAGATCTCAACGTCGTTTGCCGTTGCACTCCTACGCAGTCATGTTCTCGAAAGCGCATCCACAACGCGATTGCCGAGCGAACCAGCCTTGCCCAGGGATACCTGGCTTGCCCGGAGTGAGGAGTGGAAGGCCCACAAGTTTATGTCCATTAGTCACAGCAGGTTGAGCAACAGGTTGATTAATCGGTTGACTATCAAGTCACAAACAAAGCTCAAGAGCCCTGCAGTGCAACGGATCTCAAAACCAGAGTCATTGTAAAGCGAAGGCCATCGGTTCAAATCCGTTAGCCGGCTTCCCATCCCAGATGCCATCCAGCCCAGTGAGAGTAGGACTTTTGGGGACCTACACAAGCAAGCCAAAGGGCCCTGGGTTGATGACGGGTTGACTAATGGGTTGATTAACAAGTTGCCGAGATCAGGACGCTTCAGGGCACCGACCAACCGCAACCTTCCGCCTAGGTACCCACCGAGAGAACCTCCTAGTCAGGTGCACGCCCTGGGGGATCAGACCCTGATGAATCGGCAGGTCTAGGGACATCGAAATACAGGTAATCCGACGCCTCTCCACATTCAAGGTCATTAATCGTTGCAGTTTTCCTGGCAGAGGGGGAAGGGTGCTCCAAGAGACATAGGTCAGCTCCTTGACGCCGTGTGCGTTGGTGGCGAGGGTCATGGGGCTTTGAAGTGAGGCAGAGAGCTCAGAGGTCGTGGCGGTCATCGGAAGGCGCCCTCAAGGGAACATCAGAGGGAGGGAAGGGGCCAACCCACGGCAAGCAGCCAATAGCAATCAGAAGGGGATTTCACCTGAGGCAATTTTCCGAGAGACCTCTGGGCGGTGGGAGGCATGAAGCGCCAGAACCGTGATGTTGGTGGTCAACTGCTCAAGGGTCAGCAGGGCATCCCGTTGGAGTTCCTGGGCAATGGGAGAGGTGGTGAGTTGGGACATGAAGTGTCGTGTGAGTCTTTAACGCCACACTGGAACCGCGATTTCGAGCTCTATGATCTCTATACCCCGTAAAACAGGGTGGAGCAATGCGTTCAACCCTGCTCACTGCTGCCAACTTCGCCAAATACTGCCGAAGGCCATCAACTGCAGTAGCCCTAATTTCAATGGAGCTGCCTGTTATTAAGACTCTAGATCTTACATCACTGATGGTCTAACGCTACAACTTCTACCAAGGAGATGGCTTCAAACGTATTCATCAGATCAAGACGATTACCAAATGATAGCAATAATCCCTGGCGTTAACGTGAGATGTCTTTTTAATTTCCACAAACTAAAATCCTAGCAGCAAAATTTAAGCTATATAAGTCAGGACAAGATGATCCCGAAGCCTGCAATTGCCTATTAAGCAAGCGGCTACTTACAAAACACTTCCGTTTTCTAAGTGTATTATGCGGTCCGCAAAGTCAAGTATCTTATTATCATGTGTCACCACAATAACTGCGCATTGCTGGGAGTCGGCTCGTTGCCTGAGTATTTTAATTGCAACCTTTGCAGAATCCTTATCTAATGATGCTGTAGGTTCATCTGCAAGAATTAACCTGGGATCATTTGCAATCGCTCGGGCAATTGATATACGCTGCTTTTGCCCCAAGGACAGGTCTTTAGGCTTAAATCTACTTCTAGCACTAAGTTCTAGAAGATCCAAGAGCTCAGCACATCGAGATTCAATGGCATCTAAGCCAATTTGCCTCCAATGATCATGAATTTCAAGACCGACTCGAATATTTTCTGCTGCAGTTAGATACGGGAGCAAATTGTGCGATTGAAAGATAAAACCAACTTGCTTTCGTAGATCTAACAACTCATTTGTACATCCTAATGTAATATTTTTGCCGAAAACTTCCAGCAAACCAGTTGCTCCAGTCCTCAACCCACCTAATAGAGTCAACAAGGTAGTTTTTCCCGACCCAGAGGCACCAGTAAGGATAACCAGCTCACCGACTGAAATATCTAGTGAAACAGAGTTGAGAACCGGTAAATCTGATTGTTCACCAGAATAACGATAAGTAAGATCACGAACTGAGACAGCCGCATGGTGAATAATCGACATAAATTCTAATACAGAGAAGATGGATCAACCCTGCGAAGCTTACTGGTAGCAAGATAGCACGAAAAAATGCTTGTGAATAAAGTAGAAAGAAGCACTAAGACTAATCTCGAAAAGGGCATTGTTACAAGCAAATTTGTAGCAGATGCCATAAAGGCGTACAAGCCAAGAGAAAACAAAATAGCAACAGGGAAGGAGGCCAGCGTCAGCATCACCGCTTGAGCAAAAACAACTCTGACCACAAATGCATTCGAGTATCCAAGAGCAAGTAAAGTTGCATACTCAGAGAGATGACTCGTGACATCGGAGTAAAGAATTTGGTACAAGATAATCCCGCTTACGACAAAACCCACAATAACACCGAGACCTAGAATAAAGGTTAAAGAGGTATTCTTTTTCCAATATACAATTTCCGCCTTCGTTATTTCCTGCAGGGACATTGCCTTGATATGGTATCCAGGGGGATATAGTTGATCTTGAAGAGTACTAAGCACTTTGCTGAGTGAGTATCCACTCTTGAGCTTCACAACACCAATATTTATCAATCTCGAATTTCTACTGGGAAAGTAATGCAATAGATTATCCTGAGACATCAAAATGCTAACATCGGCAGCGAAAGTAGAGCCAATTGCGGCCTTAGAATTGATAGTTAATTGCTTAATGCCAAGATTTGTGGAATAGAGTTTTCCGGAATCGAGAGCGGTAATTATGCTTTTAATGGTCGATGGCCTTGACAAAATATCAATAGAAGCGCGTTCATATTGATTGATAATGGAGAGACTGACATTTGCTTTTCTGGCATTAATCGCAGAGTTAGATGGATCAAAAGCGTATATCTGAGTGTTAGTTGTAAATCCTTCTGGCAATAGTAAAATTGTGCCAAGAGCTATAGATAAGCCAGAGACTCGATCGACACCTTCTAATCCCTGAGCCCTCATAACATCATTTATGAGAATTGATGGTGTTTGAGACAATCGACTGAATCGAGAACTCACCAAGAAAATCTCGCCATTTAAAATTGAATAGGGCCTAGCCTGGCTTTCATAAAGTGCATTTAGAAGCCCAAGCTGAAAGAAAACTAACACATTCGCGAAACAAATTCCAGTCGCCGCAGCAGCAGTCTTAACAGGAGAGTCAATCAACTGTCGAAATGCCAGAGGCAGCCGCCTAGAGAGAGGCATAATGTAATAACGAGAAAAAAAGTTAATGTGATAGAGATTAAACTACCGACCAAAAAGCACGTTTACTTCCATATAGTTGAAGTTCTTAGCTTCCATTGATGATTCAGGGGAAAGTTTGATCAAAACATCAAAAACTCTATTGGCAACTGTTGAGGAAGGATCATCGGGGTTAATTGACTGCGAGCTTGCCTGAGTTGAAGTTCTCATTACTTTACCCGTCCATTTGATTCTCGGAATTCCATTGACTGTAATGCTGGCCTGTTGATTTATTTTGATCTTATTGATGTCGACTCTATGAACCTCAGCAAGGATGCCCATGTACTGGCTTGAGCCTATATCCATCACAGGCCTACCACCTTGGATGCTTTCGCCAACTCGAGAATAGATCTTAAAAACCCTTGCATCAGACGCAGCTCTCACTGTCGCAATCTCCGACTTAAACTTATTAGACTGATAATCCCAGGATGCCGAGGCCAGAGCAGCCTTGTTCGCTTGAACAAGCTCTAAATTCGAACGATACAATTGCTCATTGGCTTGGTACATAGTTAATTGCTGCCTAGACTGCTCTAAAGTAGCAGCCCCAGTGCCAACCAAGAATCGATATCTTTCATATTGATCCTTATAAAAATCTCTGAGAGATCTTGATGCAAGAAGTTGCGCTTGCGAGCTACTAAGCTCAGCTCTTTTTTGGATTACATTGGCTTTAGATTTTTCCATATTAAAGTACGCATCTTTGCTGTCTTCAACGGAAAATAGTGGGCTCCCCTTGCGAACATAGTCGTTTTCTTCTACGTATAGTTTCTTGATTCGACTGGAGGAATAAATCATGGGATAATTAATTGATTGAATATACCCAATCGGCTGAACCTTCCCAAGAGCGAAAACGCTTGTGATGAGTGGAATATCCTTTTTTTTGGGGTTGCGTAGACCCGAAATCTTCCCCAGAACAATAGCTGCAACCAAGACAAGAATTGCTGCCCCATACCACTGGCCCTTAGAAATAGATAAAACCTGCCAAGCATTTCTTAGCGAAGAAGACACTTTTGAATTTATGCGCTTAACAAGGATAATGCTAGATGCTCGTGCCCACCTCCCATTGGCTTTAATCAAAATCAGGCCCTCAATTACTTGATTTTTTGTTTGCCCGTTTGCCGGAGCTTCTATTAGATTTTAGCATAAGTAAGCCTCTCGATCCTCAGAAAGTCGGAGATGAACACCATAGTCTGTCTACCACAATCACTAGATATCTTGCATATGATCTTTAATCCCTTGCATTAAGCAGTATAGCTCTAATGGAGCTGACTCCATTCAAGTCTTGGAAACTTGCCCCCGGCCCTATCCATTCCAGACCCACCACAGCACTACGGCCCGGCGCTCCCTTGGCAGAAGAATTCCTCCAGATGGAGCTGCGAAGGTTCAGCTGGGGCAACCCCAGGACCTCCGGACGCATCTACAGGAGCCACAGCGGCAGCCTCCTTGGTGTGTACTCCCATCAGGTTGTTCAGCTGACAAAGCGGTGGAACTGCCCACCTAGTTCTGCATGTCAGCCTTCCAGTTCAGCGCCCGCTCCTGGGACTCGCAACCAACGTCGCAGCCATCCGGTCAGCCAATAGAAGGGGAGGGTGTCAAGTAAGGCTGCCGTTGCCTTGAAGATATAGCCGCTGGCAATGAAGGCTCCCAGCTGGGGGAGTACAGGTTCACCCGTACGTATCGGCAACACGTGAGCGGCGTAATGGCTGATGAGCACCACGGCTGTGGTGTCCACCAACTGGCTAACCAGCGTGGATCCGTTATTGCGTAGCCATAGAGCCTTACCACCGCTGAACTGCTTCCAAAAGTGGAAAAGACGCACATCAATAAACTGGGCCGCCAGATAGGCCGCCATCGAGGCACCAACAGCCCCGAAAGCCAGGCGCTGGATCTCGAAGAACGTTTGTTCTGAAGCTCCAGGCAAACCTGGAAGCAATCCACCAAGCCAGAGAATCAATACCACCCATGCGTTGAGCAACAAGCCCACCCACACCAGCTGGCTGGCTTTTTGTTCCCCCCAGATCTCACTGATCAAGTCGGTGCAGAGGAAGGTGATCGGATAGGGGAGGGCCCCGACAGCAACCACAATGGGCCATGGGCCGATGTGACCCAGCTCAAGGAAGCGAGTGAGACCGAGAATGTTCAGCATTCCCAGAGTTCCCAGAAACAGGCCCGCCAGCACGAGAAAGGCCAAATCACGCCGCGCCTGGAGCTTTGGATTGGTCTCAAGGTCATGACCCTCCAATTCGATGCCTTCCGCAGGATCAGATGCTGAGTTCATGGGGGCAAATCGCGCCAACCCATTCTTCTTAATCCAAATCATGCTGGTTCTGAGGTTCGGAATGCACTGGCCTGCCTGAGTCATGGCTCAACACTGTACGCCCGGTGGAGCTGGCGCTGACAAGTGCCGACGGTCGAAAGAATCAGCCATGATTCTTTTGCAGACCGACATGGATTTTCATCAATTATTACTACCCGAATCGGGTACAACGTCTACAGACCGCATACGGCTCTCCATGGACCTACGCCACTGGAAGTCCTCCAACAATGGAAAGCGGCCTAATCACCCCACCAGCTTTCATAAGAACTGGTGCAGCAAAGGGGGTCACGTCAAACTTCTTCGGTTTGCTTGCATTTGACTAGTAGATCGCATCCAATAAAACCAGATCCTAATATTGCTACTCGCTTCTTAGCCCTATTAATGGCCATCCAAAAATACTGGCTCATCCCATTGGTGGCGCATTAGGTATTCTCGCTATTGCTTTTGAAGGTAAACATTTAATGCTACGCTTTCCTTGGGACTGGCTTCGATGTACTGCATCGAAAGGTTATTATTGTCAAGCAGTCCATTGATATAGAATCCGTCCTTGTCTGCTATCGCAATATTTCCATTCTTGCCAATAGAGCCATGGATTGGCTCTTGCCCAGGCCTTCCATCCTTGTATTTATAATTGATTGTTCCCGAAAAGCTTTGCCCCGAGGCCTGGTCAATAAGGAAGGTCACATCGGTTGCAGAGCTATTACCATTTTCCTGGCCTGAGCTGGTACCTGTCCAGGTTCCCTTCATCTGCTCGCCTGTCGGAACCTTGGTTGCATTGAGATGGGTGCAGCCAGCAAAAATAACTGACAAAAAGACAATGCCGATTACTACTTTAGCTTGCTTTATTAGTGTAAACAATTCCTCGTTAGAATCTTAGGTCAAAGTGCCAACATCGGGTGAGCCGAAACAATCTTTAACAATGTGACTTCTCTTGATTCGCCAATAGCCTATGCTATATTTGGCATTACGTCATAAGCATCGTTGGCGGCTTATTGACACCCCTGCATGCTTCCCAGCTCCAAGAGCCCTGCTCAGCCACCCGATCCCCTTACCTATAGCTTCCCCGAGGGACTCTGGATCTGGCGGCCGGCCCGGGAGTGGGACCAAACGCTGGCGGTCCGGTGAATCGCCCCGGACGACGCTGAGGCTACTGCTTTCTGCTGCAGCTTAATCCAAGAGGACCAACTCAGTCCAGCATCCGAATCCAGACCCACCACAGCAACGCCACCGGCACCATCGCCAGGGCCAGCACAGCAAGGCTCTGGAGCTGCTCTGGGTTCATTGGCTCAGCTTTTGGAAGCCATCACCGACCATTAGGTCGATCTTGGGAGCTGATCCTCCCATCCTGCGCCTTGGCAAATGCGTCACTGGCGAGCGCAAAATCGCTTGTGCGATAACTGCGACGGTGAACCTCAGGAGTGTGGCCCATGGCAAGGCTGGCAAGACTGTCGTGAATGCCCAGTTCAGTCGCCCGGATGCTGTAGGTGTCGCGGAAGGTATAGGGCCTTAGCCATTCCCCGCAGGCATCCTTGGCTGCTTGTAGCGCATGCCAGTAGGGCAATCCGCGGAGCCTGTTGCCGAGGTTCCGGCCTCCGATCTCCATCTGCGTGCCGTCATTGCCAGTTGGCAGCTCTAGTTCGCCTCGTTCGAGCCGGCGCTGGAGGTCGAAGTCATTGCCGTCAACACGTATCGGGAACAGAAACCGTGGTTCATTTTCGTGTTTCCTCCCATGGGTGGCGGAAACTTTTCCCTTAGAGCAGAAGAGTTGTTTTTCCCCTTTGGGATTATTCGTAACCACGAGGTGATTTACTTCCCACATTCGTAGGCCGTAGATCCTAAGCAGCCTTATGACGTTGCCCCATCCCGCACCACGTTCGTCAAGTTGAACCACGAGTTTCATGAACTCTTGATCGGTGAGAGTGGCTTTCTTTCGCTTTTTCTCAGTGCTGCCCTTCAATTCGGCATAATCAAAGGGATTGATTAACCAGCACTGTGCCTGGTGTTGCCGGTGCACGGCGAACTCAAGCAGGTTGCGGATTGCTAGGCAACACTCACGACGGCTTGCAGGTTGATCGGCCCATTTGACTAAGGGTTCACCGTGTTTTTTGCCTGATTTCTGGTTGAAACGCTGGTAATGCAGAACCCTGTCTAGCAACTCGAAACCTGACTGCGGTGCATTTCTGCCTTGCAGCAGGACCAGCATCACCTCGAAATATCTACTGTAGGAAGACTGGTAGGTCGCTTCCTTGATCTTGTTTTTGTTCTCGATCAGGTGATGGCGAAAGGCTTCGGTTACCTCTCGCCAATCACTCACCACTATTTCCCGTTTGTGGTCGCTTTCGGCAAGCTCGTCGTTGATCGCCCCCTTAAGGGTTTTCTTGCCGGACATCACGGATGTGTAGATGCGACCGCACAGCTGACCCACTGCGCTTTGGGAGTCGGGATGCCATGGATAGGGGAGGCTTGCGGAGCTGCTGGCTGGCCCTGCGCTGCCTTTAGGGAATTGCAGCTTGATCCTGACCCTGCCGCGTTCGTTGCAGACCGTCCAGCCTCTCCAGGGAGCGCTTGCCTGAAGGGCGATCTCCCATTTTTCCTTTTTCTTGGGCGGCAAGCTATGCGGATAAATCTGCGGATAAACCTACTTGCGGATGCTCTCGAATGCAACTAGATATCTCCATAAGTCCCTGTGCTGCAAGGCTTTTGGGTTGAAAATCCTGCCTGAGACTTCGCAGAACTGACTTGTATCACCCAAATGACCCATGGGGCCTGGAAGGGCCCTTTTTAGTGCAGGCTTAGGTGCGCGGACCGTGCAAGGCATGATCAGCCGTCGTTCTGGGGTAACCGAGACACGGGCACCTGGCGGATTTTTTCGATCTGCTGTTGGACAGCAGGGTTCTGCTTGAACTGCTGCCACTGGGGGCTGTTGAGGATTTGCAGAGCGGCGGCTTCACCCAGCCGTTGGCCGGCCTCCACATCGCTGGGGTAATGGAGACCACACATGGTTCGACTTGTGCCGCCAAGCAGACCCACGGCCAGTAGCCGTTCGCGCCGCTCAGGCACTAAATCAGCCAGTAGAACGGCCGCCGAGCGAAAGAATGCCGAGTGGCCAGAAGGGAAGGACCAGCCCGATTCTGGCGGCAAGCACACTTGAATCTGTGGATGGTTCACGTACGGACGCGGGCGTCGCACCCGGTCTTTGATGCTGTCTTTTGCCCCATCCACCAACGTCAGGAAGCTGGTTATTCCCCGCACCACAGCTGGCGTGCTCTTGGTCATGTCAATGCCTAAGGCACGATCAAATTGCACGATGTTGCGATCCAGCAGCAACCAGCTTTTGGCAATCTGATCGGGCGTTCGATGCTTTTGGAGCCACAGCAGGATGGCCAGATCCAGCTCTGCTGCCGTGGTGTGGGGCTTTGGTGGTAGGCCCACCGCTTTGTTGAGTGATGCCATCTCGAGCTGCAGGCCTGCGTTGGCTGCCCCCGGATCCAGGGCCGCTGGTGCTGCAGGGAGAGCTGATGATGCCAGCCCAGAGCAGGCACGTTTAAAGAGCTCCTGCTGGCTGAGGCGTTCGACCTTTGGTGTTTTCGAGCCAGCCAGGTACGACAGCAACACCAGTTGGTCGAAGTCGTCGGCATCGATCGGGGCCATGGTGCCCAAGCCCAGGCCCTTGGCGAGGTCAGGCAGATGGCGGTGTTCCCAGAAGAACACCGCCTTGGCGCCGTCAAAGGTTTTGGAGTCAAGAACCTCCTCGCCAAAACGCTCGGAACTTGTTGTCGAGCCCATCACGATGCCGATGTTCACTCCGGTGGCCACCGCCAAGGGAACGGCTGTTTGGTAGCTGCGGGAGTTTTTGCCGGAAACGGAATCCAGTTCAAATGTGCGGATTTGCTCGGGTGCGCCGAAGCAGGCTGGAATCATGCGCCCCAGGCGCAGCGCCCGTTCAAATCCCTTCGGGGAGAGGTTGTAATCGCCCCGCTGCGAATCTTTGTCGCCATGGCGAATCAAAATCACCTGGGCCGGCGTTGCATGGGCCCAGGCTCCGGTGAACACCAGGCCGCAGGTGGCAACACCGTTCAAGAGCCAACGCCAGCCGGGGGTCACGGGTGGAAGTTCTGAGTCAAGACCGAAACCTTAAGTCAAACAATCCAACCCCTAAACCCGAAACCCAAAGCCCCAAGCGCCCTCTACCTTGGCGCCTAGAACTTGCTGAATTCCCGCCGGTTTTGCGGCACCACGGGCCGTCGAGGTTTGCGCTGGGTCGGTGCGGCTTGATGGCTCGTGATGGCTCGTGATGGCTGGTTCTCAGACCGTTGGTCCTTTAGGCCCAGAACGATCAGCGCGATAGCCAGTAGGGAGATGGCCAGGGCGTTTGCGTAGGGAGCCATGACGTGTTTAAGGACTCCCAAGATGGCCTGGGATCAGCTGCCCTAGGGATATCGAATTTAAATCGCTTGTCCGGTCTTGAGGGTTTGTTGCTCGAGCCAGACGCTGGCCAAGTTCGAGAGGGACCGTCCTTGGTAATCGCTTTCTTGCAACAACGCTGCGTAGACCCGGTAGGGCACGGTGATGGTGACCCGTTGGGGTTTTCGCGTGCTGTAGTTCACAGCAGTTAGGACTGCCTTGGTTGGGGCAACATTGAGGCGTTCAACTGGCATGAAATTGCTCAGATCTGTAGCGATAGTGTCCCACATATGCGTTTATGCGCAATGCCTGAAAAAAACTGCAGGGCCTGGGATTTAGATGCATGCTGCTGCATCGCAGCGCCCAAATCCATGCACATGGGGTTAGGTCAATTGGGGATATCTGAGTCTCCGGCTTGTTTTGTAGTTTTTTGAGCGCTAATTATGCTTGTTGCTGATCGTGGGCGCAGATGCTGCAGATTAGCTACGGGCGCGGTAACTGCATTTGGAAGCAAGAGTGAGGGCAGGTGAGGTGCCTGCCCTACCCGCCGTGCCGTGAGGCATCTGGTCGGGAACCGCCAAGTCCACCAACGAGGGCGGGGCTGGGAGGTACTTCCACCATGGCGGCCTCGCCGCAACCGACGGCCTGATTCAGCGCATCAGCAGCACCATGTTTTGGAGGGGGCCTCCACGCCCATGGCGTTAAGGGCTGTTTGATTGGGGCGCCATGCGCCTGCCTGAGTAATGACCCTTTCGATGTATTCCAGCCTGGTTCCCCCCCTCGTGAGCAGCCTGGGCAACCTGCGCCATCTCCTGGTTCAAGCCGAAGGCCATGCAGAGGCCCACGGCTATGACGCCACTGTCCTTTTGGACAGCCGGCTTTACCCGGACATGTTTCCGCTCAAGCGCCAGGTGCAGATCGCTTCGGACATCGCCAAGAAAGGGGTGGCTCGCCTTGCTGGCCTGGAAGCACCCGTGATGGAGGACAACGAGGCGACGGTCGCCGAACTCCTGGAACGGATTGACCAGACCATCGCCTACATCGACGGCGTGCCCCTTGAAGCCTTGGATACGGCAGAGGGCCGCACGGTGGGCGTGCCCCTGCCGCCGGCCTTTGGTGGCGGAGAACTGAGCTTTGAAGGTTGGCCTTACCTCAGCACGTTTGTGCTTCCCAACGTCTATTTCCACGTCACGGTTGCCTACGCGATTCTGCGCAACAACGGTGTTCCGATTGGAAAGCGTGATTTTTTGATGGGAGATAGGACCTCCGCAAGCTGAGGGCTGCAGCGTTTGTGCGGGCCCTTGGACCACTCCTTCTGGGCAGCTCCAGGCTGGGGGAGTTCAGGAACGTGGGTGAAGCTCGTGCCGATACGTAGACGATCTGTTGATTTAGATCTGTTGTCGTTGAGATGGATGTCCTTTGGGCGTGGGAAGGTCTCCGATCCCAGCCCAGGGCCAGTTGTGGGCGATCCAGCTCAGCCGTGCCTGCCCAAGGAGCGTTAGGCCTGATGATGGGGTGATGGGAGCATCTTCCGGCAACCGTCGCATCGCTTTGGCCCTGGTGGCCCTGGTGGGAAGTGTGGTGGCGCTGCATGTGCATGCGGTACGGGTGCAGGGGGTCCAGCCCACGCGCACCACAGGAGGGCCGGCCAGGGCAACCCAGTCGGGGTCGACACGTCAGGCTGGGCAGGACGCAAATCAAGGGACCCAGAACAGCCGCCTCAACCGCATCAACCGCTTGACCCTTGGGCGTTAGGCGTGTGCGTCAGATCCGCTGCATTGCGCCATGGACCTGCTTGATCCCATCAGAGTGCTGGAAAGCGCCACTGCCCCGATGCGAATTCCCCATGAACACGCATCGCTGGAGGCTCTTGCGGGGCGCCTGTCCAATGAGATCTCACCGATGGGGCTCCAATACCTATCCGAGCGGTTGGCTGAGCACGCGGAGCGGAGGCTTTGTGTCACCAGGATCGAACATCAGTGGCTGGCCACCAGCCGAACCCTCAGTGATGCCAAGAGATATTGAGGGATTGTGCCTCTAACCAGTAGCTGGCCAGGTTGGAATCTGAAAATAGAGGAGGCCAGGGAAATCCTGAATAGCTCTTGCCCGCGGATTAAAGATCTTCCGCCATCGGGAATGGCTGTTTAGAACCACGCACTCCTGGGCGTCGCGCCGTGCCGATGGCATAGCCAATCAGGGTTCCTGCAGAGCCACCAACGCCAACGAGCTGTTTGTTGTTGCGGTGGCTTGTTAGTTGCTACCTGGAGAGTCCAGCCAGGTTTTGAGCTCTTCGAGGCTCTGTACGCCAACCAGTCTGGATTTGTCTTTCATGACCCAGGTGGGATAGGCCTTGATCTCTGCTGCTTTGCAGCGTTGGCGTCCGGCTTCAGTTTTGTCGCACTCCACATAGGGAAGGGTCGTGGAGCCTGCCTCGCCGAACAACTCTTTTTGTTTGTGGCAGGCCGGACACCACCAGGCTCCGTAGAAGAGGGCGCCTTTGGCTTTGAGTTCAAGGCTGAGGGCCTTCTGACCAGGGTTGGAAGGGGGAAGGGGATCGGTAGGGATGGCCCCGTGGCCCCCAGGTGCTTCCTGGGGGAAGGCAGCGCCGCGAGCCCCACTGCTTACGCCGGTGCTGACAACGCTCAATAGCACCGTGCTGAAGGCAATCAGGAGGCCGGAGCGCAGGGAGCCAATCGGTGCCATGGGTGCTGAAAAACCACTTTGACCGTAGGGGGATTTCCAGGCTGGTCAGGGAATTGTCCGCAAACCGCCTCGCGTTCGGGCTTCCGCCCTTTGCCCACGCTGCAAAGCAGCCCATGAACCTGAGAAAGTAGGTCTATGCCGTGCCCAGGGAAACGATGAGCGCCAACGGCTACCGCGATTACTTCAAGGTGCTGGGCGTTGATCGCGGGGCCGACAATGACGCGATTAAGCGGGCTTTTCGCAAGCTGGCCCGCCAGCACCACCCGGATGTGAACCCCGGCGATGCGGGGGCAGAGGCCAAGTTCAAGGAGGTGAGCGAGGCCTATGAGGTGCTCTCCGATCCCGACAAGCGGGCCCGCTATGAGCAATTCGGCCAGTACTGGAATCAGGCTGGCCGCTCTGGCGGCACGGATGGGGATAGCGCCAATTACGGCAATTTCGACGACTTCATCAACGACCTCCTGGGCCGCATGGGTGGGGGCGGTGCTGGCTTTGGCGGGCCTGGGAGTTACGGGGCGCCAAGTGGCTTTGGTGGATTTGGTTCGGGTTTTCCCGGAGGGCGACAAACGGCGGTGAATCTCGATGCTGAGGCCACGATCAGCCTCAGCTTTGCCGATGCCTTCCATGGTTGCGAACGCACCCTGGCTGTGAACGACGAGCGGGTGCAGGTGCGCATACCCCCTGGGGTTAAAAGCGGCAGCCGCCTGCGCCTGAAGGGCAAGGGCAATCTGCAGCCGGGTACGGGGCGCCGCGGCGATCTGTATCTCAACCTCCAATTGCAGGATCATCCCGTTTGGAAGCTGGATGGCGACCAGCTGCGCGCCGACCTCCCCCTGGCCTTCGATGAAGTGGCCCTTGGCGGTGAGGTGCGGGTGGCGACCCCGGATGGGGTGGCCTCGGTGCAGGTGCCAGCAGGCATGCCCCTGGGCAGGAGCTTGCGCTTAAAGGGCAAGGGCTGGCCGCTGAAGGGGGGCAGGGGAGATTTGTTGCTCACTCCGGTGATCAAGATCCCCGAGGTGCTGAGCGACCAGGAACGCCAACTCCTTGAGCAATGGCGCAGCGTGCGCAGCCAGGATCCCCGCGCCGGTTGGATGGACGCTGCGCGGCTGTAGCGGCCCCTTGCCTGGCAAGGCCTGAGTGGGGCACTGCCTAGGATTCAGCCAGCTTTTTAGCAGTCATGGAGCTCTCGTACCGCCCCCGTCGTTTGCGCCGCACCCCGGCGTTACGCGCGATGGTGCGCGAGAACCAGCTCACCCCCGCTGATTTCATCTATCCCCTCTTTGTCCATGAGGGGGTCACCAACGAGCCCATTGGGGCCATGCCCGGTTGCCAACGCTGGAGCCTGGAGGGCCTGGTGCAGGAAGTGGGCCGGGCCTGGGCCCTCGGCATTCGCTGCGTGGTGCTCTTCCCCAAGGTGGCCGATGGGCTCAAAACGGAAGACGGCGCCGAGTGCTTTAACGAAGGTGGCCTGATCCCCCGGGCCATTCGCCGGCTCAAGGAGGTGCATCCGGAGATGGCGATCATGACCGACGTCGCCCTGGATCCCTACTCCTGTGATGGCCATGACGGCATCGTCAGTGAGGAGGGGGTGGTGCTCAACGATGAAACCGTGGCGCTGCTTTGCAAGCAGGCCATTGCCCAGGCCAGGGCCGGTGCGGATTTGATTGGTCCGAGCGACATGATGGACGGGCGCGTTGGTTCCATCCGCGAAGCCCTCGATGAGGAAGGCTTTGAGCATGTAGGGATCATTAGTTACACGGCTAAATACGCCTCCGCCTATTACGGCCCCTTCCGCGAAGCCCTTGATTCGGCACCCCGGGCGCTAGCCACGAAGCCAATTCCCAAGGACAAGAGCACCTACCAAATGGATCCGGCCAATGGCCGGGAAGCCATCACCGAGGCCCAGCTCGATGAAACCGAAGGGGCCGACATCATGATGGTGAAACCAGGCTTGGCCTACCTCGACATCATTTATCGCCTGCGTGCTGAAAGTGAGCTGCCGATTGCGGCTTACAACGTGAGCGGCGAATACGCGATGGTGAAGGCTGCGGCTGAGAAGGGCTGGATCGATGAGCGGGCCGTGGTGCTCGAAACCCTGCTCTGCTTCAAGCGGGCCGGGGCGGATCTGATCCTCACGTACCACGCCTGTGACGCGGCCCAGTGGCTCGGGGAACGTTGAGCAGTGCTGGGGTGATGGGCCCTAGGCCACACCTGACATGGGCTTTGGCCACGGCGGTCTTCATCGGCTTGATCACGGCAATGGCGAAGGCCACAGGCCAGGCCTACGTGCTCTTCCCCGAGCTGGGGGCCCTGGCCTGGGTGATCTTCACCGACCCCAAGGGTCCGTGGGCGTCGTCGCCCCGCCGGCTGATGCTGACCCCTTTTCTGACGGCCTTGCTTGGGGTGGCGATCACCCGCTCGTTGCCCTACGGCCCGCTGTCGCTGGGCCTGGATGTGGTGGGTTGCCTGCTGATCATCCGCGGCCTGCGCTCGCCGATCGTGCCAGCGATTTCTGCGGGCGTTTTGCCCCTAGCCCTAGGGATTCACGATTGGGCCTATCCGGTTTCGATCCTGGTGGGCACCGGTGGCCTGGCCCTGCTCTCCCAATGGCGCGCCCGGCGGCTGGCGCCAGCCCCACTAGCCAGCTCCCCCAATGCCGAGGATTCCCCTACGGCCCTGGATCGGATTGAGTCGAGTTTTGCGATGACCCCTACGGTGCCCTTGCGGCGCTGGGCCGGGGCCCTGGCGGTGTTCCTTGCCCTTGGACTGGTGTTTGTGAAGGTCTGGGATTCGCCGTTGGTGCTGTTTCCTCCCTTGCTGGTGATCGCTTACGACATGCTCGCCTTGCCCCACCACAGCCCGTGGCTCGGCCGCGGCGGCGCGATGATGGTGGTGGGCACCGGGGCAGCTTGGGCGGGTTATGGCCTGGTGGCGGCCTTCGGCGTGGTGCCCTGGGCCGCCTTTTTGGCCGTGCTGATCACCCTGGGCTTGCTGCGCCTGGCGCGCTTGACCTGTCCCCCCTGCCTTGGCTTGGCCTTGCTTCCTTTTGTGATCACCCATCCCAATGCGGCCTATCCCTGGCAGGCCCTCACCGGCATGGCTTGTTTGGTGGCGGTGGTGTCCACCACAGAAGCCTGGTTCCCGAGGTCCGGTGTCTGAGGATCGAGCTGTTGGCTGGTGGGTAGCCAGAAGACTTTCCGATCAGCTGGTCAACAATTGGGGAGGATTCCCTGGAGTTTTGGTTGCACCAGTTGGCTGTCCAATGGTTTTTAGGTTATGGGCTTAGGCTGAGGTGTTAATTTTCAGTGATCATTGGCGATGGCTGCTTGCGCTGATGTCGGGTTTGCGTGGAAAGCAATTGGTCTGCGCTAACAGGGCAATGATCTGCGCAGTCAGGGAAATAGCTGTGCTCATGGGGGCAGCTTCAGGCCTGTTGATCTTTAGCTTGCCCTTGGCTGTTGCGTCGGCCAGTCCTATGCCTGCAGGGATCAAGTCCTTGATGCGCAGTTTTGAGATCTATCAGAGAGAGATTGATCAGCTCAACCTGATTGCCCCGTCGCTTTCTATCGTCAAGCCGGAAGAACAGAAAGATATGCGCCCTTTGCTGAGAGGACTTTCGGCTCCTGCTGCGGGTGCTTTGCCTGATCAACCCAATGAGGTGGCTATTCAAAGAAAAGTTTCGGTTGATTTGCAGGAAGCACTTGCCTTGGCTGTCAATAATGATCCAAAACTTAAAAGGCAAGTTGCTTTTGTCGATGAGCAGCGAGCTACGCTTCGTTCAATTAGAGGACGTTTTTTTCCCATACTGAGTCTTGATCTTGGCGGCGGTTATGGCCAGAGATTTGACTCAAATCAAGCCCTGCAGGGAAACGAGGCGATCTATTCCCCCAATTCGGCTTTTTATGTCCCCACTGGAGGCACGAATAGTTATCAGACCAATCTTTTGACGGGGCTTGCTGGGTTACGGGTGGATT
>Ga0310335_100180_pt1 | contig 18328 bp, 21 predicted proteins | sample LakMicMISRFREDD7_FD_195549 | JGI IMG/M metagenome (GOLD analysis project Ga0310335, IMG submission 195549) | Enriched freshwater cyanobacterial communities from Lake Michigan, Michigan, United States - MI23.SRF.RED.D7 (v2) (version 2) | ecosystem: Environmental > Aquatic > Freshwater > Lake... | reverse complement strand
CATGGCGCTGTGGAACCACACCGATCCATCTCGAACTCGGTTGTGAAACGCAGCAGCGGCGACGATAGTTGGGGGGTAGCCCCCTGCAAAAATAGCTCGATGCCAGGTAAAACTTTTGCTCCATAGCCAAGCTGATCCAAGCGATCAGCAGGCGACGAAAAGCCACCCGAAAGGGTGGCTTTTTTGTTGGGGATTTTTTGTGGTGAGGAACTCGCCCCCTGGGTCCCTGCGCCCTGTCTTCGGGTTCGCTGATCAAGTGTGGCCTGGGGCGCTGGTCGAAGAGGTGGCATGCGCTATGGCAGGGTCCCGGGTGAGGCAGGTTAGGGTTTTGGGCTAATCCCTAGATCAATTCGGCACGATTGGGCAGTTCCCCCCCTGGCAAGCGCGAGCGGTTTAAGGCCTGGACGGGCTTGTCCTGGCGTGCCTATCGCCTCTGGGATCAGAAAGATTGTGTCGATCTCAGTGCTGCTTTTGCCTACCACAGCCTCCAGTCCCTCTTCCCGATCCTGCTGATTGCCCTGGCGGTGGCCAGCCGCATTCTTGGCCGTGATGATGGCATTACGGACAACATCATTGATTGGGCTGCAAGGATTTTTCCTGAGAATGGCTTGCCCGTGATTCGCAATACGTTGCTGCGTCTCTATCGTCAGGGCAATGGTGCTGGATTGATTGGTGTCCTCTCGCTGTTAGTGACATCCAGCAATGCTTACCTGAGCCTGCGCCGCGGTGCCGATCGCCTCTGGGGCTTCCGTTCCCAGCTCCAACCCCAGCCCTGGCAATCACTGCTGTTGAGGTTCCTGCGCTCGCGCGCCGAGGCCTTTGGCCTGGTTGCCCTGCTGGGGCTGTTCGTGGTGTTCGGCCAAGTGGCCACAAGCTTGAGGCTCCTCGCCCGGGGCTCCTGGCAGGCGCTGCTAGGCGCCTTTTTACCGGCTCCTTTGCAGCACCTGCTGCCTTTTTCGATGGTGGCCAACCTGGGCATGTCCCTGCTGTTTAGTTCCGGCGTTGCCTTGGCCCTGTTGCGACTGTTGCCCTCGCGGCGGGTGCCCCTCGCACCGCTGGTGCCTGGCGCCCTTTTGATCGGCCTGGCCCTCACCTGTTTGAACCTGGCGCTCGGAAGCAGCCTGATCCCCCTGGGTGCCCGTTTCCAGGCCTATGGCGTGATTGGCGGCGTGTTGCTGTTGACCCTGTGGGTGTGGTCGGTGGCCCTGATTTTCTATTACGGCTTGGCCCTTTCGGTGGTTCTTTCCCGTCCGCAGCTCCCTGTTAACGAGCCTGCGCTGGCGGAGCCCTTGCCTGGGGGGCGATCCACACCGAACCCCGGCCTGCCCTGATCCGCCCGGGGGAGAGGATGGACTCCATCTTGTCCGATGGCCAGCTGATGTCCCGTCCGGTCCCCTGGCTTTGGATTGCCCTGGCTGGCTTGCTCTTGCTGGCGCCTGGTCTACTGGGCCGCCTGTTTGTGGATGTGCTGGAGGGGATCACCCTGTTGGTGGTGGTGCTGCCCCTTGTGTTGGCTGGCGGCGGCGTGATCGGTTGGTGGTGGCTGCGGCGCAACCTGATCACCTGCCCCGCCTGCGGCACCACCAGCCTTGGCCAAAGCCAATGCCCCGCCTGTGGCGCCCCCCTCCAGGCCGGCCAGGACCCCGGGTTTTCTGGATCGGCGGGCGCAGGGGCGTCCCCTGGGGGTGCTGCCAGTGACGTGACGATCGACGTGGTTGCCCAAGCCGTGGACGAAGGGGGGAAAAGCTAATGGGGGCCATAGCGCCTGGGTTAGGCCAAGAAGCAGGCAATGCTTGCTGCAAAGCCAAGGGAGCTCCGGTTGGTTTGGGCAGGCTTGATCGTTGCTTGAATCAAGAGATCTTGCCCTTTAAACTTGCATTGAAGGCTGGGTTTAAAGCTGCTTTTGTGGATCTACTTGGCCCTTTGAGAGTTCCTGTAGGCGCCGTTCCCTAAGATATAGAAATAGGGGCGCTCCACAGGCAAAGGCAAGGCCAAAGCTGGCCAGTAAGGCGACCCAGAAGGTTTTGATTTGGAGGCGTCTGGCTTCAACCACCATCCAGATCGTGAAGGCCGTGGCTCCGATCAAGAGATCACGGGACAGGGATTGGGCGGCTGGATTGGCATTGGCCTGGGCAATGAAGAGGGCCAGATCAAAGGTGCCGCTGCTTGAGCGGATGAAGTCGATGTTGGCCAGCCAGGGCAGGATCGCCCCGGCCACGGCCAGGCCTAGATAGAGCCAAGCCAGCCAGGGGCTGGGTTTGTTCACCAGGGGGAGGGTCATGGTTTCGGGCGGCTGGCCGCTGGGCTGTTTGAATCCCATTCGATCACCTCCTGCTCCACCTGGGTGAGTACGGACTCACAGCGCTCCAGGTAGGTGAGGGCCCGGCGGTAGTGGCCCGCCATGGCTTCCACTTCTAGGTCGGCCGCTTGCAATTGGCCGAGGGACAGTTCCATGGCGATTCGCGCCTCCTGGAAACTGAGCTGGGCCACATCGGCTTGCCATTCCTGATCGGCATCCTTTCGATGATCCTGATCAGGGGGCACTCCTTTGGACTCGCTTTCAGGCGGGCGACTGGTTTTGCGCGGGGGTGACATCGGTGACCTGGGCTTGGAGGCGGCCATCGGCGAGCTCCACCTGGAAGGGATCGCCACTGCCAATCTGCTTGATCGAGCGCAGCAGCTGGCCGTTCGGTGCTCGCACCAGGGCAAAGCCGCGCCATAGCAGGCGCTGGGGCGAGAGGGCTTCCAGCAGCTCGCGCCGTTGTTGGAGTCCCTGGCGCTGGTGGGCCAGCAGCCGGCTGGGTCGGATCAGCTCGAGCTGGGTCTGGAGGCTGGTGAGCTGGTGACGCTTGGCTTGCAAGCTGAAGCTCAGGGCCTGCCGCAGTTGGCTCCGGCTTTGATTCAGGCGTTGCAGCACCGTTAGGCGATCGGGAAGCAGGGCCACGATGGCGGCGGTGGGTGTGGCAGCCCGGTAATCGGCCACCAGATCGGCAATGGTGGTGTCGTCCTCGTGGCCGAGCCCGGTGACGATCGGTATGGAACTGGTGCTGACCAGACGGGCCAGGGCTTCGCCATCAAACACGGCCAGGTCCTCGCGGCTACCGCCGCCGCGGGCCAGCACAATCGCTTCAATCCCGAGCTCCTTGGCCCGCTCGATCACCTCGGCCAGGAGCCGGCAGATCTCCGCTTCCACGGGACCCTGCACCGGGATCGCTACCTGGTACAGGCGGGTGCTGGGCCAGCGTTCGGCCGCCGTGCGCAGCATGTCGGCTAGGGCGGAGCTGGGAACGCTGGTGAGCAGGGCGATCGCCCCCGGAAAGGCTGGCAGGGTCCGTTTCCGCTCCGCGGCCAGCAGCCCCTCGGGCTCCAGGGCCTGGCGCACCCGCTCGAACTGGCGTAGCACGGTGCTGAGGCTGGGGCGCAGGTCCAGCACCTGCACCGACAGGGTGGCCCGGGCCGCCCAAAAATTGAGCTTGCCCACCACCACCACGCCATCGCCTTCGGCGGGCTGGTGGCTGAGTTTGGCCAACTGGGAGGCCCAGATCACGGCCGAAATGGTCGCCTCCCCATCCACCAGGGTGAGCCAGAGGTGACCTTTCTTCAGTTGCGGCCTGGAGATCGTGGCGTCGATCAGGAATCTGGGGGCAAAGCCCCGCTCCAGCAGGCTGCCGATCGCCTGGTTCAGTTGGGCGACGCTGTAGCGGGGCAGGCCGTTGGCCTCAGCCATGGGCGTCACTCGTCCAGGTGTCGGTAGCCCAAGCCCAAGTAGATCGCCACGGAACTGGCCACCACCACCACGACCTTGCCGAGGGGATGGTGGACGGCCAGCAGGCCGATGGCGCTGACCACCACGGCGATGCTGATTTGACGGGCGCCGTCACGGCGGTTCTTGGCGAAGGGACGGGCCAAGGCAGGTCCTGGACTCGGGGGTGCGAAGGCAGTCTCGCCGATGCCGGTCTTGGGGCCCGGTGCGGTGGCTTGGTTGCAACGCCTTGGCGGACGTCTGGCGGCCGATGGGGGTGCCCAGCTGGAATGGGGTTCACAAAAAAGCGCCCCCATTGGGGGCGCTGGTGATCAAGTCTGGGGCGGCCCGCTGGGGCCTGGCCGGCAATCAGCCGAGGCCGATCTGGCTGAGGATGCCCTGGCCGGTCAGCAGTTCGGTGCCGAGGCCGATGACGAAGCCGAGCATGGCCAGGCGGCCGTTCCAGGTTTCAGCAAAGGCCACGAAGCCAAAACGGGAGGTGGAGTCAGCCATGGTGTGGAGGATTAGGCAACGATGCGATTGTAAGGAAATATTTAGGTTGGTTGACAGCCCTGGCCGGCGATTTTCGGGCGGTTTCCCGAATCCCCTGGCTGGCTGGGGCGATTACGCCTGGCCCTGGGCCAGGCGGCGCTTGGTCAGGGCGGTGGCCTGGGCCGTGCTCGGGTCCTCTGGCCAGGGGTGGCGTGGGTAGCGGCCGCGCAGGTCGGCGCGCACCTGCCGGTAGCCCGAGCGCCAGAAGCTGGCCAGGTCGCTGGTGATGGCGGCGGGCCGGCCGGCGGGGGAGAGCAGCTGCAAACTGACGGGGAGGCGGCCGTCAAGAACCGTGGGCCCTTCGTTGCAGCCGAACAGCTCCTGCAGCTTCACCGCCAGCACCGGCACCCCGGAGCCATAGTCCAGCCGCGCTAGCCGCCCCGAGGGGATCGGCACACTCTCGGGGAGCAGTTGGTCAAGCTGGCGCCTCAACTCCCAGCTCAGGCCGCTCCAAAGGGCTTCGACCAGGTTGAGGCGCTGCAGCTCCGCCGCCGAGCTGATCCCCTCCAGTTGGTCGCCCAGCCAACTCTCGAGGCTCTCCAGCAGGACGCCGTCGCTGCGGTCCGGCCAGGGATCGCCCAGGTGCTGGTGGGCCAGGACGAGCCGTTGCTGCAGGCTGCGACTGGTTGGGGTCCAGGGCAATAGCTGCAACCCCTGGGGGCCAGCGCCGCCCGCCGGGTTGTCCTGGCCCAATCCCTCCAGCAGGGCCCGCTTGACCAGCTCTGGGGGTGGGTCGCTCCAGGGAGTGCACTGCAGCACCAGGGCCCCCAGGCGCCGTTGTCGCTCGGCGCGCACCCGTTGGCCCTGGGGATCCCAGCGCACGAGCTCCTCCATCAGCCCCGTTTGGGCCGCCCAGGCGTCCAGGCTGGCGCGCGCCAGGGGCATGGCCAGGTGGATGCGGCAGTCCCGTCCGGCCCCGTCGGTGTGGGCGATGGCCAGTACCTCGCAGCCCCGGAGGGGATCGGTGGGGTGGAGTTGGGCGCCCCGGCCCCCCCGGGTGAGGTAGCGCTCCTGGCTGCCTGGACGCAGCAGGGCCACCCAGTCCGGATAGGCATGGGCCACCAGCTCGCCGGCGAGGGCATCGGGGCCGAGGGGGCCGGTTTTAGGGGCCTGGGCTGCCCTAAGGGGCTGGGATTGGGACCCCTTGGGGCTGCCTTGGCCTGGGGCAGCGCTTGGTGGCTCCGGGGGCTCGAGGGGGCCGAGCGCCTGCAGCTGGGCCCCCAATTGCTGTTGTAATTGCAGCAGCCGTTGGCGCTGGGGGTCCCGGCCGCCCTGGCGCAGCCAGTCGAGCCGGCGGCCCAGGTCGCTGCCGTCGCTTTGGGGATTGAGGGGATCCCGTTCACTGAGCAGGGTCGCCAGGGCACAGCCGAGGTCGGCAACGCCGAGGGCCCGGGAGCGCAGCAGCAGCTGACCCAGGCGTGGGTGCACCCCCAGGCCCGCCAGCTGGCGGCCGTGGCCCGTGAGCGCCCCGGCCCCATCGACGGCCCCCAGGGTTTGCAGCAGGGCCTGGCCTTCCTGCAGGTTGGCCCGGGGGGGCGGATCCAGCCAGGGCAGGGCTTCGCCCAGGCCCGCGCCCCATTGGGCCAGTTGCAACACCAGCGGCGCCGGATCGGCCTCCAGCAGTTCGGGCGGATCAAAGGCGGGCCGGCCCTGCTGGTCGGCGGCGGACCAGAGGCGGACGCAGCGGCCGGGCCCCAGCCGTCCGGCCCGGCCCCGGCGTTGTTCGGCGCTGGCCTGGCTGGCGGGTCCGGTGACCAGGGCATCCATGCCCGTGCGTGGATCGAAGCGGTTGCGGCGACTTAGGCCGCTGTCGATCACCAGGGTGACCCCCTGCAGGGTGAGGGAGCTTTCGGCAATGCCACTGGCGAGCACGACTTTCCCTGCCTGGCGGCGCGCCCCAGCCAGGGCCTGGCTTTGGGCTACCAGGGGCAGGTTGCCGTGCAGGGGGCAGAGCTCCAGCTCCTGGGCCCAGTCCCTGGCCTCCAGGGCCCGCAGGCATTGCAGGATCTCTCGCTGGCCGGGCAGGAAGACCAGCACCGTCTCCTGGGGCTGGCGCTGATCGAGCCAGTGCTGCTCCAGGGCCCGCACCACCTGGCTGGCCAGGGGCTCCAGGGGCCGGGGCGCCTGGTGGCTCACCGCGACGGCAAAGCTGCGCCCCTCGCTGGTGACCTGCTGGGCCTCGGGCCATTGGCTTGCGAGGGGGGCCAGGTTCAAGGTGGCGGACATCACCAGCAGGCGCAGATCCGGCGCCAGCACCGTGCGCGCTTCCCGCACCAGGGCCAGGGCCAGATCGGCTTCGCTGCGGCGCTCGTGGAATTCATCAAAGATCACGCAGGCCACCCCTTCGAGGCCGGGGTCGGCCTGGAGGCGGCGCAGGAAGAGGCCATCGGTTACCACCTCGATGCGGGTGGCGGCCGAGCAGCACTGTTCAAAGCGGACCCGATAGCCCACCTGGCGACCAACCGGTTCGGCCAGGCTGGCGGCCAGCCGCTCGGCGGCGGCCTTGGCCGCCAGGCGCCGGGGCTCGAGCATCAAGATTGTGCCGGCATTGCCGCCCCAGGCTTCCAGCAGGGCCAGGGGCACCCGGGTGGTTTTGCCGGCGCCAGGCGGGGCCTGCAACAGCAGGGTTCCGCCCGGGGGCAACGCCGCCACAATCGCGTCCAGGCAGGACTCAATCGGCAGGTTGGCCATCAGCAAAGGGCGTTCGGCCGGCAGGGAACGGGGCTGGCCCCAGGCCTTGCCCCAGGCCTTGCCGATGGGCGTGGCGATGGGCCAGCTCCTGGCTCAGTCCCCGCTGGAATCAAGGACCCGGCCCTGAACCCTGTCCAGGACCTCGGTAGGGATCCGCCCAGGCGGATCGGCCTAGCGGACGTGGCGGATGCCATCGACCGGGTGGTAGGCCTCGCCCGTGGTTTCTTCGTAGACGATGGCGGGCAGCCCGGTTTCAAACATCGTTTGCAGGGCTTCCTTGAGGTAAGGGTTCCAGCCTCCTGTGGTCACCTTGCCGTGGCGCACGGTCCAGTCCCAGGTGCCCTGGAGGTCGCGGGGGATGCGGCCTTCCCGGTCCCGGCGGGCGACGAGATCCTGGGATTCCACCAGGCCCACCAGGATCGGATCCTTGCCGTAGGCCGGCGTGATGCTCAGCTCCAGGCGCATCGGGTCTTCCTTGACCATGCGCAGGCGGAAGCGGGGGGGCAGCTTCAGGCTGCTAAGCACTGCTGCCACGATGCGGGTTCTCTGGTCCACCGAAAGAGGCCTCCGCCTAATCACGTCCACTCCAACGGTTGTACCAGTTGGCGTGCTCCAGGGATTCTCCTACTGCGTGAACCTGGGCTCAAGGCTGCGTGAACCTGGGGGCTCAAGGCTGGGCGTCGCTCGGGCTCAAGGGCGGGTCCTGGTCGGCGCTGAAGCGCACGGTGAGCAGGTCATCACGGATCAGCTGGCCCTCGGCATCGAGCAGCTCCGGATGGATCGTCAGCCGGCCGGTGCGATCGGTGCGCTGGCTGGGCAGGGGATCGTTCGGCCGGGGCACCGCACTGAACCCCCGGGCCATGACGCGGAAGGCCTGCCAGAGCAACAGCAGGAAAAATCCGCCATAGATCAGGGGAAACAGGTGGGTGATCAGGTCAGTCATCGGCAACGGCGACGAAGGGACCCCAGTCCATTCAGCTGACCCCATCATGGACCGGCAGGGCGCCGCTGGGCGATCTTCCAGGCCCAGAGGCTGCTGCAAGCGGCACCAAAGGCCAGGAAGGCAAGCAGGTAAGGATGGGCGTTCATGGTGTCAGTGGTGGAAAGGGTGGGGCTGCCCGATCGGGGCTGATGGGACGGGGTTTGCCCATGCCGGAGAACCGATCAGCGGGCTGGTTCGGCTTGCGGTGTGCTGGGGGGGAAACCTGGGTGGTGGAGCCTTTGGGGGACGGACCCCTGGAGGCCCCACGAGGTCTTGGTCTGGACTGGCTGGATTGGGGTTCGGCAAGGGGGCCTAACTCCCAACGGCTAAGCATTCAGCTGCGCATTAGTCAGTCACTAAGCAGTTCAGTCACTAAGCAGTCAGCAACCAAGCAGTCAGCAACCAAGCGTCAGCAGCTGAACCATCAGGCCTGCTGGTTGCCGAAATCGGAAGGGCCGGGGGGCTCGAAGCTTGCCAGCAGGGAGCTGGGGTCGAGGCCCATCCGGGGCGGGCCGCTGAGCTGTTGACGCATGACCCACTGGGTGGCGGCCTTTTGGCTGTGCCAGGCCTCCAGGAGTTGTTTGGCAAGGCCCTGGAGGGTTTGCAGGTCGGCGGTGGAGTCGATCACCCGGGTCATGCGTTCCAGCTCGAATTGCTGGCCAAGGGTGAGGGCGAGCGGTTCGGACATGGCGGCCTACGCAAGGGGACATTGGGGTCCGCCTGAACACTACGAAATGTTTCGCCTGCACGCGTATCGATCGCCACAGACCTAGCGATCCCCCGTCAGGGTCTCGGCACGGAGTCCGGTGCTCGCCGGGCCCCCGTCTTGGGGGCTGGGGTTGGACTCCGTTGGGGCTGCCTGCTGGGCGGCGGGGCCGCGATCGGCCCCGGGGCTAGGCGTTGCGTAGGCGTTGCGGGGGCTGGTCAGCTGCTCTCACGCAGGGTTTCGACGCAGCGGGTGACGCACTCGCCGTCGTCAAGGGAGCAGGCGGTGATGCATTCGAAGTAGCTGTCGACATGGTCGTCGGCCTTGGCGCCCCAGGCCGGTCCCTGGTCCTGGCTGGTCCCGTAGGGGCCTGGGTTCAGCGAGGCCTGGGATAGGAAGGCGGCGGTGCTCGAAAGTGAACTCATGGCCAGACTGTCGCGATGGATACGGTCAGGTTATGCACACAATCGGGGCGAGTCCAGTGAAATGGGTCTTCATGCCTAGGGGGGCATGAAGTTTGATAAAGGGGGCCTGGGCTGGCCTTGGGGCTCTTGGGGAGCTGGGCGTCGTCCGGCCATGGTCTTGCCGATGGGTTCGGATTGGGTATGGCCCCCTGGCTTGGCTGATTTCGCTTGACTTGCCACGGCGGATTGGTCCCGGCCCAGGGCGCCCAGGTTGGGGCCCGCGGGCAAAAAGCCGCCCGGTTTGGCGCCGATTGTTTGAAGCGCTTTAGCTCTTGCCGGCCGCGGCCAGCTTGCCGGACGCTTCCTTGGCTTTTTGCTTCTCCTTATTGGCGCGGCGTTTGGCATCGAGCTCCCGTTGCAGGCGGAGCTCTTCAGCGGCGAGGCGCTCTTCCTCTTTCTTTTGTTGGTAGTAGGCGTAGTCGCCCCGATACAGCACCAGTTCGCCGTCGCGCAATTCGACAATGCGATTGGCCACTCTGGAGATGAAATAGCGGTCGTGGGAGACCACAAGGACGGCCCCCTCGTACTCCATGATGGCATCCTCCAACATCTGCTTGGCGGGGATGTCAAGGTGGTTGGTGGGCTCATCGAGCACCAACAAATTGCAGGGAGTCAGCAGCATCAAGGCCAGGGCAAGGCGCGCTTTTTCGCCGCCACTCAGTTGCCCCACCTGCTTGAAAACAGCGTCGTTGCTAAAGCAGAAACTTCCCAGCAGGGAGCGCACCTGGGTCTGGGTCCAATCGGGCACCGCCTCAAAGAGGGTGTCGATCACGGTTTTGCTGAGATCGAGGGCCTCGGCCTGGTTCTGTTCGAAATAGCCCGCGATCACATTATGTTCCCCCAGGCTGGCGCTGCCCTCGAGCGGCTCCTCCATGCCCATCACCAGCCTCAGCAAGGTGGATTTACCGGCCCCATTGGGCCCCACAAAGGCGATGCGATCGCCCCGCTCGATTTCCAGTTCGGCTCCCAAAAACAGGATGCGATCGCCGTAGCTGTGGGTGAGGTTGTCGAGCTGGGCCACCTGGCGGCCGGAGCGGGGTGCCGGCGGAAAACTAAAGCGGGGACCGCCAAGGGCATCGATGGGCGCTTCGATGCGCTCCACCTTGTCGAGCAGTTTTTCGCGGCTCTTGGCCTGGGTGCTGCGGGTGGCGCTGGCCCGGAAGCGATCGATGTAGGCCTGCTGGGTTGAGAGCTCTTTCTGCTGGCGCTCAAAGGCGGCCTGGCTGGCTTCGCGCTCGAAGGCTTTCTGCTCTAGGTGTTGGCTGTAGTTGCCCAGGTAGCTGCGCGAGATGCCCCTCTCGGTTTCAACGATTTGGTTGCAGACCCGATCGAGGAAAGCCCGGTCGTGGCTGATCACCACCAGGGGCACGGTTTGGTCAATGAGATAACCCTCCAGCCACTGAATCGTTTCCACATCTAGGTGGTTGGTAGGCTCATCGAGCAGCAGAAGATCGGGGTCCTGCAGCAGGATTTTGCCGAGGGCAATGCGCATCTGCCAGCCACCCGAATAGTCGCCTACGGGCTGCTCGGCGCCTTCGGGGGTGAAGCCGATCGTGGGCAGTAGTTTGTCGATACGGGCATCGAGCTCGTAGCCATGCAGGGCCTCGAAGCGGCTATGGAGCCGGCCTAGTTCGTGGATGAGTTCATCGAGATGCTCCGGGTCGCTGGCGGCCTTCTCGCTCCCCATCTCGTCTTCCACCTGGCGCTGGCGATTGAGCACCTGGGCGGCTTCGCCGAAGGCCTGGAACAGTTCCTGGCGGACGCTGCGGGCCAGGTCCACATCGAATTCCTGCTGCAGGTAGGCAATGCGCGGCTCCCCCTGCTTGACCACCAGGCCGCTGGTGGGTTCCTCCAGCCCAGCAATGATCCGCATCTGGGTCGATTTGCCCGCCCCATTCACCCCCACCAAACCAATGCGATCGCCGCCCTTCACTTCCCAGGTGACGTCCTTGAGCACCTCGCCGGTGGGGTAAATCTTTGAAACACGTTCCAGACGAAGCACGGGGGCAGGGCTACAGGCGTGCCCCCATCATCCCCTGAGCGGCAAACTGGGGCAGTTCGGTTGCGGCCAGAGCCATGATCAAGCGACTCGAACAGGTGGCTGCCCTTGTGGTGGCGGCCGGTTTGGCGATCGTCAGCTACTGGTTGTTCTTCAGTTGGGCCCAGGGGGGCGGGGGCGCCCGGCGCCAGCGCTCCGCCCTAGAGGCCCCCGCGGGCCTTCAGCAGCCACTGCTTGCTGCCGGCATCGTCCAGGGAGCGGATGTGGGCCTTCACCTGCTCGACGCTGACCGGCAGGCCCCAGCCATCGCCGAGGCGGCAGATCTGCTCGAGCGTGCCTGAAGGGTTCTGCAGGGCCTGACGGAACAGGGCCTGGGTCAGGTCCGGATCTTGGCTGATGCGGTTGTAGAGGCTGGCGGCGTTGTCATTGCTGGTGCCAGCGGCAGTGCTGGTGGCGCCCCCCGGGGCAGGCGTTGGCTGGTCTGGGGCCATGGCTGGTTTGCACGCCTTCTGACCCTATGCAGATCAGCCCCGGTGCAACCGAACTTGAAACAGCTAGCAGCACGGGCTGGGGCCTGGTCGGGCCCGCTCTTGGGCCCCAAAACCTGCGATAGGACCCCTGCTTAGGCGGCCTGGGGGGCATCCTCGGGCTGGCCGCTGGCCGAGGCGTCTTCCATGGTGCGGGCATCGAGGCAGAGCACCTTGCGCAGCTGGGCGTAGTTGGCGGCTGTGGCGGCGCGGCCCTCCTGCTGGGCGCCGAATTCGGCCCGCTGCAGCACATGGTGCAGGTGGGTGAGCAGGTAGGTGCTGATCACCGCTGAGACCAGCACGTCGCTCTGTTCGGCCATGCGGCGGCGCTCCGTCCGGGCCTGGTCGGCGCGGGCTTGCACCGTTTTGGCCGTTTTCAGGCCGCCGCTGGCCCGGGTGGCTCCTCCCTTGAGGGCGCCGGCCTTGCTGGCCGCCCCCTTGGCGTTTTCGGCCACGGCTTTGGCGGTGGGGGCTTTCAGGGCACCGGCTGTCCCAGCCACTGTTTTGACGGTTGCAGCGGCCCGACGGGCCCGGCCCCCTGCGGCCAGGGGCAGGGCGACAGAGGCCTGATCCAGGACCTGGTTGCCCACCCCTTGGCCGCCCAGCCCTGGACGGGCCCCGCCCTGGTTGGCCAGTGCTTGCGCTGTCACGGATTTTCCCATCGGGACCAGGGCTGGGTGGTAACGACCCAAGCATAGTCCCGGATACTACCCTTGTGCATCTCAGTACACTCGTGGATACGTAGGAGGATCCGTTCTTCTCGGTGCCCCCCGGTTTCACTCAATTTCACCCGGTGCCCCTGGGCTCCGCTCCGCTTCTCGCCCCTTCCCTGGGGTCCCGTCCTTCGCGCTTTGGGCTGACTCTGTGGCGACCCGTCAGAACTCCACCAGTGGCCGCCCCAAGTCGCCTCGGATTCAGGTGGTGTTGCCGGAAGATCTTTGCGAGCGCCTCGGGGTCGTGGCTGAGGCGGAGGCCCGCACGGTCAGCAATATGGCCCGGGTGTTGATCCAGCAGGGCCTGGAGGTGTACGAGCAGCAACAGGCCGCCCTGCGGGCCGCTGCCCCCCCAGCCCCTGCGGCCTCGCCCGCGCCCGTGGCCCGACAGACCCCGTCAGTGCGGGCCACGGCATCGGGGGCTCCTCGCTCAGCAGCCCCTCGCTCAGCAGCCATGGCGGCCGAGGCAACCGACAGCTTTCGCCAGGCCCTTGAGCAGCAGGAGCAGGCCGAGCCCAAGCGCCTGCGCGGAGCTCCGAGACGCCTGCGCCTTAACCGGCCGCGCGCCTGAGGCCGGCCTGGGGCGTGGCGCACACCCCCAGCACCGCGGCTTGGCGGGCGCCCGTAACCGACGGCAGAGAGCCTGGATGGCCGAGCCGATGCCACCAGGCCAGCAGGGCAAAGGCCAGGGCTTCCCGCTCGCTGTCGCCGATACCGAGCTCGGCTAGGGGGCGCACGGCCAGGCCGCGGCAGCGGCGGCGGAGCTCCCCCATGAGCCGGTGATTGCGGGCGCCGCCCCCTGCCACCAGCAGCTCCAGGGGCATGGGGCCCCGCTCGAGGTCCTGGGCCACGGCTGCGGCCGTGAAGGCCGTGAGGCTGGCCAGGGCGTCGGCGGGCAGGAGGGTTGCGCCCCGTCCCTGGGCCGCCTGCCCCAGGGCCTGGAGGCGGCGCTCCAGATCTGCGGCTCCAAACAGCTCCCGGCCGGTGGACTTGGGGGGTGGCTGCTGCAGGTAAGGCTCTCGAAGCCACTGCTGGACTAGGGCTTCGTTGATCTGGCCCTGGCTGGCCCAGGCGCCGTTGGCATCAAAGTGGAGGCTGCCGCCACTGAATTGGCTGACGGCCAGATCGAGCAGGCTGTTGGCCGGGCCGCAATCCCAGCCCTGGATCGGCGCCTGCCGTTCGGGCCCCGAGCTCGGCGGCAGCAAGGTGAGATTGGCGATGCCGCCGAGGTTGAGCAGGGCTCGCCAACCGCCGATCGCCGGCACTAGGGCCCCATCGGCGGCGGGCACCAGGGGCGCTCCCTGGCCGCCAAGGGCCAGGTCCTGGGCCCGGAAATCGAAGACCACCGGTGTGGCCAGCAAGTCCGCCAGCAGGGGCCCCTGCAGCAGTTGCCAGCTGGCTCCGCGCTGGGATCCCTGGGGTGGACGGTGCCAGAGGGTCTGGCCGTGGCACCCCACCAGCTCGGCCTGGCCTTGGGGATCGCAGGCCCGGGCAGCCTCTGCCTGGGCCTCGGTGACGGCCTCGGCCAGATCCAGCAGGGCGGCGGCTGGCAGGCCCTGGCCCTGGCCGACGGCGAGAAGCTGGTCGCGCAGGCCAGCCGGATAGGGGATGGAGAGGCTACGGAGCACTTGCCAGCGGGGCCGCTCCGGCCGGCCGGAAAAACGGACCAGCACGGCATCGATCCCATCGGCACTGGTGCCGCTCATCAGACCGAGAACGCGCATGGCGGTGGGGAGAGGCCAATAAAAAGCCCTCCCATGATGGGAGGGCCGCTGGGTTATCCACTGGAGTCAGCCAACGGGGTCAGCCAGGCCGCCGGGGCATCGCCCAGGCCGGACCCGCTTCAACTCACTTGTTGGGTTGGGGGGTGAAGCGCAGGTAGGGACGCACTTCGGTGACGCCCTTGGGGAACTTGGCGCGGGCGTCTTCGGTGGAGATCGAGGGCACCACCACGCAGTCCTCGCCGTCCTTCCAGTTCACCGGGGTGGCCACGGAGTGGTAGTCGGTGAGTTGCAGGGAGTCGATCACCCGCAGGATTTCCTGGAAGTTCCGGCCGGTGCTGGCCGGATAGGTGATCTGCAGGCGCAGCTTCTTGTTGGGGTCGATGATGAACACCGAGCGCACCGTCAGGTTGTTGAGCGCGTTGGGATGGATCATCCCGTAGAGATCGCTCACTTTCTTGTCGGCATCGGCCAGGATCGGATAGTCGACGCTGGTCTGTTGGGTGTCGTTGATGTCGCCGATCCAGCCCTTGTGGCTTTCGGCCGAATCCACGCTCAGGGCAATGGTCTTGACATTGCGCTTCTCCCACTCGGGGCGCAGGCGCGACACTTCACCCAGTTCGGTGGTGCAGACCGGGGTGTAGTCGGCGGGGTGGGAGAACAGCACAACCCAGCTATCGGCGCCGAAGTCGTAGAGGTTGATCGGACCGAGCTGGGAGTCCTGGGTGAAATCGGGGACGGTATCGCCGAGCTGGAGAGCCATGGCAGGCAGGGATGCGGAATGGGCCAACGTCTTTGATCGTGCCACAGGAGGCCAGCCCTGGCCCGCGATTGGTGGGGTTTTGTGTGGCGGCGGCTACAGCGCTGGCGGCTAGGGCGGTCCTGGCAGCTGGCTTGGCCCCTGGGCGGATCACTCGCCTGCTGCCTGGGCTAGGGCCTGGTCTGCCAACCGCGATGGCGCCTGGGCGGGCCCCTGGAAGATCCAGTCGCGCAGGTTCTGCAGGCCGAGCCCGGCGGTGGCCGACACGAACAGGGCCTCCGGATCGCGAATCCGGGCCTGGTCCAGGGCGGCGACGGGGCAGCGATCGATCTGGTTGGCGATCAGGCGGCGGGGGCTGTGGCTGCCCAAGCCGTCGAGGATGGCGTGAACCGTGTCGAGCTGGGTCTGCCAGGCCGGATCGGCCAGGTCCACCACCACGAGAAGCTGGTCCGCTTCCAGGGTTTCCTCCAGCGTGGTGCGGAAGGCTTCCACCAGGGGCGGCGGCAGTTCGCGGATGAAGCCCACCGTGTCGGTGAGTAGCAGGGTTTGGGGCGGTCCGCCGGCGGGATCGGCCCGGCTGATGCGCCGGGTGGTGGCATCGAGGGTGGCGAACAGTTTGTTTTCGGCCAGCACCGCGTCGCCGGCCGCCGGCTTGCTGAGGGCATTGAGCAGGGAACTCTTGCCGGCGTTGGTGTAGCCCACCAGGGCCAGGCGCCGCTGGCCGTGGCGCCCCTGGCGCAGGCGGGCCTGGTGGTCGCCGAGTTTGCCGACGTCGGCCTGGAGTTTGTCGATGCGGCGGGCGATGGCGCGGCGGTCTTTTTCCAGCTGGGTTTCGCCCGGGCCGCGGGTGCCGATACCGCCGCCTTGGCGCGAGAGGCTGAGACCCCGGCCGCTGAGGCGGGGCAGGCGGTAGCGCAGCTGGGCCAGTTCCACCTGCAGGCGGCCCGCGGCGCTGGCGGCCCGTTGGGCAAAAATATCGAGGATCAGCTCGCTGCGGTCACTGACGGGCAGGTCCAGCACCCGCTCCAGGTTGCGGGCCTGGGAGGGTCCCAGCTCCCGGTCGGTGACCACCAAGGTGGCGCCCAGCTTGCGGGCCTCCAGGGCGGCCTCCATCACCTTGCCTTCGCCCCAGAGGCTCTGGGTGGCCCGCTCGGAGCGGCGCTGCTCGACCACCCCTACCGGATCGGCGCCGGCGCTGCGCACCAGCCCCTCCAGTTCGGCGATCTGGCGCTGGCTGGCCTGGCGATCGCTGCTGCTTATCGCTAGAAGCAGCACCCGTTCCCGGCCCGAGGGGGTGGCGGCCGGCAAGGTGCCCCGCTCCGGGCCTGGACCGCTGCCCAGGTCAAGGGCGCAGAGATCCTCAAGCGAGCCTTCGGCCAGCACCTGCCAGGGCTGGTTGCCGTCCTGGCCGGCGCTGGCACGCCCCGGGCTCGATTCGCCCAGGCCATAGAGCCCGGCCGGCCAGTGGCCGCCCGCCTGGGGCTGCTGGGCGTAGCGGAGCCACTGGCTGGGGCCCAGATCCAGCCCCACCACCGCCTCACTCCCCTGGGGTTCGAGTTGGCGCGCCCGGGTGCTGCAGGTGACCAGGCGCAGGCCGGGGCCATGGCGCCGGGCCGAGCCTGGCAGGCGCTCCAGCAGCCGGCCGGAGTGCTCGAGTGGGCCGATCCAGAGCAGGCGGCAGAGGCCGCGACCATCGATCACCAGGCTGAGGGGTAGCTCCAGCTCCAGGCTTTCCTGGGCGAGGCGCTGCAGGCTGAGCAGGTCGGCGCCGTGGGACTCGGGATGGCGGCGTTGGGCGATGCGCTCCAAGCGGCGCTCCACCGAGGGGCGCAGGCCGGCGGTGCGCCCCAGCAGGACGGCCTGTTTCAAATTCGGCGGATCCGCACACAGGCCAGGCCTGCCGCCCGGGCCCCGAGCTCATCTTCCGGGCTGTCGCCCACATGCCAGGCCTGGGCGGGGTTGAGGCCCAGTTGGGATAGGGCCAGGCCAAAGGGGGTTGGATCGGGTTTGGCGGCCCCGGCGGCACTCGAGACCACCACCACCGAGATCCAGTCGGCCAGACCTAGGTCCCGCAGCAGGCCGACCAGGCGCCCATCGAAATTGCTGACCACCGCCAGCCGCAGGCCGCGGCGGTGCCAGCGCTCCAGGGCGGCGGCCACGTCGTCGTAAACCCGCCACAGATCGGCCTGGGCAAAACGATCAAACAACGCATCGGCCAGGGCCGGCGGCAGGGGCTCCTCCAGGCCGGCGGCGGCTAGGGCCGCGGCGATGCGTTCGGCCCACCAGTGCCGTTCGGCGGCCTGCAGGGCAGCGCCATCGAGCCCTGGGAAGGCCAGGGGCGGCGCCTGGCGATGGATCCGCGGGAACACGGCATCGATGGCCGCGGCATCGACACTGAGACCGTGCTCGGCGGCGAGGCCGGCATAGGTGTGGCCCACGGACTGGCGCAGGCCGATCAGGGTGCCCATGGCATCGAGCAGCAGGCCCTGGGGCGGCGGCAGGGTCGGGGCTACCCCCTGGGCCGGGGCCATTACCCCGGATCCCGGGTCCCTTGCCAAGGAGGGGGGGCTCATCGCCAGTCCGCCAGCCAGCCGGCGGCGACCCGCAGCTGGTGGGACAGCCCCGGCATGCGGGCCAGGTAGGCGAGCTGGCGGATCCGGAAGGCAGCGGGGCCAGCCAGGGTGAGGCCCAGTCCCGTGAGGCTCGCCTGGCCGATCCCCAGGCCAATCATTTCGCCTAGGTCATTCCATTGGAACGGTTTGAGCGGTTGATCGGCCAGGGAGAGCAGCAGGTTGGCGGCCAGCTGTTGGGCCTGCTGGTAAGCCACCTGGGCCGTGGCCGGCAGGGGGGGCTGGTCGTCGCCGCAGAGGGCCCCATCCCCCAGGGCAAAGACGTCGCTGAGGCCCTTGACCTGAAGGTCGTTGTGGCAGAAGAGTCGGCCGCGGCGATCGCGCTGCGGGGCGGGGCTGATCGGCGGCAGGTTGGCGGCCATGCCCGCGGTCCAGATCACCGCATCCGCCGGTAGCCGTTCCCGTTGACCAGGCAAGGCCTGACGGGCTGGCGATCCTTCGGCAGGGTCCATGGGGGCGGTCCCGCCCCGCACCAGCTCCAGGCCGGTGGCATCGATGCGCTCCACCCGGGTGCCCGTGCGCAAATGGATGTCGCGGCGAAGGAGGGCGCTGCGGGCCTGGTCCCGGTTGAAGGAGCGACCGTTGGGCAGGAGCTCGGGTCCCTGTTCCACCAGCTCCAGGATTGTGGTGCCGTCGAGCAGGTCGGCCAGTTTGCAGATCAGCTCGACGCCGCTCGGGCCAGCCCCCACCACCACCAGCCGTTGCAGGGGCCGTGGGCGTTGCTTGAGCTGCTGGATCAGGGCCTGGAGCCGCTCCACATCGGCCAGGCTGCGGAAGTCGAGGGCGTGCTCGGCCACGCCGGGAATGCCGAAGTCGTCGCTGCGGCCGCCGGTGGCTAGCA
>Ga0310335_100177_pt1 | contig 18497 bp, 16 predicted proteins | sample LakMicMISRFREDD7_FD_195549 | JGI IMG/M metagenome (GOLD analysis project Ga0310335, IMG submission 195549) | Enriched freshwater cyanobacterial communities from Lake Michigan, Michigan, United States - MI23.SRF.RED.D7 (v2) (version 2) | ecosystem: Environmental > Aquatic > Freshwater > Lake... | reverse complement strand
CTTGAATAGGACCCACTGACCAGGCCCCGCGCTGGACCGCCCTGACCGTTCCCCCGTTCCGTTGCTCAGCTGGCTAACTGGCTTGGCTTTGGCCGTGCCCCTGCTGGCCGGCTGCCAGCCGCCCCATCCCGCTGGCGAGCTGGTGGTGGCCAGCCGCAGCAGCCTCGAATCGGTCGATCCGGTGGATGTCACCACCTTCGCCGGCACCCAGCTGCTCAGCGCCCTGGGCGATCCCCTCTATGCCAGCGATGCGTCGGGCCGCATCCAGCCGCGCCTGGCCACCGCCCTGCCGCGATTTAGCAGGGGCGGCCTGGTCGCCCACATCCCCCTGCGCCAGGACGTGCGCTTCCAGGACGGCAGCCGCTTCGATGCGGCCGCCATGGTGTTCAGTCTCAAGCGCTTCCTTGCCCTGGCCAAGGTCAGCTACCTGCTCGATGGGCGGGTGGCAGCCGTGGCGGCAAGCGGGCCGTTCGAACTGGAACTGCGGCTCAAGCGCCCCTGCGCCTCCCTGGCGGCCGTGCTCAGTTCGATCAACCTGACGCCCGTCTCGCCCCAGGCCTACCGGGACCATGGCCGCCGCTCCCTGCGGGACCGCTTCGTTGGCACCGGGCCCTACCGGCTGGCCGCCTTCACCCCCCAGCAGCAGCGCCTGTTGCCCTTTGCGGGCTACTGGGGAGTGCCCCCCGCCAACCGGGGCCTCAGTCTGGTCACCCTCAGCAATTCCACCGCCCTGTTTGGCGCTCTTGTGAGCGGCGAAGTGGATGTGTTGCTCTCCAGCGGCCTGGACAGCGACCAGCAACGGGATCTGCATCGGCGCGCCGGCCGCGGCAGCTTGGTGGAGGGGATCGGTCCGGCGGTGGAGATCGGCTACCTCACCCTGCGCAGCGACCAGCCGCCCCTGGCCAACCCCGACCTGCGCCGGGCCCTGGCCTACTCACTCGATCGCCGCCTGATCAACGAGCGGGTCAGCTACGGCATGCGCGATCCCCTGCGCACCCTGGTGCCCGCTCCCCTGCCAGGCAGCCAGCCCCCCAGCTGGCCCGCCTACGACCCGGCCCGGGCCCGGGCCCTGTTCCAGAAGGCCGGCTACTGCCAGGTGCGGGGGCCTGGCCAGGGCCGGCGCCTGAGCCTGCCCCTGAGTTTCCGCTCCAACGTGCCGGCCGATCGGCTCTTTGCCCTCACCTGGCAGGCCCAGCTCCAGCGGGATCTGGGCGACTGCATCAGCCTCGAGATCACCGGTATTGAATCCACCACCGCCTACCGCCAATTGGGCGCTGGCGCCTTCCCCCTGATCCTGCTCGACTGGAGCGGCGACTACCCCGATGCCAATGCCTATCTCCAGCCCCTGCTGGGTTGCGGGCGCGCCCAGGGCAATCGCTGCTTGGCCGGCGACAGTGCCGCCAGCGGTAGTTTCTGGACGGCGCCCGGGCTTGGGGCGGAGCTGGCCGCTTTGGAGAGCGAACGGGGCCAGGCCCGCCAGCAGCTCGTGACCCAAATCCAGGCGCGCGTCGCCGCCGCGAGCCCCTACCTGCCGGTGTGGCGGGTGCCGCCCAGGGCCTGGGCCCAGCCCTGGCTCGCCACGCCCCAGTTCGATGGGTCTGGCCGCCTGGTGCTGCAGGCCCTGCATCGGCGCTCCCAGGCTGGGGCGGCCCCAGTCGCACCGGTTCAGGCAGACCTTGTGAAGGCCCCAGTCCACCGCGAAGGGCCCCCCGGCCGTCCAGGAGGCAGCCCATGAGCCGGCGCCGCCAACTGCTGGCCTACCTGGCCAGCCGGCTGCTGCTGTTGCCGGTGATGCTCTGGCTGATCGCCAGCCTGGTGTTCCTGCTGTTGCGGGTCGCGCCGGGCGATCCGATCGATGCCCTGCTCGGCACCCGGGCTCCGGAGGCGGCCCGCACGGCCCTGCGCCAGCAGCTGGGCCTGGACCAACCCCTGGCGAGCCAATACGGCCACTACCTCTGGGACCTGCTCCATGGCCAGCTGGGCACTTCCCTTACGAACCAGGAGTCGGTGCTGGGCGTGATCGGCCGCAGCCTGCCCGCCAGCCTGGAGCTGGGGGTGCTGGCCCTGGTGATCGCGGCCGTGCTGGGGCTGGCGGTGGGCTTTAGCGGCATCGCCCGTCCCGAGGGGCGCCTTGATTTGGCCGGGCGCCTCTATGGCATCGGCACCTACGCCCTGCCCCCCTTTTGGGCCGCCATGGTGGTGCAGCTGGTGTTTGCGGTGTGGCTGGGCTGGTTGCCGGTGGGCGGCCGCTTTCCGCCCACCCTGGTGCCCCCCAGCGGCACGGGCTTCTACCTGCTCGACAGCCTCCGGGCCGGCAACTGGAGCCAGTTCAGCGCCAGCCTGCGCCACCTGGTGCTGCCCGCCGCCACCTTGGGGGTGCTGCTCAGCGGCATCTTCGATAACGCCCTGCGGCTCAACCTGCGCCGGGCCCTGCGCTCCGACTACGTCGAGGCGGCCCGCAGCCGCGGTCTGAGTGAAACCCGGGTGGTGTTGCGCCACGCCCTGCCCAACGCCCTGTTGCCGGTGCTCACGATCACCGGCATCACCGTGGCCTCCCTGATCGGCGGCGCCCTGCTGATCGAGGTCACCTTTTCCTGGCCTGGCATTGCCTTTCGCTTGCAGGAGGCGATCGGCCAGCGGGATTACCCGGTGGTGCAGGGGATCGTGGTGGTGGTGGCGGCCCTGGTGGTGGCCGTGGGCGTGGCGGTCGACCTGCTGGTGGCCCTGCTCGATCCCCGCATCAAGTTTTGAGGGCTGCCCGCCAGCGGGCGGCGGCCGCCCGATCGAGCACGTAGGCGTTCACGCCCCCGAGCTTGCGGCGTTGGGGCGGCAAGGCCATCGGCGACTTCAACCCCAGCAGGAATTCACTGGTGAGGCTCAGTTCCATCCCCTGCACCCGCTCGGGGGGGAGGCCCACCAGGTCATCCCCCAGCTGGAAGAGGGCCTGGGAGCCGGGACGGATCCGTACGGGCGAAAAATGGCTGGCCCCATCCACCAGGGCCAGGCGATTGCGGGGATTGGCCTGCGGCAGAAACAGCTCCAGCTGCTCTCCCAGGGGCGGGGTGACCAGATCGAGGCTGCCGCCCACGAGCAACACCGGGGCGTCTAAGCCTGCCAAGCCCCGGTTTGGCCACAGCAGGCTGCCGAAGCCGTTGAAGAGCACCAGGCCCGCTACGGGCTGGGCCAGGGGTTGGGGAGTCGGCAGGGTCACCCGGGCCAGCTGGCATTGCAGCAGGCGCGAGAGGTTGGTGAGCGGCAGCTGGCGCATGGCCCGGCGGCAACGGCCCGCCAGGTCGGCTTCGGGCCGCAGGCCGGCCGCCAGCAGGGCGGTGAGCCCGCCGAAGGAATGGCCCATCAGCACCACCGAGCGGCCTAGGGGCGGCAGGAGGCCAGCCTGTTCGGCCGCCACCACCGCCTGCACGTCCTGGAGTCGGATCGGCAGGGCCTCGGCTCCGGGGGGCGGCTGCAGGCCATCGAGCACGGCCCGCACGGCCTGCTCATCGCTGCCGGGGTGCTCCAGCACCAGCACGGGCCAGCCCCGCTCCGCCAGGGCCGCGCCTAGCCAGCCGAGCTGGGCGGCACTGCCCCCCAGCCCCGGCATCAACAACACCCAACCCTGGCTTGGGGACGATCCCTGGGCGGGCCAAAGCACCAGCTGCAGCGGGGTGCTGCGATGGGCCACGGGCAGGCTGAGCACCTGGCTGCGGCTGGAGGGCCGGCGGGAGGGCGAAGTCGCCGTTGCGCTTGGGCTCGCCGCCCGGCCGGGGGCGAGGCTGGACCCCTGGGCTGGGGCCTGGTCCCGCAGGCCCGATGGGCCGCTGGCGATCGCCAAGCCATCGGTGATCGCCAGCAGGGGGCCCCGCTCCGGCAGGGGCAGGCGGCGCAGCATGGCCAGGGCCTGGCGCTGGGCCTCCAGTTGCTGGCGCCATTGGCTGGCCATGGCCACCAGGGCATCGAGGTTGAGTTGGATCCGGCGGGCCGGCACCGCCCGCAGCAGGTCGATGGTGGTCACCGTTTGTTGAAGCTCGAGCAGCTGGCGCAGGGTCTTGACCAGCAGGGGGCCGCCCGCCTGCAGTTCGGGGGTCTGGTCCGTCGGGGCCGGGGGCGCTGGCGCCTGGGCCCGCTGGGTAGGGGCCGTCGGAAGCGGCGGCAGGGGCCCCGGCGGGGCGGCATTCGGCAGGCCAGGGGAGGCCATGCGCTGGGAGGGTCGGGACCTGGAGAGGGTCCGGGCCGCTGGGGGGCCGGGCGGCCTGGTGTCCCCTAAAGCGCCCAGGGCCTGCCAGGGCGCTGGCAGGCCAGCGCCGCTGATCACGTCACCCATGGCGCCCAGCACTTGCTCGCCGGCCCAGCTCTCGATCAGCTGGCGGCCCAGGGAGCGGTCCTGCACCAGGGGCGCCCGCAGCAGGCGTAACAAATCCTGGCGACTGCTGGGTTCTAGGAGGTCGAACCACACCCCCAGATCCCCCTGGGGCTGGGCTGGATTGCGGGACCAGCTGGCCAGTTGGTCAATATCGAGGGGCACGGTGAGCCCATCGAGCTGGACCACCAGCTCTTGGGCCGCCTGGGCCGGCGGGACCAACGGGGCCACCCCGAGCACCAAACTGGCCAGGAACGGGCCGAGGCGTGGGGCGAGACGTGCAGCGATCTGGGAAACAGCTGAAGGCAAAGGCACCGCCCGGGGGCTGGTGGGACCAGTTTCCCCCAGCCTTGCGGGATGTGGCGACCGCGCGGATGGTGGCCAGTATTGGCGCAGGGGGGGTCCTCTATCTCACCCCCATGGTGTTCCATGGCGAAGCCTTCACGGCCTCCCAAGTGGGCCTGGGCCTCGCCCTGGGTGCCTTGGCGGGCACGGTGGGGCGGTTTGCTAGCGGCGCCCTGCTCGATCGGGGGCTGCGCTGCTCCTTGCCGGTTCTGGTGGCGGCCCTGCTGGCGCTGGTGGCCGATGCCCTGCTCTTCGGTGCCAACCAGTTTGAGACCTACCTGGTCGGCCAGGTGCTGTTCGGGGCAGCGGTGGGGCTCTACTGGCCGGCCATGGAGTTGGCCGTCTCCCTGAGCTGCCAGCCCCTGCCCTCGGCCCGGGGCTATGCCCTGGCCCGTACGGCCGATGCCCTCGGGATTGCCCTAGGCGCCCTGATCGGGGCCGGCCTGGCGGCCAGCGGCCAGTTGCGCGGCATCTACTTGGTTGACATCACCGGCCTGCTGGTGGTGGTGGCCCTGCTGCTGCGCCGCCCCCTGCCGGCCCGGGCCCCCTTGGCGCCAGAAGGCCGCCAAAGCGATTGGCAGCACTGGCTACCGCCCCTGCTGCCCTTGCTGGCCCTGACGGTGGTGGCCACGGCGATTCCGGCCCTCATGCAGAGCGCCTTGCCCCTGGATTTGGTGCGCGGGGGCCTGCAGCGGCCGGCCTTGGCGGAGGGAACCGGCGCCCTGTTGATCGGCGGCCAGCTGGGCCTGCTGCTAGTGATCCAGTGGCCCGTGGGCCAGTACCTGGCCAAGCGGCCGGTGAACCTGGGCCTCACGATCAGCCTGCTGAGCTTTGCCCTGGGCTGCGGCCTGCTGGCCCTCTCGGCCCTGAGTTCCGGCGGGGCGGGCCTGGTGGCCCTGGCCCTGCTGCCCGTGGCCCTGGGTGAGGCGGCCTTCCTGCCCATCGCCACCGAAGCAGTGGTTGAACTGACGCCTGTAGATCACCAGGGCCTGGCGATGGCCCTGTTTTCCCAATGCTTTGCCGTCAGCTCCTTCGCCGCACCCCTGCTGGCGGGCTGGTCCCTCGATCACCACCAGCATGGCCTCTGGCTGTGGCTGGCTACGGCCCTGGCCTGCCTGCTGGTGTTGCCGCTAGTGGCGCATATCGGTCGTGATCAACAGCAGCGTCGCCTTGCCCGGCTGGGGAAGGCCGGGAACGGGGACTAGGCCTGGAGCTGGAGGGGGGCGGCAGGGACGGTCGTTACGCCTCGGCGCTCGCGCGGTCATCGCCTGCAGATCCTGCGGAGGCCCGCTCCGTAGGCACCACCCAGGCCTCGTGGGGGAGGGGTTCGGTGCCGTATTCCCAGTCGTCGTAGTCGGGATCGTTGCGGATCTGCTGGTGGATCTGTTTTTGAACGTCGAAATCGTGGGGATGGAGTTCCGGCTCCAGGGCCCCATCGCCGCTAGCTCCACCGCTGGCCTCCCTAGGGGAGCGAAGAACGTCCTGCTCCTGGCTCGTCACGGGCAACCTCAAAACGGCTGATCCCAGTCTGACCGATCGGGCCGGGGCTGCCCATCGAGCCTCCGGCAGCAGGCGGCCTCCAAGGGTGGGGGGCCTGCGGCACCATCGTTGGAGCTGGGGCGGTGCGCCGTCCATGGAGAGAGGGGCCATGGCCTTGCAACTGATTGGCGCTGGCTTTGGACGCACGGGCACCCTGTCCCTGTACACGGCCCTCAACAGCCTGGGTTTGCCCTGCTACCACATGGTGGAGGTGCTGCGAAATCGGGCCAATCGCCACCATCTGGCCTTCTGGCGTCGGGTGGCCCATGGCCAGCCCGGCCAGCCCTACCCCTGGGACGAGGTGTTCACCGGCTACGTGGCAGCGGTGGACAACCCGGCCAGCTGCGTTTGGAGGGAGCTGCTTGAAGCCAATCCCGGCGCCAAGGTGATCCTCACCCTCCATCCCCGCGGCGCCGACGCCTGGTACGAGAGCACCCTGGAAACCATCTATTTCAGTGAACGGATGTGGCAGTTCCAGCTGCTCGCCGCCGTGAGTCCCTTCGCCCGGGCCCTGGGCGATATGACCCACCACCTGGTCTGGCAACGGGCCCACCGCGGCACCATGGCCAATCGCCAGGCCGCCATCGCCCACTATCACCAACACATTGAAGAGGTGAAGGCCGCCGTGCCGCCGGAGCGCCTGCTGGTCTATAGCGTCGACCAAGGCTGGGGCCCCTTGTGCGCCTTTCTCGATCTGCCGGCACCCCAATCGCCCTTCCCCCATGTCAACGATCGGGCCGAGATTCAGGCCACGATTGGCTTAATCAACTTGGCGGCCCTTGGCATTCTTGGTGCGGGGGCTTTAGGGTTGGCTGGGTTGGCCCTTGGGCTCGAGCGGCTGAGGCGTTGATGGGATACGACGAGGCTTGGGCGGGGGATGGATGAAGCCACGCAAACCAATACAAGTGTTGACAGTCCTAATCTGTAGTGCGATTCAATGGATTGATCTGCTTGCTTAGTTAAACCATTGCTGCGCCGGTACGGCTAAAGTTGTGGTGAGGGGTTTGATCTGGCTAAGCCGTAAAAATGCAGCATATCGATGCCATTGGCTGTTGATGCTAGGGCTATGGCTAGGTTTTGAAAGAAGGGATGGGGTGTGATCCCATGGGTTTTGCTACACAGATAATGGCGCCACTGATAATTGTAATGCTCGTAGCACTTTTGTGGATTCTGTCGCCGTTGCAAGCACTGGCATTCCAACTCGGCAGCGTCCAATCTCCTCTTGTCGTTGCGTTCATCTCAAGTAAGGGCGACGCAACCTCAACAGGCCTAGAAGGCACCATGGATGCCGCCCATGGTGGCCTCACCGGCCCGAGGGGGCGTCAACCCAAAGGCAATGCCAAGCAGTTGCAAGCTTCGGCCCTGAAGGCAATCGCTGATTTCAAGCAGACAATAAAAGAATTTCCGATGAATCTGTAGGCAGGTGCGTATGCCTAAAATCTCGATGATTAGTTGTGTCCATATTTTTTGAAGGAGGCTGTGTATGCGCGGCCCTGTCATAGCAACGCGCTAAAACTTGGTTTGGTGGGGCAATCGTTAAGGTTTGTGGATAGAGCTGTTAAAATGGAAGCAACATTTTCAAACGAAGGCAAATAGTAATTGGCTAGTGTTGTTGATGGTTTTTCGCCGACATAAATAGTCCATGCATCAGGCCAAACTCGAAAAATATCTTCATCAGTTTGGTCGTCACCGAAATAAATGCGGAGAACATCAGAATGGGCACCATAGAATTCTTTCACGATAGATTCGACAGCAGCACCCTTATCCCATGCAAAATTTGGGCGGATCTCAAATACTTTCTTCCCAGCACGGACTACCAACAGGCTTTGCGAGTTGAGCTCTTGCCTAAGCTGCTCGATGACCAAGGATAATTCTGGATAGTAGCTGGGGCATAGTTTACGAAAATGAATGGTCAGACTTAAACCCTTGTCTTCAATCCATATTCCAGGAAATGGTGCTAATCGATTGGTGAGTTCTGAATGCCATTGCAGGAGTACGTGGCCCAGACTATTGGCCGATGGGTGAGTAAAGCAAAGTCCATCCATATCGATTTCCAAGCCATGGTTCGCTACCAATCCAACCTTGGGAACTGTAATCAAAGACTTCAGATCCTTTAGACTGCGACCACTCACAATCACAACACGAAGTTTCGGGCATTCAGTAAGACGCTGCAGAATTCCCCATAGTTGTTCTGATAAAAAGCATTGACTTGGATTCTCTTGCAAGGCCACTAGCGTACCATCGTAATCACTACACAAGAGGATGTGATCAGCAGTCTCACAGGCTGTTTGCAAAGCTGATAACTTAAGCAGGGGCGGTAATCCTGAACGTGGGACCATTTAATTAGGCTTCAACATTCTTGGTAATGATGAACCAACAGGAGCTGTAGGGACTTAGGCTCATGAAATAGGGCTCAGCTGTTATTGCTGGAAAATCGTTATCCCCAAATATCTGTTCTAAATAGCAATCTTGATGGTCCCATAATAGTAGATGGACGGGTTGTGTGCAGTTTGACAGATTGTGGACGATCAAGGCTTTTTCATCTTGCCATTCGCGTACAAAAGCAAGAATGTGTTGATTATTGCTATCGATAAATCTTATGTTGCCACGGCTAAATACCTGCCGTGTCGACCTGAGTTTTAACATCCTTCTAAGCCAGTGGAGTAGCGATGAAGGCGACCTTAATTGGGATTCTACATTGATTGCTTGATAGTGATAGACGGGGTCATTGATGATGGGCTGGTAAAGCCTTGAGTTGTCTGCCTGGGAAAAGCCAGCATTGCGATCGCCGGTCCACTGCATCGGAGTGCGCACGCCATTTCTATCCCCTAGATAAATATTATCTCCCATGCCGATCTCATCTCCATAATAAATCACAGGACTGCCCGGTAACGATAGCAGCAAGCTATATAGCAATTCAATCTGGCGTCTATCATTAGCCATCAGCGGCGCGAGTCTTCGGCGGATGCCATGGTTTAGGCGCATTCTTGGATCAAATGCGAAGTTTTCAACCATGTATTCACGATCAGGCTCGCTTACCATCTCGAGGGTTAATTCGTCATGATTGCGTAAAAAGGTGGCCCACTGGCAGCACTTGGGTATGGCCGGAAGTTGTTCAATAATATCTACTATCGGCTGCCGATCTTCGCGGCGTAGGGCCAAAAACATTCTGGGCATTAGGGGGAAGTTGAAGGCCATATGAAATTCATCGCCATCGCCAAAATAGGGCATTAAATCCTTTGGCCATTGATTTGCCTCGGCCAACAAAATTGCCCCAGGATAATTCTGATCAATCAATGAGCGCATCCGTTTGCAAAACTGGTGGGTTTCAGGAAGATTTTCGCAACTTGTCCCTTCCCGTTCAAATAAAAATGGCACTGCGTCAACGCGAAAGCCATCAATACCTCGATCAAGCCAAAAGCGCATGCATGCCAACATGGCATCTTGTACTTCTAGATTGTCATAGTTTAAATCAGGTTGATGGCTGAAAAACCGGTGCCAATAATATTTTTTAGTTGCTTGACACCAGGCCCAGTTGGATTGCTCAGTATCACTAAAAATAATCCGAACCCCTTCATATTTTTTGTCAGTGTCCGACCATACGTAATAATTATAGAAGGCAGAATCCGGGCCTCTTTGCGCTTCGCGGAACCAGTAGTGCTGATCTGAAGTATGACTTATTACAAGGTCTGTAATAATGCGTAGGCCATATTCGTGTGCGGTTTTAGTCAGGCGTTCGAAGTCTTCTACCGTTCCTATGGAATGATCTATGGATATAAAGTTTGAAACATCGTATCCGTCATCACGAAGGGGTGACTCAAAAATTGGCATCAGCCAAAGGCAGGTGACCCCCAGGCTTCGTAGATAGTCTAGGCGTTCAATTAATCCCAGAATGTCACCGTGGCCATCTTTTGTGCTGTCATTAAAGCCGCGTACATAGACCTGGTAAAAAATGGCGTCATGGTGCCAATCTAAGTTGTTTTTTGAAATTGTCATGGGTATTTTACTGCATCTAGTTTAATGAGATGAGACGCCATATCCGCTCCCCAACGAAACACGTTATGGGCCTGCAGATGGCTGCGCATCTTCTTCATACGCGTTTCCATTTCTTTCGGTTTCATCCGTAAGGCTTGAACCATGGCGTCAGCAAGCATCTCTATTGAAAAAGGATTAACTAATATTGCGCCATTGAGCTCTAGGGCGCTCCCTGCAAACTTGCTAAGGATAAGTACCCCTTGATTGTCAATTCGTGATGCGCAGAATTCCTTTGCTACAAGATTCATGCCGTCATGCAGTGAGCTCACCATGCAAAAAGATGCAAGCCGTTCCAGGGCAATTAGCTCTACTTGATTATAGCTTCTCAATTCCAAGAGTATCGGCTGCCAATTTTTATTGCCAAACTGAAGGTTGATGTCATTGCTGAGTTGAATGATGTCGTCTTTTAATTGCTTGTAATCATCCAGCGCCAGGCGAGAGAGGGTTGCGATCTGCACGAATGTGAAGAGGCCAATCAGCTCATGATTGGTTTCTAAAAGCAAGCGAATAGCTCCTAAGCGCTGCAAAATCCCCTTTGTATAATCTAATCTTTCTACGCCCAGGCCGATGCGGATTCGCTTGCAGTCAAGCCGCTTGCTCCACTTAGCCATTGAGCTTGATACGGAGTTGCCAGTGGCTAGTAGTTGATGGCTTGCAACATCAATGCTGATTGGAAATTGTCTTACTTCTGTATCACGAACTAAGCTTGCCTGAGTTCCGTTATTCTGATTTTTTGTGGCTGGTTTTACTGCGTTACGACATGCTAGGAAATTTTGGCAATGCTCCGGTAGCTGAAATCCAAGCAAATCATTGCCAAGTAGCCCTTCTAGGAGCTCCTGGTGATTTGGGCAAGTTCTGAAGATATCCCAGGGTGGCCAGGGAATATGCCAAAACTGAGCAATTATTATATTTTGATTGGCTTTTTTTAGGATACTTGGAAGTAAGGCCAGGTGGTAATCTTGGACAAACACAATGGCTGGACGTCCTGCCACTTCATTAAGTACGGCATCGGCAAAGCGTTGATTCACTTGTCGGTAGGCAGCCCAGCTTTCAGCTGTAAACTTCGGTTGGGTAAAAGCAACATGGCAGAGTGGCCAGAGTCCTTTGTTGGAAAAATTTTCATAGTATTGTCGATATTCGTTGTCATCGCTGCGAACTCGACGTACGGCAAATTTGGCCTCATCTGATTCAACGAGGCCGGGAGTACCAAAGTCTTCAAAGTCGGTTGATGTTTGTTGGCCTGATGCGTGGGAGATCCAGGTGCCACCTGTTGATTCAATAAATGGAAATAGTGCTGATACCAATCCGCTAACGGCCTTAGTGGGTTGGTGCTTTTGATGTTCACTGCATCTAATCAGTGGCTCCCGATTAGCCACAATTACCATGTGCCGATGGCCAAGTTGCGAGTGAATAAGTGTTGATAGGCTTTGCTGTGTCCACACTGAAGCATTAGCGCCTTTCTCGATAGCCGCTGGCCTATTTACAGCACGTTTAACTTCGGCTTTTGAAGGGCCATTTATTTGCGTTTTCAAAAAAATTGCTTAACGCGATATTTCTTATTTTGGATCATGTTGATGCCGTTGGCCGTGCAGGCGGCCTATATGCTGTTGATTCGCGGTACCAACGCAATGCTTCGAATGGGTAATTCGGCTCTCGTGCTGGCACTTTTTCTGGCAGCGACATCCCGTCGTCCCTTTCGATCTAAGGACTAAGCGCTTCACCGTACTCAGGACGTCTGACTAAGCCAGACCATCGGCTGGGGTGGCTGGGTGGATCGCCGGGGGTGCAAGGTCAAGCATCGATGTCATGGCCGGCCAACAGCTTTGGCTAGGGCACGAAGGTAAGGTGGCGGTTTGGGGCCTTACGGCAGCTATCGATGGAGCGCTGCAATCTCTTCTGCTCACAGCAGATTGACAGCAGATCTGGGTTTCCGGTGTTTTGGGATCCCACCTAATGGTTGCGTTGAGTAAGTTGCAATGATCAATTGGCCCAGTAATGAAGCGAGCAATTTCAGCGCGGCGCACTTTGGCCCATTGGCGGCTTCGTTCCGGTTCAGGCCAGGGTGTGGAGTTTTCATCGAGTCATGGGGCTCAATTGGAGCCCTTACAGGGGTTATTAGACACCCTAAGGCCTGGTTTAAGTGGCTACTATCCTGACTGGGAAGGGGTTAAGGTTGCTGGTCCGTTAGCCATCGCCGCCTTATGCCAACAGAGTACGACTTTCGACGTTGATAATCCATATTATCAACCATTAGAATCCTTGCGAAGCCCTACCCTGCAGGCGCATCAACGTGGGGCTATTATTGATTCAACCGATTCAAGCAACCCAGCTGGTCGGATTCTGTTGCCCGGAAATGCTAACGATAGAGTTGTCCCGATAGCCGACTTTTCGCCCCTGGATTCCGGTGAAGGCTCGCCGCATAATCCCTCGCAAGGCCATTCCGGAATGTCATCGCAAGCTGAACCATTTGGTACGAGCGAAGTCAGCATTAGCTTTGGCACAGACCGGCTCCGGGCCGGCGCCGGGGCCTGTGAATTGATTTGCGATCAATCGGTTCAATTCGAGCTTGGCTGCTTCTTGCTAAGCAAAGCAAAGCAATGCCAAGTTTCCTCCGCTAATGGCCCCTCTTCTGGCCAGGCAATCTAGCTTGTATCACTGATTCAACAAGATACTATTGTTTGATTGATTTTAGCTGTTGCTGGCTTCTCATCGAGCGGTCCCCTTCCAGAGCACCAGCATTGGCATCGTTGTTACTGGCTTGATGGTTCCGAGATCTATTCTGGGACCATCTATTTCTTTTGCGCTAATGGCCGATGACCCCCATCTTCGGCAACAGCAAGTTGCGGATCTCCCGCTTTCTCAGGGGTACCCCTTTCCCCGCTGCTGTCGCCGCAGCGGCTCGTGGGCCGAGCCTGTTTTGCTGGAGGTTCGAACCCTTTTGCCCGCGCTTGAATCGACTTTATTCATGCAGTTAATCATGCCCTTCTGTTGACTACCGCGGCCGTGGTTTGCCTACTTTTGTTGTGTTTTGTGCCCGTCGCAATTTGCAAGGCGTTGCTTGCCTCCGGGGGTCTTCGGTCATGGCAAAACCCCTATTGTTTGCAAGCCATTTGTCCCAGCCTGTCCTTGGACGACCCCGCCATTCTCATGCCCTAGGGCTTTCCGCCGAAGAGTCGCCTGCCATTAAGAACCCTCAACCTTAAATGTTAAACTTGAAACTTTAAACTTAAAACTTAAAACTTTAAACGTTAAACAAAAACTCCATCACATCCCCTTCCGCCACCACATACTCCTTGCCTTCGCTGCGCAGCCAGCCGCGGTTGCGGGCTTCGGCAAGCGAGCCCGCTTCCAGCAGCTGGGCGTAGCTCACGGTTTGGGCGCGGATGAAGCCGCGCTCAAAATCGGTGTGGATCACGCCGGCGGCCTGGGGGGCGGTCATGCCGGCATGGATCGTCCAGGCGCGGGTTTCCTTTTCGCCAGTGGTGAAGTAGGTGCGCAGGCCCAGCAGCCGGTAGGTGGCGGCGATCAGGCTCTGCAGCCCGCCCTCGCTCACGCCCAGGCCCTCCAGGTAGGCGTCCCGTTCCTCGTCGCCCAGTTCCACCAGTTCGGCCTCCACCTGGGCTGAGATCCGCACGGTTTCGGCCCCTTCCTTGGCGGCCAGCTCAGCCACCTGCTCCACCCAGCCATTGCCGCCGGCCAGGTCGTCTTCGCTGACGTTGGTGGCGTAGATGATCGGTTTGGCGGTCATCAGGCCTAGGAGCCGAACTAGGGGTTCCTCCTCCTCGTTGAGGGCAACACTGCGGGCGGCGCCACCGGCCTCGAGCACGGCCTGGATGCGACCGAGGGCATTGTCTTCAATCTGGGCTTCCTTGCTGGTGCGCAGCTGTTTCTTGAGGCGATCGCGGCGCTTCTCGATCTGGGCCAGGTCCGCCAGGCCCAGCTCCAGGTTGATCACTTCGGCATCGCGGGCCGGATCAACGCTGCCGGACACATGGATGACGTCGTCATCCTCGAAGCAGCGCACCACATGGACGATCGCGTCCACCTCGCGGATGTTGGCCAGAAACTTGTTGCCCAGGCCTTCCCCCTGGCTGGCGCCCTTCACCAGCCCAGCGATATCAACGAATTCCACCCGGGTCGGGATCAGCTCCTTCGAGCTAGAAATGGCCGACAGTTTGGCCAAACGGGGGTCTGGCACGGCCACCACGCCCACGTTGGGCTCGATCGTGCAGAAGGGGAAATTGGCCGCCTGGGCCTGGGCGTTGGCCACCAGGGCGTTGAAGAGGGTGGATTTGCCCACATTGGGCAGCCCCACGATTCCGGCTTTGAGCATGGCGGAAATCTATCCGCGCAGGTGCACGCAGTTTTGCCGCCGACCAGGAAGACTGGGTGAAGATTTGCCCGTCCAGCCATTCCTGTCGCCATGCCCCAAGCCGCCCCCCCCACCAGGGAGGCCCTGCCGGTGGCCCCCGACACCAAGGCGGGCCCGTTCCGCTTCCCGCGAGGCCCCCGCTGGCTGGCCAGGCGCCGGCTCTGGCTGGGCCTGGGGGCCAGCGTGCTGGTGGTGGCGGGGGCCGGCTTTTGGGTCTCGTCCAGTAGGCGATCCACCCAGGTCAAGGCCCTAGCCACCTACACGGTGCCATCGCGGTTGGGCAGTCTGCCCGGGGTGGTCACGGCCAGCGGCCAGCTGGAGGCCTTCCGCCGCGTCAACGTCAGCCCCAAACGCCAGGGCCTGCTGGTGAAGTTGTTTGTTGAGGAGGGCGACTCGGTGGTGGCGGGCCAGCCGATCGCCCAGATGGACAGCGGCGACTTGGGCGATCGCATCGAGGAGCTCCAAGCCCTGGTGCGTAGCGCCCAGCAGCAGATGGACCGCAGCCGCCATGAGTTGGATCGCAACCAGCTGCTCTACCGCCAGAAGGCGATCAGCCTCAATGACTACGAGCGGATTCGAAACACCTACCGGGTCGATCGCGAAACCGTTCGGGCAGCGCAGAACCGCCTCGAGCAACGCCAGATCGAGCAGGGTGAACTCATCGTGCGCGCCCCCTTTTCCGGCGTGATCACGGCCCGCTACGCGGACCCCGGCGCCTTTGTTACCCCCACCACCACCGCCTCGGCCACGGCCGGGGCGACCAGTTCCTCGGTGGTGGAGTTGGCCCAGGGCCTGGAGGCCGTGGCCAAGGTGCCCGAAAGCGACATCGGCCGCCTGCGGGTCGGCCAGGACGCCTCGGTGCGGCTCGATGCCTTCCCGGACCGGCGCTTTGCTGCCCGGGTGCGCCAGGTCGCCCCCCGGGCCGAGAAGCTCAATAACGTCACCTCTTTCCAGGTGAAGCTGGCCCTGCTGCAGCGGCCACCCCAGCTGCGCATCGGCATGACCGCCGACATCGACTTCAATACCGGCGTGTTGCCGGCCCGCACCCTGGTGCCCACCGTGGCGGTGGTGACCGAGGAGGGCAAGCCCGGGGTGTTGCTGGTGGGCAAGGGCAACCAGCCCACCTTCCAGCCCGTCACATTGGGTTCGAGCAGCGGCCGGGACACCCAGATCCTTTCTGGCCTCAAGCCCGGGGTGCCGGTGTTCATCGACCTGCCCCCCTGGGCCAAAAAAGGGCGCGACAAGGGCTGAGGGGTTGGCTGAGGGGGCCCCGGGGTTAGGGGCCCCTCAGCTGGAAGGGGGCCTCAGCTTGTCGGGGCCTCGATCCGGCGCTGGTCGAGGAAGCGGCGGCTGGCCTCCACAATCCGGCCGCTGGCCTGGCCATCGCCAAAGGGGTTGTGGGCCCGGGCCATGGCGTCATAGGAGGCGGGATCCTCCAGCAGCCGGGCCGTTTCGCGCACGATGTCAGCGCTGGCCGTGCCGATCAGCCGGGCCGTGCCCGCATCCACGGCTTCCGGACGCTCGGTGGTGCGGCGCAGCACCAGCACCGGTTTGCCCAGGGCGGGCGCCTCCTCCTGCAATCCGCCGGAATCGGACAGCAGCAGCGTGCAGCCCCGCATCGCCGCCACCAGCTGGTCGTAATCGAGGGGCTCGGTGAGGAAGGCGCGGGGATGGCTGCCGAGCAGGGCCTGCAGGGGCTCGCGCACGGTGGGGTTGCGGTGCAGGGGCAGCAGCAGGGCCGTGTCGGGGAAGCGCTCCAGCACCTCTAGGAAGCCGCGACCGATCTCCTGAAGCCGCTCGCCCCAGTTTTCGCGCCGGTGCACCGTGGCCAGAATCACCCGCTGCCGCTCCCAGTCCAGGCCGGGCAAGGCGTAGGCCGGCGCCGAGGCGGCGGTCTGCAACAAAGCGTCAATGACCGTGTTGCCGGTGACCAGCACCTCGCCCACGACCCCGGAGGCCTGGAGGTTGGCCGCCGCCACGGGGGTGGGGGCGAAATGGAGCAGGGCCACCTGGGAGATCAGTCGCCGGTTGGCCTCCTCCGGGAAGGGATCAAAGAGGTTGTCGGTGCGCAGCCCGGCCTCCACATGGCCCACCGGGATCTGGGCGTAGAAGGCCGCTAGGGCCGAGGCAAAGGCCGTGGTGGTGTCCCCCTGCACGATCACCAGGTCGGGGGGGAACTCCTCGAACTCCTGGCCTAGCCCCTGCAGGGCGGCGCAGGTCACGTGGGTGAGGGTTTGCTTGGGGGCCATCAGGGCCAGGTCCCGGTCGGCCTTGAGGGCAAACAGCTCCATCACTTGCTGGACCATTTCCCGGTGTTGGCCGGTGAGCACCAGGCGGGTGTGGAAGCCCTCGGCCGCCTGGAAGGCCTGGATCACCGGTGCCAGCTTGATCGCCTCCGGCCGGGTGCCAAGCACGATGCAGACCTGATGGGGGGCGTTCAAGGCAGCGATGCATCCGGACTAATCCTAATGAGACCCCGCCGATACCCCCATAGGTGAGATGCTGCTAAAATGTAAATTATTCGCAGGCTGCAAAAGCTAGTAATCGTGGAACCCTTGGATGGCCCAGCGATCAAGCATGAATGGCCTGCCCAGGCTGGTCTCCCGCCGCCGGCCTGCGGTCCGAGCGGCTATCGCTACCCCGGAGGCCCCATCGACGTGCCCGGGGACCTGATCAGCTGCCCGATGCCCGGGGACCTGGAAGGGATTGTGCGGATTGCGGCTGAGCACAACTATTCCGATGTCCATCTCGGGGTTGGCGAGGAGCCTCGCTTTCGCTTTCGCGGCGACATCATCCGCACCGGATGGCCGGTGACGGATGCGGCCACCTTTGGTCGCTGGACTGGGGAAATGCTCGGTACGAGCCTTTTGGAAGGCTTCCGGCGTAAAAAAGAGTTCGATGGCTCCCATGCGTTCCCCTTCGTGCGGGTCCGCATCAACCTGATGGATTCCTTGAGGGGCCCGGCCATGGTGCTGCGGCTGATCCCCAACAGGATCATCAGCCTCGACGAGCTCTGCCTGCCGCCGGTGCTGCGCCAGCTCTGCACCCGGCCCAAGGGCCTGGTGTTGGTTACTGGGCCCACGGGCTCTGGCAAAACCACCACCCTGGCGGCCATGATCGACTGGATCAACCGCCACATGAGCCGCCACATTCTCACGATTGAGGATCCGGTGGAGTTCGTGCATCAGAGCCAGCAATCGCTGATTCGCCATCGCGAAGTTGGCTTGAACAGCCGATCTTTCAACGCGGCCTTGCGATCCGCCCTCAGGGAAGATCCCGACGTGATTTTAATCGGTGAAATCCGGGACCAGGAAACCCTGGCGACTGCCATCCAAGCCAATCAAACCGGCCATCTCGTTTTTGGCACCATGCACACAAACTCGGCCGTGCGCACTGTCGAAAGGGTGCTTGGCATGTTCCCGCCATCGGAACAGGAGGCGGTGCGCCGGGGCCTATCCGATTCGCTGCTGGGGATTGTTGCCCAGGGGCTGATTAAGACAACGGATGGGAAAAGAACAGCCTTTCATGACATCTTGATCAACAATGATGCTTGCAAAGATTACATTCAGAAAGGGCAGTTGGATGCCATTGAGCAGATTATGGAGCGCAGTGGTTTCGAGGGCATGCAAACAAGTAATCAAGCCCTCTTGAAGATGGCCCAAGAGGGCCTGATTGAAACAGCCGACGCCCTAGCCCAGAGCCTCAAGCCGGCGGAGCTGAAGCAGGCCCTACGCGGCCGTCAGTGAGGCCAGCAGCCGACCGAAGAGGAGCACTCCTAGGCCAATGGACAGGCCGAGCATGGCCAGGCGGCCATTCCAGATCTCGGCCTGGGGGGTGAAGCCGCGCTTC
>Ga0310335_100174_pt1 | contig 18620 bp, 19 predicted proteins | sample LakMicMISRFREDD7_FD_195549 | JGI IMG/M metagenome (GOLD analysis project Ga0310335, IMG submission 195549) | Enriched freshwater cyanobacterial communities from Lake Michigan, Michigan, United States - MI23.SRF.RED.D7 (v2) (version 2) | ecosystem: Environmental > Aquatic > Freshwater > Lake... | reverse complement strand
GTTTCACCCCCACCCGCCCGTCGACGGAAAGGCCCTACAGGACCACCTCGCCTTGAAACCAAGCCGCCAGCTTGGTGAACTGCTCCATCACCTCACCCTGGAGCGCGCCTTCGGGCGGCTCCCCGCGGCCCCGGAGGCCTCCCCTGAAGGGATGGCCGAGGTGTGGGCCTGCGCCAAACGCTGGGGTAGCGGGAAATCCCCAGAGAAGGCGCCGTGATTAACTCACTAGTGCAATGGCTTGACGCCAGAGGTTTCCCCTCACCTTCAAGACAGACAGTATTCCCCCCCTTCTTTCCATGAGCATTCGCCTCTACGTCGGTAACTTGCCGCAGACCTTTGAAGCCAAAGAGCTCGAAGCTCTGTTCACTGGCGTGGGCGAAGGGGTGCGCTTCAAGGCCGTCAACGACCGGGATACGGGAGCTTGCCGCGGCTTCGGCTTCGCCAACGTGGACAGCCAAGCCATAGCCGACATGGTAATCGAACAGCTCAATGGCAAGGAGTTCGGCGGCAACAGCCTGCGCATCGAGATTTCGGAGCGTCGCGACTCCAACAGCGGCAGTACTGTCAGGGGGGCTCCTGGCAGCAATGCAGCCACCCCAACTGTTTCCCGCAAAGCAGTCAACAAAGTGGTGCATGCCGACACCATCGAAACCGGGGCTCCCGATCCCCGCTGGGCTGGTGAACTGGCCAAGCTCAAGGGCCTACTCGACAACCAAAAAGCAGCGGTCTAACGGCAGGGATTGCAAAAAAGCTGAACTGCAAAACCCCCCGGGGGCCAAAAGCCCTCGGGTAGTTTCCTTATTGCCAGATCACAGACCGATCAGGGCAAGACAGCGGCCAAGGCGATAACGCCAACAAAAATGCCTAAGAAAAGAAAACCCATCTTCGTCATCGAGGACTCATGGTCTTCGACACCATGGTCAATAGCCTTATCAATGTCCGAACGGAATTCAGCAAAGGCCTGGTCCTTAACTTCAGGGCTTGGTTGATCTTTCATGGCAAAGAAGATGTGGTAGAAAATTTTATGAAAAGTTCTAGGGAAAGGAATCCCAAAACTCAAAAGTTCGTGGGGCAGAGAACCAAAAACTAAGCGCGATGGAAGAACCAATACGCACCCACGGCCAGGGCAATCATCAGAACGATGGGCACACCAATGGCAGCCATACCACTATGGCTTTTAACCACTCGCGATTCGTGGGCCACCACAGCCTGCCGGATATGCACCTCCATTTCCTCTCGCAGGCGGGCGAGCTCTGAATCCAGAGAATCTTCGCTAAAAAGTTCGCGAAGACTCTCAAAAGTGCTCTTGCCGAGCATCAAACTTTTTTCGGGATGGGTGTAGAGGATATCCATCAGCTCGTCACGATGGATCTCCATCACTTCAGTATCAACAGCTACCCGGGCGTAACTCGTGCGGGGGCGGCCATCAATCACCTCAACTTGGCCGAAGACATGCCCAGGACGGTGGCTGCTATCCACACCCTCGCCGGTTTCTGGGTAGCTGGTCACAAGCTCGACCAGTCCCTTGCGGACCACAAACACATGCTCGCTGGGATCACCCACGCTGTAGAGGTGTTCACCGGCCTGGGAAATGAGGCGGCGCATTGACTGAATTGACTTGTGATGCAGCAAATCTTAGGCGGTCTGCGGACTAAGATCATGGCAATTGCCCAATTTCATGGCCACCGCGAGCCAAAATCGAGTGCTCGCCTGGTCGAAGAGCCACCGACGCCTTGTTGCAGTTGCGATTGTCTGCGGAGGCATTGGCATCGCCTACTGGATCAAGGTGAAGTCAACGCCAGCTCCCAAGCCCCAGGCCCCACTGATCCAATCCGTAACGGCATTGGGTCGCCTAACTCCAGAAGGCGGGCTGGTCACTCTTTCAGTTCCAGCAGGAACATCAGGGGGCAATGAAGTCGTCACCCAATGGTTAGCGAGTGAGGGTGAAGCCATCAAAAAAGGGCAGCTCCTGGCACGCCTGAGCAGCAATGGAGAACTTGTTGCCTCACTGAAACAGGCAGAGGCTAATCTGCAGTCCACCCAAGCGCTCCTGCCTTTTCTCAAAATAAGTAAATCCCGAGGCCAGGAGCTGTATGGAGATGGAGCGATATCCGAAGAAGAGCTTGGCAAAACCTCAGCAAGCATCATCAGTCGCCGCGCCGACATCTCTGCAGGGGCTGCTGCTGTACAAAGAGCTCAACAACAACTTCTTTCATCTGAGGTTCGCTCCCCGCTTGATGGCTACCTAATCCGTATCTACAGCTGGCCGGGCATGAAGGAGGGTGGCGACGGACTGGCCATCATTGGCCGAACCGATCGCATGCAAGTTTGGGCCCAGGTATTCCAAACGGACGTCAGCAGGCTCGTCATTGGTCAGCGAGCAACAATTACAGCCGAGAGTGGTGGCTTCAAAGGAAAACTACAGGCAAGGCTCAATTCAATCATCGGGATTGTTTCCGAGCGCGATCTGTTTTCGATCGCTGGAAACAACGATGTCAACGCAAGGGTTGTCCTTGTCAAATTAAACCTGGAACCTGCAGACATCTCACAAGTAACCCGCCTGAGCGGCTTAAACGTGACCGTACGTTTTGACCCCTTATGAGTTTGCGCAGAAGTCTGGCGCGCCTCAACCTGAGGGATCTGCCACTGGCCTGGCTGCAGCTGAAACGCCAGCCCGTTCGATACCTTGTGGCAGTCACAGGCATTGGCTTTGCCGCCCTGCTGATGTACATGCAGCTTGGCTTCCAGTCTGGACTTCTTAACAGTGCAACCACGTTCTACGAGGCCCTGAATGCGGACCTGATCCTCATTAGCCCAGGAACACTCAACAGTGGCAACTTCCAACAGTTTCCCGAATCCCTTCTTTTTAATGCGTTAGGCGTAGAGGGCGTAAAGCAAGCCATACCTCTTTACGTCGCCAACATCAATACTCAGAAACTAGGTGGGGTTAGGCCCACCAGCCTACGCCTGATTGGCTTTGCCCCAGACACCCAAGTCTTAAATCTGCCTGATGTCATTGCGGAAAGCGAAGTTCTAAAAACCCCAGGCTACGTTCTCTTCGACACCCTGGGGAATAGAAATACCGGACCCATCGCAGCGGCCTTCAAAAGCCAAGGCGCTCAAACAATGCTGCTCTCGGATTACACCAAGACATTCCGGGTGATGGGCCTATTTAAATTAGGGTCAACCTTCGCAGCAGACAGCAACCTAATCAGCAGCGACACAACTGCAATCCAACTAGCCTTTCGCCAGATCAACCTCGGCGAAATATCCCTTGGACTACTGAGGCTTTCCCCCGATGCCGATTCCAAAGCAATACAAACATTCCTAACCAAATCCTATGGCAAAGAGCTTCAAGTCCTTACCAAGAGTGAACTGATTGCCCAAGAACGTGATTACTGGAATACAGCCTCCTCCTTTGGCGTGATCTTTGGCTTTGGAACGATTATGGGCCTACTTGTTGGAGGCGTCGTTGTCTACCAAGTGCTTTATACCGACGTGAGTGACCACCTTAAGGAATACGCAACACTTAAAGCCATGGGCTTTGCAGACGCCTTTATTCTACTTATTGTCATCCAAGAAGCATTTCTGCTTGGCATTTCCTCCTTTATCCCGGCAACAATTATCAGTACTGGCATGTACGCCTTCTTGACGTCAGCTTCAGGCATTCGAATTGAAATGACGGGCGACAAAACCCTACTGGTTGGCGCCCTAACCCTTGGGGTTTGCGCTGCGTCATCAGCCATTGCCATTCGACGCCTTCAGGACGCCGATCCTGCTTCGGTGTTCTAAACCCAACCATGTCAAAGCCTGTCATTGCCACTGAAAATCTCCGCCATGCTTTTGGCGAAGGTGAGTTGCGCACTGAAATCCTGCACGGGTTAAACCTACAGGTAGAAGCCGGTGAAGTCACCTTGCTGGTGGGTCCTTCGGGGAGCGGCAAAAGTACTCTGCTCACCCTGATCGGTGCCCTCAGGTCTGTAGAGGAGGGCTCGCTTAAAGTTCTAGGCGAGGAACTAAGCGGCAGCAGCGAACAGCAACGGGTAGCTATTCGAAGACGGATAGGTTTTATCTTTCAAAGTCACAACCTTGTTTCATCTCTAACAGTTCTCCAAAACGTGCAACTCTTGCTTCAGCTCAAGGAACCCAACCCAAGCCTTCGTATAGAACGCGCCTCTGCACTCCTGGAGGCAGTAGGACTTAGCCATCGCCTTAACCACTATCCAGACGAACTTTCGGGCGGCCAGAGGCAGCGGGTCGCCATAGCCCGTGCTCTTGCACCCGAACCAGAACTTGTGCTTGCAGACGAGCCCACAGCATCCCTCGACAGTCAATCGGGCCAAGATGTTGTTGAGCTACTTGGTGATCTTTGCAGGAGGCGCGGCAGTGCTGTACTGCTCGTAACCCATGACCTGCGTCTCCTTAAGGATGCAGACCGTATCTGGCGGATCGAAGATGGCCTCGTCAATCGCTGGCAACCCGATGCTGCCAGTCTTGCCGGAAATCACTAACAGTCAGTAAACACCCATTTCCCAATTCCTGAAACGATGTCCTTGCCAATTTTTGAAACCGAATGGGAAGGAAACTGGTCATGGGGTGACCAGAAGGTGAGCTACATGTACGCCCCTGCATTTGAACCTGGCAATAGGTCTGCAGCTATTTTGATCCACGGATTTGGTGCCTGCAAAGAACATTGGCGGCACAACGTTGAGGCACTTCGGAAGGAAGCCGATGTTTACGCCATTGACCTCTTGGGTTTTGGCACAAGTAGTAAGCCCCCTTCTCGACTGTTTGATGAACCGAAGCGACCAGGGTCAGCCTGTTACAGCATCGACCTATGGGCAGAACAGGTTGAAGCATTCATCTCAACAATTGTAAGTAAGCCAGTCACGTTGATTGGTAATTCAATTGGTGGCGTCGTCGCCCTGGCAACTGCAGCACGACTCGAAGCACAGGCGAAACCAGCACGAAGGGTTGTACTCGTGGACTGTGCCCAAAGAGCCATCGACGAAAAAAGACTCGCAGAACAACCGCCCCTAAGGCGCTGGGGCAGGCCACTGCTGAAGGCCTTAGTCAAACAGAGGTGGATTACCACTCCCCTGTTCCAATCCCTGATCAATCCTGGAATCATCCGAAGAGTCCTGAAGTCAGCCTATCCATCAGGAGCAAATATTGACGATCAATTAATACAACTTTTACTGAAACCTGCCATGGAGCCCGGAGCAAGCGAATCTTTTCGTGGCTTTATCAACCTCTTTGACGATCGAATAGCCCCCGACCTCCTAAAAGGATTGACCACACCTGTTGAGATGATTTGGGGACAAAACGATCCCTGGGAACCCATTGAAGAGGCCAGAAAATGGTGCAACTTTGACTGCGTCGAAAGATTAGACGAAATCGAAGGCCTCGGGCACTGCCCCCATGACGAGGCCCCAGAACTGGTGAACCCACTCCTTATCGGCGCACTGGGCCGTAGCAATAACCAAATTTAATTCGAAATCCATGAATAGACACGCCCTTTTAATTCTCTGCCTTGTCGTTGCAGTCGACAGCGCCTGCTTCGGTCTCCTTCTGCCAGTTCTGCCCTTCTTTGTGGGCGATTTGATCGGCAACTTTAATGCAATTGCCATCACCCAGGTCACGGCTGTTTACGCAGGCTGTCAATTGGTTGGTGCACCCCTCATTGGCCGCTGGTCAGACCGCCTAGGTCGCAAACCACTCCTGGCTTCTTCCATTGGCATTGGCAGCCTTGCCCTACTAGGGGCAGGTCTCGCCTCAAACCTCACAATCCTGATGGTCTTCCTAGGCCTAAAAGGGGCCAGCTCGGGGGTCTTCGCGTTGGCTCAGGCAGTCGTGGCCGACAGCGTTAATGAAGCCAAGGAGAGAACTGTGAGCTACGGAGCGCTCGGAGCATCCCTCGGCCTGGGTTTTGTCGCTGGTCCAGCGGTGGGAGGGATCATAGGAGCAATGAATCCAAGAGCACCCTTTCTGCTTGCTGCAGGCTTCACACTCATCAACTTGATCCTGGTCCTAACTATTCTCAAGGAATCAAGAAAAGTTGAGCATCGATCGGCTGCAAACAAAGAACCCCTGAAGTTTTGGAGCAAATCACGGGGTCAACTTCGCCGCTTACTAACCGTATACTTCCTCTTCTATCTGGGCTTTTCAGCCTTCACCGGAATCTTTGTACTCGATGTACGTGATCGATTCAACTGGGGTCCCCAGGGAGCCGGATGGGTACTATTCTTTGTTGGTGTTGTTGCAGCCGTTGTTCAAGGAGGTTTCCTACCGAAACTGCTTGTTCACTTCCGAGCAGGGCGGCTAGCAGGATTTGGCTTAATTCTTGTTGCCATCGCAATCCTTGGAGTGGCCTCAATTAAAGTTGGTGATCAGCTCTATGTGACACAGTTCTTGTTTGCAACAGGTGTTGGCCTAAGCACTCCAGGACTACGATCACTCCTTTCTCAGACAGTTTCCTCCAGCCAACAAGGCATCCTAGGAGGGCTTACCCAGTCAGCAATTAGCCTGACTGAACTCTTTGGGCCGCTTATGGCAGGCAGGCTCTATGTTCATGCTGGCTACCAAACGACCTACCAAGTCCAAGCAGCTCTGGTCCTCCTTGCGGCGGGGATGCTCATTGCATCCCCCAATAAATTGCTTGACACGGTAACCCCTGAAATTCAGGCGGTAAATACTCCCTCCCCATAACCAATCAACTCCAGCTGGTGACCGTCCGGATCGCTAACAAAAAGCGATCGGCAACGGGGGCCATAGTCAAAGCCTGAAACCTCAATCCCCCGATCCCTCAGGTCGGCCTCCACTTCCGAAATGCGGCTGTAGGTCACCCGAAAGGCAACATGCCGCATAGCCAACGTGTCATGCCCTGGCACCGCGAAGGGAGCTTCCCCATCGGCCGGGAAAAGGTTGAGATAGCTGCCAGGAGCAACCCGTATAAGAAAGGGAGGGCCCACCTCGAGCCCCTCCATAGAAGCGAGTTGAAACCCAAAAACCTCCTGATACCAAAGCATCGACCGCTGGGGATCGCGAACCGTTAAGGCGACGTGATCAAGGGCCTCAATACAAGAAGGGAAAAGGGTGGAAGTCATGGATTGAATCAACGCAAAAGGCCGCCTTCCCGCTTCTCTCGCAACAACTTACGGAGTGCAAGCGTCATTGTGTCACTGGAGAGGAGTAAATCACCGTGACCATCTAGATCGATCAAAGCAGGGGTAAGCGTCTCCACCATACGTTGATCCTCGGCCATAAATTTGTCGACACGGGCCCGGGAATTGGCGTCGACCAGGGGATTACGGAGGAAGGAGCGGAAATGTCTCCAAAGATTGAGCGTGCGCTCACCATCCAATGGGATATGGGCCGTAAGCAGCGAGATCTGAAAGTCGCCGAAGACCACACGTACCAATGAAACATTGGACATCCACAGCTGAACGTGCTGTTCTCCGCTATCGGCAGCTTCACCGGCGCTTTCTTCACCTTCATCACGGTTAAACAATCCAAACATGCCTCGACCTTGATGGGCTCGATAATGGCGATCACGGGGGATCAGGAAGCGCTCGTACAGGCTGTCATTCTCAACCCATTTTTCAAGGGGTTCGAGTTGGTCTGGAGCCATGCCACCAAAACTGCCCGAATGGACAAACGGAGCATGGGTCAAATCCATAAATGCCTCCAAAACGCGCAGCCAATGGGCTTGCCAAACAACCCTGCCTTCCAGGGTGCGCCAGCCTGGATCTCCGGCCTCCGCAATAGGACCAACCGCGGGTAAGTCCCCAACAGGCAATGCAGGTTGGACATCTGGGTCAGACCACCACAGCCAGAGAAATCCGAAGGCTTCCTGGCACGGAATTGGCTGGACCTTGGCCCGTCGCGGCATGGGATCATCACTGTGTTGGGCCGGGATAGTTGTGCAGTCCCCATCGCCAGAAAAACACCACCCGTGGTAACCGCAGCTCAACTGCCCTTCGGCGACACGGCCAGCACTCAGGGAAGCACCCTTGTGGGGGCAGCGATCACGCACAGCCTTGGGTGAGCCATCCGCTAGCCGCCAGACGGCAAAACGCTGACCATGCAATTGCACCTCTAGGGGGCGATCGTTGGAAAGGGAAGAGCTCAACTCAACCGCGTACCAGGAATTAAACAGCTGCATTGAGATCTGAGGAGGTACAGGGACCCCATGGCGGGGAATCCTTTAAACGTGATCCTTAGGCTAGTACGTGCACGAAACCACGATTGGAAACCTACTTTTCGGGAAGACTAGCTACCCAAATGGGTCTTCCAAACGTCATCGTTTTGGAGAAACCATCCCCTGCTTGCCAAAGCATCAAGCAATGCGACAGCATCCCAATCCTGAGCAGACCAATCCCACTCGACCTGAAGCAAGACTTCCAGGTCTCGATGGGGCAGGCCTCCACGCAAACCAGATTTGAGCAAACGCCGAAGACCCGCCGGCTCAAGGGTCAACAATGTAGCCATGGACAAAGGACCCATTGGCAGGGACTCAGGCTCAGGCTTGAGCATCATCACCTCAAAGCACAGACTCACTTAAATCGGCTGCGAGAGAGACAACCTGCTGGCTCCATTGATGATCAGGAAACGCCAAAACCGCAAGACCTCCACTAGCCAGACTCAGCAAGTCCTCACTGAGGGGAAGAATCGCACCAATCGGAACACCATAACTATCAACGACACGTTGACGCACCTGTTCTCGATCAAAATGAGGTGGCAGCTTATTGACAACCAAGCGAATAGCAGGCACATCAAGACGCTCAGCGACCTCAATAGCAACAGCGGTTCCCAAGTAGTCCTGGGTATCAGGACGCATCACCATCAACAAACAATCAGAAATAGCCGTCGTAAGCAACGTCTCTTCATTGATGCCTGGGTGGGTGTCTACGATCACAACATCGATCTTCAGCTGCTCCGCAAGTTGATACAAAGCATCGTTAAGACGTTCCACTTTGTAGCCCTCTCTTAAAAGCCGGGCGATACGATCAGCCTCCATGGCAGCTGGCACCAGCCAAATATGGCCATGGGCTCGCTTCACATCAGGAGGAGTGACCTCGTGAGCACATTTCATTATTGGGGCATCTCCCTGCAGATGGTCGTTCAGAGTGGCCTGACCATCTTCTGGAGAAAACCCGAACAAGACATGAATACCTGGCGAGGCCAAATCCGTATCAATCACCGCAACCCGGCGGCCCTGTAGCCCCAAGGCGACAGCCAAGTTTGCGGAAAGATTTGACTTACCCGTTCCCCCGCGAAAGGAGTGGACTGCGAGAACTTTAGCCATGGCCCAGGCATAGGTAGATCAACTTTCTATGTTGACACCAAATGAGCAGGCTGGCAAGACAAATACCTCAATCTCAACAGCAGCGATCGTTCGATTTAATTAAGGCCTAGCCCTACAAACCCTAATCAAGCCTAGCATTAAATACTATAAAGACCATCATCAGCGCATTCTAGCGACTCTCTCGGGAAGGCCAAGATTATTGAGGGGGTTGCCCACGTCCTTCAATAGTTGTGGATCCGGGCGGAAGGGCAATCCACTAGCGCGAGAAAGATTCACCAGTGCTTGATTATATGCAGTCAAAACCTCAATGTAGGCGCTCACAGCCTGGGTCAGATCCTGCTGGGATTGCACAACATCAGTGATGTTGCCATAACCCGCATTAAAGCGAAGGCTCTGCAATCGCAGTGATTCACTAGCAGCCTTGACCCGTTCCGATGAAACAGAAACCGACTTCCGCCCCCAGTCCGCATCTGCGTAATAGGACTGGGCTTCCTTTCGCACCTGGTTAACAGCTACCTGCACTGAATCGGCGGCGGCACGGGCCTTAGCCATAGACGAAGCCGCACTCATTCGCGCCGCACCGCCATCAAAGCCGGTAAAGGTGAGCTGAATTGCACTTGAACCGTTAAAAAAGTCACTATGGGCGCCAGGAACTTCGGGGGGCGTTAACCCTGTATAACCAAAATTATGGGTCCAATATAGCGAATTAACCAGGGCAATCGTTGGCCGATAAACAGACAAATCAATCTTGGCCTGGGCCTCATTAATCTTCACTTCAGTTAGCTTTTGCTCAATCACCTTGCGGTATCCAAATGCGGCCTCCACTGTCTCCTGGAGGCTGGATGGCCAAGCACCCAACGGCTCTAGTGCGCTTGCAACACCAACGGCACTGGCGTCACTCACAGCAAGCAATTCCCCTAATTCTGCCTGGGCTACCTGAACGGCCTGCTTTGCACTCAACAAATTGACCTGATCCGTCTTCAGCACTGTGAGCTGCTTGGCAAGCTCCAACTTGGAGGCGACCCCGAGCCTGAAGCGGGTTTCGGCAAGGCGATAGAGCAATTGGTCATTGGCCACGAGCTGCTGACCCGTGATCACCTTGGCGTTAGCACTTTGAAGATTAATAAAAGCCTGCTCCGTTCGCAGCTTGTTATCTCGGCGGGCAATTATATAGGAGTCAACAGCCTGGCGCACAAGATACTTATTCTGCCAAATCGTGGCCGTACGCTTTGGATCGTAGATATTCCAGGTAATATCAAATTGAGCAATCGACGTAAAATAATTACTCGAGAAATTTGTATACTGACATTCGGCAAAGCATGATTGAGGCCCGCCCTGCAATGCGCCGGTGTAACTATAGGCTGCTTGCTCTCCATAAACCCCGTAATTGAGGTTGGCATTGATCACAGGCCACCACGTAGCAAAGGCAGCCCCCAAGCTGTTTTGAGCAGCCACAAGGTCGTTATACGACTGGCGAACAACGGGATTTCTCTGGTTGGAAAGCTCCACCGCCCGCGCCAAGGTGAGGGCTGCCAATGCCTCCCGCGGCAAAGGGGCAATGGAGGGTTGGGGCAGCGGCGAACCCTTCGGCCAGCCACTGCCAAGATTTTCCACCTGAATAACTTCTGGCGGCCCTGCCGGGCCATTCGGATCGCCAGCCAGATCAGCCGCCCGGCCTGCGGCCTTTAGCCCAGGGCCAGCGGAGCCAAGGAGGACACATAACCCGAAAAATACTGCACGGGAATAGGGAGATGCACGCTTGATCATCGAACTTGAGAAACCAAAAAACTGAAAGGTAAATCCATCAACTTGCCTGCCTTTGGCACGAAAGCGCGCTTATTAAAAACGTCATAGCCATGTTGCTCGATCACGTCCAGAATTCCTCGGTAGAGCCTTAGGGACGCCCAGACTGGCCAACGAGCATCAGGGGATAGCCAGCGCACTCCCGATTCACAACGAGCAAACCAATCTCGGGCGCGTCCCACTTGAAAGCGCATGAGGGAACGCCAATTGTCATTAACAACCCCGGCCATCAGCTGATCTTCGGTGTACTCAAATCGCTGTAAATCTTCCTGGGGAAGATAGATACGGCCGCGGGCACGATCTTCACCGACATCCCGCAGGATATTGGTGAGCTGGTTTGCGATTCCCAGGGCAACAGCCGCCTCTGAGGTGTCAGGTACGTCACTCCATGGAGCTGAGATGTAGGCAGGATCGAGGCCCATCACCTCCTGGGTCATCAGCCCCACCGTACCTGCAACGCGATAACAGTAGAGCTTGAGGTCTTCAAAACTTTCATAGCGGTGGCACCGAAGGTCCATCCTCTGGCCCTCGATCATGTCGAGATAGGGCTGCATGGGTTGGGAAAAACGCTCAATCGTGTCGCGCATCACCAAATCAAGCCCGTCCTGCACGGTGCCTGCAAACAAATCCCGAGTTCTGCGCTCCCAGGTATCCAACCGGGCAGCAAGTTCGCTGGCCGGCTGGGCCTGGGCCTCGGCGCTATCCATCAACTCATCAGTCCGCCGGCACCACACATAGATCGCCCAGATGGCCCGCCGCTTGTCCGGGGGCATCAGCAAGGTGGCCAAATAAAACGTCTTAGCCCAATGGGCCGTCTCCTGCCGACAATCTTCGTAGGCCTGCTCGAGGCTGGGAAGCAAGGCGGAACCTCTGGTTAGTTGCCCATGGTGGCAGACAGCGGTCACGATCAGCGGTTCTCCGCAGCCTGACGCCGAGCCCGCATCGCCCGAGCCCGCTCGGTGAAAGCAGAAAAGGTTGGATCGGTCACGATCGTTTTCACCTGGCTGCTTAGGGACTTGCGATTGATCTGGATCTCGAGGTCTTGGATGGTGGCGCGCAGGTCGGTTTGCCGACGGGACATCGCCGATGTCATCCTCTCAAAGGCCCGCATCAGCGGCGCCACCTTCGGGTCGAGGCGCACATCGGGATCAAGCTCCGCCATGCCGCGATGGGCCGCGCTGAGCTCGCTCTCCAAATCCCGCTGACTCTGGACCAGATTGTTGTAGAGCTCAAGTTCCTGGTCATGGAGAGCCTTCTTCTCCAAGCAAGCTCCGATGCGAGCGCGCAACAGGGTGGGGTTAAACGGCTTGGGCAGGTAGTCCTCGGCACCGGCTTCGATGCAGCGCACCACGCTCGAGAGTTCATCAAGGGCGCTGATCATGATCACGGGGATTGCGCGCAGCTTCTCGTCGGCCTTGAGCCCCGCCAACGTGCCGTAGCCATCGAGCTTGGGCATCATCACGTCGAGTAAGACCAGGTCAAAAGGCTGCTCCCTGAGCCGTTGCAGCGCCTGCTCCCCATCCACAGCCGTGGACACCATGTGCCCTTGCTTGGCCAGGCGCTGGGACAAAAGATCCAGATTCAGGGCATCGTCATCGACGGCCAGAATGCGACCCCTCCTGCTTGCGGGGGCTTCCGCCATTCGCGGGGCCTGGGCCTGGGGCCCATCGGCAGGGGTGATGACATCAGCATGAATCGCCGCTGCAGCAATGGGCTCAAAAAGGGCGTCGGTCAGTCGAGTGCGCACCATGGCCAGCATGGTGTGGGCTGCCTGCTGGATCTTGCGCAGGTCTTCGGGATCGGCTGTCTCGCCTTCAGCCAGCTCCTCTTCCAGCATCTCGCTGTAGCCAAGGATTTGGTTGATTGGGTTGCAAAGGTCGTGGCGAAGGTCCGCCAGGGGGTTGGTGGTGCCTGCCATTACGCCTCCATCTGGATGCCGATGCGGGAGAGCTGGGCATGCATTTTCTCAAGCAGGCGTGGCAGGTCGACCGGTTTGGTGTCGTAGTCGTCGCAGCCGGCGGCCAGACATTTCTCCCGGTCCCCGTCCATGGCGTGGGCGGTGAGACCGATCACGGGGATCGCCGCCGTGGCGGCCTCGGCCTTGATCCTTCGGGTGGCCTCCCAGCCATCCATCACGGGCAAGCTCATGTCCATCAGGATCAGGGCGGGCACCTCGGCGAGCGCCGCCTGAAGGGCCTCGGCCCCGTCCAGGGCCACGATCACCTCGAAGCCCTTACGGCTGAGGCGCCGCGACAGCATGTCGCGATTCATTTCGTTGTCTTCGACAAGCAAAACCTTCACCATCGATATCTCCTCTGCCTCATGTCCTAGAGCCAAGGATCGCATTGATCTGGGCAGTCAGGGACTCTGCCGTGAACGTTCCTTTGGCCAACACCTCACTAACACGGCCATGGAGCCGGGCCCGATCGTCGGCACTGAGGGTCTGGGCTGTCACAACCAAGACCGGGATGTTGTCTGCAAGGGGATTGCGGCGCAGCTCCTCAAGGAAAGCCATGCCATCCATTTCGGGCATCATCAGATCGAGCAAGATCAGCCGCGGCCGCCGACTGGCCACAAGGGCCAGTGCCTCCAAGCCATTGCCAGCATGGTCAACAAGCCATCCGTTCTTCTCGAGCATTCGCCGGAGAAGCTCGGCATTGGCAGGTTCATCTTCGACAACCAAAAGTCGAGAGGCTTCTTCCGTTTTCGTAGCGATGATCCCAGCCAACAGGTCATTGAGCTTCTGGGACCCCACCGGCTTGCTCACACTGGCCGCAGCTCCCAGGCTCTGGGCAAGGTCCGTCTCATCAAGCATCGACATCATCACCACAGGGATCGGGGCCAACTCCGGGTCGGCCTTGAGCTGCTGAAGCACGGTCCAGCCATCCATGCCAGGCATCAGCACATCGAGGGTGATCACATCGGGCCGTAGCTGCCGGGCCAGGGCCAAACCCTCAACTCCACTGGCAGCGGTGTGCACCGCGTAGCCCTGATGCACCAAGGCTCGGCCAGCTAGATCACGCACGGATGGGTCGTCATCGATCACAAGCACCGTGGCCCGGGGGGCCACCTGGGGAGCAGGGAGATCAGCTGAGCCCTCCTTTGGCGTATCGGCAACCCCTTGGGTCACAACTCCCCGGGGCACGACCAGGGTGAAGGTGCTGCCCTCGCCGCTGACACTGGAAACGGTGATATCTCCACCCATCAGTCGACTGAACCGACGGCTAATCGCCAGCCCCAAACCAGTTCCCCCGTACTTGCGGGTGGTGCTTTCATCGGCCTGGGTGAAGCTCTCAAACAGCTTGCCAAGCTGGTCAGGGGTCATACCGATCCCCGTATCGGACACGGCAAAAGCGATCTGCTCCTCCCCTGCCCGCTGCAGAAGGTCGAGACCGTCAGCCTCAGGGAGCGGCTGAGCTATCACCTGAAGCGTGATGGTGCCCTTCTCTGTGAACTTTGAAGCATTACTGAGGAGGTTGAGCAGGCACTGCCGCACCTTGGTGAGATCGGCACACATCAGGCCAATCCCTGGCTGGATGCTCAACTCCAGCTGATTGTCATTTTTAGCAATCAGCGGATTGACCGTAGCGATGACATCCTCAACAACGGAAAAAACAGAAAATTCTTCGAGATAAATGGTGGTCTTACCTGCTTCGATTTTAGAGAGGTCGAGAACATCATTGATCAAGCCAAGAAGATGCTTACCAGCAGCCAAAACCTTCTTCAAATCGGGAACAAATTCAGCCGGCTCAAGCTCGTCGGCCTCTTCGATCAGCATCTCGCTGTAGCCAATAATGGCATTCATGGGCGTACGCAGCTCATGGCTCATGTTTGCCAAAAATGCACTCTTGGCGCGATTTGCCTGCTCAGCTTCATCGCGGGCCAAGTTTGCCTTGAGACGCTCTGACTCAGCCTGGCGACTCGAAATCTGGCCTGCAATCAACGCCCGTGAAAGCTGTTGTCCATAAACCCAAGACAGAATAAGCACCGCCAAAATCACGAATGCCGATAAGCCAAGAATACCCCAGGCATATTGCAAAGCTAAACCGTTAACATCCGGCCTGTATATAACTGCTAAGATAGTAAAATTCCAGGGCTGAAAAGCTTTGGCTCTTACCTCATAGTCACCTGGCAGGGCCTGAACAGCTGGGCCATCAGGATCATATTTTGAGACAATAGACTGAACAACAGAAGACTTAATCCCCCGTGTCTGGAATCGGGGAATACCGCGATGATCGAGAAGGACAACAAAACCATGGGAGAGAATTTGAGTATTGCGCACTGTGCGGGCAACGACTTCAACCGTATCAATGGGATAACCTGCATACCAAGCACCGAGCACTCCACCTTTCCTTGAAAGAATTGGCACATACTTGGTGAAGTAGGGTTTATCAAAAATTTCCGCTGGACCAACATAAGAATGCCCCTGACTCAAGGCCTTGTAGGCAGGCCCCAAAGGATCAAGTTGAGTACCAACCGCCTGATCACCCTTGCGATCCTTCACATTGGTAATCGCGCGAATAAAGCGGTCGCCTTGGCGCACAAAGATCGTCGCCGTTCCACCGACCTGACGGGTGGAGCCATCAACAATGGATGGATTGGCAGCAACATCGACAGACCCGAACAGCAATCTGGGCACTCGCTGGCCACCAGGCAAAACGACGCTGCTACCGCCATCGGCAAGGCGAGGAGCTCCTAGGCCAAGGGATTCGTTTTTGAGGACATTGTTGCCTGCATCCACCAATGCAAGATAAGTGATATCGGTGACCTGGAGAATGTCATGGAGAGCATTGGTCACACCTTTGACATGCTCATTAGCCCGAGCTTCGACGCCGCCGCGTATGCGCCAAAAGCTATAGCCCCCAGCACCAATGAGCATGGCCGCCACCAAAAAGAACCAGGCCAGGGTTTTGCGTTGAACCTGGCGTTCGATTGCCTTCGGATCGAAGTCTTTTTCGATCTCCAGGCCCATCACTGACTGATCGCCGCGGCGCATTGCTTGCCGCTCAACACAGCACCCTCCATCGAGGCCAGATAGCGCTGCATGGTGTAACAACCAGCCAGGAAGAAATTGGGAATCGGCGAGGCCTGGTCGGGGCGCAGCTGCTGGCAGCCCGGCACGGTCTTGTAGACCGAGAGGGGCGTTTTCACCACCTTCGACTTGCGCAACACCGCCTGGTTGTCACCACTGAAGTGCATCGGGAAAAGACGCTTCAGTTCTTCCATGGTGGCCGCGATGATGTCGTCATCAGGACGGCCAATCCAATCCTTGGCCGGCGCAAACACCAGTTCCAACATGGAACGGCTCGGGTCTTCATACTCGCGGCAGGTGTTGCTCATGTCCGCGTAGACGCTCAACAACTCACTGCGGCTAAATAGCAAGTGATCAATCTCTGTGAGCTTGCGATCAAACCAGAGGTGGATGTTGATCACAGGCACCCCGTTGAGGCCATCAAGCTTTTGGAAGTAGGGCAGGTGCTTCCAGGCCTCCGGCACCAACAACTTGAACGGATCCACCGGCATGGCACTCACGTAGGCATCGGCTTCCAGGGTGCGGGCCTCTTGGCCCTTGATACCGCCGATGCGGAAGGCTTTCACGCTGCCGTCCTCGTGGAGCTCGATTTCCCGCAGGGGTGAATCCAAATGCACCTCGCCACCTCGGGCGCGGATGTACTCCACGATTGGCTCACACAGCCTTTCGGGCGGATTCCCATCCAGAAATGCCATCTTCGAGCCATCACCCTCCTGAAGAAAGCGGTTGAGCGCTGTGAGCACAACTGTGCTGGAAATTTCCTCAGGATTAATGAAATTCAGCGCCTTGCTCATCGCCAAGAACACTTCATCATTCACCCGATCTGGAATGTTGTGCAGCTTCAGCCACTCACTCCAGGAATACTTATCGCACTCCTCCACATAGGCCTGGCCGCGCAACATCGCGGGCACCAAGCCCAGGCCGAAGGCAATCTTCTCGGGCCAGGTGAGCATGTCATTGTTGCCCAAAATGGCTACCACGCCATTGAGCGGTGCTGGCAAATCCGGGAAGTCAAAACGGCTGTAGGTACCGGGGGTTTCCTTCTGGTTAAAGATCATCGAATGGGATTTCCACTGAAGACGATCCTCGATATCCAACTCTTTAAACAGTTGGCGCATGTTGCGATAGGCACCAAAGAAAATATGCAGACCGGTTTCGTACCAATCGCCATCCTCGTCCTGCCAGGCCGCCACCTTGCCGCCAAGCACGTCCCGGGCTTCCACCACCACCGGGGTGTGGCCCGCATCACAGAGATATTTGGCGCACGACAAGCCGGCAAGACCAGCACCGGCGATGACGACACGCATTTCGAATCAACCAAGTGAGGACAACCTTAAAGGCCGCGCTTGCCTAAAGTTGGCGTATCGGGTGCCCCCAGCTGCCAGCCCATGGCCGACACACGTCCAGTCGAGACCCTGCTGAAGTCGACAACCCGCCATGTGCGGCTGTTTACCGCCTGCGTGGAAGGAGGAAACCTGGTGCCATCCAGCGACCAGCTCACCCTGGACGTGGATCCCGACAACGAATTCCTTTGGGATGCCCCGGTGCTCACCAAGGTTCAAGAACGCTTTGCCGAACTGGTGGGGGCCCAAGCCGGGGCCGAGCTCAGCGAGTACAACCTCAGGCGCATTGGTTCCGAACTGGAGGGCCTGATCCGCCAGCTGCTCCAGGCCGGGGAGCTGCGCTACAACCCGGATGCCCGGGTACTGAACTATTCGATGGGTCTTCCGCGCAGCCCCGAAACCCTGTGAACCGCTCCCGCTATCGCGCCAACGGGGACGACCCCCGGGATCGGAATCGCCCCTACGCCAGTGGCCGCTACCAGGACGCCTATGGGCGCGATGACCGCGACGAGCGCTACAACGACCCCCGCCAAGAGCCCTCCCGGTCAGTCGGTCGGGACCGGGGCGGCAACGGTGGCGGCCAAAAGGGTGGCCAGGGCGGTGGACCGGGTGGTGGCCAAGGCGGTGGCCCTGGAGATGGCAAGGGCGACGGCCAAGGGCCTTTTCAATTCAATGTGGCCAAGATTGCCGTGCTGGCAGGCGTGCTGGTGGTGGGCATTGGCATCGGCACCAGCCTCTCGAGCAACACCCAAGGCGACCAGGGCAACATCGCCAGCAGCCAACAGCTCGACATGGCAGTGGCTGATCCGGAGTTCTGCAAGCAGTGGGGAGCCAGCGCCTTCGTGATGGACGTTCAGGTGTACACAACCATGAACCCCAGCAGCAGCTTCGTGACCCAGCCATCCTTGAAACCAGGCTGTGTGATCCGCCGGGAAAACTGGAGCGTCCTGCAGAAGGAAGGGGCCATCACGGCTGACCAAATGCGCCAATGCAAACAACGGATGAACACCTTTGCCTACATCGGCTCTGTCAAAGACAAGCCCGAGGTGCGCTGCGTCTACCAAACCGAGACCCGCGAAAACAAATTCATCACCAAAGGCATCGCCGACGACAGCGTTGGGGTGACGCCGGAATC
>Ga0310335_100171_pt1 | contig 18729 bp, 19 predicted proteins | sample LakMicMISRFREDD7_FD_195549 | JGI IMG/M metagenome (GOLD analysis project Ga0310335, IMG submission 195549) | Enriched freshwater cyanobacterial communities from Lake Michigan, Michigan, United States - MI23.SRF.RED.D7 (v2) (version 2) | ecosystem: Environmental > Aquatic > Freshwater > Lake... | reverse complement strand
CGGCCTCGACGGCGCGGCTTTGGCGCCAAAAGAAATGGCGCAGGGTGCCGCCCAGGCCCGGCTGCTTCTGGGCCACCCGGTAGGTCTTGCTCAGGCGCTCGGCGCAAACGATCGGCATGGGCAGGCGGCTCTTTTGATCGCTTGTTCCGATGCTGGCTGGTGACCGGACCGGGCCAGGCAGGCACACTCACTACGAGTTTTAATCCAGCACCACCCCGAGCTCTGTGATGAGCTCCTGCTCCACCCACACCGACACCGAACCCCCCAGGCAGCGCCAATTCGCCCAGCCGTCGCCATTGGTGGTGATAGCACCTTGGATATGACCGCTCAGATCACGGAATACCGTGTGGGCTTTTCCCACCTCCATCCATTTCCAACCGGCATCACCATCACTCATTAACACCGCCATCGCCCGGGGATGGCTAGGCGTGCCTAGGCGAGTCCAGCCAATGCAATTGAAGTGGTCGAAATAATCGTATTGGGCTCCATAGGCGCACTTGGACCGGGCCAGCAGGAAGCGATCGATCAGGAACCGGTGACTCGCCAGGTCAATCGAGATGTCCTCCCCATGGCGCCGCTCGCCATACTGGGCTCCGTAGTAATCGGCATGGAACACGCAGGGGTAGCCCTGGTCGCGCAGAAGAATCACGGCATAGGCCAGGGGTTTGAACCAGGGCTCTACCGTGGACTCCAAGGATTGCAGCGGCTGGGTGTCATGGTTGTCGACCAGGGTGACGGCCAGCAGCGGTATGGCCTGCATCAGGCTGCCATCGAGGAGCCGTTGCATGTCGAACTGGCCGCCACTGGTGCTGGCGGCATGAAAGTTGTAGTGGAGCGGTGCATCAAACAGGCTCATGCGGCCGCCACTGTTGGCCGCATACCAGCTGAGGCTTTCTAGTTTGTTGCTCCAGTATTCGCCAACGACAAACAGATCCCTTTGGGCATGCTGTTCCACGTGGCCAATCCAGTCGATGAAGAAATCACTGGCGATGTGCTTGATCGCATCGAGGCGGAAGCCATCCACGCCAACCGTATCGAGGGTCCATTCCCCCCATGCCTTCAGTTCGGAACGTACTGCTGGGTGATTGATGTTGAGATCGCAGCCCATTAGGTAATCATAATTTCCTTTTTCGAGATCCACATTGTGCTCGAAATCGGCGCCATGCACCTTCCAGATCGCCGCCATGCCCTGATCCAGCAGATTGTGATCAACGGCATCAAAGTGGTACCAATGCCAGATCAAGTTGGAATAGTGCCCCCGGCGCCCTTCAAAGCGGAAGTTCGTCCAGGCCCGGATTGTCCGTTCATCGCCGAGGCCCTGGTTGCGATTGGCCGGATCAAAGGGGGTGGCGCCAAAGTCTTCAGGGGAATCGGCACCGATTTTGTGGTTGAACACCACATCGGCATACACCTGGAGCCCGGCCTGGCGGCAGGCCTGCACCGCCGCCAGATACTCCTGCTTCGTGCCGTAGCGGGTGCGAATGGTGCCCTTCTGGTCAAATTCGCCCAGGTCATAGAGGTCATAGACCCCATAACCCACATCGGTTGGGCCCGAGCCCTTGTAGGCCGGCGGCAGCCAGATGCCCGTAAAGCCGGCTGCTGCCAGGTTGCCAGCCTCCTGGCCAAGGCGCCGCCAGTGGCCGCCATCGTCCTCGCCATACCAGTGAAACCACTGGATCATCGTGCCGTTGAACTCGCTGGGCGACTCCAGCCGGCGTCCGATGATCTCGCTTTCGTAGCGGTCCAGCCATTGCTGCACCAGGGCAACGGCGGCCTGGCCCGTATCCACTTGGGGATCGGCCTCCGCTGCAGCCATGCTCTGTTTGAGCGCGAAGCAATCGGGGGCCATAGGTGGCAGGCGGCGTCGGATTGGAGGCTGTTGGCCTCAGGCTAGGCGGCTGTGTCGGTTCGACTGGTTTTGCATCAAAGGCCCTATTCGATCGGCACCTGCACGGCCTCGGCTGAGGGGGCAACCGCTTTGCGGGGCACGCTGACCACCAGCTGGCCCTCCTGGGCCGTGGCCTTGAGCTCCTTTGCTTCGGCATCCTCAGGCAGCGAGAAGCTGCGCGAAAAGCTGCCATAGAAGCGTTCGATGCGATGGAAGCGCTTGTTAACTTCCTCCTTGTCCTGTTTGCGTTCGCCTTGGATCGTCAGCACGCCATTATCTAGGGTAACTTTAAGGTCCTCCTTCGCGACCCCAGGAATATCCGCCTTGATGATGTAACTGCCGTTGCTTTCACTGATGTCCACGCGCGGATTCCAATCCCCCAGCCCTAGCATCGATTGGGCTCTCCCCAGGGGCCAGGCAAGCGAATGGCCAAACAGATCTTCGATGTCGCGCAGGGGCTCCCATTTGATTAAGGCCATGGCAATAATCGCAATTGGATTGGCTTGATTGGTTTGAATGGACCAATCGATCTCACGAGTTTCGCCTAGTTGGCCCGAGAGTCGATGGCTCCGATGGCAAATGACCAGTTCACAACGCCTAGATCAACCTCAGACTAGGCGCTTTGGATTGAACTCCTGGCCTTAGTCGAGCCTCAGATCTGCGGCATGAATCGCATTGCGATCGCCACTTCCACTTGCTTATTTTACTGGGAAACACGGAAGTAGATTGGTTGGTTGTATTGAGAATGGAACCTGCTGATAATGGTTCCATGTAGCGCTTAGGGCCCGTCAGTTTGGCCCTGCTGAGGGGCAGTGATGGTTGGATTGGCTTTGACTTGCTTCGCCGGCTTGGCATGACGATGCAAGCTCAAGCGAAGCCGATTGATGGTGGAATGATCCCCTTGCTAGTCCAATTCCTTTGGGTCACTGCTGGCAAACGGCTCGTCTTGAAAAGTTTGTTGCCTGCAACCATGCCCATCATCATGATTACTCAGGGGGGATGATTGCCTGGGTAAGCAAGCTTATGGACGGATCTGATGCATCGCTTCTGATGAGTCAAGCGACGAACTTGATCTCCAGCGATGGAAACTGTCCTACGGGTTCAAAGTTAGCCAGCTCGCCAGTCCTCTCGTGCTGCTTGCCGAGCTCAAGGCGGCAACACGTTCCAATTGGTCCGTATCAGCCTTGTCTGTGTTGGGGTCTGTTGAGCCAGGGCTGGATTCAATGGCAGGCGTGCTGGTGATCTCGATGATCCGCTTCTGGCTCAGGGGCGTGGCCAGGGCCTCGAGGCACACCTGGGCCACCAGCCGGCGCGGAATGCGGCCGTCCTGTTGGTGGTCGGGCTGGGAATAGTGGACGCTCTCCTGCTCAAGATCGGATTCGGATTCGCCCAGGCCGCCCGGGCGGATGATCGTCCAATCCAGGCTGCTGCGCTCAAGGGCCCGTTCGCCCAGGCGCTTCACCACCAGGATCAGGCCAAAGAGGTTGAGGGCATGGCACCACCGGCCTGCGCAGAGGGAGCTCACCAAAAGCACCCGGTTCACGCCGACGGCTTCGCAGGCTCGGATCTGGTTGCCCACGGCCCAGGCATCAACCCGCAGGGGCGTCGTGAGATCGATTCCCGGCCTGGCTCCCGTGGCGATCACCAGGGCCTGACAGCCGTCGAGGGCCTTCTCCAGGGTTGGGCCATCCCCCAGCTCCAGGCGCACCAGCTCGGCTCCTTCCAGACCAGGGGGAACCGCGGAGCCTGGACGCAGCAGGGCCCGCACTTGATGGCCCTGGGCCAGGGCCTCCTGAACGACCCGCCAGCCCGTTTTGCCGGAGGCACCGCTGACCGCCAGGAGCATGCTCTTCATCGTTGATCAGTGACCGTTCTAAGCAGCCGATCGGCTTGGCGGCAGGGCCGTTGCTCAACCGGGCCGTCCCTGGGGACTGCCTTCCTTCTGGAAGAGGCCGTCCAGGTAGTGCCTGGCCACGGCCCGGTCTTGGCAGCCTTGCTGGAACAGGAAGCCGGCCAGGGCTGCCTGCATCAGCCGGTATTGGTCCCATTGGGGATGCACCCGCACGAACTCCCGCATGGCGTCGAACAGGTCCTCGGGAAACTGATTCTCAATCGAGACACTGCGGGGCGCGTAGTCGGGGATTTGGCTCATGCGTTCTGACTGCCCGAAGGCCTTAGACCCCCCAACCATCCCTTGCCGTGCAAGCGCCCCCTGGGCTCCTGGACCCGTGGGACAACAGCTGCGAATTTGCCAGCCACTTGGCCTTGGGATGCCGGCGGCTTTGCCAGGTCCCTAGCGAGGGCATGGGCCCATGGCCGTCAAGGGGAAGGGGGCCATTCCCCAGGGATTGGCGCCGGCCATCAGCCCTGGCGGGGTCTCGGCTGGGGCCCTGGGGGAAAAGCTTTGCTTTTCTGGGGAAAACCAAGGACAGCCGGGGAAAACGGGGCAGCACAGCGTTGCTTATCGTTCGCGGCCCTAGGGCAAGCGTTGCCGATGGGTGGGTGGGCCAGCCTCTGGCACCACTGGATTCTGCGCGAGCCGGCTCGCTTCCAACAGGGTTTCACCATCGGCCACTTAGAAAGAGTCAGCCGCTTGCTTCGCCTTGCTCCCCTTTGCTTTCGCGCCGACGGCCGGGTTGGCTTCTGCGACCTCGGAACCCTTGGCTTGGTCCCTGGTGCTGGCCGCTGGGGTCCTGGTGGCCAGCATCGTGCCCCTGGGAGCGGCCCGCTCCCAGTCCAATTTCACGATGGCCGACATCGCCGCCCCCCGGGCGATGTTTGAGCGATTGCCCGCCTGGGGCCAGCGGGCCAGTTGGGCCCATCAAAATTGCTTCGAAGCCTTCGTGCTCCATGCCCCGGCGGTCCTGCTCTGCCTGCTGGTGGGGGCTACGGCTCCCTGGACCGCAGCGGTTGCCCTGGCCCATCCCCTGCTGAGGCTCGTCTACATCGGCGCCTACGTGGTCAATAAGCCGCTGCTGCGCTCCCTCTGCTGGGCTTCAGCGTTGTTCTGCAGTGCCCTGCTTTACGGGGCAGGGTTGGTGGCCGTAGTGGCGGGGTGAGGAGCTGTTCGCCCATGGCGATCCAGTCCTTGGCCAGCAACAGTCTCAGGCTTTCGGCTGCCGCTAGATGGGTCTCGATCGCCTGGGCCAGTTGGGTGGAGGCGTCGGCCGACCAGACTGAAGTGATGGCAGCCTTTGATGCGCAATGCCTGGGTCGGGTGCGCTGGCAAGGTCAGCGTTGGGCGGAGGTCCATTTGGATTCGGCCCAGGGCCTGACCATCGGCCAGCGCGCCACCATGGGCCGGGAGGGGACCCCCTGCAAGTGCTTTGTCGCCATGGGCCCAGCGCTGGAGCTTATGGATCAGGGTTTAGGCGCTGAGCTCAGGATGGGTTTGGGCCGCTTGGGATGAGCCGCTAAAAGAACAAACCTGGTCTCAGTCGAAGAACATCAAGCTGACCACCTTGCCCATGTCTTCGGCGATGCGGCAACTGGCCAGCAGGGTTTCACTGTCATGGAAGGCGTAGCAGATCAGCTGGTCACAACGGCTGATGATTTCTTGGTTGCAGAGGCTGCTGGCCATGGGCAGGGGCAGTTCGTCGTGCTCCGGTTTCTCCACCAAGTTCAGCACCCGCTCCAATTGCTCGCGGGATTCGGTTGGCTGACGATCGAGGCTCTGGGGGAGCAACACGGTGAGGCGGGCAGGATCTACATCCAGCACACTGCGAATCACGGCCGAATTCACGCCCAGGGCGCCGGAGGTGATCAAGCTGTGACCTTCCTGGGCCAGGGAGCGGGCCACCAACTCCACCAGATGCACGGACACTACGGGCACATGGCGACTACCCAGGATGGCGATGCGGCGCTTGCCCCGATCCTGGAGCAAGGCCAGCTCCTGAGCCAGGGTGTCGATACGGTCCAGGGCGGGAAGATCTAGGGACCGGGTCACCAATCGCCCTCTAATTGCATTGTGAAACTAGCAGTGTTGAAGGCGCCATGCTGCGAGTTAACGGCTTTCTTCAGGCCGGAACCGGCAAGCGCAGGCGGGCATCGAGGCGATCGAACTGGCAGTGTTCCTCCACAAGGCGGAAGGCATAGGTGGCCTTCACCGCTTCGTTCAGGCGCACGTGGCCAAAGGTTCTCTCGATCACTTCGACCGTGGTCAGGGTGTCATGGTCCACCTTGAGCAAGGGCACGTCGAGTTCTTCGGCGCGGGAGATCAGCTGGGGCAGGGGTTCGCCGGCGCCGGTGAGGATCAGGCACTGGGTGGAAGCCTCCAGGGCCGCCAGTTGGATGTCGGTGCGGTCCGCCCCCGTCACCACGGCCATGTTGCGACGCCGCCGGAAGAACTCCATGGCCGAGTTGACATTCATGGCGCCGATGCTGAGGGTTTCCACAAGCAGATCGAGCCGCTCCCGGCAACAGAGCACCCGGGCCTCCAGGCGCCGGGCTAGCTCCTCCACCGTGACGCTGCGCAGCAAGGGGCTGCGGGGCATGACTCCCAACACGGGGATTCCCAGCCGCTCCAGGGCGGGCACCTCGGCCTCGAGCAGGCCGGCCACGGCCTCGGGGGCAACCCCATTGAGCACCACCCCCGCCAACAGGGAACCGAGTTGGCCGAAGGCCTCCAGCAGGGGATCGACACTCCGGGCATCGGTCCATGGGTGCACCAGCACCACGGGGGCCTGAAGTTGGAGGGCCAGCTGGGGCAGGCTCAGGCCGTAAAGCAGTCCTTCCGAGAGGCTGCCCGCGGACTCCAGCAAGGTGATCTGATGGAGACCACTGCCCAGCTGGTCCTGCAACTTGGCCAGGCCCAGGCCCGCATCAAGGTCGCCGGAGAGCAGCCGCTCCCGGGCCGTGCTCGGATCGGAGAGGTGCAGGGAGGGCAGCAGCTGTTCGGGGCTGAGTCCCAAGATGTCGCCCACAAAGCGAACGTCCGCATCCAGCACCAACTCACCCGTTGGGGCGGTTTCGGCCATGGGGGCCCTGCTGGGATCGGAATCCGGGCCGGCCGCCTTGCGCTCGGCCTCGTCACTGGTGCCGAGCGGTTTGCCGAAGCGGATCTGGGCCCCCTTGTTCATGAGGTGGCGGGCCAGGCCAAGGACAAGGGCTGATTTGCCGCTGAAGGGTTCGCATGAACCCACCAGCAATACCGATCCCAGCTCGGTTGCGTCTGTTGGGGAAGGGGAAACCCTGGTCGAAGGCATGGCGGTTGCCCCGGGCGCGGCTGCGGTGGCGCGAATCTAGGCCGATCCCTCGGGCGGCAAGTGGCCCACGAGCAACCAGCACCAAAAACTCTGGGGCAAATCGGGAGGGGCACCGGCTCCGGCCGCTCCCATGGCAAGGCCCCCCCCCTGCAGCCCTTTGGCCCCAAAGGGCAGCGGAGGTAAGGGCAGGGAGGGAGTGCGTAGGCCTAGTCCTGGAGCGGGCAGGGGCGGGGCTGCCAGGTGGAGGGGCGGCAGCCCTGGTGCAGGAGCGGCCGGAGCAGATTCCAAGATTTTCATCAGCCACAGCACCAGCTGGGCGGTGGGCACGGAAAATTGATAGTTCACCTCCCGGATCTGGGGAAAGCTCAGCTGACACTGGCATAACTCCTGGGGCGATTCTCCGGGCTGCCAGGTGAGTTCAAAGGGGTGACTGCCATCGGGCTTGAGCCGGCGACTGCCGATGAGTCTTGTGGTTAACAGTTTTTCGAGGGCTAGGTCCAGCAGTTCGGGCCGCTCACAGCCCTCGCAATAGGGGGCATAAAGGGCAACCATGGCGTCGCGATCCTTCAGAACCGTCTGCATGGGGTGCAATGGAAGGTGTTCCAGGATGGCGCATGCTGGAGGTTGATTCGATGGAGAACCCGATGGACCCTGGGCGCAGCAGGGCCTTCGCGGGCCGTCGCGTTGCCATCACCGGCGCCAGTGGCAGCCTGGGGCTGGCGTTGCTGCGGGCCTTCCATGGCTGCGGTGCCAGCCTGGTGGCCCTAACCACCAGGGTTGAGCCCCTGGAGCTGGGCAGCTCGGACGGCACCCCCATCGCCCTTGAGCAGGTCACCTGGAGCTGCGGCCATGAAGCTGACCTCAGGGAGCTGTTTAGTCAAGTCGACATCTTGGTGATTAACCATGGGATCAATCTCCATGGCGATCGCAGCGCCACCGGCCTGGAGCGCTCTCTGGAGGTGAATGCCCTGAGCTGCTTGCGTCTGCTCGAGCTTTTTGCGGCGGCCCCGCCAAGCAGCCCTTCTGCCCAGCCAGCCAAGGGGCCCCAGCCCTGCCGGGAAGTGTGGATCAACACGTCTGAGGCCGAAATCCTGCCGGCCGTGAGCCCCCTTTATGAGATCAGCAAGCGGCTTGTGGGCCAGCTGGTCAGCCTCAGGGCCCTGGATCTAGCCGGGCCTGAGCTGCGGATTCGCCGCCTGGTGCTGGGGCCCTTCCGCTCCAATCTCAATCCGATTGGGCTCATGGGCGCTGCCTTTGTGGCCCAGGCCGTGCTGCGGCTGGCCGCATGGGATTGGGGACTGATCATCGTCACCCCCAATCCGCTCACCTATGTCCTGTTCCCCTTCGTGGTGTTGGCCCGCTGGACCTACCTGGGCCTCTTCAGCCGGCCAAGCTCAAGCTCCGAAGCCCCAACCCCATCGACCTAGAAGTCCCGGTCGGTAAGGATTTCGCAACCATCACTGGTCACGGCGATGGTGTGTTCCCACTGGGCCGAAAGGCTGCCGTCCTCCGTGACCACGGTCCAGCGGTCCTTGAGGGTGCGGCAGGCCTTGCTGCCGGCATTGAGGATCGGCTCCACCGCCAGGGTCATGCCGGCCCGCAGGGTCATGTTGGGCAGGTCCCGGGTGCGGAAGTTGAACACCGAGGGTTCCTCATGCAGGTTGCGACCGACGCCATGGCCGGTGTAGTCCTCCACCACCGCATAGCCATGGGCCTCGACGTGGTCCTGAACGGCGCCAGCGATATCCAGCAGGCTGTTGCCCGCCTTGATGCGGGCCAGACCCTTCATGAGCGATTCCTGGGCCACCCGGGTGAGCCGCTGGGCTTGCTCGCTGGCCCCCTCGCCCACACAGAGGCTGATGCAGCTATCGCCGTGGTAGCCCTCGAAGTAGGCACCCGTGTCGATCTTGACCAGGTCGCCAGCACGGATCACCCGTTTGCTGCTGGGGATGCCATGGACGACCTCATGGTTGATCGAGGCGCAGATGCTGGCGGGAAAGCCGTGGTAGCCCTTAAAGCTGGGGGTGGCTCCCATCTCCCGGATCCGCTTCTCCGCGTGGCGATCCAGGTCGGCGGTGGTCATGCCCGGTGCGGCGAGCTCGCTGATCTCCCTCAGCACGGTGGCCACGATCCGGCTGGCCTTGCGCATGATCGCGATTTCGCGCGCTGACTTGATTTCCACCCCCCGGCGTCCCTTCTGGATGCGGGGTCCGGTCTGGGTAGCGGCAGTCTGGGCCGCTGCTGACGGGCTGGCGGCCGCTTGACGGTTGGTGGTGGCCAGCAGATCAGCAAATAGATTCATCGAAAGGTCCAGGGCCGATTGTCAAGGTAGAACGGGAGGACGACCCCCTGTTGTACGGCCGGTGCCCGCCCCGTGATGCCGTTGCCTGGGCTGACGCCACAGAGGTTCCAGCAGCTCCGCCGGCTCCATGGGGCGGTGGCACCCTTTGTGCTGGCGCCTTTGGTAATCACGGTTTGTAGCGGCATGGCCTACCGCCTGCTCAAGGACTGGGCTGGCCTGGGCCGCGACCAACTGCACGTTTTGATGGTGCTGCATGAGGGCGAATGGCTCGGCACGCACCTGGAACCTTTCTATGTCTTGCTCAACGGACTGGGCCTGCTCTGGATGCTGATCTCGGGGGGCACCCTGGTGCTACAACGCTGGCGTCAGGGTCACCGGCCTGGCCGGCCAGGCGATCTTGGCGGGCCAGGCGAAGCGGGCCCACCAGCCGGCCTTGATGGGTCAGCCTGAGCGGTACACTTGTTGTTTGGCCAGGCGTCTTTCGGAGCTGGGATGGCAGCGGAATCCAACGAGATCAATGACATGACCAGCGAGACGGAGGCCACCACGGTGGAGACCAGCTTGGAGACCAGCACCCCTGCGGTGGCAACCCTGGAGCCTGTTAAGGCCACCACGGGCAAACTCAGCGCCCAGGACCTGATTCGGGCCTTCGAAGCCGATCAGCTCAAGAGCGATCTGCCCGAGATCTACGTGGGCGACACCGTTCGCGTGGGCGTTCGCATCAGTGAAGGCAACAAGGAACGCATCCAGCCCTACGAGGGTGTGGTGATCGCCAAGCGCCACGGCGGTCTCCATGAGACCATCACCGTGCGTCGCATCTTCCAAGGGGTCGGCGTGGAGCGTGTCTTCATGCTGCACAGCCCCCAGGTCGCTTCCATCAAGGTGGAGCGGCGCGGTAAGGTGCGGCGAGCGAAGCTCTTTTATCTGCGCGATCGGGTGGGCAAGGCCACTCGCGTCAAGCAGCGCTTCGATCGCTGAGGCTTACGCCTCATTTGTCCAGGTCAATGTCCATCTTGTATGGGCCTTGACCGCTGGGGGGGATCGCCTTGCGCCGTTAGTTCAGTTGGTAGAACGCAGGTCTCCAAAACCTGATGCCGGGGGTTCAAGTCCTCCACGGCGCGTCCGATTCCCCCTCCTGCAGTTTCGTGGTTCCGGACATGGAGTTGGATCTACAGCCTGGTGATGTGGTCAAAGTTCTCGAGTCCGCAGCCCTTGGCTGGGTTCGGGCGCGGGTGATCCGTGTCAAATCCGGTGGTCGAGTCGTTGTTCAGAGCGACCAGGGTCGGGAATTCACCGCCAGGGGAAACCAGGTTCGCCTGATTGAACCGGCCGGTTTCCGCCCCTGACCACCCGTGCAGCGGGCCGATGGCGGCCCGAAATCAGCAGCCCCTGATCGTGCTCCCCCGGAGCCCGGCCAGGGAATTTTTTATGGTCCCAAGGTTTTGTTGCTGCTGTCCTCCACTGGGGCCGATTGGTTGACGGAGGGGCCCGTCGCAGCAGATACTGTTTGAAGCGCAGGGCGGCCAACCGTTGTCCGGGCGATCCAGATCTGGCCCTTGGCCTATCTAGGATTTTGGTTGTAAAACCAAACGAAATTGGTTGAAAAACCAATTTGGGACTGTAGTTCAATCGGTTAGAGCACCGCCCTGTCACGGCGGAAGTTGCGGGTTCGAGCCCCGTCAGTCCCGTTCCAACCAACCCTTCCAGTCACTAAGGAGTCGCACCACCATGGCGAACACGGATTCCGTGCGTGTCCGTCTGGCTCCTAGCCCCACCGGCACCCTCCACATCGGCACCGCCCGCACGGCGGTCTTCAATTGGTTGTTCGCCAAGCGCCACGGTGGCCAGTTCCTGTTGCGCATCGAGGACACCGACCGGGAACGCAGCAAGCCCGAATTCACCGCCAACATCCTCGACGGCCTGCAGTGGCTGGGTCTGGCCTGGGATGGGGAGCCGGTGGTCCAAAGCGAGCGCATAGGCGCCCACCGCGCCGCCATTGGCCAGCTGTTGGCCTCCGGCCATGCCTATCGCTGCTACGCCAGCGAGGCCGAGCTGCAGGAGATGCGCGAGCGCCAGGCAGCCGAGAACAAGCCCCCCCGCTATGACAACCGGCATCGGGATCTGAGCCCCGACCAGGAGCAGGCCTACATCGCCGAAGGCCGCCAGGCCACGGTGCGTTTCCGCATCGACGATGGCGCCAGCATTGGCTGGACCGATTTGGTGCGCGGCGAGATGCGCTGGGCCGGCGCCGACCTGGGCGGCGACATGGTGATTGCCCGCCGGGCCCCAGCAGACACAATCGGCGATCCCCTCTACAACCTGGTGGTGGTGGTCGATGACGCCGCCATGGCCATCAGCCACGTGATTCGTGGCGAAGACCACATCGCCAACACGGCTAAGCAAATCCTGCTCTACGGGGCCCTGGGGCTAGCCCTGCCGGTTTTTGCCCACACGCCGCTGATCCTCAACCAGGAGGGCCGCAAGCTCTCCAAGCGGGATGGGGTGACCTCCGTGGGCGATTTCCGCGCCCAGGGCTATAGCGCCGCCGCCCTGGCTAACTACATGACCTTGCTGGGCTGGTCGCCGCCGGAGGGCATGGGCGAGCGCTTCTCCCTGGCCGAGGCAGCCGCCGTGTTCGATTTCGATCGGGTCAACAAGGCCGGAGCCCGTTTCGACTGGGACAAGCTCAACTGGTTGAACGCCCAGGTGCTCCATGACCTGGACCCAGGGCAGCTGCTGGATCAGTTGCGGCCCCTCTGGGCCGAAGCGGGCTGGGTGGATCAGGCCAGCACCGACCAGGCCTGGCTGGAGTCGCTCTGCGCCCTGATCGGCCCGTCCCTCGTGATCCTGCGCGATGGCCTGGACCAGGCCCGGCCCTTCTTCCGCCGGCCCGAGCTCAACGAAGCGGCCCTGACCCAGCTGCAGAGTCCGGGGGCCCGAGAGGCCCTGCAAGCCCTGTTGGAGCTCCTGGGGGAAGGGCCCTTGACCCTGGAGCAGGCTCAGGATTTGTTGACCCAGGCGGTGACGGCGGCCGGGGTCAAAAAAGGAGTGCTCATGAAAACCCTGCGGGCCGCCTTGCTTGGCAGTCTCCAGGGCCCCGACCTGCTCAGCACCTGGCTGCTGCTTCAACCCAGTGGCGAAGCCGCCGAGCGCATCCGCCGCAGTCTCTAAATCCCCCAGGGACCTAAGGGCTGGCTTCGGGGGATGGGGGCTGGGGTGCTGGCCCCTCGACCCCTTCGGTGGCCATCAGAGCGGCCGTTTTTAGCTCTCCGGCCAGGGGGTCGTTGGCGGGAGGTTCTGGCTCCAGCACTAGACCCAGCCGGCGGGCCAGGCTGGGGGCCGTGAAGCCCTGCAGGCCCACGGTGAGCACGATCATCAGGAACACCAGGCCCTTGAGATCCGAGGCGCCAGCCACCCCCGCGGCCTCGAGCTGCAGGGCAAACAGGCTGGCTACGGCGGCGGTGACAACGCCCCGGGGGGCGATCCAGCTGAGAATCAGCTTTTCGCTCCAGCCGAGGCCCGGCAGACCGATCGAACCGAGCTGGATCACGATCCAGCGATAGAGCATCAGGGCCAGCACACAGCCCACCCCGCCTAGCCCGAGGGGGCTCAGTTCCGCCCAGGAGAGGTCGGCGGCCAGTAGGGGGAAGAGCACGGTGATCGCCAGCTGGGCCAGTTGGGCGATGAGTTCATCGAGCTGGCTCGCCTCCTTATCGAGCCGGAGGCCCACCACCACTCCAGCCGCCACGGCCGCGGGAAAGCCCGCCTCGGGCAACAGCCATTCGGCGCCGCTCACCAGCAGGAACAGGGCGCCAAGGATGAGCTGCAGGGGCAGCGGGTCCTCTTGCTCCGTGCCCGACCCCCTGGGCAGGTGTTCCAGCACAAGGCTCAAAAGCAAGCCGCCGGTGGCGCCGATCGCCACCCCGCCGCCAACCCGTAGGCCCAACAGGGAAACCACATCGGCCCAGCCCGCCAGGTCGCCCAAGGCCAGCTGCAGCAACAACAGGGCCAGGACGGCGCCGATCGGCTCGAGGATCAACCCCTCAGCCTGGAGAATCTGGCCCAGACCGGGAAGCAGGCGCATCTGCTGCACCATCGGTGTCACCACCGTGGGTCCAGTGGCCAGGGAGATGGCCGCAAACACCCAGGCCAGGGGCCAGGCCAGGCCAGCCAGCTGGTGGGCCAACAGGGCGCCACCCAGCAGGCCCAGCACCCCTCGCACCACCACCAGCTGCACGACGGTGCGTTGCAGGTCCCGACCGGCCAGGCGCAGGTTCAGCCCGCCATCGAAGAGCACCAGGCTGACCAGCAGGCCCACCAGGGGTTGCAGGCCCCGGCCCAAGGTTTCGGGTTCGACCAAGTTGAAGCCGGCCCGGCCGATGACCAGGCCGACCGTGAGCAGCAGCACCACCGCCGGCAGCCCCGTGAGCCGGGCGATTAGCTGGGCAAGGGAGCCGGCAAAGAAGGACTCGCTCCAGAGCAGCTCAAGGCGATTCAAGGGGCCGGCTCCAGGGAATCATTCGTCGAAGGAGTTGAACTGGGGTTCAACCCGGATCCCCACCACACCACTGGGGCGGACCACCAGGTATTCCCCCTGGAGATCATGGATCGGCACGTTCACGAAGGCCTCGGCCGGACCGCAATTCAGCACCTCGCCGTACCACTTTTGAAAGGAGGCCAGATCGGCAAAATTGATCACCTGGTGGTGACCGCCGGCAAGTAGCAGGTGAATGGCGTAGTGGTTGGGCGTACGGGCCATCGGGTTCGTCGCCGATCAAGATCTCTGCCCCACGATATGGACGGGGTTGGCCCCTCTGCCAATCTGAGGCGGTTCCGGTAGCAGGCCATGACAGCAGAAGCCAGGCTCCCGAACGGGCAAATCCCTGGCGGTGGGGCCGTTGCGGATCCTGGTGCGGCCGCGCCTTTGCTGCTGTTGGTGGATGGCCACAGCCTGGCCTTTCGCAGCTTCTATGCCTTTTCGAAGGGAGGGGAAGGGGGCCTGAGCACCAAGGAGGGCGTGCCCACTTCGGTGACCTACGGCTTCCTCAAGGCCCTGCTCGACAACTGCAAGGGCCTGGCCCCCCAGGGGGTGGTGATTGCCTTCGACACGGCCCATCCCACCTTCCGCCATGAGGCCGATAGCGCCTACAAGGCCCACCGTGATGAGGCCCCCGAGCACTTCTTCGCCGATCTAGCCAACTTGCAGCAGATCCTCGAGATCTGCCTCGATCTGCCCCTCTGCATGGCCCCTGGCTATGAGGCCGACGACGTGCTCGGCACCCTGGCCAACCGGGCAGCGGATGCGGGCTGGCGGGTGCGGATCCTCTCGGGCGATCGGGACCTGTTCCAGCTGGTGGATGACGGCCGCGACATCTCGGTTTTGTATATGGGCGGCGGGCCCTACGCCAAAAGCAGTGGTCCGTTGGAGATCAAGCGCGAGGGCGTGATTGCCAAGTTGGGCGTGACGCCCGAGGAGGTGGTGGATCTCAAGGCCCTCACCGGCGACAGCTCCGACAACATCCCGGGCGTCAAAGGGGTGGGCCCGAAAACGGCGATCAGCCTGCTCAAGGAGAACGGCGACCTGGATGGCGTCTATGCCGCCCTCGATGGCCTCGGTGAAAAGGACAGCAAGGGGGCCCTCAAGGGCGCCCTCAAAGCCAAACTCAGCGCCGATCGCGACAACGCTTACCGCTCGCGCATGTTGGCGGAGATCCTCATCGACATCCCCCTGCCGAGTGAGCCCCGGCTGGCCCTAGGGGCGGTGAACGCCGCCAGCCTCTCGGCGAGCCTGGAGGACCTGGAGTTGTTCAGCCTGGTGAAGCAGGTGGGCAACTTTGCGCGGATCTTCTCGGCAGAGCCCCCCCCAGAACTATCCCCACAGCTACCGCCTGAGGCCAGTGTGGATGGCACCGAGGCAAGGCCTGGGCCGAAGTCGGTTGAACGGGCCGGCCAAGGGCCGACGCCCGCGGGGAAGGGGGACCTGGGCCCGGCCGTTGGGGCCCAGACTGGCCCCTCGGACCAGGCGCTCAAGCTCAGCCAGCCCAACAGCGAGCCCGGCCAGCTGCCCCCCTTGGCTCCCCAGCTGATCGGTTCCGCGGGCGACTTACAAGCCCTGGTGGAGCGCCTGATGGCGTCGACCGATCCAGCCAGCCCCATTGCCCTCGATACCGAAACCACCGCCCTCAATCCCTTCCAGGCGGAGCTGGTGGGGATCGGCCTCTGCTGGGGCGAGGCTTTGACCGACCTGGCCTACATCCCGATCGGTCACCATCCGCCCGCCGCCGCCGACCTGCTCAGCGCGCCGCCGTCGGCCCCGCCCCAGTTGCCCCTGGAGCAAGTGTTGGCGGCGCTGGCCCCCTGGCTAGCCAGCGACCAGCACCCCAAAGCCCTCCAAAACGCCAAATACGACCGGCTGGTGTTGATGCGCCACGGCCTGCCCCTCGGCGGTGTGGTGATGGACACCCTGCTAGCGGACTACCTGCGCGATGCCAATGCCAAACATGGTCTCGACGCCCTGGCCGAGCGCAATTTCGGCTTCAGTCCCACTGGTTTTGGCGAGCTAGTGCCAAAGGGGACGACCTTTGCCTCGGTGCCGATTGGGGCGGCTGCCCTCTATTGCGGCATGGACGTGCACCTCACTAGGCGGCTGACGGGGCAGCTTCGCCGGCAACTCGCTGACCTGGGCCCGGCCCTTGCCGCCCTTTTGGACGGGGTGGAGCTGCCCCTCGAGCCCGTGCTCGCCCTGATGGAAGCCACCGGTATCCGCATTGATACGGCCTACCTGGCCGAGCTCTCGGGCGAGCTGGCTACCACCTTGGCCCGGCTGGAACTGGAAGCCCGGGCCACCGCTGGCGTGGATTTCAACCTGGCCTCACCCAAGCAGCTTGGTGAGCTGCTGTTTGACAAGCTCGGCCTGGATCGCAAGAAATCGCGCAAAACCAAGACCGGCTGGAGCACCGATGCGGCCGTGCTCGAAAAACTCGAGGACGCCCATCCGGTGGTCCCCCTGGTGCTGGAACATCGCACCCTCAGCAAGTTAAAAAGCACCTATGTGGATGCCCTGCCGGCCCTGCTGGAGCCAGAAACGGGCCGGGTCCACACCGATTTCAACCAGGCCGTCACCGCCACCGGTCGCCTGTCGAGCAGCAATCCCAACCTGCAGAACATCCCCATTCGCACGGAGTTCTCCCGGCGGATTCGCAAGGCCTTCCTGCCCCAGGAGGGCTGGCAGCTGATCAGTGCTGACTACAGCCAGATCGAGCTGCGCATCCTCACCCACCTCTCGGGCGAACCGGTGCTGGTGGAGGCCTACCAGGCTGGTGACGATGTGCACGCCCTGACGGCCCGGTTGCTGCTCGAAAAAGACGACGTCAGCCCTGATGAACGCCGGCTTGGCAAAACGATCAATTTCGGCGTGATCTATGGCATGGGCGCCCAGCGCTTTGCCCGTGAAACCGGCGTCAGCCAGGCCCAGGCGAAGGAGTTCCTCAGCAAATACAAACAGCGCTATCCCCGGGTGTTCTCCTTCCTGGAACTACAGGAGCGGCTCGCCCTCAGCCGTGGCTATGTGGAAACGATCCTGGGTCGGCGCCGGCCCTTCGCCTTTGATCCCAATGGCCTGGGCCGTTTGTTGGGTAAGGATCCCCTTGAGATTGACCTCGAGGTGGCCCGCCGCGCTGGCATGGAGGCCCAGCAACTGAGGGCAGCCGCCAATGCGCCGATTCAGGGCTCCAGCGCCGATATCATCAAGTTGGCGATGGTGCAATTGCACCGGGAGCTGGCCACAGCTGGCCTGCCCGCGCGGTTGTTATTGCAGGTGCACGATGAACTGGTGCTGGAAGCTGCTCCAGAAGCGCTTGATGCAGTCTTAGAAATCACGCGCCGCACCATGGAAACGGCAGTGCAGTTGTCGGTGCCCTTAAAGGTGGAAACGGGGGTGGGACCCAACTGGATGGAGGCGAAATAGGGGCTTTCGCCTTTTTGGGTAGCGGCAGGTCGAGTTTCACCTGCTTTCCCCATGGGATCGGTAGTGATGGAGCAACTGTCAGCTTTTGAGTATGCTCCCCATCCACTCAATTTTGCCATGGTCGAAGGTATAGCAGGCAGGTTCAATCACCAAGGCACCACTGTTGACCCGCTCGCGTACTAGTTGACTGCTGCGCATCAATTGCCGGGCGGTCAACTCCGGATGGCGGCGAACGGCAATCTCAGGATCCAAGGGCACCGCTGAACTGACCAGTTCTTGGCGCAGGTGCAACACCAGTTGGCAGAGGCTGGGGCTGAGGCTCGCATGGTCAGCGCAGGCTGCCGCAACGGCGCCACATCCCTCGTGACCCAGGACCACCAACAAGTTGATATTTAGGCCTTCTAAGCCATATTCGATTGAGGCCAAACTTCCTTCCGTACAGGCATTGCCCGCATTGCGGATCACAAATACATCGCCAAAGCCCACATCAAAGAGCAGCTCAATCGGCACCCTGGAATCGGAGCAGCTCAGTACCATCGCCATGGGGTGTTGGCCGCTGGCAAGCCGATTCAGCCGTTGTTGACTGCTATGGGGATGTTTCGAAATTGCCCTAACAAATCGATCATGGCCTGCCTTTAGTTCCTTGAGTGCCTCCGGAGCCGTAAGCATAGTATGGGCCAAAAGTTTGCTACTGATTAATTGGGTTGAAATTAAATTGCCCTAGGGTAAAAGTGACTGATGTCATAAATCCATAAAGGCGATTTCGCCTATAGGGCAGGCGGAAGTAAGTAAAGAGTGATATTTAATCGTGGGGCTTTTGATTAATAGAACTTGATTCTCTTCCCAAGTCTGATGCCTGGTTTTAGTGGGGGTGGTTGTGTTGGCTATGCCTCGTTGGGGTTCGGGCCGGACAATAGGTTCACCGCCGAGAAAAACAGGGAGATGCCTAAAATAGTTCCCACTGCCCACAGGCTATCGCTCGGCCACTCAATCACCAGCATGCCGCCCAGGATTGCCGTCACAATCCCGTCGACGAGCACCAGGCCCTTGGCCGGCGAGGAGCTGGCGGCGGCACCGGCGAGTTCCATCACCCCTTCAAATAGCAGCAGCAGCCCGGCAAACAAGGTGAGGCTTACCTCGCTAGCTACCGGATTGAGCAGGATCCAAAACCCGCTAACCCCATAGAAAACCCCAGCTAGCGCACGGAAAAGCTTGCTGCGCCCGTCGGCGGCACTGCCAATCCGCAGGATCTGGGCGATGCCAGCGGAGATCGCCACGCCGCCAATGGCCAGGGTCAGCACGGTGGCGGAAATGAAGGGGAGGGCAATGGCCAGCCCAGCGGCGACAAGCAAAAGCCCAGCGGTGATCC
>Ga0310335_100168_pt1 | contig 18863 bp, 21 predicted proteins | sample LakMicMISRFREDD7_FD_195549 | JGI IMG/M metagenome (GOLD analysis project Ga0310335, IMG submission 195549) | Enriched freshwater cyanobacterial communities from Lake Michigan, Michigan, United States - MI23.SRF.RED.D7 (v2) (version 2) | ecosystem: Environmental > Aquatic > Freshwater > Lake... | reverse complement strand
GGCCAAACCTGGGCACGATCGTCACCCACGTGCAGCAGGGAACCCTGGATTTCATCCTGCTCAAACCGATCGATAGTCAGTTCTGGCTCTCCTTTCGAACCTTTTCTCCCGCCGGCCTGCCGGAAATTGGCACGGGACTGGGGCTAATCCTCTGGGCCGCTGCCAAGGCCGGTGCCTCGCCCAGCCCCACGGGAGTTCTAACGGCGGTGTTGATGCTGGCTTCGAGCCTGGTGATCCTCTACAGCCTCTGGTTTGGCCTGGCGACCACCTCGATCTGGTTCGTCAAAACCTGGAACGCCACCGAGGTGTTGCGCGCAGCCCTGACGGCAGGGCGCTATCCGATCAGCGCCTACCCCCTGCGCCTGCGCAACCTGCTCACGGTGGTACTGCCGGTGGCCTTCCTGACCACGGTGCCGGCCGAAGCCATCCTGGGACGTATCAGTGTGGGCACCGGTGCGGCCTCCCTGCTGATGGCCACGGTTTGTCTGCTGCTATGCCGGGGGTTCTGGCGCTATGCCTTGCGCTTTTACACCTCAGCGTCGAGTTAATCGGGCCGATCGCTCGGCAGGGAGGGGGGGCCCTGTCAGCAAGATCACCGGCCCCGTTGCCCGTGATGCGAGAAGCTGGAATAACGAAAAGCGCTACCCATGCCCCAGACCCTGCGGGACCGCCGCTCACCGCTCGTGAGTCTGCGACCGGCCACCAGCGATCAAGCTGAAGCGGCCAACGCTGAACCCAACTCCCAGGCCGGGGCCTCCAGTCGGCGTAATGGCTTTGGGGGCGGCGCCCCGAAGGGCTCGGCGAAAGCCGGCAAGCCAGGGGCCAAGGGCCGCAAGAAAAAGGGCACCGGCCTGAGCGCCGCCGACCGGGGCCCCCTGGGCAAGGACCCGGACCTGGAAGCGATTGTGGCCAGGCAACGGTTGCACTTGCCCCTCTCCGGTCGCCTGGGCGAGGCCGAAGTGACCCGGGCCTGGAAACTGGCCGCCGGCGAGCACCATCCAGACCGGGGCGGCTTGCACGACACCATGCAGCTGATTAACGGTGCCCGGGACCTGCTGCTGGGCCGTGGGCTGGTCTGAGTGGAGATCTCAGCAGCTGTTTCCATTTAGCCGCTTAAGCTGCTGGCTTCACCTTGATGATTTATCACCAGTGCTCACCCTGAGATTTCTGCCTAGTTGCGGCATCAATCCTCCTCGCATCTAGGGAATTTTAACGGCTATTGCAGTGCTTTGTGAATCTCAAGATTAGTGGGGAACGGAATATCAATCTTGTGGGCCGCAAACACCTGAATCACACCTCGGCTGATCCGATCAAGTTCATCAAGAAAACCAGCAAAACTCGGTTGATTGGAGCGGTAGTCGAATACATAGTCATAGCTAAATACCGAAATTGCCAACAATCTTCAGGACCGGAAGGACCCCTTAGGTTCCCGATCAATGAGGTCTTTGATCAACAAAGGCACGAGGGAAAGCTGCTCCTCAGTGCAGTCATAGGATACTCCCACAACGACACGGGAGCGCCCAACCTGATCAATAATCTGCCGCAACCTCAATAGCAGTTGGTCGCGGATATGGAGATAGGTGCTCCAGTCCGTCAGCTCCACCTCGCCATGGCAAATCAACTTCAGATCATGGGATCCATTGGTTTCGAGGCTGACCAGGGTGTCACTCAGCTCAGGTAATGAAACGAGATACGACTTGCCATAGAAGAGCAGGTCGTCCATTTGTTCAGGGCTAAGCTTGTCATCAATGGCGATGTGCAGGTCCATGGCCTGGCGGGGCAGATCAGCAGGATTGCTACTGCGTTTGGAGTAATTGATGATTGCTTCTTCATCGGCAATCGAATTGGGGATGCTGATACGACTCTCCAGCGTTTCGAGCTCCACCGAGCGCAGACCGATTTTGCTGACAAAACCCAGATTGCCGCCAATTCGGCAAAATTCACCAACCCGCAGGGGGCGATCACTTTGGATCGAGAGGCCCGCAAACAGGTTGCCGAGCAACTTGGAGGCCCCCAGGCCGATAGCCAGGCCAGGCACGGCCGAAAAGGCCAAGACCGTACTGGGGGGCAAGCCAACCTTGAGGAGCAACTGATAGAGAAGGGCCATGGCGGCCATGGCCGCCAACATGCGACTGATCGGCATCACCAGGTTGGACGTGCGCTTCAGTTGTAAGTTGCTTTGCCTACCCATGAGGATCGACAGCCAAATGCTGAGGGAATGGCCCAGGGATTCAAACAATAGAAAAACCGACCCCATGGCCAGGGCAAAGAAAATGACATAAAGCAACTCAGTAATAACAAATAATGAGAGTCCGGTTATGTTGATCGCCTCTGTAATTAAGCTGCCAAAGAGGCTTGTCAAGGGTAGGGTGACCAGCAAGAGCAAGACCCTTTTCCACGCTGCCTTGCAGATGATTGCTTGGCCGCCGGCCTGCAGGGGCAACTTGGTCGGCGCCCCGTAGGAGCGATGGATGCCTAGAAAAATCCTACGAAGTAGGACGATGTAAACAGCGCTAAGCAGCAGAGTTGCTGAGATCTGAAAAACGGCTTGATCGAACAGGCTTTTCTCCAGCACGTCCTGCCGCAGCCACAAGGGAATTTTTAAGTACCAAAGCGGTGAGACAAGTCCGCCGGGAGTGAGGCTGTATTTTTGATAAAAGCTTGGCGAAGCAAACTGCTGATAGACATTTACCTTGGTGCCCAATTGATCGTAGATCCTGAGGATTTCCGGAATCGAATCTGCGGCAAAATAATAGTCAAGATTCGAAGGCTTGCCCTTGATAGTGTCGGTGAGCTCAATCGAAGTATCAGGCAGGGTCCAAGTTCCATCGGCACGGAGGCGGACCTCGTTGAGCTTTTTGATGGCCTGGGGGTCGGGGAGATCCAGATGAACTTGGCTATGATTAAACTCGTAATCGAGAATCTGTTTTAGCTTTAGGCTGGCTTCATGGCCCATGTCCGGCTGAATGCTCTCGGGAATCGCCGAAAGATCTAGCGCTTTGATCGCCAAATCCCATAATTGATCAATGCTAGCAATCGCCTGGCGATTCTTTTGGGACCAAAACCAGCCACTCTGATTGCTAGCGGAAGCCAAAAGGAAATCCTGTTCCCTCGAACACCTTCGCCATAACAACATAGAAGTTAAGGATCGTCTCCTTTGGACTTTCCCCAAGCACATCGGTTATGGGGTTATCATCCCAGGCCTTGGCCGTGACCAGCAAGTCTTCATAAAAGGGTTGCTGTTGTAATGCATTTAAACCGCCAATGGAAGCGGCGGAGCGGTTGGCTTGGCTCACCGAGACCGGCGGGACCAGACCAGCCTGGGCCCGGGACGGGGGGACTTGCAGCAGCGGCAAAAAAATCAAGCAGCAGGCCGTTAACCAGCAACCCAGGGCCAGGCGCCAAGGGTGAGGCAAGCCCAAGGATCTCCAAGGGGATCGCACACGGCCATACCCTGGACGATGACGGACAGCGAAAGGATTTTTAGCTTTAATCTGCAATGGTGTGGGCCTAGTGCTGACACCACTCTGACAGCGAAGGTGGCGCAGATTGGCAGCGGGACTTCGGCCTTTGGCCGGTTATTGATGAACGGTCCATGCAAGGGCACTGGCTCGTTCATGGGAGCAGCATGGGCATCGTCTTCAGGCACCGCTCGAAGCCAGCACGGCGTGATTGGCTACCAGTCCCAGCTCAAAACCAGTCCCAGCTCAAAAACGGTCCCAGCTCAAAGCCGGTCCCTTCTCAAAACCGATCCCATCACCCCACCCCAGGCCCAATCACGAGTCCCCTTGCTGTTCGGCTTGGTTTTTGATTTTTTTTCCACGTGAGAGCCCCCAACCCAGGGGCCAAGCCCCCCTACCCACCGCCGCCGGCACGGCCCGACTTTCCGCCGCCGGCGCGGCCGCCCCGACCTGGCGAGTGGGACGGACGATTGGCCATACCGGTGCTCGGCCTAGCCAGCCCAGCAAAGCTTGACTCCGGGCTAGCCGCCCCTGGCCCCACCACGGCCCCTGGAAACTGGGGCCAGCAGGGCATGCAGCCGCTGCGCTTCGGGCCCGTCGGCCAAGCGCCATTGGCCAGCCGCCAAGCCGTCCAGGCTGAGGGGAGCGCCCCCATCCATCAGGTCAATCGCCACCCGGATCAGGCGCAGGGTGGGCAGGCCAACCGCTGACGTCATGCGACGCACCTGGCGGTTACGCCCTTCGCGGAGCTCAATCTCGATCCAGGCCGTGGGCACCTGCAGCCGGTGGCGGATCGGCGGCTGCCGTTCAGCGATTGCAGCCGCCTCCAGCTCGGCTGGTTCGAGGCTGCGGGCCCGGGCCTGGAGGGTTGGCCGACCCTGGATCAAAAGCCCCTGGCTCAGGGCCAGCAGCGCTGCTGCGGTGGGAGTTCCTTCCACCTGGACCCAGTAACGGCGCCAGTGGCCCCAGGCCGGATCGGTCAACCGGTGCTGCAGCCGGCCGTTGTCTGTCAAGACCAGCAAGCCTTCGCTATCGGCATCGAGGCGCCCGGCTGCGTAGATCCCGGGAACCTGGATGTGGTCCGCCAGGCAGCCCCAGCGACTCCCCGCCTCAGGCGTGAACTGGCTGAGCACCCCGTAGGGCTTGTGGAACAACAGGGTGGTCAGGGGCTCCAGGGGATCTGGGGGTCTAGGAAGCCTGGCGGGCCTTCCACAGGTTGACAGCGCCGATGCAGATCAGTAACAGGCCCAGGTCCATCGACAACGGAGGCAGAATCATCGAGGGAGAGGGCCACTGAAGGTGGCGAGACCCTAGGAGCCCGGCCCAGGGCCACGCGGATGGGGGTTTCTCCCCCTTGGCGGGAATGGCGACACCTAAGGTGGATCATTCAGTTCGCAATGGTCCTGGCGGCACCGCATGATCGAGACATCCGGCGTGATCGAGAAAGAGCAGGGCAACGGGTTCTACCTGGTGACGCTCGAGCAGCCGGCCGGTCACCAGTGCCTCTGCCGGGCTGCGGGCAAACTGACCAAATTCCGTATCAAGCTGCTGGCGGGCGACAAGGTGCTGGTCGAGATCAGCCCCTACGACCTGACCCGCGGCCGCATCACCTACCGGGAGCGCAATGCCGGCGCTACCGGTCCCCGTCCTGGTGGCAACAGGCCCGGCGGTCCCCGCCGCCGTTGAGCTGGCGGCCTTTGCAAGCAGGCTGGCCCAAGGAGGGCTGGCTTGGCTGCTGGGCCCAATTGCTTTAAGGCCGAAAAAACAGCGCCCGAGGGGCATTAAGCCCAGAGTTAATCCGTGTAGCGCTTAAACCCAGGAGCCATACCCCCTTCCCAAGGGCTTGGGAGGGGGGGCATTGGTCTAGCCCTAGAGCAGGGCCTCAATCGCAGCCTTGAATTCGCTGCGCTGTTTCACGCCCTTGAACTGCTGCTTGAGCTCCTTGCGGAAGAACAGCTGCACGGTGGGGGTGCCCGTCACCCCGGCCTGTTCGGCAATCGCCTGGTCGGTCTCGATATCAATCTCCACCCCCTGGGCGGCACCGCCGAAGTCGGCCAGCACCCGCTTGAGCTGGGGCTTGAGCACATGGCAAGGGCCACAGCTGGGCGACGAATAGACCACCAGTAGGGGCTTATCGCAGTCGTGGTAAAGCTTGCGCAGGGCGTAGCCCCCCTTTTGCCACAGGGCCGAGGGGTCGTAGTTGGCCTCATCGCTGATCGCCGTGCGCACGGGCTCTCCGGCCGGGGCCGGATCGACCGGGTTGTGGCTAACGGTGATCGCCAGGTCATGGTGGGTGAGCCAACGCTCCGCCGCCAGGGCCGCCTGGCAACCACTGCCGGCGGCCGTGATCCCCTGGCGCCATTCGGTATCGGCCACATCACCGGCAGCAAAGACCCCCTCGACACTGGTTTCGGGCCGGCCGGAGCGCACCTGCAGGTAGCCCTGGCCATCGAGCTCGATCTGGCCCGCCACCAGGCCCGTGTTGGGGGTGTGGCCAATCGCGTAGAAGAGGCCCTTGACGGCCAGGGTTTGCTCCTGGCCGCTGGCGGTGTCGCGCAGCTGGATCGTTTCGAGCCAGTCGCCACCAGCGACATCGACCAGATCCTGGTTCCAATGCACGTTGATGGCGGGGTTGGCCAGCACCCGATCGGCCATGGCCTTGCTGGCCCGCAGGGCATCGCGGCGCACGATGAGGTGGACCTGGCTGCCGTATTTGGTGAGATAGACCGCCTCCTCACAGGCTGAATCGCCACCACCCACCACGGCCAGTTCGGCGTTGCGGAACTGGGGGGTGGCGCCATCGCAGATGGCGCAGGCGCTGATGCCCCGGCTCCAAAAATCCTGTTCATGGGGCAGGCCGAGCCGGTTGGCACTGGCGCCCGTAGCCAGGATCAGGGCCTGGGTTTCGATCACCTGGCCCTCCACCGTGACCCGATAGGGGCGCTGGCCCAGGTCGATCGCATCGGCGTCAGCCTCGATCAGGCGGGTGCCCCAACGCACGGCCTGGGCCCGCATCCGGTCCATCAGGTCGGGGCCCAGGATCCCGTCGGGGAAGCCGGGGAAATTCTCCACATCGGTGGTGGTCATCAACTGGCCGCCGGCGATGCCGCCCGCCTGGAAGCCCGTGATCAGCAGGGGGCTGAGGTTGGCCCGGGCGGCATAGATGGCGGCGGTATAGCCAGCGGGCCCCGAGCCGACGATGACCAGGTTTTCCGGGGCGACCTGGGGAGCAGCGGTAGAGACCATGGGCTTAAACGGACTCACTTCGCCTTAACTTTAGGGCCCCTTGGCTGGGCCCTGGGGTTGGGATGCCTTGGAAAGGGCCCCATGGCCAATCCTGGGGCAGGGCGGCTTAGGAATTCAGCGATTTTGGCGCCAAGGCGCAGCAAATCAGAAAAAATGCTTTAAATTTCGATCCGTCCGTCGGTCTCCCGGCCCAACCAGTCCCGCGCACCATCGCCTGACGGGCGGTCGGCCAGCGGGGTCCCTGGCAGAGCTAACGGAACCATCAAAACGGATTCGGCCAGCAGCTCCGGCTGGTCATCAATGCACAGGATCCACTCGCCAAACTCCTGGGTGAGGGCGTAGCTGTCCTCGTAGCGCTCACGGGCGTCCAGGTTGGCAATACGTGCTACAGACCAGTTCATCGCCACCGAGAGGCGCCGCTGGATCGAACCGTGCATGATTCAGCTCCGTTAGGGGGCCACGCTGGTCGACACGGGGGCAGACCAGGGAGGCGAGTTCGCAGAAGTTCGCATTTTTTCTGGATTCAGACTGTAATCACGGCTGCAGCAGAAAGTTCGGTAGTTGGGGTCCGCGCAGCCGAATCAGCTCGCCAGCCCCTTCGGCCATGGCCTCTAGGGGCAGCCCAGGGGCCCGGCCCCAACCCTGGGGGTCAGCTGTTTCGGCCACCCCAGGCCTGCTGCGCAGCAGATAGGGCTCACTGGTCGACCAGCTGCGGGCGTATTGCATCAGCAGCGGATCGGCCGGGGCAAAGACATAGGAGGGATGGCGGGGCACCGATTCCAGCTGGCTGCGCTCCCCATCCATGCGCACCGCCCGGGTGATCGCCTGCACGAAGCGGCTGCGGGTCACCACCGTGGTCAGGTAGGCCACGACCCGGAGCCGGGGCGCATCAAAGCCCTCCGAGGCCATGTCGATACTCACCAGCCAGTCGGCACGGCCGTTCTGAAACTCGGCCAGGCGGCTGGCGGCCTCCGGGTCCTGGGAATGGACGAGCAGCACCTGGTCGCCCTCCTCCACCAATAGATGGCCGAGGCGCCGGGCGTGGGCGATGTCACGGGCAATCACGATGCCGCCGGCGCCGGGATGGTGGCGCCGCACCAGCTCCAAGCGCTTGCGGGCATTGAGCAAGACCCGCAGGGCGATACTGCTGCCATCGCCCAGGCGGATCGCCCGGCGCAGGTTGCGGGCCCGCCAGCTTTCCCGCCCTTCCGCCGACAGGGGCGAGCGCTCTAGGTCGGGATTGGTGCCCTCCTGGCGGCCATGGTCGATCCAGCCATCTTGAAAGCGGAATTCCAGGGGCCGCACATCGCCGGCGGCGATCAGCTGGCGCGGTTCGACGCTCAGATCTGGGGCGATCAGCTCCACCATGGCGCCGGCCTCCTGCACCTGAATGCGGCGGGCGGAACAGAAGCCCAGGTTGTCGGCCCGAAAGGGGGTGCCAGTTAGGCCCAGGCGCAGGCTGGCCGCGGCGGTCAGGGCGCTGAAGGTCTGGCCCCAGGCGCTGGCTTCGGGTTCCTCCGGATCGAGGCCCAGGTGGTGCACCTCATCGGCAATCGCTAGCCAGGCTCCAAGCTCGGCACCCGCCAGCTGCTCCTGCAGGGCCACCAGGTTGCGGCTGGCCGCCTGGTAGGTGAGCAGTAGGCCTTGCCAGGGGCCAGGGCTTGCGGTTGCCAGAGCCAACGGGGAGGCCGGGTCCCAGTCGCGCAGCTCCAATCCGAGGCGACTGGCGGCCAGGCGCCACTGGCTGGCAATCGAACTGCGATGGGTAAACACCACAAAGCGCTGCAGCCGCCCATCGGCGGCGAGGGCTTGGTAACCCAAGAGGGCGCCCAGGGTTTTGCCGGCCCCGGGACCGGCGTGAATGAGCACGTCCTGGCCGCCGGGTTCCTGGCGCTCCAGGCGGCGGCGCAACAACTGGATCAGCTGGCTCTGCCACTGACGCGGCCGCGGCGGCTGGGCCCCCTTCGGGGGGCCGGAAACCAGGTTGAAGGACGGTGCTGCCATGGCGCCATTGTGTCGCCGGCCCCAGGTGCGGCATCGGCGCCGCCAATCAAGGGCCCAATTGCAGAACTGAATGGGTGTTTCGGCCCATTCCCATCGCCGCCAGCGTCCCTACTTTCGGTGGATCAGCCTGCATCAGGGCGTTGCCCTGCCGGCCCATGGATCCCAGCTTCCCCTTTTCCCTAGCGGTGGACCATTGGCGCCAGCGCTTTGAGCAGGCCTGGGACCAGGAATGTGACATCGATCCGATCATCCTGCGCACCCGCTTGCTGCGCTTACAGGGCCGCTGGCAACAGGCCCGGTGCCTCGATCAGGAGTTACTGCCCTATTTCTAAATGGGCTGCAGGCGTCCATCGAAGCGGAGCTCCTGGTATGCGCCAAACAAAACCCAAGCTTGCGCCAGGGCTGGGAAATCTCCATAGATTAGAAGCGACTTTTAAGCCCTTTCATTGCTATCAAAATAACCCCATAGGCCGTCAGCCAGGGTTGGCCTAAACCGTTGGGGAGGTCTACCAGCTTGGCCATGCACGACCCAGCTGGATGACCCCTTAACAGCACTCCCGATCGCCCACGTCTTGATCGTGGGTGGGCTTCATCATTAGGCGCCGAAGCAACTCTGGTAAGAGCTTCGGCGCCCTGGGCCGTTCAACCGATCGCTTCGGCGTGGTTGAGCAGGAGGTGCTGAACCTCATCAACCCCTTCGCTCGCCACCTGGCCGGCCAACTCCTGGGTGGCGCCTGCGGTTTCAACCAACATGGCGGCCATGCGCTCAACCAGGGCCTGGCGTTGGCTGGTGAGGTAGCTGACCAGCTCCTGCTCGATCAGGTGGCGCACAGCCTTGCCCCGCAGGCTGTTCTGGTCGGCTTCGGCCAGGGTGCCCTGCACCAGCTCCTTGACGAACAGGCGTTGCACTTCGGTGCTGCGCAGGAAGCTTTCCATCGCATTGATGGCCCCGTCCACGACGGTGCGCTCTACCTCGGCCGGTTCCTCGTTGAGCTTGAACTCCCAGTCGAGGTGACGGCGCTGCCAGCCCTGCTGCTGCAGGTTGGGCATCACCGTTTGGCAAAAGCTATCAACAGAAATTTCATAGACCCGTTCAGCCAGGCGCTCGCACCAGTCGGAACCGTGGGCGTGCAGGTTGTCGCGCAGAACTTCGCGCTCCACCGCATGGCCTCCGTGGTGACTGTGGCAGACGCCATCGGGGCATTCGACCGCCGTGATCGCCATGGGGAAAGGGACGCAAAGGACAGACCATGGCCTAGCCAGGTCCCGAACTCCGGGCAACAGGGCCAGGGCCAGGAGCGGCAATTGTGCTGGTCTGCGAACAATTGAGCCAGATCGCTTGTCTTGTTAGGAGCCAGTGACGATCACTGAAAGGACAGCTCAAGGAGAGCTTGGTTTGACAACTGTCTTGATTGCCCGCGAACGGCGGGCCGCAGAAACACGGGTGGCGGCCACACCGGAAACGGTGAAACGGCTGGTCGGCCTGGGCTGCAACGTGCACGTCGAGCAGGGGGCCGGCCAGGCCGCCGGCTACCCGGAGGGCGCCTATGGCGACGCCGGGGCCGAGCTCTTCGACGGCAGCGCAGCCGAGGCAACCGATCGCTGGGCCAGGGCCGATGTGCTCCTGGCCGTCCAGGCCCCCCAGGCCGGCAGCGGCGCGGGCCTGGCCCAGCTAAGGCCAGGAGCCCTGGTGATGGGACTGCTCGATCCCTTTGCCAACCGGGACCTGATCGGCACCCTGCTGGAACGCAAGCTCTCGGCCATCGCCCTCGAGCTGCTGCCCCGCATCAGCCGGGCCCAAGCCATGGATGCCCTCTCGTCCCAGGCCAACATCGCCGGCTACAAGGCCGCCCTCCAGGCCGCAGCGGCCCTGGATCGTTTCTTCCCGATGTTGATGACCGCCGCTGGCACGGTGCAGCCAGCCAAGGTGGTGGTGCTTGGGGCCGGCGTGGCGGGCCTGCAAGCCGTGGCCACGGCCCGCCGGCTCGGAGCCCTGGTCAAGGTGAGCGATGTGCGGCCGGCCGCCCGGGAACAGGTGGAATCCCTCGGCGCCCGCTTCATTGAACCGCCGGTGATGGAGCAAAGCCCCGGCGAAGCCGGCGGCTACGCGAAGGAGGCCGGCGCCGTGTTCCTCGAAGCCCAGCGCCAGCTCCTGGCCCCCCACCTGGCCGAGGCCGATGTGGTGATCACCACGGCCCTGGTGCCAGGCCGGCCCGCCCCCCTACTGATCACCCGCGAGATGCTTGGCCTGCTGCGGCCCGGTGCCGTGGTGATGGACCTGGCGGTGGCCCAAGGCGGCAACTGCGCCGCCAGCCAGCCAGACCAGGAAACCGTGGTGGACGGCGTGCGAGTGATTGGCGCCGGCAACCTGCCGGCTTCGGTTCCTTTCCATGCCAGCTCCCTGTACGCCCGCAACCTGGCGGCCCTGCTCGAGTACGTGCTCAAGCAAGGCGGCCTGACCCAGCTCGATCCGGAGGATCCCTTGATCGATCCCTGCCTCATTACCCACCAGGGCCAGTGCCGCCGCGCCGACCTCAGCCCCGTGGCCCAGGAGGTGGCGGCATGAGCGACTTTTCCCTCAACGAGGCCCTCTGGGTGTTGCTGCTCGGCAGCCTCCTCGGCTTCGAGCTAATCGGCAAGGTGCCCCCCACCCTGCACACACCGCTGATGTCTGGGGCGAATGCCATCAGCGGCATCACCCTGCTGGCTGCCCTGGCCCTGATCGGCCAGGCCCCCTCACCGCCCTTGCAAGCGCTTGGGGCCGTGGCCCTGGGCTTTGCCCTCTTCAACGTGATTGGTGGCTTCCTGGTCACCGACCGCATGCTCGCCATGTTCCGCCGCCGCGGAGGTGCCGCTTGAACCAGTTACTTCTTGATCTCAGCGCCGTCTTGTTGCTGGCCCTGGGCCTGCGCGGATTGGCCAAATTGCGCACCGCCCGCATGGCCAACGGCCTCGCCGCCCTCGCCATTGGCCTGGCGGTGGTGGGCCTGCTGGTCAGCCAGGGGCTAGCTGGCTGGCCCTGGATGCTGGGCGGCCTGGCCGTCGGTGGCGGCATTGGGGTGGTGCTGGCCCTGCGGGTGCCCATGACCGCCATGCCCGAAACCGTGGCCCTGTTCAACGGCTGTGGCGGCATGGCCTCCCTGCTGGTGGCCCTCGGGGCCGTGGGCCTACCCGGCCCGATGGGCCTGCTGGCCACCGTGTCGGTGTTGGCCTCCGTGTTGGTGGGATCGATCACCTTTAGCGGTTCGCTGGTGGCCATGGCCAAGTTGCAGGAATGGCTCGATACGCCGGCCTGGACCCAGCGCCAGGCCCGCCACGCCGTCAACATCACCCTGGCCCTGGCCTGCCTGGCCTGCTGCGTGGTGGTGGTGCAGGGCCAGCCCTGGGGCCTGGCGCCCCTGACGGTTCTGGCCCTGCTGCTGGGCATCGGCCTGACCCTGCCGATCGGCGGGGCCGACATGCCGGTGGTGATCTCCCTGCTCAACTCCTATTCCGGCGTGGCCGCCGCCGCCGCCGGCTTTGTGGTGGGCAGTGCCCTGCTGATCGTGGCGGGCGCCATGGTGGGCGCCGCCGGCCTGATCCTCACCCAGGTGATGTGCACGGCCATGAACCGGTCGCTCACCTCGGTGCTCTTTGGCGGGGCCCTCGGCGCCAGCGCTGGCGCCGGCTCCGGCGAGAAGAAGGAGGCGGAGTCCTATGGACGCATCACCAGCTGCAGCGCCGAGGAATGCGCCATGGCCCTGGAGCAGGCCGAGCGGGTGGTGTTTGTGCCGGGTTACGGCCTGGCCGTGGCCCAGGCCCAGCACAGCCTGCGGGAACTGGCCCGCCTACTCGAAGGCCATGGCGTGGAGGTGAGCTACGCGATCCACCCGGTGGCCGGCCGCATGCCAGGCCACATGAACGTGCTGCTGGCCGAAGCCGATGTGCCCTACGACCAGCTGGTCGAGATGGATGTGATCAACCCCGAGTTTCCGCGCACCGATGTGGTGATCGTGCTGGGGGCCAATGACGTGGTGAATCCCCAGGCCAAGAACGACCCCAGCAGCCCCCTCTTCGGCATGCCCGTGCTCGAGGTGGACCAGGCCCGCTCGGTGTATGTGGTGAAGCGGGGCCTCGGTGCTGGCTACGCCGGCATCAAGAACGGCCTGTTCGAGCTGCCCCAAACCGCCATGGTCTTCGGCGATGCCAAGGCCGTGCTCAATGGCCTGATCACCGAGCTGCGCGGCCTAGGTGTAGGCAAAAAAGCCCTGGCGGCGGTTTGAGGCCCTGGGCTTCGGGCCGCAAGGCGCCCGAGGCCCGACCGGTGACTCAGCTGTTGATCGGTTGACGGGCGGTGCCTCTTTCAAGGGGCGCCGCCTTTTTGATTGGGCCGGGATCCACTCCACAGGACTGGCTCAGGGCGTTGGTCCCCTCGCGGCTAAGGGTCTGGCCGGGGGAGTCCAGCGGGCGGGCTTGCTGGCAAGCTGCCAAGCCCAAGCGAGCGTCTTGCCTTGAAGTCGTCCCTGGCCGCCGAGCTGGGTCTGCCCCCGTTTCGGGCGCGCTTTCCCTGGTGGGGCGCCGACCTGCAGACCCTGCGCGACACCCTGCGGGCGGGTGCCCCCTGGCCCGATCCAGGCGAGCCTGTGTTGACGGAGGTGGGGCAAGGCGACCGGCTGTTGTCTTTGCTGGATCGGCCCCTTGATCAGCAGGTTGATCAGCGAGCCCAGAAACCCCCTGAAACCCGCTCCGGTCAAGCCTTGAACCAGCCCCAAGGGGCGGAGGCTGAACTGGGCCAAGCCCGGGGCCTGGTGTTGGTGCTCCACGGTCTGGGCGGGTCGAGCCAGGCCCCAGGGGTGCGGCGCCTGGGCCAGCTCCTGCAGCGGCACGGCTTTGCCGTGCTGCGGCCCAACCTGCGAGGCGCCGGTCCTAGCCGGCCATTCGCCCGGGGCTCCTACGCCGCCCAGTGCAATCGCGACATCCTGCCCTTGCTCGCCCAGGCGCGCCAGCTGGCCGCAGGGCGCCCCCTGCTGGCGGTGGGCCTCTCCTTGGGCGGAACCGTGTTGCTGAATGGCTGCCTGGCCGAGGATCCCCTGGGCTCACCATCCCAAAGCCCCGGTGCCTTGCCCCGCCTCGATGGCCTGGCCTGCGTCAGTAGCCCCCTGGATCTGGTGGCCTGCTCGTCCCAGATTGACCAGCCCCGCAACCGGCTCTACCAACGCTGGTTGCTCCGGCGGCTGCATCAGCAGGTTCAAGGGGATGCCCGGGCCGATGCTCCTGATGGCTTGGATGGGGACCCAGGCGGGCCGGCGCCATCCATCCGCAGTTTTGATGCCCAGATCACGGCGCCCCGCTGGGGGTACCCCTCGGTGGACGCCTACTACGCCGAGGCCAGTCCCCTGGCACGGCTGCTCCAAGGTGGCCAGGGCCTGGGGCCTGGCCTGCCGCCCAGCCTCTGGCTGCAGGCGAGCGATGACCCCTGGGTGCCTGCCGGTGGCACCGAGGCCCTTGGAGCCGCCTTGGCCGATGCCCAGACAACCTGGGCGCCCATTCATGGAAACTCAGCCGTGCTGATCACCCCTGGTGGCGGCCACAACGGTTTCCATGGCCAGGGGGATCCAGGCAGGGCCAGCTGGAGCGATCGGCTGGTGCTGGCCTGGTTGGCTCGGCTTGTGGGAGGAGCCGCTTAGCAGGGCCATGGCCCGCAAGCCCCGCCTAGCCCGGCGCAGGGACTGAAGGGTGCAGGGAGCACTGAGCTGTTGGCGTCAGGGTTGCGCTGGCAGGCTCGCGAACGGGTGTCGCTGCACAATCCAGGCTTCGATCGGCTGGCCACCGACCACATGCTCCTTCACGATCCGCTCGATGCGCTCTGGCGTCACGCCGCCGTAAACGATGCCCTCGGGCCAGATCAACAGGATCGGTCCCTCCCGGCAGATGCGCAGGCAGTCGGCCTTGGTGCGCAGCACGATGCCCCCGGGGCGGCCAGGGGTCTCAAGGCCGAGCTCACGCACCAGGACCTTGAGCCGCTCCCAGCTGGCCAGCCCCACAGCGGGGTCTTCAGGGCAGCAGAGGTTTTTTGTGGGGGTGGCGCAGAGCAGCAGGTGGTGGGCGATCACGGTCGGATGGGCTCAGGGACGAACAGAAGACCTCCAGCCGCCGCTTAGGCGACTCGCGCTCAATCGAAACGTTGAACTAGCGAAGCTGGGGAGTGCCTCTGCCTGGAGATTCGGGGGCTGGCGCGTCACCCGAGCGGTGCCACCACCGGTCGGGTGCCTGATTTGGCGGCAGCTTCGCGCACCGCCTGGCGGGCCCAGGCATCGGTGGCCAACACATCGGCCAGGGCGGGATCGGCCTTGAGGTCAACCCGGTGGCGATCACAGACCCGTTCAATCAGCCTGGGAATCTCCACGAAGGCGATCTGTTCATCGAGGAACAGGGCCACGGCTTCTTCGTTGGCAGCGTTCATCGCCGCCGGCATGGTGCCGCCGGCCCGGCCGGCCGCATAGGCCAGCTGCATGCAGGGGTATTTGGCAGGATCGGGCTGACGGAAGCTGAGCTGGCCCACCTCGGTGAGATCAAGGCGGCGCCAAGGGGTTTCTAGACGCTCAGGCCAGCTGAGGCAGTAAAGGATCGGCAGTTTCATGTCGGGCCAGCCCAGCTGGGCCAGCACGGAGGAATCGGCCAGTTCCACCATCGAATGGATGATCGATTGGGGGTGGATGATGATTTCGATCTGGTCGTAATCGATACCGAAGAGATAGTGGGCCTCGATCACTTCGAGGCCCTTGTTCATCAAGCTGGCGCTATCGACCGTGATCTTGCGGCCCATGCTCCAGTTGGGATGGCTGGTGGCATCGGCCACGGTGGCCTTCACCAAATCGGCGGCATCCCAATCGCGGAAGGCGCCACCGGAAGCGGTGAGCTGGATGCGGCGCAGGCCGGGGGTGGGGATTCCAGTGGAGAGCCGGGCCGTATCAGCCCAGGGGGTGCCCTGCAGGCACTGGAAGATGGCGGAGTGCTCGGAATCGGCCGGCAACAAGCGCGAACCGGAGCGGGCCAGCTCCGGCAGCACCACCGGTCCAGCGGCGATCAGGGTTTCCTTATTAGCCAGGGCCAGGTCCTTGCCGGCCCGGATCGCCGCCAGGGTGGGCAGCAGGCCGGCGCAACCAACGATGCCGGTGACGACCAGATCGGCGGTGGGCCAGGCGGCGGCGGCGCAGAGTCCGTCGGAGCCACCGAGCAATTCAGGGAAGGGGGCGGGGCGCTCCTGGGGATCGAGGGCCAGCAGCCGTTCCCGCAGGGTCGCCACCAGCTCGCCGTCGGCGAGGGCTACCACCTCGGGGCGATGGCGCTGGATCTGGCTCATCAGCAGGTCGAGGTTGCGGCCGGCGGTGAGCGCCACCACACGGAAGCGATCGGGAAAGTCCTCGACGATCTCCAGGGTCTGGGTGCCGATCGAGCCCGTGGATCCCAGCACGCTGAGGGCTTTCACAGGCGGATCGGCAACGGTGGCGGCCAGTCTCCCACCGGGACCGCAAGCCAGGCCCCAGGCCGGCCGCCAGCCGAGGAAAGGCTTAACTGGGAGCCCGTTACCACCCACTGGTTGGGGCTGCCCCCATGAGCACGTTCCTGACCACCCTGCAAGGACTGCTGCAGCGCTGGAATTTCATCGAGCGGGCCAAGCTGGAGAGCCAGCTTTGGGAAGCTTTTGAGCGGGGCGAACCGCTTGAAGCGATGGTGGAGCAGTGTCCGCCGGGGTTTCAGAAAGAGGTGTGGGGTACCACCTTGGTGCGTATCCGCAAGATCGAGAAAATGATGGAGGGCCAACAGGCCCCTGCCGTTAAACCGGACTCGGACTAAATCACTCCCAGTGGAACCGGTGCTTTTGCCCTGGTGTTGATGGTGGCTTTGAGCATTGGCTCAAGCGGTTCTCGCCCCTCAGCCCATCAGCTCCGCAGCCAGTCCGTGAGGCCGCCGGGTTTGTCGATCAATTCAATTCCTTGATCCAACAGGCTGGCTCGAATTCGATCGGCTTCGCCATAGTTTTTTGCCGCCTTGGCCGCCTGGCGGGCTGCAATTTGGGCCGCAATCTCGGCTGCATTCGGGCCAGTGGCGCCACCCTCGGGGCCTGATTCGGCCTCCGGTTTGAGGCCGAGAACGCTAGCCAGCTCCAGCAACAGCCTGGCTTCGGCTTGCAACGCTTTGGCCTCGCTGGCGGCCTGGGCATCGCCCCGCTCGCTGCGGTTGGCCAGGGAACGCAGGGGTTTGGCCAGCTCAAACAGCGCGGCCAGGGCCGCAGAGGTGTTGAGGTCGTCGTCCATGGCAGCGGCGAAGCGCAGGCGCGCCTCCGCCAGGGAATTCGACGGGCCGTCGGGCCCATCGCCTGCGGCTCCTGTCACCAGTTGGGCGGCCAATTGCAAGGCAGCGTTGAGGCCCTTCCAACCCGTGGCCGCGGCAGCCAGGGCCTCCTGGGTGAAATCGAGCGGTTTGCGATAGTGGGCCTGGAGCACGAAGAGGCGCAGGGTCATCGCCGAAGTACCGCTCTCAAGCAGGGCGCGGATTGTGGTGAAGTTGCCCAGGGATTTGGACATCTTTTCGCCGCCCACATTGACCATGCCGTTGTGCAGCCACCAGCGGGCCAGGGGCTTGCCCGTGGCCGCTTCCGACTGGGCGATTTCGTTTTCGTGGTGGGGGAAGATCAGATCGGCGCCGCCGAGATGGAGATCAATCGTGTCTCCCAGCTCCTGGCGCACCATGGCCGAGCATTCGATATGCCAACCCGGCCGGCCGGGGCCCCAGGGGGAAGGGAAACTAGGCTCCCCCGGTTTGGCCCCTTTCCAAAGGGCGAAATCAAAGGGATGCTGCTTGCGGGCTTCCTCAAGGCCGGAGACCCGACCATCGGCGTTTTGCTGTTGCTCCGAGAGATCGCGGCCCGAGAGTTTGCCGTAGCCAGCGTGTTTCATCACGGCGAAATAGACATCGCCATCGGCGCCATAGGCCGCCCCCTTGGCTTGCAATTCGCCAATCAAGGCGCGGATCGCATCGAGGCTCTGGGTGGCCCGGGGCATGCGATCGGCCGGCAGGATGTTGAGGGCGGCCATATCGGCCACAAAGGCGTCAATGTTGCGCTCACTCACCACCTCCATGGAGCTGCCTTCCTTGGCAGCCCGGTTGAGGATCTTGTCGTCGATGTCGGTGTAATTCTGCACGAACGTCACCTGGTAGCCGCTCCAGAGCAAGTAGCGGCGCAGCACATCCCAGGCGATGTAACTGCGGGCGTGGCCCAGGTGGCAGAGGTCGTAGACCGTGACCCCACAGCAGTACATCGACACCTGGCCGGCTTGCAGCGGCTCAAACGGTGCGCTGCGGCGGGTGAGGGAGTTGGTGAGCCGCAGGGTCACGGTCGTCAGATCAAGGGCTAGGACGGCTGGACCGTAAGGCCCATCCCATGGTCGCCCCCCACGGCACCCCGCCCCAAACTGGCTCCGCCGGCGGGGAGCGATCCGAACCCTCTCCTCGCCACCCTGAAAGGCCCCCGACTCGGGCAGGAGAGGCGTTTTGGTGGCTCTGGGGGGGGCAGCTGGTGTCCAACCTCGGCACCCAGGTGAGCCTCTATGGGCTGGGGCTCTGGCTTTTCCAGATCCAGCTCCAGCTGCTCGATTTCGCCGCCGTGGCGATTGTGGTTCAGGTGGCCAAAATCCTGGTCCTGCCCCTAGTCGGCCCCCACTTGTCACACTGGCGGCGGCGGCGCGTGATGGTGGTGGCCAATGGCCTGGGGGCCCTTGGCACCCTGGCTCTAGCGGTGCTACTGCTCACAGAGGACCGGGGTCATGGGGGCCCGAGCCTGATAGCCCTGTTGCCCCTGCAGGGGTTGGCGGCGGCAGCAGAGGCAAGCCTGGTGCTCTGTTTCGCCAGCCTGATCCCCCTGCTGGTGCCCGCTGGAGGGGCCCGCCAGCGGGCCAATGGCCTGTTTGCCAGCAGCGACGGATTGGTCTTAATTGCGGCACCGTTTCTGGGGGCCTGGCTTGTCGGAATCGCAGGTCTGCAAGGCGTGCTATGGCTCGATGGCCTGAGTTTTGGCCTGGCCATGGCTTGCGTGCTGCTGGCCCCCTGGCCCCTGGCAGCCCTGGTCCCGGCCTCGGTCCAAAGCGACCAGGGCAGGGGCCGGCCCGAGAG
>Ga0310335_100165_pt1 | contig 18974 bp, 17 predicted proteins | sample LakMicMISRFREDD7_FD_195549 | JGI IMG/M metagenome (GOLD analysis project Ga0310335, IMG submission 195549) | Enriched freshwater cyanobacterial communities from Lake Michigan, Michigan, United States - MI23.SRF.RED.D7 (v2) (version 2) | ecosystem: Environmental > Aquatic > Freshwater > Lake... | reverse complement strand
AATCCCTCTGTTATCAGGTGCCGGCCCTCTGCATGCCGGGCCTCACGGTGGTGGTCTCACCCCTGATTGCCCTGATGCAGGACCAGGTGGCCGCCCTGCAGCAGGCGGGGGTGGCCGCGGAGGGATTGCATTCCGCCCTGGACCCCCAACAGGCCGGCCACGTCTGGTCGCAGCTGCAACGGCAGGAGCTGAAGTTGCTGTACGTCTCACCGGAGCGCTTGCTGGCGGGGGACCTGCTGGAGCAGCTGGGGTCGCGGGTGAGCCTGTTCGCCATCGATGAAGCCCACTGCGTCTCCCAGTGGGGACATGACTTTCGGCCTGAGTACCGCCAGCTCGACCAGCTGGCCCAGCGCTTTCCGGCGGTGCCGCGGCTGGCGCTCACCGCCACCGCCGACCCCCGCACCCGGGAGGACATCCGCGAGCGGTTGGGCCTGCAGGCGGACCAGGTGTTCCTGGCCAGCTTTGATCGCCCCAACATCCGCTACCTGCTACGCAGCAAGCAGCAACCACGGGAGCAGTTGCTGACCTTTCTGGAGGAGCAGCGCGGATCAGCGGGGATCGTCTACGCCCGGTCGCGATCGCGGGTGGATCAGCTCACCGCCGTGCTGAGGGAGGCGGGCTTCCCGGCGGTGGCGTATCACGCCGGCCTCGATCCCGACGTTCGCCGGCAAGCCCTGGAAGCATTCCGCCTCGGCAGTGATGTGGTGGTGGTGGCCACGATCGCCTTCGGGATGGGCATCGACAAACCCGATGTGCGGTTCGTCGCCCATGTGGATCTGCCCAAAAGCCTCGAGGCCTACTACCAGGAAACCGGCCGCGCCGGCCGCGATGGGCTGCCCGCCGTGGCCTGGATGGTGCATGGCCCGGGGGACATCCCCCAGCTGCGGCGCTTTATCGACGACTCCGCCGCCGCGCCGGAGCAGAAACGGATTGAGCACGGAAAGCTCGAGGCTCTGATCGCCTACAGCGAAGCGGCCGGTTGTCGCCGGCAGGTGCTGTTGCGCCACTTCGGTGAAACCCTGGCGGAGCCCTGTGGCAACTGCGACGGCTGCCTGGAGCCGCAACGCCGGCAGGATTGCCGGGTGGCGGTGCAGAAAGTGCTGTCAACGGTGTTCCGCACGGGCCAGCGGTTCGGTGCGGCCCACATCGTTGGCGTGCTGTTAGGGGACAACAGCGAGCGGTTGCGCAGCCTGGGCCATGACCAGCTGAGCGTGTTCGGCATCGGCAGCGAGTTGGATCGCAACCAATGGCGGGCCGTGATCCGGCAGCTGCAGAGCCGCGACGTGCTGGTGTCACCGGCGGAGGCCCGCGGCGGCCTGAGTTTCGGTGCAGATGCACTGGTGCGCCCCCTGTTGCGCGGCGAGGAGCCGGTGGAACTGGCGCTGCCGGATCCAACGCCCAGCGGGCGGCGAAGCCGGCGACCCACCAGCGGAACGACTGCTGCCGGCACTGGGGCCGCGATCGACCCGGGGGACCCGCTGCTGGCAGCTCTCAAGGCCTGGCGGCTGGCCCAGGCCCGGGAGCAGGGGGTGCCGCCCTATGTGGTGTTCCACGACCGCACCCTGCTGGAACTCACAGGCCAACGGCCCCTCACCCTGGAGCAACTCTCCGCGGTGGGGGGCATTGGTCGCGCCAAGCTCGAGCGCTACGGCGAAGCCCTGCTGCAGGTGTTGACGGACAGGGACCTCTAGCCTCAGCCCACGCCAGTTCGCCACGGCCATGACGGTCTCGCCGGTCACCCCCAGCGCCCTGCGCAGCATCCCGGTGGAGCTGAGCACCCATCCTTATCCGATCGTGATCGGTGACGGCGCCCTGGGGTCCCTCGGGGCCCAGGTACAGGCCCAGGGCTTCAAGGCCGGCAGCAAAGTGCTGGTGGTCACCAATCCCGTGGTGAACGGCCACTACGGCGCCACGGCCCTGGCCAGCCTGCGGGCAGCGGGATACGACGCCCACCTGTTGGAGATTGACGCCGGGGAGGACCAGAAGACCCCGGCGACAGTCGCCCTGATCCATGACGCCGCCTTCGCCCAAAAGCTGGAACGCGGCTCCCTGATCGTGGCCCTGGGTGGTGGCGTGGTGGGCGACATGGCGGGCTTCGCAGCCGCCAGCTGGCTCCGGGGCATCGCCGTGGTGCAGGTGCCGACGACCCTGCTGGCGATGGTGGATGCCGCCATCGGCGGCAAAACCGGCGTGAACCATCCCGGCGGCAAAAACCTGATCGGCGCCTTCCACCAACCCCGGCTGGTGCTGATCGATCCCCAGTGCCTGGCGACCCTGCCACCTCGGGAATTCCGCGCCGGCATGGCGGAAGTGATCAAATACGGCGTGATCGGCGATGGGGCGCTGTTTGCCGATCTGGAGGCGGCCGGAAAGCGGTTGGCCGCCATGGATCAACTCCCCCCAACCCTGCTGCAACAGATCCTGGAGCGCTCCGCAGCGGCCAAGGCCAAGGTGGTGGCGGCCGATGAACGGGAGGGGGGGCTGCGGGCGATCCTCAACTACGGCCACACCCTGGGCCATGTGGTGGAAGCCCTCTGCGGCTATGGCACCTACCTGCACGGGGAAGCGGTGGCCATTGGCATGGTGGCCGCCGGGGAGCTCAGCCTCGAGCTGGGGCTGTGGAGCGCCGACGACCAGCGCCGCCAGCGCCAGGTGATCGCCGCAGCGGGGTTGCCCGTGCGCTGGCCGGAGCTCCAGGCCGAGGCGGTGCTGGCCTGCCTTCAGGGGGACAAAAAAGTGCGCGACGGCCGCGTGCGGTTTGTGCTGCCCACGGCCCTCGGTGCTGTGGAGATCCGCGACGACGTCAGCGGCCCGCAGGTGCTGGCGGCGCTGCAACGCTGCAGCTAAGCGAGCGGCGGATCCTGCAGAAACAAGCTCTGGGGATCACCGGCCACACCCCGGGCGAAGGCCAGCCAGCGGAAATCCCCCAGGGTGGTGGGATCAACGAGGCGCAGCAGGGCTTCGCGGCGGCTGAGCAGTTCGGGCAGCTGGGCTGGATCCTGCTGCTGCAATCCATGCAACCGTTGGGCCAGGCCCAGGGCCAACAGCGCCTCCCCCTGGCGCCGCTGGCCCAGGAAACCCCAGCCAGCGGATGTGGCGGCAGTGACCAGGGTTTCGATGCAGAGGTGGGCGGTGAGATCCCAATGCCCCGGCTCCAGCAGGGGATCGTTGCTGGCGCCCTGCTGCCGGTAGGCCATCAGCGTGCCCTGACTGCGCTGGGGCGCGTAATACCGCCAGGCCTCATGGGCGTAATCCACCACCAGCAACTGGCCCGCCTTCAGGGCTGCTCCCGCTTGCTGCAGCCAGGGACGCAAGCCGGGATGCAGTTCGCTGCACCAGCCGGCGGCACGCTGGGCCCCCGCAACGGCAAGGCCGAGCGGCTCCAGTTGGGCAGCCAGCTGGGTGGAGAGGGGCTCTCCGCTGTCGAGCTGCAGCTGAGGTTGGACCGCCTCTGAGCCCCCGCCTGGGCCTGCCCCCTCGCCCAGGGATACCCCCTGCCGTCGCCACTGGGCACCGTCCCAGACGATGCGCTCCACCGGCAGGGCATCCAGCACCTCATGGGCCAGCATCACCCCGCACACCGGGGCGAGGGCCAGCTGCTCAAAGCTGAGCCAACGGCAGGGCAGAGGGCAGGCGGCCAGCAGGCGGCGCTGACGCTCCGCCATCCCCCCATTGGGCTCCACCAGCACCAGTTCCGTGCGTGCCGCCAAGGCCGGCCAATTGGTGGCCAGAGCCTCAGCCAGCTGCAGGGCGAGATGGCCCTCCCCGGGACCCGTTTCCACCAGCGCCAAGGAACAGTCCAGGGGCTCCTGCTGCAGCCATTGGGCGATCTGGGGGGCCAAAAGGGCCGCGAAATCTGGCCCGAGTGAGGGGGAGGTGGCGAAATCACCGCGCGGCCCCACCTGAAGCCGGCCGCTGCCATAGGCCCCCTGCACCGGGTCGTGCAACACCCAGTCCATGTAGGTGCTGAAGGGGACCCATCCGCCGTGGTCACGGAGGCGGTCCACCAGCCAGGGGGGAGCGGGGTGGCTGGTCACGCCGGTGCGGGGGGGTCAGGGAGAATGCTGGCCACTGAAGCAGGCGCCATGACGCGACCCAGAGGAGTGATGGCCTGGTTGGCCGGGGCCGTGCTCAGCCTGGCGCTGCTGGTGGGGCTTTGGGCAGCACCGGCCCAGGCCTATGACAACCCCGATCTGTTGCCGGATCACCCCACGGCGGTGATCGATCTGGCCAAGATCCTCACCGACACCCAGCGCAGCGCCCTGGAGGCGGAACTCGACGATTTCGAGCGGGTCAGCGGCTGGAAACTGCGGGTGCTGACCCAGTACGACCGCACCCCCGGCCTGGCGGTGAAGGACTTCTGGGGACTGGATGAACGCTCCCTCCTGCTGATCGCCGATGAGCGCGGCGGCAATTTGCTCAACTTCAACGTGGGGGATGCGCTGTTCGCGCTGATGCCGCGCACCTACTGGGTTGAGCTACAAACCCGCTTCGGCAACCAGTACTACGTGCGCGACAACGGTCAGGACGCCGCCATTCTCGACGCCCTGCACACCGTGAAGGGCTGCCTGGAGATCGGTGGTTGTCAGGTGGTACCGGGGCTGCCCCAGGAGCAATGGGTGCTCACCCTGGCCACGTCGATCCTGGGGGGCTTGATCGTTGGGTTCGCCGCCTACCCGCGCAAGCCGGAACACACGGTGGAGTGGGCCTGGGTGCTGCTGTTGTCGCCGCTGTGGGTGATTTTGTTCGGCGTGTTCGGCGTCGCGCCGATCATCACGCGCACCCCCGATGTGCTTCCCCTGGTGCGCAACGCCCTCGGCTTTGTGGGTGCCATCGCAGCCGCCTACCTGATCGCCCAAAACACGGTCGGCAAGGCACGGCTCAAGGACGGAGAGACCTGAGCTCAGCGGCCTTGGGCCAGGCTGCGGGGACCGACCCGATCCAGGCGCTCGAGCCGGCAACGCAGCGACTCGGCGGGCTCACAGCTGGGCAGCTCAGCCACCACGGGGACCACGCCAGCGATGGCGCGCAGTTCAGCCAGGCTGCGCTCGTAGAAGGCCTTAAGGGCGGCATAGCGCTTCACCGGCTGGCCATAAAAACTGCGACCGCCCAGGGTGGGGAACGAGGCCCATTCCGGTGCCAGTCGGGCCGCCAGCACCGGGGTGAACACCCCCTGATCCGCCAGGGGTAGGGCGCCACGACGCTGGATCAGAAAAATGGCCGCCTGGTCTTGCACATCAGGGCCGAAACCCGGGAGCTGCAGGCTGCGGCTGGCCCGTTCCCAGGTGAACGGCATGAACTGATAGGCACCGGCGGCGGCACTGGCGTAACCACCCGAATAGATGACGCGATCGGGGTGACGCTCCAGGTGGGGCATCAGTCCGCCACCGAACATGACGCGGTAGCCAAGGTTCTCTCCCCGGGCCCAGGTGCCCTCCGCATAACGGATGGTGTTGAGCAGGGCGCGACGCTCCGGCGTGATCGCAAAGCGAAAGGGCTGCCCCTCACCGGCAGACCCGTCGGTGGCGTTCAGCAGGGCCAGCTGGGAATGGGGACGCGGCGCGGATTGCGGCCGTGAATCGGAAGAGGCGTCAACCGTGGAGGCGGCCGTGCTCACGGCGGCCATCCACTCAGCTCGGGCGGGAGCCTGCAACACAGGGCCGGCGAGACAGGCACCGGCGGCGATGGCGAGGAGGCTCAGGCGGGGCTGACGGGGCAAAACAGCTTGGCGGGGGACAAGCATCGCGGCGCTGCAAGCAGCTGACACAGGCGAAAGAGCCACGCGATGAACCAGATCTGACGGCGCGATCACTCAGCCAGAGACCGAACGTCGCAGAACAGAAGCGAGAAAACCGGCGCAATCAGCGGTGAATTCGAGACTTGAACAACTCAAAGGAAGCGAAGATGAATGACATCCAGCAACCGAAAGAAATGCTCGGGTTTGCGAAATACCGAAAGATTGGCTAATCGGAATCAAAAATGGTTGCGCAGAGTTTGTCACACCAACCCACCAGAGCCATTGCATCAGTGACACTCACACAAGTGTCTACTTGTATCAAGAATCACGCAACAGCTTTCAAACAGCAATCCAGAACAAGAGTTTGGTATGCGAATTCAAAGGGTTCGACCAAGCCGCTGCAGCACCTTTGCCGCTTGACCATCGCCGCCGTCTGCCAGGGGGGCCCTGGCTGGAGGGAGCAAGGGCAGGTGCAGCTGCCAATCCCCCTGCTCCAACTGGTCGCGGCTGATCAAGCGATGCCAGCTGTGCTGCTGAACCGCCTGCTCGAGCACCGGCGCCTCCGCGAAGCCCTCCCGCCGCACCACCTGCAGGCCGACACCCGCTGCCATGGCCTCGCAGTAGCTGCTGTATCCCGGCTTGGTGAGCAGGCGACCGCAGAGGGGCAACACCTCCAGGGGCCGCAGATCCGCGGGGATGCGGATCTGATTGGGGGCCCCGCAGGCCAGGGCTGAATCGGCCACCAGGAAGCGGTGATCCGGCCAGGCCTCAAACAGATCCCGACCGATCGCGAGGCCCATGCCCCCGAAGCCCACCAGCACGGTGTGTTGGGGATCCAGCTCAAGGCCCAGGCGCCTCCGGAGGTCGGCCGGATCGTGGCGCGGCCGGCCAGGGGTGAGCCCCACCACCGTGGTGGGCACGTTCCAGGTCATCGGCATCGCGAAAGGACACTGGATCAACGCGGTGCCCTGGCGATAGGCGCTGCTGGCCGCCTCAGCCCAGGGGGCAAAGGACGGACCCATGGGTCCGTAGATGGCATCCCAGCCGAAATTGCCCATGAACACCAACGGGGCTTCCAGCTGCTCAGCCAGCTGGGCGGCAGCCGGGGGCACATCCGCCAGCACCAACACAGGGCCGGGCTGCTGCCGAAGCCAGGCGAGCTCTGTGGCGATCTGCCCAGGCAGCACTTGTTGCAGCTGCTCGAGTGCGGCGAGGGTGGCGGCGGGGTCGGAACCGAGGGCATCGGCCTGGAGCACCCCCACATCCCAGCGGCAGGGGCGATGCTCATAGGGCACCGGCCCGAAGGCCAGCCGCAGAAATGCGGGGGGCAAGGGGGTGGAGAGCACCAGGCGCCACTGGGGCTCCAGCCCGTGCAGGGCGGTGAGCACGGAGGCCACCCGGGAGCCATGGCCGTAGCCATGGCCGCTGACACAGGCGTAAATCAGCACGGTTGGAGTGTCTCCTGGCGCCGCAGGCTGTGCTGATACAGCAGGCGGCCATCGAGCCCATACCAGCGGTGGCTCACCTCCACCGGTTGGCCATCCCGCAACACGACCCAACTGAAGTGGCGCAGCTCACGGCCCTGGTCATCACGGCTATGGCGGGGCACGAAGGCGGTGTTCAGGTAGGTGGTGCCGCCACGGTCGATGCAATAACTGCGCCGTTCCCCCTGCCCCCGCTTCAGCCGGTGATGCATGTGACCAAACACCACCAGGGGCAGGGGCCGGCACCGGCGAATGCGGTCAATGGCCAGGGTGAGGTCCTGGTCGCCCCAGTCACAGGCGGGAGGTTTCCAGTCACGGCCGCAGGGGTCGCCCGCCTCACTGCCCAGGCCCGCGGGGCCGCAATGGGCGAGCAGCACCAGAGGTAAAGCCGGATCGGCGGCCTCCGCAGCCGCCACGATGCGCTGGGCCGAGGCCTCCAGGGTGACGGGGCCGAAGACGGCCTGGCTGGCGCGGCTGAGGTGGAACCCGCCTCCAGCGGTCACGGGACGGGCCCCCACCACCGCCAGGCCCGGGGGATGCAATTCCCGCAGCCCCCAGCCGCAATGCCGATCCCCCAACAGCTCCAGTTGACGCGCGAGGGTGCGGCCGGAGGGGTCACGGCCGGCATCGTGGTTGCCCAGGATGCAGGCCAGCGGTAGCGGCAGGGCAGCCAGCCGCTGCGGAATGCGTGCCTGGCCGTCGCTGAGGTCACCCACCACCAACAGGGCATCCGGGGTCAGCCGTTCCAGCAGCTGTTCATCACTGGCATCCCACTGGCCGTGCAGGTCTCCGGCGATGGCGATGCGGAGCTCAGCCAACCCGATGCCTAGGCTTTCGCCATCCTGCATCAGATCAAGCCAAGCCTTGGTTTTCGCTGCCGCCGCCGATACCGCTGCACGTCATGCAGACGCTTGCCCACCGGCGGCGGAGTTGCCCGCGGCGATTGATGCCCTGCGCCGGGAACGGAACGCGGTGATCCTGGCGCACTACTACCAGGAGCCTGAAATCCAAGACATCGCCGACTTCATCGGCGATTCCCTGGAACTCTCACGCAAGGCCGCCGCCACCGACGCGGCCGTGATCGTGTTCTGCGGTGTGCACTTCATGGCGGAAACCGCCAAGATCCTTAGCCCCGATAAAACGGTGCTGCTGCCGGACCTGGAGGCGGGGTGCACCCTGGCGGATGCCTGCCCCGCCGATGCCTTCGCCGCCTTCCGGGCTGAACACCCCGACCATCTGGTGGTGAGCTACATCAACTGCTCCGCGGCAGTGAAGGCCCAGAGCGACCTGATCTGCACCAGCAGCAATGCGGTGGACCTGGTGCGCCAGTTGCCGGCCGACCGACCGATCCTGTTCGCCCCCGATCAGAACCTGGGGCGCTGGGTGCAACGGCAGAGCGGCCGCGAACTCACCCTCTGGCCCGGCAGCTGCATCGTGCACGAAACCTTCAGCGAGCAGGCCCTGCTGCAACTCAAGTTGGATCATCCCGAAGCGGAGGTCTTGGCCCACCCGGAATGCCAGCAGCACCTGCTTGACCATGCCGATTTCATCGGCTCCACCAGCAAGCTGCTGCATCGGGCCGAAGCCAGCCCCGCCAGCGGCTTCATCGTGCTGACGGAGCCGGGGATCCTGCATCAGATGCGCAAGGCCGTTCCCCACAAGGCGTTCTATGAGGTGCCCGGCGCCGATGGCTGCAGCTGCAACGCCTGCCCCTACATGCGCCTGAACACGCTGGAGAAGCTGTGGCGCTGCCTGCATGACATGGCCCCAGCCATCGAGCTGGATGAAACCACCCGCAGCCGGGCCCTGGCACCAATCCAGCGCATGCTGGAGATGAGCCGCTGAACGGCGCGCTCAGTAGCTGTAATTGGCCACGAACAGGCTGGCGTCGTCGGAGGGTTCGGAACCGGGTTCGTAGACGCCGCGACTCGCCGCCCCGTTGGCCCGGGCCCGCGCCAGCAGCGCCGCCTGGCCGGCACTGAGATCGTGCCCGGCCCACTGCTTGAGGCAGGAGTGCTGCAGAGCCCGGCCGAAGGAAAATCCCAGGTGCCAGGGGGCCCCAACAGCGTCGGCGGCCTGGTTGATCGCATTGAGGCAGAGGCTGGCGTCCTCCTCGCTGAGGCCGCCGCTGAGGAACAGGATCGCGGGAACGGCAGCCGGCACGGTGCGGCTGAGGGTGCGCACCGTGAATGCGCCCACCTCCTGGGCGTTGGGGGGCTGGGGGCAGGCGGCGCCGGCCAAGGTCATCGAGGGCTTCAGCAGGCTTCCCTCCAGGAACACCCCGTTCACCGCCAGGGCTTCGTAGACGGTCCGCAGCACCCATTCCTGCACGGAGGCGGTGGTGGCGATGTCGTGGTCGCCGTCCATCAGGATCTCGGGCTCCACGATCGGCACCAGCCCGTGCTCCTGCACGGTGCGGGCATAGCGGGCCAGCCCCCAGGCGTTCTCGCGCACGGCCAGTTCCGAGGGGCACCCGGTGGAACTGATCTGCAGCACAGCGCGCCATTTCGCAAAGCGGGCGCCTCGGGCGTAATAACGGGCGGCCCGCTCCCCAAGGCCCTTGAGCCCCGTGCACCAGGTTTCCCCCGCCAGCCCACCGGCCAAGGGCTCCACCCCCTGATCCACCTTGATGCCGGGAACAATCCCCTGCTGCTGGAACAACTCCACGATCGGCTGGCCGCCCGCCTGCTCGGTGCTGTCTTGGAAGAGCGTTTCCTCAAACAGGATCACGCCGGAAATGTGCTCCGCCAGGCCCGCTGTGGTGGCCAGCAGGCTGCGGTAGGCGCGGCGGTGGTCTTCGTTGTTCTCGAGGCCGATGGCCTCAAAGCGCTTGCCGATGGTGCCGGTGGATTCATCCGCCGCCAGCAGGCCCGTGCCGGGTTCGGCCAGGGCCGCCGCCGTGGCGGCCAGCTGCTCGCGAAACTCCTCCAACGCCATGGCAGCGGCCGGCAACCTGCATTCCCTGGCTAAGAACGGACAGCCCCGCCGTCAACGGCGGCGGGCCCGGCCCGGCACAATCGCAGCAGGCCGCCGCAGCTCCGCCGACCGCCGATGCCCCTCCCCCCTGGCGGCCTGCTGCAACTCACCCCCGAGGGCCTCTACTGCCGGGCAGCCAAGGCCTGGATCGACCCGTGGCGGCCGGTGCCTCGCGCCCTGATCACCCATGGCCATGCCGACCACGCCCGGCCGGGCTGCGGCACCTACTGGGCCGTGGGCCAGGCGGAGGGCATCCTGCGCCAACGGCTGGGGGAGGGCATCGACCTGATCCCGGTGGACTACGGCCAGGTGCATCGGATCGGCGATGCCCGGGTGTCGTTCCATGCCGCCGGCCACGTGCTCGGCAGTGCCCAGATCCGGCTGGAGGCGGGGGGGGAACGCTGGCTGGTGAGCGGCGACTACAAACGCTGTGACGATCCCACCTGCACGCCGTTCGAACCGGTGTCTGCAGATGTGCTGATCACCGAGGCCACCTTCGGGCTGCCCATCTACCGCTGGCGCAGCGGCGCGGTGGTGGCCCAGGAGATCGTGGACTGGTGGCGGGCTGCGCCGGATCGGCCCTCGCTGCTGCTCTGCTACGCCTTCGGGAAGGCGCAGCGGGTGCTGGCGGAACTGCATCGGCTCGGCATCCGCGACGACGTGCTGCTGCATGGCTCCGTGCACGCGTTGATGGAGCCCTACCGCGAGGCCCAGGTGGCGATGCCTCCCACACGGCCCCTGGCGGAACTGCCCCGGGGCACCCCCCTGGAGGGCCGGCTGGTGATCGCGCCACCGGGGGCCCTGCGGGGCCGGGGCCTCAGCCGGCTGAAGACACCCCAAACCGCCTTCGTGAGCGGCTGGATGGCGGTGCGTGGGGCCCGCCGCCGACGGGGCACGGGCCGCGGATTTGTGCTCAGCGACCACGCCGATTGGCCCGGGCTGCTGCGCAGCGTGCGCGACAGCGGCGCCCGCCAGGTGTACGTGACCCACGGCCAGAGCAACGTGCTGGCCCGCTACCTGCGGGAAGTGGAGGGCATCGCCGCCGAGCCACTGGAGGGCGCCTTCGAAGCAGAGCGGTTTGAGGGGGAGCGTTTTGAAGGGGACACACCGGAGCAAGCGCCGGCATGAGGGCTTTCAGCGCGTTGTTTCAGGAGCTCGATGGCACCACTCGCACGGGGGCCAAACTGGCGGCCCTGGAGCGCTATTTCCGCAGCGCTCCGCCCGAGGATGCGGCCTGGGCCCTGGCCCTGCTGCTGGGTAAACGGCGACGCCGGCTGATCACCGGGCGACGCCTGCGGGAGATCTGCCTGGAGGGCTCAGACCTGCCGGACTGGTTGTTCGAGGCCTGCCACAACCAGGTGGGGGATTCCGCGGAAACCGTGGCTCTGCTCTGGGGGCAGGTGGGCCCAACAGCCAAGCCCCTCGGCTCCGAAAGCCAGGACCCGATCCTCGAGATCCCCTTGCACGCCTGGATGGAGCAGCGGCTGCCGCAACTGGCGTCCCTGGAGGGGGCCGACCAAGCGGAGGCGGTGCGCGCCTGCTGGGCAGCCTTACCGCTGGAACATCTGCTCCTCGTGAACAAGCTGCTCAGCGGTGGCTTCCGGGTGGGGGTCTCCACCGGCCTGGTGACACGGGCCGTGGCCCGCAGTGCCGGCCTGGGGGAGGCGGTGCTGGCCCATCGGCTGATGGGGGGCTTTGAACCCAGCGCCGCCGCCTTCACCCAACTGCTGGCGCCGGGCGACCACCAGGAGTCGATGGCTGCCCGCCCCTACCCCTTCTTCCTGGCCAGCCCCCTGGACCCGGAGCTGCTGCGCAGCACGGAGCCGCAGCAATGGCAGCTGGAGTGGAAATGGGATGGAATCCGCGGCCAGCTGATCCACCGCAGCAGCGGCTGCAGCCTGTGGAGCCGTGGTGAAGAGCTGATCAACGACGCCTTTCCAGAGCTGATCACCCTCGCCGAGAGCCTGCCCCAGGGCACCGTGCTCGATGGCGAGGTGATCGTGTGGCCAGCGGCGGCTGCGGAACCGGAGCCGTTCGCCAGCCTGCAACGGCGGTTGGGTCGCAAGGCCCCGAGTGCGGCCCTGCAGCGCCAATGCCCGGCCTGCTTCATCGCCTACGACCTGCTGGAAGTGGACGGCCACGACCTGCGGCCCCAGCCCCTGGTGCAACGGCGCCAGCAACTGGAGCACCTGCGCACCAGCTGGGAAGCACGGGCATCGGAAGAGCTCTTACCGCGTTGGCGGTTGCCGCAAGCGCAGTTTTTGAGCAGCTGGGAGCAACTGGAGCCCCTGCGGCAGGGGGCGCGGCAGCGACGCGCCGAGGGGCTGATGCTCAAGGCGGTCGACTCCCCCTACCTGGTGGGCCGCAAACGGGGCCACTGGTGGAAGCACAAGCTGGAGCCACTCCGGCTCGATGCCGTGCTGCTCTACGCCCAGGCCGGGAGCGGGCGCCGCGCCAACCTCTACACCGACTACAGCTTTGGCCTCTGGAACGGCGAGGGAATGTTGGTGACCTTCGCCAAGGCCTACTCCGGCCTCGACGATGGGGAGATCCGCGAGCTCGACCGCTGGATCCGAGCCCACACCACGGAGCGGTTCGGCCCGGTGCGGGCAGTGCAGCCCCTGCAGGTGTTCGAGCTGGCCTTCGAGGGGCTGCAGCGCTCCAACCGCCACAAGTGCGGCATCGCCGTGCGCTTTCCGCGCATCAGCCGTTGGCGGCGTGACAAACCGGCCGCGGAGGCGGACAGCCTCGCCAGCGCTCTAGCCCTGCTGGAGACAGGCCCGTGAGCCGCAGCAGCCCAGCCACGGTGCTGGAGCCGATTGAGGCCTGGTTCGCCCTGCAGGCTTGGACGCCAATGGCCTTCCAGCGCCAGTGCTGGACGGCCTACCTCCAGGGGCAGAGCGGCCTGCTGCAGGTGCCGACCGGGGCGGGCAAAACCTATGCGGCGGTGCTCGGGCCGGTGGCGGAGATGCTGCAGCGGCCTGACAGCAAAGGCCTGCAGCTGCTGGTGATCACGCCGCTGCGGGCCCTCAGCCGCGATCTGGCCCTGGCCATTGAACAACCCATCCAGGCCATGGGCTGGCCGCTGCGGGTAGCCATCCGCAATGGCGACACCAGCAGCCATGAGCGCAACAAACAGCTGCGCACCCCCCCGCAGATCCTGATCACCACGCCTGAATCCCTGAGCGTGTTGCTGGCCAACGCCAAGGCCGAGGCCCTGTTCGGCGATCTGCAGGCGGTGGTGCTGGATGAATGGCACGAGCTGATGGGCAGCAAGCGCGGCACCCAGTGCGAGTTGTGCCTCAGCTGGCTGCGGCGGTTGCAGCCGCAGCTGCGCACCTGGGCGATCAGCGCCACCATCGGCAACCTGGAGCAGGCGGCCGAGGCGGCCCTCGGCGTGGGCACACCGCCGCGGATTGTCACCGCCCAGCTGCAGCGCAGCACGGCGATCCGCAGCCTGCTGCCGGAGAGCATCGATGGCTTCCCCTGGGGCGGCCACCTGGGGCTGCGCATGTACGAGCAGCTGGTGGCGGGCCTGGATCCAGCCGTGAGCACGCTGCTGTTCACCAACACACGCAACCAGGCGGAGCGCTGGCACCAGTGCCTGCGCTTCGCCTGCCCGGAGATGGAGGACGCCCTGGCCCTGCACCACAGCGCCATCGACCGCAGCGAGCGCGAGGCGATCGAAGCGCGCGTGAAGAGCGGCGATCTGCGCTGGGTGGTCTGCACCAGCTCCCTCGACCTGGGGGTGGATTTTCAGCCGGTGGAACGGGTGGTGCAGATCGGCAGCGCCAAGAACCTGGCGCGGTTGTTGCAGCGGGCCGGCCGCAGCGCCCACTGCCCCGGGGGCACCTCCCAGGTGCTGTTCATGCCCACCAATGCCCTGGAGCTGCTGGAGGTGAGTGCCATGCGCCGCGGGCTGGAAGAGGGGCTGGTGGAGCACCGCCGCCCGCCCCAGCTGCCGCTGGATGTGCTGTTGCAGCACCTCACCACCCTGGCCTGCGGCCCTGGGTTTGAGCCTGATCAGGAGCTGGCCACGGTGCGCCGCTGCTGGAGTTTCCAGCAGCTCACGAACAGCCAGTGGCAGTGGTGCCTGGAGGTATTGGAAAAGGGCGGCCGCTGCCTGGGGGCCTATCCGCGCTACCGCAAGGTGGTGTGGCAGGGGGATCGCTACCGGGTGGTGGACAAGGCCATCGCCCGCTTGCACCGCTTCAACATCGGCACGATCACGGCGGACCGCTCGGTGACCGTGCGCTTTGTGCGCGGTGCGGTGATCGGCCATGTGGAGGAGGCCTTCATCGGACGGCTCAAGCCCGGCGATGTGTTCTTCTTCGCCGGCCGCCAGCTGGAATTCGTGCGGCTGCGGGAGATGACCGCCCAGGTGAAGGCCACCACCCGCAAGAGTTCCACGGTGCCCGCCTGGGCCGGTGGCCAGATGGCCCTGTCGGATCTGCTCAGCGGCCACCTGCGCCAGGAGGTGGACCGCTGTGCCCGGGCCCTGGCTGGGGAAACGGAGCTGGACACCCCGGAGCTGCGGGCCCTGGAGCCGCTACTCCAGCGGCAAATGGACCTCTCCAGCCTGCCGCGCAACGACGAAATCCTGCTGGAGCTCTGCCGCAGCCGCGAGGGCAGCCACCTGTTCGTCTTTCCCTTCGAAGGGCGGTTTGTGCATGAGGGCATCGGCTTCCTCTGGGCCTGGCGCCTGGCGCGGCACCGGGCCAGCACGATCACCGTGTCGGTGAACGACTACGGCTTTGAGCTGTTGGCCCCCAAGGGCTACCCCTTCGAGGACCTGCTGGAGCTCCACGGCGATGAACTGCTGTCCGTGACTGATCTGGAGGGGGATCTGGAGCAGGCGGTGAACCTTTCGGAACTGTGTCGGCGCCGCTTCCGCGCCATCGCCCAGGTGAGTGGCCTGATCAACCAAAGCATGCCTGGGCAGAACAAAACCGGCGGCCAACTGCAGATCAGCGCAGCCCTGCTGTTCGATGTGTTCAGCAAACACGAGCCTGAATCGCTGCTACTGGAGCAAGCCCGGCGGGAGGTGCTCGAGGAGCAACTGGAACGCCCGCGGCTGCAGGTGGCCCTGGAACGGATGGCCGCCAGCCCGTGGTTGATGCAGCGCACGGCCCGGCCCGGCCCCCTGGCCTTCCCCCTGCTGGTGGAGCGGCTCAACAACCGCCTCAGCAATGAATCGCTGCTGGAGCGGGTGCAGCGGCTCATCGCAGAGGCCCAGAAGGCTGAAGCGACATGAGGGCTTGAAGCGCTGGTCCCCCTACTGAAACGAACACCAGTCCAGCCGTTGCGGCGCGGCGGGGTTGGTGTTGTCCAGCAGCTCCGCCCCCTTCACGGTGCCGTCCTGGCGGTACCAAGGGTCGGCACACAGATCACGGAAGGCCTGGCGGGCCTGTTCCAGGGTGGTGAAGCTGCCCACGTTCACCACGCCCCAGCTGTCGTGGGTGTTGATGCTGAAGGCCATGGCCCGCCGCCAAGCTGCGGGATCAGGCTGCCATCGGCAGCTGGTGGCTGGCCAGCCGGTGGCGGGGCTGCTCGATGCTGTCGAGCTCCTCGCCGAAGGTTTCCTCCAGCAGGGCCTCGAGCCAGTCGAAGCCGTTGATCGCCATCAGGGCTTGCAGAAAGGCGGGGCTGTTCGTGACCTCTGGATCCAGCTGGAGATAGAAGGCCTTGAAGGCCTCGTAGTCGCCAATGCGACGCAGCTGGGCGAGGGTCCGTTGCGGGTCGGTCACCGGGTCTTCGGGCATCCAACGGCCCCAGGGTGCCCCTCGCCGATAGGGCCCGCAAGGGAAGCCGGTGTTAAGGCGCCACGCGGATCTCCCAACCGGAGAGCGACGTGCGCCGATCGCCTGGGGCGCGGGTAATCGTGTAACTGAACCGGCTGCCGTCGGGGCTGATGAAACTCACGGCGCTCTGGCCGTCGGGATAGACCGCCTTGCCGATGCAGTCCGGGGTCACGCTGTAGCTGGCCCGCACCGTGCCACTGGCCCCATCCGAACCACGGAAGGTGAGCACGATCCCCCCCTGGCCGTCGTACACCTCACGGCCGCTTTCGGCGTAGGGCTTGCCATCGAGCACGCCGTTGGAGCTGTAGAGGTAGGTGCCCTTGAGCGTGGCGTTGCTGCAGCTGAGGGGCTTGGCCAGCGGCGGTGGAGCCCACAGCAGGGGCAACAACGCCACCGACAGACCGATCAGACGACAGCGGGCGGCCATGGGAGTGCGGCAAGGCCTCCTCGCTTTAGCCAGGGTTGGCCAGGAGCGCCTCACCGCGGCGGTGAATCTCGCGGGCATAGTCGGTCCAGGTGCCCTGGCCCCAGTAGCGGAAGCAGCTTGTTTCCAGCAGCAGCAAGTGCAGCAACGCCTCCCGATACGCCGGCGTTGCGGTGATAGTCGGATCAGCGGCCACGAGGGGATCAAAGTGGGCGTGGAACTGGGCGCTGAGCTGCTGCATCGGCTCCAGCACGCTCTCGTAGCCCTGCACCCAGCTGAGGTTGTTGGTCCACGACGCCCCTTCCATGGAGAAGCCAGGATCGGACCGCTGGAGAGCGTCGATGGCGGCCCCGAGCGCAGCGGCACCTTGGCCGCCGCCAAGTTGCTGCCACAGCCGCTGCTGCCCCACCGCCTGGATGGCGGGGTAGTCGTCGTCGCGGAAGCCCTCCGCCGCCAGCAGCTCCAGCCATTCGCTGCCGTTCACCGCAGCGGTGCTGCCATCCCCCTCCGCCAGGCGCCGATGGGCCTGCTCAAAGGCGGGGGGGAATTCGTTCATCATCACGCCGCCGTTCTCGCCATCAGCGATCTGGCTCACCAAGGCGGGCAGCGTGCGGTCGCCCAAGGGCTGACGGTCGAGCCCGAGGGCCTCGTAGCAGGGCTGCATCTGGCCCACCAGCTTGGTGTCGGATCCCTGGGTCTTCACCAAGGCCACGATCGACACCTGCTCACCGCTGGAACTGCGGGCCACCAACCGATTGGGGAGCAGGGTCTGTTCGCGGCTGAGGGGTGAGCCATCGGGATTTTCCACACTGTGTTCCTGCACCAGCAGCCAGCGGTAGCCGCACTCCCGCAGGGCGCTCACCAGGGCGAACAGCGTGTCGGGGTGGTTGGGCAGGTGCATCTCCGGTGGCGAGAAGCCCTTCACACGCCCCAGGGCCTCGAGGCCGAACTGGGCCGCGAACTGGTGCTGCCAGGCCTGCAGCTGCAGTTTGATATCGGGGATCGGGGTGGAGGGGGCCACCGCATGGCCCCAGAAGGTGCCTAGAAACTCCACGTGGGGCGTGAGCGCCGGATCGGTGGCCAACCGCTTGAGGGCCTCGAGGATGTCGCGGCGACCCATCTGCTCGAAGCCCCAGAGCAGGGTGCCGGAGTAATCGAGCATGATCCGCGGGTTGCAGCCCTGCGCGATCAGCCGGGGCAGGATGTCGACCAGGCGCCGGTAACACTGGGCGAACGGCTCAGCGTTGTGGTTGTCGCCCTCGCCGGGGTGCTCCTGCATGTACTGCAGGTGCGAAATCAGGCCCCCATCCGCACCGGCGGGGATGGTGGGCTGGTGCATGTGCAACGCACAGGCGAAGGCGGAGCGGAGCGTCTCCAGCCGCAGGTTGGAGTGGGGCGCCGCCACCAGCGCAGGGCGCTGCACCACCGCCTGAATCTCCGCCTCACGGCCCGCAATCGGGGGCAGCCCATCCAGCACCATGGCGCCCACTGTGAGATTCACCACACTGCCGCAGCGGGCGCCCCGGCCGTGGCAGCCTCGGGCAATGACACGCATCCCCTCGATCCAACGGCTGCTGAAGCAGATGCTCAGCAGCCTGGCGGCCCTGCTGGTGCTGCTCAGCCTGGCGGCGCCGGCCTGGGCCCAGTTCAGCCTGCCGCCGCTGCCCTACAGCCCTGAGGCCCTGGAGCCCGCCATCGATGCCACCACGATGACGATCCACCACGACCGTCATCACGGTGCCTACGTGGCCAACCTCAATGGCCAGATCAAGGCCAACCCCACCCTGGCCAACCTCAGCCTCGATGCACTCCAGGGCCAGATCTCCAGGTTCCCCGTGGCGGTGCGCAACAACGGTGGCGGCCACTGGAATCACACCCAGTTCTGGGCCGTGTTGGCTCCTCCGGGGCAAGGGGGCGAACCCTCCGACAAACTCCTGGCGGCGATCAACGCCAGTTTCGGGTCGCTGGAGGCGATGCAAACCCAGTTCAGCCAGGCGGCGGCGGGCCGTTTCGGCTCCGGCTGGGCTTGGCTGATCCGCAAAGCCGATGGATCCCTGGCGATCACCAGCACCGCTAATCAGGACAACCCCCTGATGGACCTGCCGGAGGTGGAGCGGGGCACGCCGCTGCTGGGGCTCGACGTGTGGGAGCACGCCTACTACCTGAAGTACCAAAATCGCAGGCCCGACTACATCACTGCCTGGTGGAGCGTGGTGAACTGGGAGGAAGTCAACCGTCGGTTCGCCGCCAGCGCATGACCGGCAACCTGCAGGCCATTGGCTTTCTGTTCACCTGGGTGCTGGGCTGGGGCATCGGCGGCTCGCTGATCGATGCGGGCCTGATCAACGCCGGCGTGTATTCGCTGGAGGGGGGCCAGCTGGGCACCGCGGTGACCTTCATCCTCTGGAGCCTGCTCTGGGGCGGTGGTGGTGTGTGGCTCTACCGCTATTGGACGCGCACCGACGGCACGCCGCCTCAGACGTAGCGGCTGAAACGGCCGATACTGAGCAGATCGGACAGGCGCCATGAGCCTCGCCCTCGCCCAATCCCAA
>Ga0310335_100163_pt1 | contig 19058 bp, 24 predicted proteins | sample LakMicMISRFREDD7_FD_195549 | JGI IMG/M metagenome (GOLD analysis project Ga0310335, IMG submission 195549) | Enriched freshwater cyanobacterial communities from Lake Michigan, Michigan, United States - MI23.SRF.RED.D7 (v2) (version 2) | ecosystem: Environmental > Aquatic > Freshwater > Lake... | reverse complement strand
GCCATCGGTGCGCTGGGGTTGTTGATGCTGGCCGGGATTCCCTTGGCCCAGCACAACGTGCATGTACCCGAATGGTGCGCCGGGCTTATAGGCATCGGCCTGCTCGTCGTAGCTTTCTGGGATTCCATGCGTCAGAGGCAGCGGGCCTGAGACCGCTCGCTCAGGCGCTCACCACGTCATCTGGTGAATGCCATGGAGGGCAACTCTCCTGACTAGGCCAGGAGGATGCCGGTTTTCAGCTGCCCGGCAGTTTGGCCAAGGCTTCACTGGCGCCCATCACCACCAGTAGCTCGCCCGCCTGGAGCACGTGGGAGGCGGGCGGGTTCACCGTGAGCTGGTTGTCAGGCCCGGCGGCCAGCACGCTCACATTGAAGTTCTTGCGCAAATTGATCTCGCGCAATGACTGGCCAATGAAGGCTTCGGGCACCCGAATCTCCTCGATGCTGTTGCGGTCGTCGAGGCGCAGGCGCTCCAACATGTTTGGCCGCACCAGTTCTATTCCTAAGCGTTGACCTTGCATCTTTGAGGGAAAAACCACCCGATCGGCGCCCACCCGCTGCAGCATTTTCACGTGCAGATCACTGGTGGCCCGCGCGACTACCTGCTTTACCTGACTGCCGGGGCTGTCCTTAACGATCAAAGCAGCCGTAACGCTGGCCTCGATCGGCTCTCTCATGGCTATCACCACGGTGCTCATGTCGAGCACGCCGGCGGCCCTCAGGGCTTCTTCGTCTGTGCAGTCCACAACCCGCGCCTCGATGGCTGGCTCGATTTGACGCAGCTCATCAATGGCCCGCTGGCTGAGATCGATCGCCAGCACTTCAGCTCCGGCCTTGATCAGTTCGCTGCATACGGCGGAACCAAAGCGCCCCACTCCGATCACAGCGAAGCCACCTTTGATGGCGCCTTCAGACGGATTCCAATGCCACCAGTTCGTCATGGAGTCAACCTGTTCAGGGGATTCAGATGTAGATCTCTTCGCGGGGATAGCCCACGCGGGGTTGGGGCCGGCTGCCGTAGATCGCCGAAAGGAGCAGCAGGATGCCCAGTCTGCCTACAAACATGCCCACCATCAGCACCAGCTGGCCCCAGCGGTTGAGCTGGGCGGTAACCCCCAGATCCAGGCCCACGGTGCCGAAGGCCGACATGCAGGTGAACAGCTTTTCGAGGAAGTTGAAGGTGGTGCGGGTGGGCTCCCCGGAGGTTGTTGGGCCAATCCCCAGCAGCAGGGCCATCAGAATCACGAAGATTGCTGATGCCATGACGACCCCCACGGCACGCAGCACCACGGTGTCAGGGATCTGGCGCCGATGGATCACCACCTCCTCGCGCCCTTGCAGGGTGGAGCGGGTAGCCCCCATCAAGGTGGCGAAGGTGGTGGTCTTGATGCCACCACCGGTGCCGCCCGGGCTGGCACCAATAAACATCAGCACGATCAGCAGCAGCAGGCCCGCATCCGAGAAGGTCTTAATTGAGAGCGGCACGGTGTTGAACCCTGCCGTGCGCGCCGAGATCGACTGGAACAGGGTGACTTGAATATCCTGCCACCACTGCAGATTTTCGATTACGCCACCGGCGGCGAATTGTTCGGTGAACATCAGTCCCAGGGCCCCAAACACGATTAACAAGGCCGTGCTGCGCAGCACCAGCCGGGTATGCAGGCTGAGCCGGCGCAGCCCTTGCAGGCGGGCGCGATTGGTCCAGAGGTCGTTGATCACCCGCCAGCCGATGCCGCCCACCACGATCATCGAGGCGATCACGCCATTCACCACCGGGTTGTCCCGGTAGCGCACCAGGTTGTCGCCCCAGAGGCCAAAGCCGGCGTTGTTGTAAGCGCTAATGCAGTGAAAAAGAGAAGCCCAGAAGCGCTCAAGCGGATTGGCGATGTCGGTGAAGCCAAAGGCGTAGAGCACCACCGTGCCGATCCCCATCACACAGAAGCCCGTGATCAGGATGCTGTTGAAGGTGGGGCCGATGCCGCCTACCCCGAATTCATCCAGGGCCCGGCCCTTGTCTAGCCGTTGGCGCAGCCCTGAATTTCCCTGCACGAAGCCCTGCAAAAAGGTGGTGATCGCCATTAGGCCAAGGCCGCCGGTGATGATCAATCCCGCCAGTGTCAGTTGGCCTAAGGGCGTCAGATCGCGGCTCACATCGATGATCGAAAGGCCAGTCACCGTGATTGCCGAGGTCACGGTGAACAGGGCTTGCCATAGCCCCACGTCATCGGTGGAGCAAAGCGGGCTTGCCAGCAGCACCGTGCCGACGGCGATCACCAGAGCACCGGTGACCACGGTGAATTGGGGCACCGTGAGGCGCTGGCGCCAGGTCTTAAGAGCGTTCCAGGGTGTGCTGGTCAGGCTGATGTTGCGTTGGTGATGCCTACCCTAGTCACAGTCCTGTGCCGGGATTTCACCATTGATTCAGCAGTTGATCGACGGGCTGCCAGACCTGATCAGCGCCGCGGTAGAGACCAACCCCCTGCTCGGCTACGGAGCGGTTGCTTTGGTGATGCTGCTGGAAAATCTCATTCCGCCCATTCCCTCAGAAGTTTTGATGCCCTACGCCGGCTATCTAGTGCATGCGGGCCGGCTGCAATTGCTCCCCACGGTGGCTGCCGGACTGGTGGGCACCGTGCTGGGGGCCTGGTTTTGGTATGGCATCGGCCGCTGGATAAATGAGGAGCGGATCGCTGGCTGGCTGGCTAGCCGGGGCCGCTGGCTGGGCATCCAGCCAGATGACCTAGCCAGGAGCCGTCGCTGGTTCAACCGCCATGGTTCGGCGGTGGTGTTGTGGGGACGACTGATCCCAGGGGTGCGGACCCTGGTGTCCGTGCCGGCTGGCATTGAATTAATGCCCCAGGCGAAGTTTCTCGCCTGGACAACCGCGGGCAGCCTGATCTGGACCACCTTGCTCACCCTGGCGGGCAGGGAGATGGGCCAGGCCTACGGCCAGGTGGAGGGGCTGCTGGCCCCCTGGGCCGGAGGGATCAAGCTGGTGTTGGAGATTGCGCTCGTCTGTGGAGTGGTGGCTCTGCTGCGGGTGTGGCAGCTGCGCAGCCGGGCCGCTGGCAGTGAGAGTTAGGGCCAAAACTCCGATGGACCTGGCTAGTTGATCTTTTCTATTTGAGATTCCCTACTTAGTGGTGTGGACGTGGAGCTAACCATGCCTGAAACCAGGGTGTGAAACACAGGCACTCCAGCCACCATCAACACAAACATAAGCGTGGAGAGATGGCGCCACTGGGAGGCAAGCTGATCAGATGATGGTTCGAGTGGGTTGCTGCAATCGCTGCAGATCAGCATCTTCTTAGAGCGCCCCACCTTGGTGAGTAGGCGGCAGCCGCATTTTGGGCAGGCCATGGTTTTTACAAAGTGGAGAAGTTTTTACAGAGTGGAGGAGTATGGAGCTGAGAGGGACTCCAAGTGATCTCGACGATTGATAAGCACTTCTACTGACACCGATTGGATTTGATCTACTTTGGCCGCCCCAAGCCGATGCGTCTGTTTCTATCGTTACCGATCCGAAGGCGTATTCGTCATCTTTCACATGCCTGAGCCGTTGAGATTTCTATTGCCTGGTTGACACGATGACTGTTGCTCTGCTTCAAACCGCCTGGTTGGTTCCTTTCTATCCCTTGCTGGCGGCCCTGCTTTCGCTGGCCTGGTCGCCTGGGTTGATCTCCCGCACCGGCCCGCGCCCCTGCGGCTACCTCAACTTGGCCATGGTGGCAGTGGCCTTCAGCCACAGCTTGCTAGCGCTAACGGCCTTGCACACCAATGCCGCTGCTGGGGCCCAGGCCCTCTATAGGCCCGTGAGCTTCAGCTGGACCTGGCTCGAGACGGCAGGGCTAAGGGTCGGCTTCGACGGGCTGGTGACCGAGCCAGTGCTGATCGCCATGACCGTGATCACCGGCTTGCACCTGCTGGTTCAGATCTACGCCATCGGCTACATGGAAATGGACTGGGGTTGGCCCCGCTTCTTTGGCTGCCTGAGCTTCTTTGAGGCGGGTCTGTGTGGTCTGGTGCTCACAGATTCGGTGTTCTTCAGCTACGTAATTCTCGAGTTGCTAACCCTGGGCACCTACCTGATCGTGGGCACCTGGTACAACCAACCCCTGGTGGTGAAAGGGGCTCGCGACGCCTTTCTCACCAAGCGCATCGGCGACCTGATCTTGCTAGCGGGGGTAATTGCCCTGTTGCCGGTGAGCGGCACCTGGAATTTTCATGGCCTGCAGGGATGGGCCGCCGATCTCACCAACAACGGCCAACCCCTGCCGGCTGGATTCACGTTGATCCTGCTAGCCCTGATCGCCGGCCCCATGGGCAAGTGCGCCCAAATTCCTCTGCACCTCTGGCTGGATGAGGCCATGGAGAGCCCCCTGCCCTCCACCGTGCTGCGCAACTCGGTAGTGGTGGTTGGTGGTGCCTGGGTGCTGCTGCGCCTGGAGCCCCTCATCGAACTGAGCCCGCTGGTGCAGGCCGTGCTGGTTGCCGTTGGCGGCACCACGGCGGTGGTGGCCTCGCTGATTGCCCTGGCTCAGGTGGATGTCAAGCGAGCCCTCTCCTTCTTGGTGAGCAGCTGGCTTGGTTTGCTGTTTGTGGCGGTGGGTTTGGGTGGCACAGCGGTGGCCGATCACCTGCTGCTCGTTTATCCGCTGCCGATGGCCCTGATCCTGATGTCCATTGGCACCATCGTGATCAGCAACGTGACCCAGGACCTCACCCAGCTGGGTGGGCTTTGGAGCCGGCGGCCGCTGATGGGCCTGGCTTTCCTCACCGGGGCTGCTGGCCTGATGGGATTGCCTCCCTTCGCCAGTTTTGCCGCCTTGCGCGAGCTGCTCGCTCTCACAGCAGCCAGCGGCCACCCCTGGCTGCTGGGTGGCTTGGTGCTGCTCACCAATTGCCTGATCAGCGCAGGCTTGATCCGTGTATTCGGCCAAATCTGGGGCGGTCGCCCCACACCCTTCACCCAGCGCTCCGCCGAGGTGTTGTGGTTGATGGTGTTGCCCACCACCGTGTTGATGGGTATGGAGCTGCACCTGCCTCAATTGTTGGTGCGCAATGGCGTATTCAGCCTCACTCCCCTGCCCGGTTGGGGACCGCTGGCCTGGCCTCTTCTCGTATCCACCCTGGTGGGAGGGGGCTTCTCCGCTGCCTTCTACCTGCGGCCCCACGGCCTGGCCCGGCTGCCCCAGGCCCTATCAGGCCTGCAGGAGTGGCTCGCCCATGACATGCAAACCGAGCGCTTTTATCACCGCACCGTGGTGGCCCTGGTGCTGGCTCTAGCCCGCTTTGGCGCCTGGAGTGATAGCCGCCTGGTGGATGGTTTCAGTGGTGGCACCGGGGCCGCAGCCATGGCTGGAGCCCGCCGGCTAAGCCTCACCACCTCCGGCCGCTCCCAGGCCTATGCCCTCAGCCTGGTGCTGGGGGTGCTGCTGATGGCTGCCTGGCTGTTGGCCAGCCCCGCACCCTTACCCCTGTCCTTGCTGCCGTGACCTCTTCCCCGCTGCTGCTACTGCTGCTGATCCCCGGGGTTGCGGGTTTGCTGCTTTCCCGATTGCCGGAGGGTCGTCCCGCCCTGGTGCGCTCCCTGGCCGCCCTGGCCGCCCTGGCCCAGTTTTTGGTTGGGGTGTACTGCTGGCTGCAGCCCCCCGCCGACCTCAGCCTTACCTGGTTGCCTCGCCTGGGCCTTGCCCTGGAGCTCGGTCTCGATGGCATCTCCCTGCCCCTGGTGCTGCTCACCGCCCTGCTTACTGCTATGGCGGTGTTGGCCTCTCCTGCCGACCAGGGCCGCTCGCGCCTCTACTTCTCCTTAATGCTTGCCACCAACTTCGGGGTGGTGGGCGCCTTCCTCGCCCGCAATGCCTTGTTGTTTGTGCTGGCATTTGAACTGGTGTTGATCCCCACCACGCTGCTGGTGGCTATCTGGGGAGGGGAGCGACGAGCAGGAGCTGCCACGCGCTTCCTGCTTTATGGCGCCGTTTCTGGCCTCAGCCTGCTTGGTGGGGTACTGGCCTTCGGTTGGTTGGGTCAGGGCGCGGCGAGCAGCACCGTGAGCTTCAGTTTTGAGGCCCTGGCGGCAACGCCCCTCGCTCCAGCTGCCCAGGCCTGGGTGCTGGCCCTGCTGCTGCTTGCTTTTGGCCTGAAGTTGCCCGTGGTGCCGCTGCACGGTTGGCAACCTTTTAGCTACAGCCAGGCACCGGCTCCGGTGGTGATGTTGCTGGGTGGGGCCGTTTCCAAACTTGGTGCCTACGGCCTGCTGCGCTTCGGTGTGGGCCTATTGCCAGACGCCTGGACCGCTTTTTCCCCCTGGATCGCTGCTGCTGGTGCCGTTAGCGCCGTGTATGGCGCCCTTAACGCTGTTGCGGCTACAGATATGCGCCGCCTGATGGCCTACAGCTCGCTTGGCCATATGGGCTTGCTGGTATTGGCTCTGGCTGCTGCCACCCCCTTGAGCCTGCAGGGGGTGATGGCTCAGGTGATTGCTCACGGCTTAATAGTGGCCCTGCTATTTGCCTGCGTTGAGCTAATCCAGCGCAAGACCGGCACCACGGTTATTGCCGAGCTATCCGGCCTGCTCAATCCGATTCGGGGCCTGCCATTCACGATGGGTTTGTTGTTGCTTGCCCTGATGGCCGCCGCTGGCATTCCCGGACTGGCTGGCTTCCCTGCAGAACTTCTGGTGTTTGAAGGCAGCTGGACCGTCTTTCCCAGGGCAACGTTGGTGTGCCTGGTGGCCTCTGGTTTTACTGCTGTTTATGCGGTGCGGCTATTCAATCGGGTTGGTTTTGGCCGGCTCGATAATTCCCGAGCTGACTGGCAGGGCACCAGCCTGGGCGAGAGATTGCCGGCCGTTGTGCTCACCCTGCTGGTGCTGCTCACCGGCCTATGGCCCCTAGGCCTCACCGGCTGGAGTGAAACCGCCACCGCTGCCCTTGCCCTCCGCACCCAACTGCCCGTATGACACCCATCGTTTCGACCCCGGGTGTCCGCACACCCCTGATTCCTCCCTCAACCCATCCCTACGCAGAGGTGATCCACCGGCTTGAGGCGGGAGGATCAATGCTGCCTGATACCCCCGAGAACCTGCAGCAGATCATCGGTATCTATAAGGCCTACGCCGTGCCGATGGATTTTTATTGGCGCGATCTTTTGTATATAGCTGAGCGGGTATTTCTCAATCCGCTTCCCGCATTCAAGTATTTTATTTCTAAGGAGTATCTCGATCTCCCCAATAGCTACGCCGGTGATCAATCCAAGCTGAGGATCTGGCGTGGCGGTGAAAAGGCCCATCCGGAGCTACTGGAGTTTATGGAGCGGGGTGAGACCCGCCGCATGCCCAAGCTGCTGCATCACCTTTGGCACGACCGGGTGAATATGGAATTTGCCGAGGCCTGCATGCAGGCCATGTTCTGGCACCAGGGCATGGGAGGCCGCTTCAACGACTTCCTGGAGAGCGACGTCTACAAGGCCAACGCGGATCGGGCGATCAAGGCCTACTTCAAGGGCAATTTGGTGATGCTGGGGCTCTATAAGCTGTTCCCGGATATGTTTATGGAGCAGGTCAAGCAACTCTCCTTCTACGCCAACCTCGGCCTGTTCTGGGAGGTGATGGCGCCGGTGTTCTTTGAGATGAGCGACCTCTACGACGAGGGGAAGCTCACCTCCGTTCCCGAGGCGATGGACTTCCTCGTCAACGGCATCTTCGCGGTGGCGGGGCGGCCGATCTACCACCATGTGTTCATCCGGGGCGAGTGCTTCGAGATCATTCCCAAGAGCGAGGGCTTCACCTGGCTCTATGAGGCTGCGTTGCCCTATGTGGAGGCGGTGTTTTACCGCACCTCACCGTTCCGCGGCACCAAGAGCTACAACGCCCAGGCCTATCAGGTGCCTGCCGATCAAGCCGACTTCCACTACGGCATCCTCTATGCCGATGTGTTTCCGGTGGGATCCGCCGGCATTCCGCCCACCCTGCTGATGCAGGACATGCTGCATTTTCTGCCCCCCTATCTGCAGGAGCTCTACAAGCAGCATCGCCGCGGCGAAGAAGATCAACTGATCCAGTTGGGCATCACCTTCCAGCGCTCGATGTACAACGTCACCTCGGCGGTGATTCAGGCCCTGCGCTGTGCCCTGCTCTATCCCTTAGACGACACCGACCCGGAGCATCTTGCGGCCAACCGCCGCTTCTTTGAGGCCCAGATGGATCGCTTCCTGCGGCCCGAGGCGCGGCTTGCCGACATTCAAACCCAGGACTACCGCTAGGAGATACGCCATGGCCTCGATTCTTGAAACCGCCCTCGCCGCCGGCGCCTTCAACACCCTGCTGGCGGCCGTCGATGCGGCCGGCCTGCGCGGCGCCCTGGAGGGCCCGGGCCCCTTCACGGTGTTCGCGCCGGTGGATGACGCCTTTGCGGCCCTGCCTCCCGGCACGGTGCAGACCCTGGTAGACAACCCACCCCAGTTGGCGCGGATCCTCAAATACCACGTGCTGGCTGGCGCCCATGGCCGCACCGACCTGGTGGCTCAGTCGGAGTGGCCGAGCCTGGAGGGGGCTCCGATCCCGATCCGTTGCAGCGAGCCGTTTGAGGTGAAAAACGCCACAGTGGTAACAGCAGACATTGCCTGCGACAACGGCATTGTGCACGTGATTGATCGCGTGATCCTGCCGGGCTGATCCACCCTCGCCCCGCTGGCTCCCTTGGGTTCCTCCCTGCTCACCACCCTGCTTCTGTTGTTGGTGGGGGCCCTGCTGGCCCGGTTGACGGCAACCCGGCTCGCCCGCTGGGCGGTGCCGGCGATCGTGCTGGAGCTGGGAGTGGGCTTTGCCCTAGGCAACACCGTGCTGCCATTCGAGCAGATCCGCTCCCTCTCCGGTCTGCTGGAGCTGGGGGTGCTCACCCTGTTTTTTCAGGTGGGTCTGGAGGTGCGCGGCGGCTTGTTGGGCTCCCGGCCAGCGGCAGTGCTGCGCACGGTGTTGCTCTCGGCGCTGACGCCGCTGCTGGCCTGGTGGCCGCTGCAGCAGGGCTTCGGTCTCTCCACGGCCACCACCCTGCTCTTTGTGGCCGTGCTCAGTGCCACGGGCACCGGGGTGACCCTGCGGGCCCTAGGCCAGCTTGGTGCCTTGAAAACCCCCTCCGGTCGCCTGCTGGTGGGGGTGTCGGTGCTCGACGATCTGCCTGCCATCGCCCTCCTCACTGGCTCCATGCTGTTGGCGGGCGCCGGTCAGGGTGGTGTTGCCGGTTTGGCCGGGTCAGGTTGGCTGGTGCTGCTCGGCCCGGTCTTGGCCCTGCTGAGCGTGCCGCTGTCGAGCTGGTGGTTGCGGCGCCACGGGCCCTGGCAGCCGGGGCCCCTAGGAATGTTGCTGCTGTTGATCGGCTGCAGCTGGATCGGTGAGGTCACCGGGGTGACCAGCCTGCTTGGGGCGCTCTGGGGTGGGGTGCTGTTCAATCGCCTGGCGCCGATGGGGGAAGGGAGCACCGAGGCCAGCGAGCTGCGGGGCAACCTGGCCCTGCTGTCGGAGGTGTTTCTGCCCCTCTATTTCCTAGGGGTGGGGATGCGCATCCAGGCGGCCACCCTGTTGCAGCCCTCGGCCTGGTGGCTGGCCCTGGTGCTGTTGCTGCTGGCGATTGGCTGCAAGTTGATCTGCGGACTTGGTATCAGCGGCCGGGATCAGGCGGCCGGGGTGGATCGCTGGGTGGTGGTGTTTGGCCTTATCCCCCGGGGCCTGCCTGGTCTGGTGTTTGCCTCCACGGCCCTGGCCAGTGGGGTGATCACCGCCGCCCAGTTCTCTGCCCTGGTGCTGATGGTGAGTGGTACCACCGTGCTGGGTCTGCTGTTGCTGGGCCGGCGTCTGTCGACCCTGCAGGCTGGATAGCTAGGGGGGTTCAGACCGGCGTCAGCGTATCCATCGCCTGCTTCACCACTGAGTAGCAGCGATCTAGCTGGTCTTCGTTGATGCCCAGGGGCGGCAGCAGATACACCACGTTGCCCAGGGGGCGTAGGTACACGCCTTGCTGCAGGCAGTGGCGCTGGATCTGTTTGCCCACGGGATTGAGGTAGCTGGCTTCGCCGGCGTCCACATCCCAGGCCGCCATGGTGCCGACGCAGCGGGGGCGCCGCACCAGCGGGTGTCGGGACAGATCTTCCAGCAGTGGGGTGTGACGCACCTCGAACTGCTGGAAGCGCTCGGGGTTGGCCTGGAGCAGATCCAGGCTGGCCAGGGCCGCTGCACATCCCAGGGGATTGGCGGTGAAGCTGTGGCCGTGGAAGAAGGTGGCCTCCGGCCGTTCGCTGATGAACCCCTGGTAGAGGCGCTCGCTGGCCATCGTTGCCCCCATTGGCAGGAAGCCACCGGTGAGGCCTTTGGAGAGGGCCATCAGGTCGGGCTGAATACCGGCCCGCCGGCAGGCGAACAGGTCGCCGGTGCGGCCGAAGCCTGTGAACACCTCATCGGCAATCAGCAGGGCTCCGGCAGCCTGGACCCGCTCGGCCACCGCCCGCAGGAAGGCCGGCCGCACCACCCGCATGCCGCTCGCCCCCTGGATCAAGGGTTCGAGGATCACGGCCGCGGTGGGCGTCTCTAGGGCCTGTTCGAGTTGGCGAAGGGCGACCTGTTCTCTTTGCTCCACCGCGTCGTCGCCCCAGTGGCTGTGGGGCCAGGCCACCCGGGCTACGGCAAATAGCAGCGGCTCATAGGGGTCGGTGAACAGAGAGCGCTCCCCCAGAGCCATCGCTCCGAAGGTGTCGCCGTGGTAGGCCCCCTCAAAGGCGATCACCTGGCGGCGTTCGCTGCCCTGGTTGCGCCACCACTGCCAGGCGATCTTGAGGGCTACCTCCACGGCGGTGGAGCCGTTGTCGGAGAAGAACAGCCGCTCGAGGCCCGTGAGCGCACTGATCCGAGTGGCGAGCTGCTCGGCGGGTTCGTGGCTGAAGTTGGCGAAGATCACCTGCTCCAACTGCTGGGCCTGACGGGCGATCGCCGCCGCAATGGCTGGCTCGGCGTGGCCGTGCAGGGTGACCCACCAGCTGCTGATCGCGTCAATCAGGCGGCGGCCATCGCTGAGCTCCAGCTCACTGCCCCGGGCCGCGCGCACTTGCAGCGGCTCGGGGCTGCTGGCCACCTGGGTGGTGGGATGCCAGAGGTGGGGGTGCCAGGTCATGGGGTCAGGCTTCAAGGTGATCAATGAAGCGCACCGAAAGTCGCCGGATCAAGGCATTGTTTCGTCTCTCCCGCCCACGGGCCGTGTCTCGTGTGTCGCCCATCTGCCGGGCCGTGGAGCTCACGCTCAAAGGTTTCCCTGCTGCGATTCCGTAGCGCAATCGCAGCAGCTCGGCTTCCTGTTTTGGCAGTTCATTGAGCAGCTGAAGCCGCCAGGGCATTGTTGATGGCGTCGCGAATCAACCAGGTGGCGTAGGTGGTAAAACGCTAGCCCCGGCTGGGATCGAATCGTTCGGGTGGAGCGACCACGCCGAGATGGACTCTCCTCAGCCGATCCGGGCCACTGCCCGTGGTGCAATCCCTGAGGAATTTCAGCCGTTGCTGGAGTGACCCGGTGCCCACTGCTGGATCAGCTGTTCGAGGCGCACCAGTTGGTAGCGGGTCTGCTCGTTGGGCTGATGGATGTAGGCGCTGCGCAGGTGATCGAGCTCGGCGTCGAGCGAGAGCAGCACGGGGTGGTTCTCGTTCACGGAGCAAATCCAGGACCTACCAGCAAATCCTAAGCCTTTATTAAATTTCGGGGATGGCCGGTCAGTCCCCGATTGGCTCAGGCTCCGATTGGCAGTGGGCCGTCCCGGTCGGAGCGGAAGGTGAGAGGCATGGATGGCACATGTCGCTGAATCAACTCCAGCAGCAGCTTGAAAACCTCGCGGGTGTGGGGGGCGGTAGTGCCCATGGCTTCGCGACTCAGCAGCACCAGCTCCAGCACCTTGCCATCTGCTTTTGATTGCACATCGGCGAAAAGCTGCATGCGCTGGGTTTCACCGCCACCGCGGATCATGGCGCTGAGGTGGGCTGGTGTGCGGTGCTCGATCTCCGCTCTGAGCCCCTCTAATACAGGCTGGAGGGCCTCCAGCATGGCGGCGGCCTCCAGCGGCACGCCGGGTTTGAGCACCACTAAAAACCGCGCCACAGCCACTCCCTTATCAATTCACGCTACCTGTTGCAGCCTGCCCAGCTGGTTGGTCCGGATCCAGAGGTAATCCCTGCACGGCCAGGGCGAGGCGCCGGGCCAGCAGCAACACCGGGTAAAGGCGCTTTGCTCTTCCAGGTGTGGCGAGGAGCGGGCCGAGCAGCTGCAGCAGGGTGGCGCTGGGCTCCAGCCGGCTGCAAATCCACTGAATCGCCTCGGCTCCATGCAGCACCCGGCCCTCTGCCAACACCACGGCACCCCGGCTCAGGTCCCAGCCCTGCTGCCGCAGCTGCCGCCGCAGTTCGTGATCGCTGCGGCCATCGCGGATCGCCAAGTTCGGGATGCCACTGCGCAGTTCCGCCAGCTCAGCGAAATGGCGGCAGAAGGGACAGCCGCCGTCAAACACCAGTACCGGATGGTCAAGTGCCGTCATCGGCTGCAGCCTTGAAGATCGCTGTCATCCTGAAGGCCTAGCGGTTTAGTTGTTGTGTATGCCCAGTTCGGGCCCGGAATCCATCGCCGTGATCGGGGCCGGGGTATCGGGCTGCGCTTTCGTTGCCCAGCTGCGCCGCTTGGGTTACACCGGAGCCCTCAGCCTTTGGGAGACAGGGCGAGGCCCGGGCGGACGGGCCAGCACCCGGCGCTCCCGCCAGGATCATGGGCTACGGATCGATCACGGCGCGCCCCTGCTCAACATCACTGGCGCAACGGAGCCGCTCTTGTTGCAGCCCCTGCTGGCGGGGGGCTGGATTGAGCCTTGGCCTGGTTTGATCGCCCAGCTCCAGGGGGAAGCGACCCTGCGGCCAGGCCAGGCTGATGCCCTGGGGCTCGGCCAGCTCTACCGGGGTCGGGGTGGCATGGATCATCTCTGCAAAGGACTGTTGAGCCTGGCCGGCGAGGCTGGCGAAGCGTGGCAGCCCCACTACGGCACCCTGGTGCGCTACCTCGATTGGAAGGATGGTCTCTGGCAGCTGCTGGATCGGGAGGGGGAGTTACTGGGGCAGGCCCATTGGCTTGTGCTGAGCAGCACCCTGCTGGCCCATCCGCGCAGCAGGCAGATCTTTGGCTGGGAGGAGGTGCCCCTAAAGCAGGCCGCAGAACGACTGGGCGACCTCCGACTGGAGCATGCCCTCACTGTGATCGCCGGCATCCGCACCGAGGCCCGCAGCAATCTGCTGGTGCTGCTTGACGCAGCCGCGGCAGGACCTTGGGCCAGTCTTCCCTTCAGCTTGCTCCATTTCGATGCTGCAGCCCAGCAGCGCTGGGGGCTGCAGCGGATCACCATCCAGCCCTTGGCCGACGGTCGCTGCGCCGTGGTGGCCCATTCCAGCCACTCCTTTGCCGCCGATCACCTTGATGTCTATGGCACCCATTCCGCCGTGGCCCGCATGCTTCAGCTGCCCCCCGATGAGGGCCGCGAAGATACGGTGATCGCGGCTCTCACCAACGCGCTTGAGCAGGTGATGGCCCCCTGGTTGCCTGACCTTGATCTGGCTTTGGCTGATCGCCAGCTGATGCGCTGGGGTGCCGCTTTTCCCCTGGCTCCTGGACTGCCCTCCGAACTCAGTTGCTGCCCAAGCAGCCGGGTGGGATTCTGCGGCGACTTCATTGCGGGGGTGGGGTTTGGGCGGATTGAGGGTGCCCTGCGCAGCGGCGAACAGCTGGCCCACGAGCTTTGTGCACTTGCCTAAAGCTGCGTGCTGCCGATCATTGCGATAGGTGCAGCCTTGCTACAGATCGCCCAAACGGTGTTGATTGCGATTGCAGCCATTGCTGCGGTGGGGCTATCAGTTGGGGGGTGAGACGTCTTGGATGTCTTGCAGGTGATCACCTTCCCGGACTGCGATGCGGCCCCTTTCACCACAAGCGGCACTCAGCAGTGCTGTTCACGGCCCGCCGCGCCGCTGCCGCAGCCTTCCTGTGGTTCCTGCCCAGCAACTTGAAGTGGTAACTCGGGCTGCCCACTACTTCGCCCATCATTTTTCCGAGCAGATCGAGCTGGAGGTGGTGGCTGATTCGATCGGGGTGAGTGCTGAGTGGCTCGATCTCTGCTTTGACCACTGCCGCGGTAAGACACCGTTTCAGACGCTCCAGCACATTCGACTCAGCCGGCTGTTTGAGGGCATCGCAGCCCAACCGCAAACCACCCTTGATCAGCAGGTGCAACGCTGTGGCCTGGCTTCGGTGATGGCAGCCAATCGGCTGTTTGAGGAGTTGTTCGGCATTGGCCTTGCACCCTTTCGTCGGGTTTGTCGTCGAGCCGAGGCTGATCGCTTGCTACGACAGCGGAGCTGCTGAATCCTGGGACCTTCCACCTCCATCAGGATCGCGCTGCAATTGGCGATCTGGCTCTGGAGTCGTCGCCATTTCGGCACTCCCCTCAACTGGTGGTGGTTGGCGGGTCTGGGTGGGCTGTTGATCGGCTGGACCTGGCGGGGTCGCTCCTTGCACATGTTGCAATAGCCCCATACGTTGAGTGCCCACCGCCAGCGGGGTTTCCCCAGGCATGCCCAGCCCATTCAACGAATGGATGCCCGAAGTGGTGGTGTTTCACCCCACCCGCTTCGAGGAGGCGCAGTGGATCGTGCACCACCTGCGCGAGCGCAAGACCGTGCTGGTGCACGCCGGGGCGATGGAGCGCAGCGAGGCCCAGCGGTTGATTGATTTCGTGGCGGGTGGTGTCAGCGCTATCGATGGACAGGCCGAATGCCTCGACGAGCTCACCTTCGTTTTCGTCCCAGAGATGGTGGCCCTGCGGCGGGATCCCGCACCGCCTTGATCCAGGCTGCACCGCTCTGCCTCCTAGGCTCAAAACCATTCTGGGAGTGGGCTGAGTGCCCCGTCTACGTCGCTTTCTGTACTCCCTCGGGCCCGTCCTGACGATTGCGGCCCACCTCGGCTGCCTGCTGCTCTTTTGGACCGGTCTCAGCCTCGGTGCGGCCCTTTGGGCTTTGGGGCTCTACATGGTGCGCATGCTGGCCACCACAGCCATCTATCACCGCCTGATCACCCATTCCAGCTACAAGGCGCCCCGTCCCGTTGCCTGGATCGGTGCCTTTGTGGGGGCTTCGGCAGGTCAGATGGGCCCTAGCTGGTGGAAGGCCCACCACCAAACCCATCACCGCCACGTCGACACTTGCTCCGACCCCCACACCCCCCTTGCTCCTTCAGCGGGATGGCGGGGTCTGTGGCGCTCCCAGGTTGGTTGGTTGTTGTCTTCAAGTTTTTTCCCCACAACCCTGCCGGCCGATGTGGAGGCCGATCCGGTGTTGCGCCTGATCGACAGGCTCCATTTTGTGCCCGTGCTGCTGCTGGCCGGCTTGTCTTGGCAGCTGGGCGGACTGCCTTGGCTGGCGGCCTTCTGCCTAAGCACAACTGTGCTCTATCACGGGGTGGCCAGCGTTAATTCCCTGGCCCATCTGCAAGGCGATCAGCCCTTCGCCACCGGAGATGCCAGCCGCAACAACCTGTTTGTGGCCGTGATCACCCTGGGCGAGGGCTGGCACAATCTTCACCACGCTTTCCAAGCTTCGGTGCGTCAGGGAATCACCCTGCGGCAAGGGCGAGTGCGGCTATTGCCAGATCCCACCTACCGCTTTATCCGCCTGCTGGAGCGTTGCGGCTGGGCCTGGGATCTAAGGATCCCCAGTAATCACGCCCTGCTTGCCCGCGGCGCTGAGAGCTAAAAAGCCCAGGCCACAAGGCTCAACTGCAGCCAGCAACCTCCTGGAGCCAGCTTTTCCACAACCACATTCTGGTGCCGATCGTGGGCTACCAAATGGGCGAAGGTTTCTGCGTCGTCTCTGGTGTTGAAGCGAGCTGCTTGCACCTGCAGCGGCACGCTTTGCTCGCGCTCTACGGCAGCGCGTACGCGATAACGACCCGAAGCGATGGGATCAGCCATAGGCGGATTCTGAATCCAATTGCTGGAAATTGCTCCAGCCTTCAGAGTTTCAGAGCAATTGATGGCTGGGGTGAGTAAGCCAGGGTGTGTAAGCCAGTTCAGGGGCGCAGCAATTCGGCAACCAGTGGCTCCAGCGCCGCGGGATGTTGCAGCAGCTGCTGGTGGGTGCGCACGGGCAAGGGCTGCCGCGGGCCCAGCGGTAATACGGCGCGCCAACCAGGCAGCACCATCAGGTCGGCAGCGCAGTAGAAGCTGCAGCACTCCACGTCGTCTAGCCCCTCGAGATTTGTGTTGAGCTGGCGCAGCAGCGGGCTGCCCCATTTCATGTCGGCAATGCCAGCCAGCAGCCAGCTTGGCCAGGGCTGAGCTGTGAGAGTGCCCTGCTGGGGGCTACCGACGCTGATGAAGCGGCGGGTGCGCGATCGGCCGCCCTGAAGTTGGATCCAGGTACGGCCGATCACGCCACCCATTGAGAAGCCCAGCAGGTCGATTTGGGTGTGGGGACCAAAGGTTGCTTCGATTTGGCGGCCCAGCCGGTGAGCTAACTCCAGGATCGGAGTGGCACCGAGGCGATTGGGTAGGTAGGGGATAAGCAGTGGAGATCGCCGCTCATCCAGCTGGATTTTGAGGCGATCAAACAGACGTGGCGTGTCCCACAGACCGTGCACCAGCACCAAGGGAGGAGCGCTTGCCATGGGCTCAGGCTAAGAAGCTGGTTGGTTTGCATCAAAAAGCCGCCCCCGAAGGGACGGCCAATGGATCACCGGAGTGACCAGGAAATCAGCTTTTGCGAGCGGGGCTCAGTAGCGGCTGCCGCCACCGCCGTAGCCACCACCGTTGTAGCCACCGCCACCGCCGAAGTCGCGGCGACCGCCGCCACCACCGCCGCCGCCACCGCCACCGCTGCCGCGGGGCTCAGCTTTGTTGACGCGGATGGCGCGACCCATCCACTCAACATCCTGGAGATCTTCAATTGCCTTGGTCTCTTCGGCCTCGTTGGCCATTTCGACAAAGGCGAAACCGCGCTTGCGGCCGGTGTCGCGGTCGAGGGGGAGGCTGCACTTGCTCACCTGTCCGTACTGGCTGAACAGATGCTGGACATCTTCCGCTTCCGCATCGAAGGAAAGATTGCCGACGTAAATGGTCATGAACTCAGAAACTATGAATTGATCCTTCGACGGCCCAACAGAAAGTGGTCAGCTCGCTAGAGAGAAATCTTTGAATCACTTTTACCATACACGCCCGCCTAACGCTTCGCTCGAAACTGCCCCTCACAGGATGTGCCTTGACCAGCGGTGTGATGCCAAATCATCAAACCCTGGCTAGGGATGGGGTGTTCCAAGCCTTGCATCGCCATGTCGAAAGCCCAGCTCACAGCCTTCATGGTCAAGGTTGATGCCGATACGGCCCTCAGGGCTCGGGTTGATGCCGCCGACAGTGTCGACGCGGTCGTGGCGATTGCCCTGGAGCAGGGCCATGCCTTTTCTCCTGCTTCCTGGTCCCGCGCCCAGCGCCCCTGAGCGCAGTCGCGCCTGCTTAGGGCCAGGGCGTGAAGGTGGCGGGCTGGTATTTGACGATGCCGATCCGCCAGCGCCGCTGGGCCAGTTGCTTCAGGCTGGCTAGCAACTCTTCAGTTGTGCCACCGGCGATCCAGTCGGCCTTGATCAATGGCAACCGCTCGCTCATCACTTCGAGCGGCATCTCCAACAGCAACAGGCTGTCTTCAGCAGCGGCCCGCCGCAGGGCACCCTCGTCACTGCGCTGCCACAGCCTCAGCAGCAGCTCCAGGGCAAGGGTGCGGCCTGCTTCGCCGGGTTCGCCGCCGCTGGCTTCCCTCTGGGACTTGCCGGTTAGGGGCAGGGCACGCTTGCCATCGAGTTCGACTAGGGCCAGGGCCACCAGGTATGGAGCGTCTGCCACGGAAATCTCTGTGAGTCGCCACACCATGGCGAGGGGCGCGGATTCAGTGTGGAAACTGACACGCATTAGGTCTTCTGTTGCCGTTGGCGGATGGGGCTGCCCCACAGGCATTTGCCGGGACTAAATTTTCAGCCGTTCGCTCACAACTCCTTTCCAGGGAGCCAGCGCCATGTCGAGCATTGTTGACCAGTTGGTGACCTATCGCTCAGCTCTGGCGGAGGCCACGGAGCGGGGAGATCAGGCCGTTGCCCGCAAGATCGAGCAGCAGATCAAGGAGCTGCAGGATTTTCAGGTGCGCCATCCGGAGGAAACCGAGGCTCCAACACCGTTTGAGGTGTTCTGTGACCTCAACCCATCGGATGTCAATTGCCTCGTCTACGACGATTGAGCCCTGGCTCAGTTGTTCGTTTTTGTAGATCTAACGGTTAGGTAGACATCACGTCCACACTTTTAAGGGCGGTCCCAAGCAGCCTCGTGAATAGGTCCAGCTGCTCTTGACTGCCCATCACAACAAGCATCTGGCCCGGGGCCAGGCGAGTGTCGCTACCGGGATTTGCCAGCAACTCCGGCCGCTGTTGGGAGTAATGGGAGCCCCGGTATTGCTTCGGCACATCGTTGGCTGCAGGCTGGGGCGGCACGATCGCCAGCACTAGGGCACCAGAGCGCGAGCCGAGCTGGAGCTCCGCCAGGGATGCTCCATTGAGGCTGCCCAGGTCGGCTGGGTCGCTACTCAGCAGAAATTCCTCCACCTCGCAGCCAGAGCCAGCCAAAAGATCCATGAAGGTCACCGCCAGGGGGCGTAGGGCGGTGGCGGCCATGGTGCGCCCCCCACTGACGTACGGGCTCACCACTTGATCGGCGCCGGCCAGGCGCAGCTTGCGTTCCGCTTCTTCACTGTCGGAACGGGCTATGAGCCGGCAGTTGGGCGCCATCCCCCGGGCGCTCAGCACCACGTAGAGGTTGGATGCGTTGTTGGGCAGGGCCGCCACCAGGGCCCGGCAGCGGTGGATGCCTGCATCCAGCAGGGTTTCGTCGAGGGTGGCGTCGGCCATCAGCACGGCCAGCCCCCGCTCTTCGGCGGCCTCGCGGCGCTCCGCATCC
>Ga0310335_100160_pt1 | contig 19167 bp, 18 predicted proteins | sample LakMicMISRFREDD7_FD_195549 | JGI IMG/M metagenome (GOLD analysis project Ga0310335, IMG submission 195549) | Enriched freshwater cyanobacterial communities from Lake Michigan, Michigan, United States - MI23.SRF.RED.D7 (v2) (version 2) | ecosystem: Environmental > Aquatic > Freshwater > Lake... | reverse complement strand
CGCCGCGGGTCCGGAGCCCATCCGGTGCAGCGCCTCAGCCTGGGCCTAACCGCCGACGCCCATGGCCTGGAGCAGGCGCGGCTGCAGCTGCGCCGGCTGCTGCAACAGCTGCAGCAGCAGCGCTTCCACTGGGAGGACTGGAGCCAGATCCACGCCAAACAACCGGGATTAGCCCCCACTGCCGCGCCGCAGCCAACCGGCCCGGCCCCCCATCGTCAAAACCTGGGCGATCCCCGATCCCTGCCAAGGCGGCGCCAGGCCAGCGTTCCAAACCAGGCCCGGCGCCCAGGCCAACGGCGACCAGCCCAGGCAGCCGGCCCCCAAGGGCCCCAATCCGGGCCCGTTGCCCTCTCGCCATGGGCCCGCGGTGAGCTCGCGCCAATCCTGGCAACGTTCGAGCACCAGTTCTTTGCCGATCCCCGCCGTCGCCGCTCTCCGGCCGGCAGCCGCACCACCTGGACCAGCGCCTACCTGCCCTACCTACGCCGGCTGCAGCAAGCCGCCGGCGAGCTGGGGCTACCACTCACCACGGCCCCGCCGCCTTGGCTGCTGGAGCAGGTGCTGGAGAGCTATCCCAGCGCCAGCCGGGGCCGCCAACAATGCGGCACCAGCCTGGCGGCCCTAGCCAGCCAGCTGGGGATCGCCCTGCCGGCGGACTGGAGCGAGCGGGCCGGGGGCTATGGCCTGCATGTGGCCCAATTCCGCCAACTGCCCAACGACCAGGAGATCCTGCGCTGGAGCGAGCGCATCCCCAACCCGGGCTGGCGTCTGGCCTATGGGCTGATGGCCACCTATGGCTTACGCAACCACGAAATCTTTTTCAGTGATCTCTCGGCCCTGGCCAGCCGCGGCGATCGGGTCATCCGGGTGTTGCCCACCAGCAAGACCGGCGAACACCAGATCTGGCCCTTCCAGCCGGAGTGGGTTGACGCTTTCGAGCTACCGCGACTGGCGGACAGCAAGGGCCTGCTGCCACCCGTACGCACGGACCTGGGCCAAACCACCCTGCAGCAGGTGGGCCGGCGGGTGGCCGAACAATTCCGCCGCTATGGCCTGCCCCTGACCCCTTATGACCTGCGCCACGCCTGGGCCGTGCGCACAATCCACCTCGGCCTACCCGACACGGTGGCGGCCCGGATGATGGGCCACTCGGTGGCGATCCACACCCGCACCTACCACCACTGGATCACCCGCCGCGACCAGCAACAGGCCGTCGATGCGGCCCTAGCCCGGCGACAGCCGCCTGCCTGACATCAACAGCCGCAGACCTAACAGCATCAGCCCAGGGCCTGAGGGCAACAGCCAAGGGCCTGAGGGCAACAGCCAAGGGCCTGAAGACGCCAGAGTGCCCAGCCTGATGAGGAACCCCCTTGAGCCAGAGCCCTAGCCCCGATCCCATGGGCCAGCGCTGCCCCGACCAGGACTCCCAAGGGCAAAACCTGGATCAGGCCGCCGCCGAGCTCGGACCGGGCGGCGACCTGGCCCCCGAGGGCGATGCCGAGGGCTACCGCAAGCGCATGGCCCGGCGCCGGGAGGTCCAGCAACAACGGGTGGGGGAGCGCAACCTGGAAAAGGGCCTGGTGTTGGTGTTCACCGGCGATGGCAAGGGCAAAACCACCGCCGCTCTGGGCCTGGTGCTGCGCAGCCTGGGCCATGGCGACCACGTGGCGGTGGTGCAGTTCATCAAGGGGGGCTGGCAACCGGGCGAAGCCCGGGCCCTGCAGCTGTTCGGCGAGGCCCTGGCCTGGCATGCCCTCGGCGAGGGCTTCACCTGGGAAACCCAGGACCGGGAGCGGGACCGGCAGCTGGTGCAGCAGGCCTGGCAACGGTCCTGCGAGTACCTGGCCGATGGCAGCCGCAAATTGGTGGTGCTCGACGAGGTGAATGTGGCCCTCAAACTGGGCTACCTGGGCCTCGATCAGGTGCTGGAGGGCCTGACCCTGCGGCCGCCACTCACCCATGTGGCCCTCACCGGCCGCGGTGCGCCCCCAGGCCTGATCGAGCGCGCCGACCTGGTCACGGAGATGAAACTGGTGCGCCACCCCTTCCGCGAACAGGGGGTCAAGGCCCAGGCCGGCATCGAGTTCTGAAAGGGGAGCCCAGGCCCCTGACCCCCAGCGGCCCCAACGGGCCCCAGCCCAGATCGGGCAACTCCCCGCACGCTTGCTACTGTTCGGCCGACTGCTTCCCCAGGAACCCGATGGGCTACCGGCGTGTCCTGCTCAAGCTCAGCGGCGAAGCGCTGATGGGGGATCAGGGCTATGGCATTGACCCGGCCATCGTGCAATCGATTGCCACCGATGTGGCAGCCGTGGTGGCCACCGGCACCGAGCTGGCGATTGTGGTGGGCGGGGGCAACATCTTCCGCGGCCTCAAGGGATCGGCTGCCGGCATGGACCGGGCCACGGCCGACTACGTCGGCATGCTTGCCACGGTGATGAATGCGATCACCCTCCAGGACGGCCTCGAGCGGGCCGGGATTGCCACCCGGGTCCAGAGCGCCATCAGCATGCAGGAGGTGGCCGAGCCCTACATCCGCCGCAAGGCGATCCGCCACCTGGAGAAGGGCCGGGTCGTGATCTTCGGAGCCGGCTGCGGCAACCCCTTCTTCACGACCGACACCACCGCCGCCCTGCGGGCCGCCGAGATCGGCGCCGATGTGGTGATGAAGGCCACCAAGGTCGATGGCGTCTACGACAAGGACCCCACCCTGCATAGCGATGCCCGCCGCTACGAGACCCTGACCTTCCAGGATGTGCTCAGCGGCGAACTGGGCGTGATGGACAGCACCGCCATCGCCCTCTGCAAGGACAACGCCATCCCGATCCTGGTGTTTGATCTCTTCGGCGCGGGCAATATCGGCCGGGCCGTTGCTGGCGAGGCGATCGGCACCCGCATCACCCCCTCGATCTGATCCCCTTGATGGCAGCGACGCCAGACCTTGCAGCTGGTTTGAACTGCTTGACCCCAGCTTAATGATCACGCCAACCCCTTCACCTAACTAACCTTTTCGCCATGGACCTTGAAGCCAGCATGCGCAAGTCGGTGGAAGCCACCCAGCGCACCTTCAACACGATCCGCACCGGCCGGGCGAACCCTTCCCTGCTCGACAAGCTGAGCATTGATTACTACGGCGCCGACACGCCTCTCAAGGCCCTCGCCACCCTTTCCACCCCCGATTCCCAGACGATCCAGATCCAGCCCTTTGACCGGGGTTCGATGGCGCTGATTGAAAAGGCGATCGCCATGAGTGATCTAGGCCTGACCCCCAATAACGATGGCAAGGTGATCCGCATCAATATCCCGCCGCTGACGGCCGATCGCCGCAAGGATTTCGTCAAGCTGGCCTCCAAGTATGCCGAAGAAGGCAAAGTTGGCCTGCGCAACCTGCGGCGCGATGCCATCGACAAGGTAAAAAAACTGGAGAAAGACGGCGACCTTTCTGAGGATCAAAGCCGCGACGAACAGGACAACATTCAAAAACTCACCGATCGCTACATCGCCGAAGTCGAGAAGCATCTCGCCGATAAAGAGGCTGACATTCTCAAAGTGTGAGCGCCAAAGTCTTCAGACAAGGCTTGAGTGGGTTCAAGCTGCCGTTTCGGTTGTCCTAGAGGATGGCCCAGCCGCTGGTTGCGGTCTACCTCAGTCCCTTCCCCCCCTGGGCCCTGCTGCCCTGCCATGCCTGACCTAGCCGATGTGATCGTGGTGGGCAGTGGCGCCGCCGGAGCCTCGGCCGCCTTCCACCTGGCCGCCCGCGGCCGCAGCGTCATCCTCCTGGAGCGCCAGAGCCTGCCGCGGCCGAAACCCTGTGGCGGCGGCATGGCCGCCTCGGTGCAGCAATGGTTTCCCTTCGATCTGCGCCCAGCAGTGGACCAGGTGATCGACCAGGTTCGCTTCACCTGGTGCCTGCAGGATCCGGTCACGGCCGTGCTGCCGGGCGATTCCCCCTTCTGGATCGTGCGCCGCTCCAAGCTCGATGCCTACTTAGCCGAGCAGGCCAGCGCCGCCGGGGCCCAGGTGCTCAGCGGCGAAGCCGTGGAGCAGATCGAGCGCGATGGCGACCACTGGCGGGTGGTGCTGGCCGGCGGCCAAAGCCTGGCCAGCCGGGGCCTGGTGGTGGCCGACGGCTCCAGCTCCCGCTTTGCCCAGCCCCTGGGCCTGGGCCCGGCCCGGCCCCGCTATGCCTCCGCCGTGGCGGTGGAGGTGGAAGCCGAGGTGCGCGAGCCGGCCACGGCCCGCTTTGAATTTGGCCTGGTGCAACACGGCTTTTGCTGGGCCTTTCCCCGCCAGGGCGGCTACAGCATTGGCGTGGGTACCTTCATCGGCCGCAACCCGGCTGACAGTGACGCCGTGTTGGCCCAGCTGCTGCCCAGCCTGGGCCTGGCGGCCGATGCCGGCGAGCGCTTCAGCTCGCCCTTGCGGGTGTGGGATGGTCACCACCCCCTGCACGGCCCTGGCGCCGTGGTGGTGGGCGATGCGGCCTCCCTCTGTGATCCCTTCCTGGCAGAAGGCCTGCGGCCGGCCCTGCTCAGCGGCGTGCGCGCCGCCGAGGCCCTGGACCTCTGGCTGGGCGGAGAGAGCCAGGCCCTGGCGGGCTACAGCGCCACCATGCGCCGCCAATGGGGCGATTCAATGGCCTGGGGACGGCGTATTGCCCAGGTGTTCTACCGGGTGCCCAAGGTGGGCTACCAGTTAGGCATCAAACGCCCGACGGCCCCCCAACGGATCGCCCAGATCCTCTCTGGCGAATTGGGCTATGGCGATATCGCCCAACGGGTGATCCGCAGGCTCCTTTTTCAGGGCAATTAATGAACGATTCCAGAGTTATTTTAAGCGTATTGTCTACAACCAAGGCTAATCCGGCAGCTCCCCTCATACCCATTGAGCTTGCCGATTAAGACGGGTTGACGCAGTCCTTGAGCTGGCGAAGGCGCTGGTCGATTGAGGCCAGTAACTCGATCGCAAACATTGGCGATTCCTGGACGGCAAACAGGAATTTTTCCCGGTTCATCTCCAGCACCCGGCAGGTGGAGATCGCCGTGGCGTCGCCGTAGCGGCGGTGCTCCTGGGTGACCAGGGCCCCGGCGCCAAAGACATCACCGGCCTGGATCCGTTCCTGGCCGGCATTGCCATTCCAGGTCAACTCCACCGTGCCCTCAAGCAAGCCATACATGGATTCACCGGTCTCACCGGCCCGGAAGATCAGCTCCCCCGGCTCAAAGGTGTGGACCTCGCCCTGGATGGCCAGGGCACGCATGGTGTCAAGGGCGTTCAACGGCAGGGCCAAGGCTGGTTGTTGATTCTGATCTAAAGGGGTTAAGGGGCGGTAAGGGCCAGGGGCGCCCCAAGACCACCGCGCACATCCGCTGGTACCAGGCGGCCATCGTGGTCCGTATCGAGGGCATCGAACACCGCATCGCTGCCAAGCCATTCCTCCCGGGTGATGCAGCCATCGCCATCGAGATCGTTGAGCAGGAAGATCTCCTGGGCGGCGTGGGTGAAGGCCGCGGCCCCCTCCAGTTCACCGAGGCGATGGGCCAACTGGGATTCGAGGGTTTCAATTGCCTTGACGAAGCCCCGGATCCCCTCATCGAGCTTGTCGGTGGCCATGGCATCGGCGGCCATCATCGTGTCGAAACCGGAGCGGTCGAGGTGGAGCTGGGCCCGGGTTGGGGCCGGAGCCGCCCCATCGAGCTTGCGGGGCAGGTCCGCTTCGCTGCTGCGCAGCTGATCCAGCAGTTTCGGTGAAATCGTCAGCAGGTCGCAGCCCGCCAATTCGATGATTTCTTCGATGTTGCGGAAGCTGGCCCCCATCACCTCGGTGCGATAGCCGTAGGTCTTGTAGTAGTTGAAGATCTCGGTCACCGAGACCACGCCAGGATCTTCCGCTCCGGGGTAATGGTCACGGCCGGTGCTGGCCTTATACCAATCGAGGATGCGGCCAACAAAAGGAGAAATCAGGGTCACCCCCGCCTCGGCGCAGGCCACCGCCTGGGCAAAGCTGAACAGCAGGGTGAGGTTGCAGTGGATGCCTTCCTTCTCCAAGGCTTCCGCCGCCTTGATCCCTTCCCAGGTGGAGGCAACCTTGATCAGCACCCGGTCGGTGCCGATGCCAGCGGCCTGATAGAGGCCAATCAACTTGCGGGCCTTGGTGATCGTCGCTTCGGTGTCGAAGCTGAGGCGGGCATCCACTTCGGTGGACACCCGGCCGGGGACGAGCTTGAGGATTTCGCGGCCGAAGATCACGCAGATTTCATCAAGGGCCTCCAACACCACGTCTTCCGCCGGCGCATCGGGTCCGATCACGGCACGGGACTCGCGCAGGGCCGTGTCAATCAGGTTTTGGTAGGTGGGAATCTGGGCCGCAGCCAGGATCAACGACGGGTTGGTGGTGGCATCCCGCGGGGTGAATTGCTTGATGGCTTCAAGTTCGCCGGTGTCGGCGACGACCACCGTCATGGCGGCGAGTTGGTCGAGCAGGTTGGCCATGGGGTGGGCTTGGGCGGACGCCGGCACAGGCCGGACGGTTCCGTCAAACTAGCCAGCTAGCCCGGCTGCGAAACCCAGAATGCTGGCCCTGTTTGAGGGAATCCCCATGCGGCTGGGTCCAAGTAGGGCAAAGGGCACGAGGCAAGACACTCCGCGAAGCAAAGACCGGCCCTTGCGGCCCACTCAATCCCTGCCACCACGGCCCGGGCCGCCGGCACTGGCCGTGGTGGCAGGGCGGCCGGGACTGGGCTGGCCGCCGAGCACAGGCTTCGCGCCCGATCGGGGCTGGGCGCCAGGCAAGGCTTGATTGCCTAACGACTGGGCCGCGGCCTGGGGCGGCAACTTCTCAAGGACCAGCAGGGCTTCGATGATCTGCTTGGCGACCGGAACGGCCACGGTGGAGCCGTAGGCGTTGCCCCCCTGGGGTTCATCCACCACCACCAAGACCACATAGCGCGGGTTATCGGTGGTGAGGTTGGCGATGAAACTGCAAATGCGAGCGCCGGGGATATACACACCATTGAGGGCCTTCTGGGCCGTGCCGGTCTTGCCGCCGATGCGATAGCCGGGGATGCGGGCCCCCTTGCCACTGCCCTTTTGCACCACGGTTTCCATCCACTCGAGCACTTGGCGAGTCACCTCTGGTCGCAGCAGCTGCACTCCAGAAGACTGGGGCGGAGCGGCCAGGTCGTCGCCGGAACGCAGGCCCCGGGTGATGTGGGGACTGACTAGCCGGCCCCCGTTGGCGATCATGGCGTGGAGCTGCAGCAGCTTCAGCGGCGTGAGCGAAAAGCCCTGGCCGAAGGCGGCCGTGGCCGGTTCGATCGGCTGGGTCAGAAAATCGTTGCGGCTCTTGAGTTCACCGGCCACGGCCCCAGGCAGGTCCGTGTCGGGGATGGTGTCGATGCCGATGGTGTGGAGCCAGCGCCAATAGAGGGCCGGCTTGAGCAGGTGCATGGCCTGCACCATGCCCACGTTGCTGGACACCTGCAGCACGGTCGGCAGATCCATCACGCCATTGCCCCGGCGGTCGTGGTTGAAGATCGGCCAGCCGCCAATGGTCACCGAGCCGGTGTCATTCACCGTGGTGCGGGGATTAATCGCATGCTCCTGCAGGGCCAGGGCCAGGTTGATCGGCTTGAAGGTGGATCCGGGTTCGTAGAGGTCCTGCACGGACCATTCGCGAAAGAGACCGGGCGGATACTTCCAGAATTGATTGGGGTCGTAGGAGGGACTGGAGGCGAGCGCGAGGATCTCGCCGTTGCGCACATCCATCACCAGGGCCACCCCCCGCTTGGCGCGCCACTGCTTCACCTGCTTAGCCAGGGCCAACTGGGCCACCTGCTGCAGGCGGGAATCAAGGGTCAGCTGCAGGCGCAGGTCGTCGCCGTAGAGCACCCCCGCCCGCAGACCATCGGGCAAGGGGGTGCCATCGGCGCCGCGGCGCAGCTGGCGCGGCGTTTCATGGCGGCGCAGGTCCTGGTCGCGGCTCTGCTCCAGGCCCGCCTGGGGCACCCGCTCCAGGTTGAGGAAGCCGACCACATTGGCGAACAGGGGGCCCAGGGGGTAAATCCGCTGGGGGTAGGACTCCAGATCCAGCCCACTGATGCCCAGCTGGCGAATGCGATGGGCCGTTTCGGGATCCAATTCGGTGGCCAACTTCACGCCGGTCTGGCGCGAGCCGATCGTGGCCATCAGGGCTTCCGCGGGCAGGCCCAGGATCGGAGCCAGCTTCTGGGCCACATCCAGGGGCGGGCGCTTGCTACTGGGCGCATCGCCCGGGAAGTTGAAGTAGCGCGGATGGGCCCAAACGGTGAAGCGCTCCTCATCGAGGGCCACCATGCGGCCGGTGCGGTCGACGATCGTGCGCCGTTTGCCGATCGGCGCAATCGTCTGGGTCTGCACGGCCCGGGCCTGGTTGAGCAGCTGGGGCCCCTGGACCACCTGAACCCAGGCCAGGCGAGCCGCCAGACCCACCAGGCCCGCGGAAAGGATCAGATAAACGGCCAGCAGCCGGGCTGAGGGCACGGGGCGAAAGTCGAGCACCCGGCCACTTCGGGATCCACTCGAGCGCTGGGGCGGCCGTTGCCGGGGCCTAGTTGTCGTCATCTCAGCCCCCCGCCACTGGGCCCAGTGTGCCGAACCACCCCACCTGCACCATCGCTGGTGTCACCGCAAGGGATACGGGGGCTGAAGTCCGGCCAGCCAGGGACCGGCGCAGCCGGGCGCCAGGGGCAACGCTCAATACCCAGCAAGGATCTGGCGAGGGCTGACGCCGGCAAGCAGGGTGATGATCGAGGCGGGCCGCTGGGCGGTGGGGGCAGGCACGTAAATCAGCTTTTCGCTGCTGGTGGGCACCAACCGGCCAGGCTTATGGGCCACACCGAGGTGATGCTGTTCCAGCACGGCGGTGGATTCCTGCAGGCGGTGCTCCAGGAGCTGGGAAGCCTCCAGGCTCTGGTAACTGCGGGTCCACTGGCTCTGCCAATGCAGGGTGAGGGCACTCAGGCCCACCACCGCTATCCCCAATCCCAACAGGCTCCCATCGGCGATCCGATGGAGGCTGGCCAGCCAGGGGGCCATGCGCTCAACCCGACGGGCGGAGAGGGATCCCTGAATGAGGGCAAGGGAGCGTTGGCGCTGGCCCCTGGCGCTGCGAGATGTCGTTGGGGCAGGGGCGGCAACCACGGAGCCGAGGAGCAACTTTTCAAGTGAACCATGGGTGGCAGGTGCCAGCAAGGCAGACCGTCTGGCAATCCGCACAGTTCAAAAATCGGCTCAAACCTGCGCCGCCATGGCCTGACCAAGCCCAGGCCCCTTCGGCGGATTGGAGGCCGCAAAATCGCCTCCAAGGCAGCCACGCTGAGAGCGACCAGGGGCCGCCCAGCCCGGTTGGCCTAGCTGCCAAGCAACACCAAGTTGGCGAAGGTCATGGCATTCCAAAGGCTGTGCATCAACACCGAGGCCCCCAGGCGACCGCTGCTGAGGCGCAGCCAGCCCAGGCCCAGGCCCAGCATCAGCAGGGCCGGCAATTCGCCCAGGCTGAGGTGGGCGATCGCGAAGACCAGGCCACTCACCAGCACCCCCAGCCAGGGCCCCCGCTGGCGCGCCACCACCGGCAGCAGCACTCCCCGAAAAATCGTCTCCTCAAACAGGGGCGCCAGCACGATCGCCGTGAACGCGTAGCAACTCAATGGCGCCAGGGACCCGCCCTGCAACACCAACTCCAGCAGGGGGTTACTGCCGCCTGGATCGCTCCAGAGTTGCGACTGAAGCCAGCTCACCAGGCTCACGAGCGGCAGCACGATCAAAAAGCCCTTCAAGGCCCGACCGGCGGGCAACCAAGGCGGCAGCCAGCCCAGCTGCAACCAGCCGCCTTGGGGCGCAGGCCCCAAGGCGCGCAGCATCCACCAAAGAATGAAGAGGGGGCCCGCCATCAGACCCAGGTAGAGCAGCAACACCGAAAGGGCGCTGTGCAGGGCTGCCGGCAGCTCGACCAAGGAAAGCAGGCTCTCCACCAAGGGCCCCAGCAGCATGGGGGTGAGCAACTCCCCCACCACCACAAAGCCACCGCCCACCAGCAGCACCGCATCGATTTCGGCCAGGGCCGGGCCCATCAGGGGCGGCAGGGGCAGGGCCCGGCCGCGCCAACGCAGCCAGAGTTCGCGAACCAGCAGGCCCAGGCCCGCCAGCAGGGTCAGACCTGGCAGAAGGTTGACCAGCACGAGCCTCTGGGCTGAACGCTGGCCGACTTGGGGTTGGCCACAGGCCTGGGGATTGCCGGAGAGGGCCTCGCAGCTCCATTGGCGCAGCAGGGGCACCGGCGCCAGGCTGGCGCTGAGTCGTTGGGCCTCGGCCGGCGCCAGGGGTTGGTCCTGGAGCAGGGCGGTGGCCACGGCGGAATCACGGGCGCGGGCCTGCACCAGCAGGGGCAGGGCCCGCTGCCGTTGACCCTGATGAACCGCCACTAGGGCCTGCTCCAGCAGCAGGTCGGTGGAGGCGGGCTGGCCGGCCTCGGCCTGGCTGCGGCCCAGGTCGTCGAGGTGCTTCTGCAGCCGGCCAAGGGGGTCCTGCCCCGCAAAGGCCTGGCCCAGGGCTGGCGGCAGCTCGGGACTGGCCAGCACCGCCAATTCCAACTGGCGCCGTTCGAGGTCATTGGCCACTGAAGGCCGATTGAGGCTTTCGATCAGGCCGTTGGACCAGAGCATCAGGCTGATCACCACACAGAACAGGGCCAGCAGCACCTTCCAGCGCGCCGGGTCAGGCCGCTCCCCTGGGTTCACCCGTTGACTCCAACTGACGACCCGATTCTCCCCCGTGGCGTTCCCATACGATGGAGATCTGCTGTGGCTCAACGCCTGTGTCCCTGAGGCTTCTGCTCGTCCGCCATGGCCTGAGCAGCTTCAATCTGGAGCAGCGAATCCAGGGCCGTGACGACCTCTCCGACCTGAGCGAGGAGGGCCACCGCCAGGCCCGAGCCGCGGGAGAAGCACTGCGGGGACTGGCGATTGACCAGGTCTATGCCTCGCCGCTGCGGCGGGCCAAGGACACGGCCCTGCAACTGCTCGCCGCCCATGGTGGTGGTCTGACACCCCAACTCGATGACGACCTGCTGGAGGTGGACCTGGCCCCCTGGTGTGGTCTTCGGGTACCGGACTTAAAGGAACGTTTCCCTGCCGAGTACCAGCTCTGGGCCACCCAGCCAGACAGCCTCCTACTGCAACGCCCGGATGGCAGCAGCTACGCCCCAATTGGCGAGCTGATGGACCAGGCCAGTCGGTTCAAGGACAAGCTTCTGGTTAATCACCCGCCCGGGGCAGCGGGCTCCCAAACCGTGCTGGTGGTGGCCCACAACGCCATCCTGCGCTGCCTGCTGCTGAGCCTGCTGGGTCTCGATGGCACTGGCTTTCGGCGCCTACGCATCGACAACGCCTCCCTGTCGGTGCTGAACCTGAGCACCGGCACCGATGGCGCGCTAGCCGTGCAGATCGAATCCCTCAATGGCACCAGCCATCTCCAGCAAGCCCCCCTGGGCTCGCCCCTGCCGCCCAAGGGAGCTGGCGCAAGACTGGTGCTGGTGCGCCATGGCGAAACGGACTGGAATCGCCAGGGCCGCTTCCAGGGCCAGATCGACATCCCCTTAAATGAGAACGGCCATAGCCAGGCCGCTGCCGCCGGTCGCTTCCTGGCCGATGTGAGCCTGCAACGCGCTTACACCAGTTCCATGGCCCGCCCACGTCAAACGGCGGAAGCAATCCTGCGCTCCCATCCGGGGGTGCCGCTCACCAGCGTCAGGGCCCTGGTGGAGATCGGCCATGGCGAATGGGAGGGACGGCTGGAGCAGGAGATTGCCGCGGGTTGGCCCGAGCTGCTGGCCGCCTGGAAGCTGGCGCCCGACACGGTGCAGATGCCCGGCGGCGAAACGATCGAGGACGTCTGGCAGCGGTCGCTGGCGGGCTGGCAGAGGATTGCCGCCAGCCTGGATCCCCAGGAAACGGCCCTGGTGGTGGCCCACGATGCGGTCAATAAAACGATTCTCTGCGCCCTGCTGGGCCTGGGTCCGGCCGATATCTGGGCCGTCAAGCAGGGCAATGGCGGGGTCACGGTGATCGACTATCCCCAAGGGCCGGAGGGACCGCCCCTGGTGGCCTGCCTCAACCAGACCGCCCACCTGGGCGGAGTGCTGGATCGCACCGCAGCGGGAGCCCTCTAGATGGGGGGTCTTACCCACCGAACTGTGGTGACTGGGCGCTGGCCGTCATGGTGTTAAGCGGCTCGAGCCATTTTCTGGAGCAGGTGCACCTGCTCGAAGCGCCAGGCCAGCCGCCGCGGCGCTGCGATGCCCTGATTGAGGCCGGTGTTTTAGCCACCACCGGGGAGGACGCCCGCAAGCGAGCCGAGGTGCTGGGATTGCCAAGCCTCGATGCCAGAGGCTGGTGGCTGGGGCCCGCCTTGGTGGACCCCCATTCGGTGCTGGAGCAGCCCCAGGGCGGCCGGGCCGAAACCCTGCAAAGCCTGGCCCGTTCGGCCGCCGCTGCCGGCTACGGCACCGTGGCCGTACTGCCCCAGGCCCATCCCTGGCGGGACCGGGCCGAGGCCATGCAGCTGACCCGCCGGGCCGGGGACGAGGCCGAAGCGCAGATCCTGCCCTGGGGCAGCTTCAGCAGCGGCGGCAGCGGCCTGGAGCTGGCCCCCCATCGCGAACAGCTGGACTGCGGCGCGATTGGCCTGGCCGAAGCGGCAACGATGCCGCCCCTGGCCCTGCTGGAACGGGGCCTGCGCCTAGCCGAAATGGGGGATCGGCCCGTGTTGATCGCCCCCCACAGCGAAGAGTTCAGCCAGGCGGGGTTCGTGCGCGAGGGGGTGGAGGCCCTGCGGCTGGGTTGGCCCCTCGATCCGGTGCTGAGCGAAACCATGCCCCTCGGCAGCCTGCTTGCCCTGGCCCAGGGCCAGTCCCAGGCCAACCTGCGCCTGATGAACCTCTCCACCGCCGCCGGGGTGGCCCTGCTGGCGGAGCGGCCCTGCCAGCACAGGCCCCTGGCCACGGTGAGCTGGTGGCATTTGGTAGCCGATTCCTCGGGCCTCGATCCGGTGGCGGAAGGCTGGCGAGTGCAGCCCTCCCTTGGCTGCCGGGGCGATCGGGAGGCCCTCATCGCTGGCCTGGCCAGCGGGGTGCTCACGGCTGTCGCCGTGCATCACCAGCCCCTCGATGCCGAAGAGCAGCTGCTGCCCCTGGATCAACGCAAACCGGGCGTGGCCGGTCACCGCTACGTGCTGCCGGCGCTCTGGCAGGAGCTGGTGGTGCAGCGGGGCTGGGGGGCCGCCGATCTCTGGCGGGTGCTCTGCTGGGGACCGGCCCAAATACTGGGCCTAGCCGCGCCCCTGCTCACCACTGGCAGCCGGGACTGGATCCTGTTCGATCCGGCGCAACGTTGGCGGCCCTGGCAGCAGGCCGACGCCTCCCTAGCGGCCAACCAACCCTTACGGCACCAGGAGCTCACGGGCCAGGTGCTTGCTAGGGGACTGGCTGGTCGTTCCTGAGGGCCGCGCCGCTCCCTGGTTCAGCCGGGCCCAGGGAGCCGATGGCGTTGAAGGGATAGAAGCGCCAGAAGGCCCGGCCGATGATCTCGCTGCGGGGCAAGAAGGCACCGCCGGGCCAGAAGCGACCATCCCAACTATTGGCGCGGTTGTCCCCCAGGGTGAGCACGTGGCCGGCTGGCACCACGCCATTGAGGGTGCGGCAGGGGCCCATGCCCTGGCTGTCAACCGGACACCAACTTTTGACGTAAGGCTCCCGTTGCCGCTGGCCGTTGAGGGTGAGCTGGCCGCGGGGATTCACCACCACGTGATCCCCCTCCAGAGCCACGACCCGCTTGATGTAGGCATCGCAGGCGGGATTCTGCAGGCCAGGGATGGATCCCACCAGGGGCAGATTCACCAGCAGGCAGCCCAGGGCAGAGGGCCGGATGTTGGCCCGCAGCACCGGATCAAAGTGATGGGGCGCATGGAAGACAACAATCTCACCGCGCCGGGGCCCCCGGTTGCGGTAGGTGAGTTTTTCCACCAGCAGGCGGTCTTGGATCTGCAAACCGGGCAACATCGAGCCCGAAGGGATGTAGCGGGCTTCGAGCAGGTATTGGCGGATGCCGAGGGCCACCACCAGGGTGATCAGGACCCCCCGCCAGAACAGCCAGGGACTCTCCCTCTCAAGGGGCTGTTGCGCCCCCGCAGAGTGGGGAGCCAGATCAGGCGAAGACTGGGGACTGGGGGGATCCAGGGGCACAGAGGGTTGCGGCTCGGACGACGGGGGATCGGGGCTCCAGAACCGCGAAGGCGGGCCTGCTGGGCAAGTACGGCAGATTAGGCAGTCGCAGGCCCTACCTCGCCCCTGAGCGATCCCCATGGTTCGTCCCCGCTGGCTCTCACCCCAACGGGTCCCCCCGGGCCGGGGCTGGCGCCATTGGGACCGGTTTGTGGCGCTCTGGGCGAGCGTCAACCTGCTGTGGGTGGGGTTTGATCTCACCTATGTGCCTCTGCGCACCTTCTGGTTGCAGCGCACCCTCTACCCGTTCCCTTCCCTACCCCTGGCGCTGCCGCTGACGCTGCTGCCGTCCATCACCCCCATTTACGACCCGATCAAGGGCATCGAGCCCCACCGCCAGACCCAGGCCTACCTGGCCGCCTTCCGCCAGCTGGATCAACAGCTGCTTCGCGATCCGGCTGCCCCGGCCGCCCAGGTCCTTCGCCGCAGGCAGCTGGCCCTCACCGACCAGATCATCGATGAAAATCCGTTCCTGGTTTCGGGCCAGTCCGGCAGCCTGGAAACGGTGAAAAACAGGCTGCGCCAGCGGGCCGGGCTCGATTCAGCCAAGCGTTCCAACGCACGCCTCCTCAGCGTCGACTGGCTGAAGACCCATCCCTGGCAAGGGGAACGCCGCTTCTGGCAGCAGCAGGTGCTGCCCCTGATCGAATCCTGCTATTGGCGGTCGATCGATGAAAACGGCCATCCCACCGACCACTTCTGGTGGTACGACCTGGTTCTATTCCAGGGCATCTTCGTGCTGGATATCGGCCTGCGGGTGCTGCGCCTGCGACGGCGCCTGCCGGGCTTGAGCTGGCGCGATGCCCTGCTGCGCCGCTGGATCGACCTGCCCTTGCTGCTGCCGATCTGGCGCTGGGCGCGGCTGCTACCGGTGGTGGAGCGCCTCAGTGGCGCCGGCCTGATCAACATCGAACCGCTGCGGGCCGTGGTCAGCCGCGCCGTGGTGTCGCTGTTGGCCCTGGAACTCTTTGAGGTGCTGGCCCTGCAACTGGTCGATGGCACCCAGTCCCTGATCCGCTCGCCCCAGTGGCCCCGCTGGATCCGCAACCTGCGCAGCCACCAGCGGGCCAGCCTGGCCGATGGCGGTGACCTCGTTGAATTGCTGCGCCTATGGGGGCCGATGGTTCTGGGCCAGGTGGCACCAAGGCTCTCGCCGGAACTGCAGGCGGTGCTCAGCCATGCCCTGCAGCAGAGTTTCCGTGGCGGCGCCATGGGCGCCCAATTGAGCAGCCAGCTCTCGGCTGCCGTGGTCGACAGCCTGCTCGATCTCTCGCGCAGCACCGGCAAACGGCTCTCCCAGCCGGACAACCGCCAGGTGGAGCTGCTGTTGCGTTTCGCCGACCGCTTCCTCGATGAACTGGGCGGCGCCCTGGAGGCGGGCAGCACCCTGGAGCGCAGTCAGCAGCTGCTCTGCAGCCTGCTGCAGGACCTCAAGCTCACCTACCTGGCCCAGGTGAACCGGGCCGGCATCGATGCCTTGATGGATGAACTAGACGAACTGACGAGCCCGGTTGCGGCGTCAACGGGCTCGGCAAGCACAACATCCAAAACGGCCTGAGCGCCCCCCCCTGAATCGGGACCCCTGACCAAGGACGCCAAGGATTAGCCCAGGAGCACCGCACTCCATTCCTCTGGCTTGAAGCCCACCAGCACGTCGCCCTTGGCCGTGAAGACCAGGGGGCGTTTGATCAACTTGCCATCGGCGGCCAAGGCCGCAAGCGCTTCGTCCTCGTCCATCGCAGCCACAGCCACCGCGCCGAGGGCCCGGTAGCTCTGGCCGCTGGTGTTGAACAGCCGCTTGATGGCGCCCAAGGCCGCCAGGGCCTCGGCCAGGGCCGCCTGGGACGGTGGGTTGGCGGTGATCTCGATCAGCTCCAACTGCTCGCCAACAGAAAGGCCCTGCTGGCTTAGCCAGGTCAGGGCCCTACGGCAGGTGGAGCAGCGGCTATAGGCGTAAACCTTGAGCGGCAGATGGTCACCTGCGATCGCCATGGCGGCAGCTCAGCGGCCAAACAGATTTTTGAGGGCACCCAGCAGGCTGTTAGAGCCCTTGCCGACGCCATCCTGGGGGCGGGTGCGGATCGTCACATCGCCATTGACGGTGGTGCGGCAGCTGAGGCGGTAGCTGGCTGGCCGATCGGCCAGATACACCTGCTCAACATCACTGCGGGGCGAGAGGTTGCGGGCCCCTTCAACCACCTCAACGACGCAGGTACCGCATTGGCCCACGCCGCCGCAGTTGTTGAGGTTGTTCAGGCCGGTGTAGGGATTAACCCCGGCGTCGAGGGCAGCGCGGCGCAGGTTCGCCCCCTCGATGCAACCGACCTGCTGGCCTTCCTTTTCGAAACGGATGGTGGGCACGGTCGGCTACGGAACATGGCGCCGACCAACTTACAAGGCGATGGCCACCGTCCCGCGCCGGCCCGAGCGGGCTGCGCTGCTTTGGCCCCATGGACCGGGAGCCCAGGCCTATCGCCCCAGGTCTGCCGCCCCAGGTCGGGGAGCCCTGTTGAACGTCAGGCGCGCCCCCGGGGGCCGGCGGGGGACCGACCTGCCCCTCACTAGCATTGGCATCCCTAGGCGGTCCTGCTCCGCTCCTGATCCATGGCCCCGGCGACCGATTCCCACCCCATGGAAGACCCCCCGTTTGGGCTGGCGGCAGAGCGCTACGACCTGATTCAGCAACAGCTCATCCCCGGCTACGGCAGCCTGGCTCGCCTGGCCGTTGCCCTGCTCGCCGCCTCGCCCCTGGCATCCGAGCCGGGGGCCGAGGTGCTGGTGGCCGGCTGCGGCACCGGCGCCGAATTGCTGGAGGCCGTGGCCCAGCGCCCCGACTGGCGATTGGGCGCTATCGATCCTTCGGCGGCGATGCTGGTCGAGGCCCGCAGCCGTCTGGCCGGGGCCAACAGCCGTCTGGCCGGGGCCAACAGCCGTCTGGCCGGGGCCAACAGCCCTCTGGCAGGGACCCCAGCCATCGATTGGCAGCAAACCACCGTCGAACAGCTCACCGAGGCGCCCGCCTACCAGGGCCGTTATGCCGGAATCCTTTCGGTGCTGGTGCTCCAGTCCCTCGCCGATGACGGCAGCAAGCTGGCCTTCCTCTCGGGCCTGGCCCGCAGCCTGCGCCCCGGCGGCCAACTGGTGCTGGTGGACCTGATGTCCACCTCCCTGCCCTCCCTGGAGGACCAATTGGCCCGCGCCTGGGTCGGCTTCCAACGGGCCAGCGGCTTGCAGGCCCCGGCCGAACAGTTGGCGCCCCTCACCCAAGGCCTCCATCCCGTCGGCATGGCCCGCCTCACCAGCCTGGTGAACGCGGCCGGCTTTAGCGATCCGGCCCGCATTTTCCAAGCCCTGGCCTTTGAAGGGTTTCTGCTGCAGAAGCCCAGCTAGGGGAAGGCTGGACCCAGCGAAGGAGCCCCTGGGGCAGCCAGGGCAGGGCCCGTGGTCGGGCCCATGGCCGGTCCCTGGAGAGGACTTTGGCGCGACGACAGGGGCTTGGCTAGGGGGTGGCCTGGCCGGTCGTCCAACACGACCACCATGGGCAGCACCAGGGTGAGCAGGCCGATTAGGGCGCCGATCAGCGGAGCGGCCAGGCCCAGACCCGAACCTTCGCCAGCCGGGCCTGGGGAGGACGCGGCTTGGCCCCCGCCATCCCCTGGGAGCCGGTCCTCGGGATCAGCCGATTGAGCCGCCTGGCTGACTTCGGCTTCGTCTCGGCCTTGCTGCGGCATGGGGCCTTGCTGCGGCATGGGGCTTTGCTCCAGCAGCCGTTGGCTAGCCCAGCGATCGTCAGAGGAGGGCGCGGGGGGGAACGCGTCCACCGAGCTCCGCCTTTGGGACAACTGCGGGGATCGGGGAGGGGGGTCGGAATCCATGGAAAGGGGGAAGGAACAGGTTCCTCGTCGCTGCCGGCGGGGGTACGGACCGGGGAGGGACGACGCGGAACGGCCCGCTGAAGACAGGGGACGGTCCCGAAGGACAGGCTCCCCAAACTGGCTGATCAAGTCAGCCAGCGGCTTCAACTGGTTGGCAGGATTCTGGCACCGCTGTCGAGGCCGCAGCCAGGAGCCCGGCTTCTGCGCCGTGCCCTCAGCCATGACCATGGGGAACCAAGAGCGCGGAAGCAGGGCCCATGGCGAAGCAGGTCGACCGGGCCAACCGCCTGGGGCCAGGGGCCAGCCCTAATCCGGCTGGTCCGGCTTGCGGCCTAGGGATAGTCCGGCTTCTGGAGCAGGGCGCGGATCTCCTTGAGTTCGGTCAGGATCGCCAACAGCAACTGCTGGCTGGCGGTGGCGGGGGAGTGGAGCACCTCCACCGTCACCTCCTTGATCCGCAGCACATCGCGGGCAAAGCGAGCCACCTCATTGGGGTGGAACAGCAGGGCGTCCTTTTGATCGGTGCGGTACTCGGGGTTGAGCCGCTTGGGATTGAAGGGCGGGTTGAGGTTGCGGGGATCGGTGTTGGTGTAGCGATACACCGACGCCCTGGAGCGATTCAAGGTGCGCTGCACATCGTCAATGCCGATCAGCCCATCGGCCGCCGGAGGGGGCAGGCCGATGGACTGACGCAAGGACACTTGATCGCCGAGGACTTGATCGCCAAGAAAGGGACTCACCTGGGGCGGGGTGGCGCCTTGGGCAGTTGCGACATGTCCATCACCGCCCAGGGGATGGCCGACCATGTGAGACGAATCTAAGACCATCGGGACCGACGCTAGCAGTCTTTCCAGCCCTTGGGCTGGCCATTTCGGCGCGGTTCTGCCCCCCCATCAGGGCAGGAATGGGCCGGCGGCCCTAGCGGCGGTGATAGGTTCCGCCCCAGTGCTCTTTTGACAGCCATGCGCGTCTCCCGCC
>Ga0310335_100159_pt1 | contig 19257 bp, 20 predicted proteins | sample LakMicMISRFREDD7_FD_195549 | JGI IMG/M metagenome (GOLD analysis project Ga0310335, IMG submission 195549) | Enriched freshwater cyanobacterial communities from Lake Michigan, Michigan, United States - MI23.SRF.RED.D7 (v2) (version 2) | ecosystem: Environmental > Aquatic > Freshwater > Lake... | reverse complement strand
CCCAAGGCTGTTGGGGCCAAGAACTACAGCCAGTGCGACTCGATGCTGATCGGGGACCAGGCAGGTGCCAACACCTATCCCTACATCCGTTCTCAGCAGAGTGATGCGGTGGTTGAGCACGAGGCCAGCACCTGCCGGTTGTCGGCCGATCAGCTCTTCTATCTTCAGAGCCGTGGGATCGGCTTTGAAGAGGCTGTCTCGATGATGGTCAGTGGCTTCTGCCGCGACGTCTTCAATCAGCTGCCGATGGAATTTGCTGCCGAGGCAGACAAGCTGCTCGCCCTCAAACTCGAGGGATCGGTTGGTTAGTCAGCTCCCTGCTGCTGGTTTCTCTTTGACGTGTTGTCCTGAAGTTCTGTGATTCGTCCTGACGCCCCCGTACTGCTTGAAGTTCGCGATCTGCGTGCTTCCGTTGAGGACCAACCGATCCTGCATGGCGTCAATCTGACGATTCGTGCCGGCGAGATTCATGCCGTCATGGGCCGCAACGGCAGCGGCAAGAGCACCCTTTCGAAGGTGTTGGCTGGCCATCCCGCTTACACCGTCACCGGCGGCACAGTGACCTACCAGGGGCAGAACCTGCTCGAGCTGGACCCCGAGCAACGGGCCCGCATCGGTCTGTTTCTCGGATTCCAGTATCCGGTCGAGATCCCCGGGGTCAGCAATCTCGAGTTTTTGCGGGTTGCCACCAACGCCCGCCGCCAGCAGGGCGGTGCAGCAGAGCTCGACACCTTTGCCTTTGAGGATCTGGTGCGTGAGCGTCTGGCGGTGGTGCAGATGGATCCGGCTTTCCTGGAGCGCTCGGTGAACGAGGGCTTCAGCGGCGGCGAGAAGAAGCGCAACGAGATCCTGCAGATGGCGCTGCTGGAGCCGGTGGTGGCGATTCTTGATGAGACCGATTCAGGCCTTGACATCGATGCGCTGCGGATCGTTGCCGGCGGGGTCAACCAGCTGGCTAGCCCCGAGAACGCCACTCTTCTGATCACCCACTACCAGCGGCTCCTCGACCTGATCACCCCTGACCATGTGCACGTGATGGCCGCCGGTCGCATCCTGCGCAGCGGCGGGCCTGAGCTGGCCCATGAGCTGGAGCGCACGGGCTACGACTGGGTCGATCAGGAGCTCGCCCTGGCCGAGGTGGGCTGATGGTGGCGTCAACTTTGGCCCGCACCTGGGAAGAGCTGGCAGGTGCGCCGCTGCCATCCCGTCGCCTCGAAGACTGGCGCTTCACCGATCTGGCGGCGCTGACGGCGATCGAACCGCGCCCCTGGAGCGGGGCAGACCCGTTGGCGTCGCTCCAGCTGCCGGCCGGGGTGACCCGACTGAGCGAGGCAGAACTGGCGGCCGTGGCAGGCCAGACCCTGGAGCGCACCGGCTGCAACGGCCATTGGCCGGTCAGGCTCAATGCCCAGGCCAGTGCTGTGCGGCTGGGGCTGCGGGTTGCCGCTCACAGCGCTGCCCAGCCGCTCGTGCTGCAGCTCGATGCCGGTGGTCTTGGCGAACTGCTGGCCGTGCATCTGGTGCTGCAGTTCGAGCCCGGGGCCTCACTCCAGGTGTCGCAGCGGGTGACGTCCACCGGCCCCGGCGTTGTCAGCCTGGTGTGCGAGGCCGATCTGGCCACCGATGCAAAGCTCGACTGGGGTTTGGTTGCCCAGGGTCAGGACGACGCTGCGCTGCTGGGCCATCTCGCTGTGGTCCAGGCCCCTGGCAGTGCCCTCAACCTGACGGCTGTCAGTGCCGGCTGGGGCTTGAGCCGGCTCGAGCCGAGGGTCCTTCAGCCCGAGGGTGCGGCCAGCACCCGCCTGCGCGGTCTGCAGTGGGTGGACGCCAATCAACTGGCTGATACCCACAGCCTGGTGCGGTTCGAGGGACCCGACGGGCAGCTCGATCAGCTGCACAAGACCGTTGCCGCTGGCGCCGGCCGCAGTGTGTTTAACGGTGCCGTGCAGGTGCCCCAGGCGGCCCAGCGCACCGATGCGGCTCAACTCAGCCGCAGTCTGTTGTTGAGCGACCGCGCCAGGGTCGACACCAAGCCCGAGCTTGAGATCGTCGCCGACGATGTCAAATGCGCCCATGGCGCCACGCTGAGCCGGCTGCAGCAAGAGGAGCTGTTCTATCTGCAGAGCCGCGGCATCGCTGCCGACCAGGCGGCCCGGCTGTTGCTGGCCGGTTATTGCCAGGATGTGCTGCGGGAGTTGCCGGCCGCCGCTGCGGGTTGGCAGCCCCTGGCCAAGCAGCTGCTGGAGCCTTGAGGCGATGACCGTTCTGCCTGTGATTGAGAGCCCCCAGGCTTCCGCTCTATCGGCTGTCGAGCGCAGTCCCGGCGCAGCGGATCTGGCAGCCCTGACGAGGCCTGATTTTCCGTTGTTGGCCCAGACGGCTTGTCTGGGCCAACCGCTGATCTACCTCGATCACGCCGCCACCAGCCAGAAGCCGCGCCAAGTGCTCGATGCCCTGCGTCATTACTACGACCACGACAACGCCAATGTGCACCGCGGCGCCCACCAGCTGAGCGCCCGTGCCACCGAGGGATTTGAGACAGCGCGCGAGAAGACGGCTCGCTTTGTCGGGTCAGCGAACCCGCGCGAGATCGTGTTCACCCGCAACGCCAGCGAGGCCATCAATCTGGTGGCCCGCAGCTGGGGTGAGGCATTCCTGCGGCCTGGCGATGAGGTGCTGCTCACGGTGATGGAGCACCACAGCAACCTGGTGCCCTGGCAGCTGCTGGCGGCGCGCACGGGCTGCGTGCTGCGCCACGCGGGCCTGACCGAGAGCGGTGAGCTGGATCTGGACGATTTGCGCGCCAAGCTGAACGGGCGCACCAAGCTGGTGAGCCTGGTCCAGGTCAGCAACACCCTGGGTTGCCTCAACCCGATCGCCTTGGTGACCCAGCTGGCCCGCAGCGTCGGCGCTCTGGTGTTGGTGGATGGTTGTCAGAGCCTGCCCCACCTGCCGGTGGATGTGAAGCAGCTGGATTGCGACTTCCTGGTCGGCAGCTCCCACAAGCTGTGCGGCCCCACCGGCATGGGATTTCTGTGGGCCCGCGAAGCACTGCTGGAGGCGATGCCGCCGTTTCTGGGTGGCGGCGAAATGATCCAGGACGTCTATCTGGACCACAGCAGCTGGGCCGAGCTGCCCCACAAGTTTGAGGCGGGCACTCCGGCCATTGGCGAGGCGATCGGCATGGGGGCGGCCCTCGACTATCTGAACGCGATCGGCCTCGAGCGCATCCACGCCTGGGAGCAGCAGCTCACCCGCCATCTGTTTGCCCGGCTGCAGGCGATTGAAGGTCTGCGCATCCTGGGCCCCACCCCCGAGCAACAACCCGATCGGGGCGCCCTGGCGGCGTTCGATGTCGAGGGCCTGCATGCCAACGACATCGCCGCCCTGCTTGATTCAGCAGGCATCTGCATTCGCAGCGGCCATCACTGCACCCAGCCCCTGCACCGCCATTACGGCTTGAGCGGTACGGCCCGGGCCAGCCTCAGCTTCACCACCACGCTTGACGAGATCGACCGTTTCGCCGACGAGCTGACGGGCACGATTCAGTTCCTGCGCGACCACAGCTGACTTCAGAGCGGTGTCAACACCGCCATGGCTTCGGCCTGGTGGGCACCCTCCCAGCCCCAGCTCCACCGCCAACCGGCGGCCGCGGCGGCGGCCTCGATGGCCTGCCGGTCAGCGGGGATGTCGTAGGCGCTCAGGTGGCTGGTCACATGCTGATGCTGTTCGGCCGTCAGCTGGGCCCACTGCGCTGCGATCCGCTGCTTGTAACGCGCCACGTAGGCATCCCGGCTTTCGCCGGGTTGGCGAAACACATCAACCCAGATGAACACGCCGCCTGGAGCGATGCGCTGGCGAGCGGCCTGCAGGAATGTGGCTTTATCCGGATCCGTGAGGTGGTGGATCGCAAAGGCTGAATGCAGGATGTCAACCGGGCGCGCGCTGCCGTCGGCGCCCGGACCTGCCTTGGCCCAGGCCAGCAGATCGCCTTCGAGCCAGAGGCTGGGGTAGGGCACGGCTCCCAGGGCCTGCTGCGCCAGGGGCAGCACGGCCGCGGTCAGGTCCAGGCCGGTGTAGCTGGCCAGCGGCAACCGTTGCAGCACAGGCGCCAGCAGGGCCAGATCACCGCAGCCCAGGTCGACCAGATGGGGTGCCGGTTCGCCGGCGGGGCGGGCGGCCAGCCAGCTGTCGATCGCAGCGGCCGTGGCGCGTGCCACGGCCTGATGCTCCATCAGATCGTGCTCAACAATGGCCCGGTAGGAGGTCCACTGCCGTTCAAAGAAATCCATGCTGGCCATCCTGGAACATCAGCCGAGTTTGAGGCAGGTGCGCCGCTTTGTGATCCAGGTGCGCCGCGACCCTGGGTTGCAACAGCAGCTGTTGGGCACCCGCGCCTTGTTCGGTGTGTGTGTGGTCGCCCAGCGGGCCGGCTTCGCCGTCACGCCCCGGTTGTTGCTGGAGCATCAGGCGCTCTTTGGCGAGCGCTTTGTGGGGGGCTACCGGCGCCGCTTCTGGGGGGAGTTGCTGATGCCCCTCGATCTGCCCTACTTGCGCCTGTTCGATCTGGCATTGCGCAGTCAATGGCGCAAGGGCTCGTCCTGGCAGAGGTTGCTGTGGCGTGGGGTGTTTCCGGTCTTGGTGGTGGTGTCGGTGATGTTGAGTCTGGTTCCGGGCTGGCCGTTTTAGCCGGCGTCATCCCACAGAGTGCCCCGGCTGTAAGGCCCCCCAGGCAGCTCCCAGAAGCTGCCGTCGACAAAGCGGTGGTGCCGATCGAGGGCGGCGATCTGTTCCAGCTCGGCTGTGTTAAGGCGCAGCTGGGCGGCAGCCAGGTTGGCGGCCAGGCGCTCGCGGTGCACCGACTTGGGGATCACCGCCGTGCCGGTGGCCAGCCCCCAGGCCAGCAGCACCTGGGCCGGGGTGGTCCCATGGGCCTGGGCAATCGCGGTGATCACCGGTTCGCCCAACAGCGGCGCGGGGCCGCCGGCCGCCGGGGAGCCCAGGGGTGCATAGGCGGTCAAGGCGATGCCTTGCCGCCGGCAGAAGCTCAATAGAGCGTTCTGCTGCAGCCAGGGGTGGCGTTCGACCTGGTTCATCGCCGGCGCCATGCGGCAGTGGGACAGCAGGGCGGCCAGCTTGGTGGCGCTGCAATTGGACACCCCGATCTGGCGGACCAGTCCTGCATCCACGAGGGCTTCCATGGCGCTCCACGTTGCATCGAGAGGCAGCTGCTCCAGTGGGATCTGATCCGCGGCGTTGCTGGGCATCAGCACCCCGTGGCGGTGCACCACCGGCCAGTGGATCAAATAAAGATCGAGCTGGTCGAGCTGCAGATCCCGCAGGGTCTTCTCCAGGGCAGGTCTGACTTGCTCGGGGCTGTGGCAGTCGTTCCAGAGCTTGGAGGTGATCCACAGCTCCTCACGACGCACCTGGCCCTCGCGCTGGGCTTTGGCCAGGGCCGCGCCGATCTCGGCCTCGTTGCCGTAGATGGCTGCGCAGTCGATGTGGCGGTAGCCCAGCTGCAGGGCCGTGCTCACCGCAGCCCCCACGTCGCCAGGGCTCGATTTCCAGGTGCCCAGACCCAGGGCTGGCATCTGGGCGCCGCCCTGCAGGCTGATCGATGGCATCGGGACCGGAGCGTGCACAGCCGCCAGGCGAAGTGCTTACAGCCTGGCGACAATCGCAGTCAGGTCACAGCTTTTGAAGCGCCGCGGCGGCACGCTCGCCAGCTTCGATCGCCCCCTCGAAGTAGCCGGGCCAACGCGGTGAGACCTCGGTGCCGGCCCAGGCCACCCGGCCATGGGCCGCAGGGCCGGGGCCGCCCTGCTCGCCTGCTGCCAGGCGGGCGTGGCTGGTCCAGGTTCCGGGGTTCACAAAGCTGGTAAAGGCGCCCCCGCTCCAGGGTTCGGCGTTCCAGGGCTGCTCGATCAGATCCAGCGGTTCGCCGGCCTCGGGGCCCCAGTAGGCCACGAGGTCGGACAGGATCATCTGGCGCCGTTCTGCGGCGGGCAGGGCCCCAAGGGTGAGGGCCCGCTCGCCGGCCAGAAAGCTGGCCAGCACAGCCGGGGCGCCTTTGGGTGGGCCGCTGTCGGCGGTCAGATCGAGGGCTGGCCGGTCGCCGATTCCCAGGCCGTTGAGGCCCTGTTCACGCCAAAAGGGTCGCTCGTAAACCGCCAGGATCTTGGCCATGCCCCCCATCGGCGAGCGCTGCAGCAGGGCCCGGTGGGCAGCCGGAAGTGGGGGATCAAAGCTGATGCCCAGTCGCAGCTGGGGTGGCACAGCCACGATCGCGGCTCTGGCCTGGTGCAGCCGGCCGTCAGCGGTGGCGACGGTGACCCCCGCAGCGTTCTGGCTGATCGCCACGACCGCCTGGCCCAGTTGCACGCAACCGGGATCGCCGGCCTCGAGGGCGTCGACCAGCAGCGGCGGCACCTGGCCGGCTCCGCCGCGCACCAGCCAGGCCTCGGGGCTCTCGGCCTGGGGGGCCACCGCCTGGGTCCAGGCGAGATGCAGGATCGAGGCCTCCCAGGGTTCAAAGCCGCCGGAGCCCCCCACCCGGCACAGCCAGTCGAGCGGCAGTTGGGCCAGGGGGATGGCGGTGTGTTGCTGAGTCCACTGGGCCACCGTGAGCCGATCCAATTGCTGGGCGTCGGGGGTGAGCCAGGGCTGGACAGGGTCCACCCGGGCCACCAGTTCGGCAAAGGCCCGTTGCAGACCCTGGCTGGCGGCCAGCTCATCGCTGGGCAGGGCGAGGGCCTCGGGCTCAAAGAACAGCAGGCTCTGGTCAAAGCGATCGGCCAGGGGGGCCACGACCCGCCGCCCCTGCCAGTGGAACACCCCCTGACCGAGGTAATGGCTGGGGTAAGTGGCCAGTGCCAGCTCGTCGAGCAGGGCCGCAAAGCGGCGATGGCTGACGCCGCCCCACTGACCGCCCAGATCGACCACGGCCCCATGGGGCGTGGTCATGCTGACCATGCGCCCGCCGACGCGGGTGCGGGCCTCCAGCACCCGCACGCGCTGCCCTGATCGCTGCAGGTGCCGTGCAGCCACCAGGCCCGAGAGGCCCGCACCCACCACGACGGCATCGACAGCGGTCAGCATGGCGTCGTCGATTCGCTTGGTTTGGCTCACGTTGGCAACCTCAGCGGCGAAAGCAATGTTGTTTCTGGCGGTCTTGGGTGGGCGCAGCGCCGGCAGCCACATTGAGCAGCACGATGTGCGTTTTGTGGCGGGCCACACCATTGACGACACCCTGAGCGAGCTGCGGCGGCAGTGGTTCGGTCGGCGTGAGGGCCTCCATCTCGACAGCTACATGGCGGTGCGGGCGATCGATGGCTGGGCGGTGCACCTGGTCCGCGTGCCGGCTTCGCCCCGGCCTGAGCGGCTGTGGTTTGTGAACCTGGGGGCTTACCGCCCTGATTCGCTCGCCGAGCTGCATCACTTTGGCCTGGTGGTGGCCCGTTCGGCCCAGGCGGCCAAGGCGGCGGCCAGGCGCCAGTGGCTGGCCGGTGCCCTGCAGCAACACAAGGACGATCTGGTTGCCATCGACGACTGCCTGGCGCTCGAGCAGTTCGAGCTGTTGGGTGGTGAGTCCTGGCACGTGCAGCTCGAGCCCCATCCCCAAGGTCTGAGCCAGCCCCAGGTCCCCGACTGGTTCGGCTATCGGCGGATCGACCGCTCCTGAACGTTGCGCTCCAGGTCTCCGGCGCGACCCGCCAGGGTGCCGGGCAAACGGCTCCAGGCCACGGCCTGCCCGGTGGCCACGGCATAGGTCGTCTCGGCCAATAACCGCTTATCCCAGTTGATGTCGAGGGTTGTGTAGGTCTGCTGGGGGGGCAGGCCTCCCTGCAGCAGCCGCCGGGGACCGCTGCCGAGGGCCCCGAGCTGGATCAGATCAAGCTGTCCGCGGCGGGCGGGGTACCAGGCGTGCTGGTGGCCACTGATGTAAGCCTGCACGCGGCCCTCAAGCAGCAGGTTCTGCACCAGGTCGGCCTGATCGAGCACCTCGCCGGGGCGGTCGCGCCCCTGGCTCACGCCGGCCAGGGGCAGGTGGCCGACCACCAGTCGTAGCCGCGCCTGCCGGGCGGCGGGGCTGGCCAGCTGCTGGCGTGCCCAGCTCAACTGAGAGGCAGGGATGCGGCTAGAGCTGGCGTCCCACACCAGCCAGAACACGTCGTTCTGCAGGGCGCTGTAGTGAAACGGGAAGTCGCCGGCGTCGACAAACTGCAGCCCCAGTGCCTGGCGGCGGGCACGCCAGAAACGGTGCACGGCCTCGCGATCGGCGGCATACCCCGGCGAACCGTCGTGGTTGCCCACCGCCGGCAGGAAGGGGATGCCCGCCTGGCGCACGGGCTTCAGCACCGCGCGGGCAAAGCCCTCCCACATGGCATCGAGCTGGACGGGGCTCAGCCCAGGCTTCTGGCCGGCGACCATGTCGCCGGCACAGACCACGAGCCCCGGTTGCAGAGCCAACAGCTGCTGCAGGCCCGCGTTCACCTGCGGGATGTAGGTGGTGGAGCCGTAGCTGCTGTTGAGATCGCTGATCAGGCCGATGCGCAGCGCCGGGGCCATGGCTGCCGGGGCCGCCGGAGCACGCTGTTGGTCCAGCAGCCACCAGGCACCGCTGCCCGCACCGGCGGCGGCGAGCCGCAGCAGCTGACGTCGGCGCAGGGCCATGGAGCGAGGGCGCTGTGGGGAGCAGCATGGAGCATCTGCAGCAGCGGCGCACCCCCATGAACATCGACGGCAAGGCCTGGCGCACCATCTGGCTCGAGCAGGACGGCCGCTCGGTCGGCGTGATCGATCAGACCCAGCTGCCCCATCGCTTCACCACCTGCACCCTCAGCAGCTGCGAGCAGGCGGCAGAGGCGATCAGCACCATGGTGGTGCGGGGGGCGCCGCTGATCGGTGTCACGGGCGCCTACGGCCTCATGCTGGCCCTGCAGGCCGATCCCGGTGATGCCTCCCTGGCCGCGGCGTTTGCGCAGCTCAACGCCACCCGGCCCACGGCGATCAACCTGCGCTGGGCGCTCGAGCGGGTGCGCGCTCGGGTGGCGCCGCTGCCCCCCGAGCAGCGGGCCCAGGCGGCCCAAGACGAAGCAGCCGTCATCGCCAACGAAGACGTGGCCATGTGCGAAGCGATCGGCGACCACGGACTCGGCCTCTTTCAGCAGCTGGCCGCGGCCCGACCGGCCGAGCGACAGGGGCAGCCGTTCAACGTCCTGACCCACTGCAACGCGGGCTGGTTGGCCACCGTCGACTGGGGCACGGCCCTGGCGCCCATCTACAAAGCCCACCGCGCCGGGCTCAACATGCATGTCTGGGTCGATGAGACCCGCCCTCGCAACCAGGGCGCCTCGCTCACCGCCTTTGAACTGGGTCGCGAGGGGGTTCCGCACACGGTGATCGTCGACAACGCCGGCGGTCACCTGATGCAGCACGGCCAGGTGGATGCGGTCATCGTCGGCACCGACCGCACCACCAGCCGCGGCGATGTCTGCAACAAGATCGGCACCTATCTCAAGGCCCTGGCCGCCCACGACAACGGCGTGCCGTTCTATGTGGCCCTGCCCGCCTCCACGATCGACTGGACCGTGGCTGACGGCGTCGCCGAGATTCCGATCGAAGCGCGCAGTGCCGCCGAGGTGACCCACATCCAGGGGCGCCTGTCCGACGGCAACGGGGCCGGCGGTTCTGCCCCGGGTGCCGCCATCGTCAGTGTTCAGCTCACGCCCGACGGGAGCCCGGGCTTTAACCCTGCCTTTGATGTGACCCCGGCGCGGTTGGTCACGGCGTTGATCACAGAGCGGGGGGTCTGTGCGGCCAGCGAGGCAGGGCTCAAGGGGCTGTACGGGACGATCTGATCGGGCTCAGCTCCATCCGCTCAGCACGATCTTCCCGATCGTGTGACCCGCCTCCAGCTGGGCGTGGGCCATGCGCAGGTTGGCGGCGCTGATCGGTCCCAGGTTGGTGCGCGCGGTGGGCTTGAGTTCGCCGGCGTCGATCAGTGCGCTGAGGCCATCGAGGATCCGGCCCTGTTGGTCCATGTCGCGGGTGGCGTACCGGGCGCGGGTGAACATGAATTCCCAGCACAGCCGCGCACTCTTGGCCTTGAGCTGGGTCTGATCCAGGGGAGCGCGGTTGCCCACAATCGCCAGAATCGCCCCCTGGGGCGCCACCAGCTCGGCCATCTGGTCCCAGTAGGCATCGGTGTCGGCCAGGTTGGCGATCCAGGGGATCTGGGGCGTGGCTCCGGCGTGCCGATCAAGGGCGGCCAGTTGCGGTGCCAGAGGTTCGCTGTGGTCGATCACCGCATCAGCACCCAGTTCCAGGCACCAGGCCCGGCTCTCGGGTCTGGTGGCCGTTGTGATCACCCGCAGGCCGGCGCGGCGGGCCAACTGAATCATCAGCGAGCCCACGCCACCGGCGGCGCCGATGATCAACAGGGTCTGGCCTTGCTGATCGGGGTTGGGTTCAGGGGTCAGCCCCAGGCGTTCAAACAGGCCTTCCCAGGCCGTCAGGCCGGTCAGCGGCAGGGCCGCGGCCGCGGTGGCGTCCAGGCTGGCCGGCGCTCGGCCGCAGAGGCGATGGTCCATGGCCACTAGCTCGGCGTTGCAGCCCTGCCGGGTCACGTCGCCGGCGGCGAAGACGCGGGCGCCGATTCGCCAGCTGCCGTTCGCAGCTGCGAGCGGCCCCATGGCCTCGACCACTCCGCAGCAGTCAAAGCCCAGCACAAGGGGTGGTTCGTGAACCCGTGGATCGGCAGGGGCCTGGCCGGCGCGCAGTTTGGTGTCGACCGGATTGACGCCGATCGCCTCGACCCGGATCAGCAGGTCGTGGGGCCGCAGCGCGGGGGCGGGCAGCTCCAGATCGAGCAACGCCTCCCGATCGTTGAGCGGCAGATGACGGCGAAGTCCAACGGCGCGCATGGCTTCTAGGCTCAGGTCTTGCAGGAGCATGCTCTCCCGTGATCGAGGCGGATCTGCGCCAACGGGTGGTCGAGACCGCCCGTGCCCTCAACGCCAGTGGCATCAACCAGGGCACCTCGGGCAACGTGTCGGCCCGCATCGACGGTGGTCTGTTGATCACGCCGACGTCGCTGCCCTACGAGCAGATGCAGGCGGCTGATCTGGTCGCACTCGATCTGCAGGGGCAACCGTTGCACGAGGGCCAGCGCCGTCCATCGTCCGAATGGCGCCTGCACGCCGACATCCTGCGCCAGCGGCCCGAGGCCCAGGCTGTGGTGCACTGCCACTCCACCAGCGCCACGGCTCTGGCCTGTCATGGGCGCGGCATTCCCGCGTTCCATTACATGGTGGCGGTGGCCGGCGGCGTTGATGTGCGCTGCGCCCCCTATGCCCTGTTCGGCACCCAGATCTTTTCGGACCTGGCCCTGGCGGCGCTCGAAGGGCGCCAGGCGGCGCTGCTGGCCCAGCACGGCCAGGTGACGCTGGCCACCAGCCTGCAGCAGGCCCTGCGCCTGGCGATCGAGGTCGAGACCCTGGCGCGCATGTACCTGCAGGCCTTGCAGCTGGGCGAGCCGCGCGTGCTCGACGTCGCCCAGATGGCAGCCGTGCAGCAGCAGTTCAGCGCGTTGCTTTACGGCGCCGCTTGACCGCCGAGGCGGCCCAGCAGCAGCGCCAGCACGATCCACAACACGGTGAGGCCCAGGCAGACCCCGGTCCACACCGGCAGGCCCCAGCCGGCGATCGCCAGCGGTGCCACCACCGTGATCACGCCACCGGCCAGCAGGGGCTGCAGCAGCAGCTGCTTGATCGAAAACGGGGTCAGGGCGTCGCTCTGGTCGTCCGGGTCGGCCATGTTGAGCAGCAACAGCCCGCTGGCCGCCACGCCCGTGGCCTGGCCAAATTCGAGGATGCCGCGCTCAAACCAGGGTGCCGGCAGGCTGTGGCGGGCCAGCAGCAGCACCACCGCCAGATTCCAGGCCAGGCCGATCAGGGCCAGCACCGTCAGCGGCAGCCAGTCCTGGGCCAGCAGCGACAGATCCAGGCAGGCTGTGGCGGCCACGATCAGCAGGTCAGCCGACACCGTGCCGATGCGGCTCTGAACCTTGGTGCAGGTCAGTTCACCGGCTCCCAGCCGTTCGAGCACCAACCGCACCAGCAGCGAGCCGATCAGGGCCAGCGGAAACACCGGCAGGGCATCGATGACCACGGCGAAGCCACCGCCCGTGCGCGCCGCCAGCAGCTGCAGCAACGCCATCAGAATGCAGCCGATCGCCACTGCGATGCCCACCAGGGCCAGGTTGATCAGCCAGCGGCTGAGCCGCTCGCCGGGAGCTGTGTCAGCGGTTTCGCCAGCAATGGCTGGTTGGGCGCTGCCACGGGTCGCGGCAGCCGGGGCCATCAGCCAGCCCCGGGCCCGGGCAATCACCACCACCAGGCCGCCCACCAACGTCGAGGCCAGCAGCCCCACGGTGGCCATCGCCAGTCCCAGGGCCTGGCCGCCTTCGACCCCGAGCCGTTCGTAGGTGGGGCCCATCGCCGCCGCCGAGCCGTGGCCGCCCTCGTAGGCCACCTCGATCAGGCAGGCCATGACGGGACTGACATGGAGCAGCGGTCCCAGCACCAGCAGCACGGCCAGTGATGCGACCAGGTACTGGCCAAAGGCCAGGGTCAGGGCCAGCAGCATCTGGGCACCCAGGGGCCGCAGCAGGCCGTTGAGGCGCGGCAGGGGTTTGCCCAGCAGCAGGGTGCCGAACACCAGGGTCAGCAGGATCAGCGGCAGCTGGTCCCAGATCGCGATCACCCGCGGCGGGATCAGGGCCACCAGGCCGCCGCCCGGGGCGATCAGCAGACCCAACGTGCCGGCCAGCAGCGCTTCGGGGATGCCCCATTGGTGCACTCCCAGGCTGCGGCCCAGGGCGGTGCCCACAGCCAGCAGCCCCACCAGCAGCGCCAGGGCCAGGGTTAGGTCGCCCAGCAGCTGGGGATTCATGGCAATCCCAGGTGAGCGCGGAAGAAGGCTTCTGTGGCCTCCAGCACCTGGATCTGGGTCTCGCTGCGGCGAAAGCCGTGCCCTTCGCCGGCAAAGCGGTGCACCTCGACGGCGATGCCGTTGGCCTGCAGGGCGGCCGCCATCCGATCGGTTTGATCGGGCGGTACCACCTTGTCCTCGAGCCCCTGAAAGAAGATCACCGGGCAGCGGATGCGGTCCGCATGCTGCAGCGGCGAGCGCTGCCCGTAGATCGCTTCGGCCTGGGGCCAGGGGCCCACCAGGCTGTCCAGATAGCCCGCTTCAAAACGGTGCGTGTCCTGGGCCAGCGCGCTCAGATCGCCCACGCCATAGCGGCTGGCGCCAGCCCTGAACACGTCGGTGAAGCAGAGGGCCGCCAGGGTGGTGAAGCCGCCGGCGCTGCCGCCTTCGATGGCCAGCCGTTCGGGGTGGGCCTTGCCGGCGCTCACCAGGGCGCGGGCGGCGGCGGCGCAGTCGGCCACATCGACCACCCCCCACTGGCCGTTGAGCCGTTCGCGGTACGCCCGGCCAAAGCCGGTGGAGCCGCCGTAGTTGACATCGACCACCCCCCAGCCCCTGCTGGTCCAGTACTGGACCAGCAGGCTCAGGCCCGTGCGCGCCATGGAGGTTGGCCCGCTGTGGCTCTTGACCAGCAGGGGGGCCTCCGGGTTGGCGCCACCGCTGGGGGGGTAATACCAGGCGTGGGTGGGCAGACCGTTGTGGCCCTCAAACCAGAGGCCCGCGGGCGTGCTGATCTGGGCGGGGCTCAGGGGGCAGGGCTCAGGGCTGGCGGGGCTGTGGTGGCATTGGCGGCTGTCCAGTTCGAGTTGCAGCAGACCGGGACCAACCAGCGGCCCGCTGGCCAGGGCCACCACCTGCCCGGCGGCGGCATCGAGGCTGCTCAGATCGTTGTACGGCAGGGCCATCGGTTGCCAGCCGGGGTTTGCGGCGCTGCTCCTCTCCAGGGGCACTTCGCCCAGCTCCCAGGCTCCATCCCGACAGCAGAGCGCGATCAGGCGCTGGCCGTCCCAGGCGCTGGTGCGCATGCCATAGACCCACTGGGGCAGGCCGAATTCGGCCTGCTGGGGCAGCAACGGCCGCCAGCGCTGGTTCCCGGGTTCCAGCAGTTGCAGGTTCCAGAAGCCCGTGGCATCGCTGGCCACCACCAGGCTCTCCAGTCCTTCTGGGGTCGTGACCCAGAGGGGCTGGAACAGGGCTTCGTCGGGGTTGCCGGCGGCCACACCGGCCATCGGGCGGGGCGCCTGCAGGCTGCCGTCCTCCATCAGGTCGGCCAACCAGAGCGTGTTGCGCTCCCAGGGCATGGCCGGGTGCTGCCATTCGATCCAGGCCAGCTGGTTGCCGCTGGGGCTGAGCAGCGCATCGCCACAGAAATCGGCGCAGGTCCGCAGCCGTTGCGGTTCGCCGCCGGCCAGGGGCACCGCCACCAGCTGGTCGCGCCCCTCGGCTTCCATCACCCCAAGCCAGCGCCGGTGCTTCTGATCGATCACCCCGCCGGCAAACGCCCGCGGACTCTCGGCCGGAGCTGCAGGGGTGAGCCGCCGGAAACGTGCGCCGGGGTCACCGGGCGGCTGGCCGGCGAGATCGCCATGCCACAGGCAGCGGTCGCCGTCATGGACGAACACCACATCGCTGCCGGCGATGGCCACCACGCCGCCGCCGTACTCATGCACCCGGCTGCGCAGGTCCCAGCTGCCGGGAGTCAGCTCTTCTGGCGGGGCCTGTGGGTCGGCCACTGGCCGGCGCAGCAGGGTGGTGCGGCCCCGTTCCTGGGGGCGTTGTTCAAGCCAATAAAGGCTGTCGCCATCGAGCCTGGGCTCCTTGAGCGCGGGTGTGCTGCCCACGACGGCGCGGGCGCTGAGGGCGCCCGCGCCCTGGTCGTTGTGCATTCGTGCCCCGGGCCGGTCGCCTTAGAATCACCCCAACGTATGACTTGGATTCGTTGGCGCGCAGCTTCGCCCAGATGGCTCGCTCCGCCGAGCAGTCCACCCGCACGGTGCAGGTTCCCAAGGAGTCCTTGGATCAGTCACCGCTGACGATCCGCACCCTCGGGAATCAGGACCTGCGTCAGAGCGCCAAGCGCATCAGCAAGGTGGATGAGGCCGTGCGGGAGCTGGCTCGCGACATGTTGCGCAGCATGTACAGCTCCGCCGGCATCGGCCTGGCGGCCCCCCAGGTCGGGGTGCACAAGCAGCTGTTGGTGATTGACCTCGATCCCGACAATGCGGCCGCGCCGCCGATGGTCCTGATCAACCCTGAGATCCGTTCGTTCGGCTCGGCGATCGAGACCTACGAAGAGGGTTGCCTCAGCATTCCCGGTGTCTATCTCAATGTGGTGCGCCCCTCGGTGGTTGAGGTCACCTATCGCGATGAGCTGGGCAGGCCCCAGCGCATCAAGGCCGATGGGCTGCTCTCGCGCTGCATCCAGCACGAGATGGATCACCTGAATGGGGTCCTGTTCGTCGATCGCGTCACCGACGAGCTCAGCCTCAATGCCGGTCTTCAGGACAAGGGATTCAACCGCTCCGACGTTCACGCCATTCGCTGATCACCATGCCGATGAAACCTCTGGCTGGGCTGTTTCTGGCCCTGGCCTGCGTCCTGGGCATCGCGGCGACCGGTTCGGTCTTTGAGCTGGCCTACGGCGAGCCGGACCTGGGTCTGCAGACCACCCGCCTGATCCTGGGCCTGAGCCTGCCGGGTACGGTCGCGGCCCTGCTGGCCGCGATCCGGATCAACAAACCGGCCTGAGCCCCTGGCTGGCTGGCCCTGGCGGCCATACGATTCGCGTTCAGTCCTGTCCGAGACATGACCCCATCGGTGCTGCGTTCTGGCCTGTTGGCCGCTGCGTCAACCGTGGCGGTTCCGGCCCTGTTGACCGGCCTTGTCCCCACGACTGCCGCCGCCGGCCAGCTGTTTGATGCCCTGGCGGTCGAGCAGAACCGTTTTGTGATCGTGGCCGTGCCGATTGGTTCAAGCGGCACCAAGGCCCAGCTGCAGATCTACGAGCAGATCGACCTCAGGAAGCGACCCTGTTTCGCCGTGGCCAGCGGGACGCCCGCCGCCGTGTCGCCCCTGCTCGGGACCTTTGACTTCACCGGCATCTGCCGCCGCTACATCGACTCCCAGGGCTACTCGGCCAGGGTCGGCAACGAAGACCTGGGCAGCGGTTACCGCTTTGTTGTGCGCAAGGTGGGTGGCGACAACCTGCTGATGGCCACACCGGCGGGGGGAGCTGGAGGCAAGCCCGAAATGCTGGTCGGACGCACCAATGGCAGCGCTGGCCCGACCACCTTTCTGGCGTTCACCCTCGAACCGGGCTGGCAGGTGATGCGCCGGGCCTATGGCGGCAGGCACCTGGGCCATGTCTACCTGCAGCGCGCGGGCTGGCCCGGCGATCAGCAGGCAACGGATCCGACAGCCGCTGGTGGCAAGGCGGCGTCCGCTGCCGCAGCTTCCAATCCGACGCCCCCGCCGGTTCCCGCGGCTCCAGCGCCTGTGTCCGCCGGCCGCGCAACAGGGGGGTGAAGGCCCTCTTGCTAGGGTGTCATGTCTGACGCATCGATCACCAGCTTCATGACCCAGGTCACCGTGGGCGAAAACGAGGGCATCGAATCAGCCCTGCGTCGCTTCAAGCGTCAGGTTTCCAAAGCTGGGATCTTCGCTGATCTCAAGCGCCTCCGTCATCACGAGACGCCGACCGAGAAGTACAAGCGCAAGGCCCAGCAGCGCCGCCGTCGTCGCTGACCCCGCTGGGTCAGGGCAGGTTCTGGTCAAATGAGCGGTAGCCGATTGCTTCGGCAATGGCTTCCGCGTCAATCGTCGAATGGCCGTTGAGATCGGAGATCGTCTGCGCCACCCGCAGCACCCGCTCACTTCCACGGCCGGTCAGTTTCCGTCTTTGAACAGCGGCTTCCCAGAGACTGAGGGCGTCGGGTTCAACCCGGATGGTTGCTCGAAACCCTTGGCTGCTGAGGCTGCCATTGCTCAGGCCCTCCGGATTGCGTGCCTGCATCCGCTCCCTGGCGGCAGCAACCCGCGCCGCCACAGTCACGCTGCTCTCGGGCGCCTCGTGCGGGACCATGTCCTGATAGTTGCAGCGCAGTTGCCTGCCGCTGACCGGTCGCATGCAGACCTGCAGGTCCAGCCGATCCAGCAGCGGTCCTGAAAGCCTGGCCCAGTACCGCTGGCGCAACGAGTCCAGGCAGCTGCAGCCGGGATCACTGTTGCCGTACCAACCGCAGGGGCAGGGGTTGGTCGCGGCCACCAGGGTGATCCGGCAGGGGAATCGGGTCTGCAGCCGTGCCCGGTGAATCCAGATTTCGCCCATGTCCAGGGGCTGGCGCAGCTGATCCAGCACCTCGCGGGGAAATTCCGCCAACTCATCGAGAAAGAGCACCCCATGGTGGGCCAGGCTCAGTTCGCCAGGGCGGGGATTGGCCCCTCCGCCGATCAGGGCAGCCGCTGAGCAGCTGTGGTGCGGGCTGCGAAAGGGACGGCAGCGCATCAGTCCCCGGTTCTCTGGCAACAGCCCTGCAACCGAATGAATTTGGCTGATCGCCAGTGCCTCGGCGTCGTTGAGGGGCGGCAGCAGTCCCGGCAGCCGCCGGGCCAGCATGGTTTTACCGCTGCCGGGTGGGCCCACCAGCAGCAGGTGATGTTCACCTGCTGCGGCAATTTCCAGCGCCCTTCGCCCGTGCAACTGCCCCTGCACCGCGTTCAGGTCGGGGGCGTCTTCGTCAGCTGATCGCCTGCCCAGGGTTGGGCGTACGGCGGCAGGGGACGACAGCGACAGCCCGCGTTGCCGGTCCGCCTGGTCAGGGGCCAGCAGGAGCAGCACCTCGCCCAGGGTGGTCGCCCCCCAGACGGCCAGCCCCTGGACCAGGGCTGCTTCGTCCTGGTTGGCAGCGGCCACCACCAGGGCTCGGGCCCCGGCACGGCGCGCCGCGATCGCCAGTGACAACACGCCGCGAATTGGCCGCAACGTGCCATCGAGACCCAGTTCGGCGGCACTCCAGATGCCGTCGAGATGGGGCGCTGGCACCTGGGCGCTGGCCACCAGCAGGGCCAGGGCGATCGGCAGGTCAAACCCCGGTCCCTCCTTGCGCAGGTCGGCCGGGGCCAGGTTGACCACAACCCGGGTCAGGGGGACCCGCAGGCCGCTGTTGCGCAGGGCCGAACGCAGCCGCTCCCGGGATTCATGGATCGCCGTGTCGGCCAGGCCGACCATCTGCAGGGCCGGCAGGCCGGGCCCCAGGTCCACTTCCACCTCGACCTGTCGGGCGTCCAGCCCCTGCAGGGTGGCTGTGGTGCAGCGTGCCAACATTCAACAACCGGGTCACTGTTTGATCAGTGCCACCCCCGTAACAGCCCCTCCCGCAGCCCCCGTAACAGCGATGCCGATGGCCCCAGGCGGCGACACCGTGTTCGGCCGGATCCTCAGGGGTGAGATCCCCTACGATCAGGTTCACGCCGATGAGCTGTGCATCGCCTTTCGCGATGTGCAACCCCAGGCTCCGGTGCACCTGCTGGTGATTCCGCGCGAGCCGATCCCCCAACTGGCGGATGCCGGCCCCGAGCACCAGCAGTTGCTTGGCCATCTGCTGCTGGTGGCTGCCCGGGTCGCTGCCGAGCAGGGGCTCAGCAGCTGGCGCACGGTGATCAACAGCGGCGCCGAAGCCGGCCAGACCGTGTTCCATCTGCATGTGCATGTGATCGGCGGACGGCCGCTGGCCTGGCCCCCGGGCTGATGCCCCCATTGGCCCGTCACAATGGGTCGATCCAGACGTGGCCATGAATCCTTTTTCTGCTCTGCGGGTTCAGCTCGGCAAGCTGCAACGCCTGGCCCAGCCTTATTTCTTGCCACTCGATAACGGGTCAAGCAGCGGCGGTTGGCAGTTTCTGCTGCTGATCGTCGCCATGCTCGCCGTCGTGGTGGGGACCACGCTGTTGCTGCTGACCGGCGCGGTGTCCCTCAGTGGGGCGTTGATTCCGAGCTTGCGCGATCGCTTTCTACCGGGGATCCCCGAATGGGTCGCTGGCCTCTGGGCCAGCTGGATCGGTAAGACGGTCATGGTGGCCTTTGCCCTTGGCCTGCTGGTGTTTGGCGCGCTGCGTCAGCGTCTGCGTCAGGGTCGTTGGATCCCATGGGTTCTGCTGGGTGTGATTGTGTTGTTGATCCTGGTGATCAATGGCATCAATGTCGGCATCAGTTTTGTGGCCCGCAACATTGATAACGCGCTGGTTGCTTACAAACAGGATGAG